>Ga0207706_10000407_pt1 | contig 46229 bp, 41 predicted proteins | sample KBSC53metaG_FD_184318 | JGI IMG/M metagenome (GOLD analysis project Ga0207706, IMG submission 184318) | Corn rhizosphere microbial communities from Kellogg Biological Station, Michigan, USA - KBS C5-3 metaG (SPAdes) (version 2) | ecosystem: Host-associated > Plants > Roots > Rhizosphere > Soil ... | reverse complement strand
GCCTGGTAGAGCACTGTCTTCGGGAGGCAGGGGCCGGAGGTTCGAATCCTCTCTCCCCGACCATTTCTTGCGCTGGCGAGTCCATTCAAGCGACAGTTGACCGTCGTCCCCAACACGTGTGGATAGCCCGGCGATGACAAGCGCATCCAGGCTGAAGCAGGCGGTCGAGGCATTCCAGCGAGGCGATCTCGTTTCGGCCCGCTCGATTGCTGACAGCGAGGCGGTGACCGGAGCCTCTCCGCAATGGTCCCACTTGCTCGGCCTGATCGACTGCCGGGAAGGACAGCTCGAATCCGGAATCGAACGCCTCCGCCGAGCCTTCGAGGCCGAGCCCGGCAATCTCGCTTTTCGGGTCATGCTCGCACGCGCGCTCACCGATGCCGGCCGAGCGGAGGAAGCTCTGGCCGTGGCGCACGCTCCTTCGGGCACGTCCCCGGGCGACCTGGCGGTGTGGCATGCGCGAGCCGAAGCAGCCGGAGCCGCTGGTGAAATCCAGACTGCCGCGGAAGCCTGGCAAGCCCTTGCCGAGGCTACGCCCCGCGACTGGCGAGCCTGGGTCAACCTCGGCAATGCGCTGCTCAACCTCGAGCGATGGGACGAGGCGTCGGAATCTTTTCTGAAAGCGGGGGAGCTCAATCCTGCTGACCTGACATTGCGGCGGAGCGCCGGCTCTGCGTTCGTAAACGCCGGAAGGTTGGAACAGGCACTCGCGCAATTCGACGCAATCGCGGCCGTCGATCCGAACGATTCGGCTAACCGCGTCGCTCGGGCCACTACACTCGCGTCATTGCAGCGGCACGCGGAGGCGATTGCCGAATTCAAGGAAGCGAGGAAGATCGGCGGCGAAACGGTCGCTACCGAGGTGGGGCTCGGGCGGCGGTACATGGCGCTGCTGCGCTTCGACGAGGCAACCGAAGCGTTCCGCCGCGCCTATGCGCTCGACCCGACCGACCGCTCGATCGTCCACCAGCTCGGGGTAGCCCTGGAGCGTACGAACCGGCTCGAGGAACTTGTCCAGGTCCTCGAGGAATCGCGAGCACGTGGGATCGACGAGCATCGCCTTCCATTCCTTTGGGCGGTGCTTGCCCGGAGGGGCGGACGGCTGGAAGACGCGCATGCGCTGCTGCTTCAGGCTGACCGCAATGAGGAACCGGTCGCCTGGAATGCCCTGATGGCCAAGGTCGCCGAGGGCTTGGGCGACAGCGCGGCGGCATTCGAGGCCGCGATCGCGATGAACCGCGCCGCTCACGACAAATCGGCGAGCGTCGTCGACGCCGAGGCGTGGCGGCGTAACGCCAATGCCCATCGACAGGGTCTTCACGAGCTCGCTCGGGCGATCACTCCGGATTGGGCCGCGAAGATCCCGTTGCTGCCGGAGCCGCCTCCGAAAAAGCTCGCCTTCCTGCTTGGCTTTCCGCGTTCCGGAACAACCCTGCTGGACACGTTGCTGCTTGGACATCCCGAGGTGAGGGTGCTTGAGGAGAAGCAGCTCGTCGGCATCGCCGCCCGGGAAGTCGGCAAGATCGGCAAGCTTGCAAGCGCGTCGAAAGCGGCCATCGAAAACGCGCGCGCGGCTTACGAGCGTCTCCTCAACAAGAATGTCCGCGAGGATTTCGACGGAGTAGTGATCGACAAGTTCCCGCTCGACATGGCCAATGCGCCGCTGATCCAGGCGATGTTCCCGGGGTCGCCGATCATCTTCGCGCAGCGCCATCCCTGCGACGTCGTGCTCAGCGGCTTCATGCAGCCATTCGGGATGGTCAATTTCTCCGACATCGCCGATGCGGCCGATTATTATGACGCGATGATGAGCATCTGGACCGCTTCGCGCGAAGCGATGGACCTCAACGTGCACACGGTCGCCTATGAAGACATGGTCCGGTCGCCGGAATCCACCCTGAGGCCGCTTCTCGACTTCCTCGGCCTCGAGTGGGACGAGCGGGTCCTTGACCATCGGAGCACGGCCAAGTCGCGCGGGACCATCATCACCCCGAGCTACGACCAGGTGACCGAGGCGATCAGCACGGCGCCCGTCGAACGGTGGAAGAGATATCGCGAACAGCTCGCGCCCGTGCTTCCGATCCTTTTGCCGTGGGCAGAACGTCTCGGCTACCGCGACTGACTTACGTCCAGCGTTTCGCTTCCGATTTCCGCGATGCTCACATGCCCCGTCAGCGCCATTGCGACTCGCATCTCGGCTTCGATCAGGGTCAGCATGTGTGAAACTCCTGCCTCGCCGGCCGCCGCGAGCGCATAGGCCCAGGCCCTGCCGAGAAGCACGAAATCGGCACCGAGCGCCAGCATCCGAACCACGTCGAGGCCGGATCGAACGCCTCCGTCGACAAGTACGGGGATCTTGCCCGAGATTGCTTCGGCGACACGGGGAAGCGCACTCGCCGTCGACTCAACGCCGTCCAATTGACGACCGCCGTGATTGGATACGACGATTGCATCGGCTCCGCTCGCGGCCGCCTGCAGTGCGTCCTCCGGATCGAGGATGCCTTTGAGGACCAGCGGGCCGTCCCACCGTTGGCGAAGCCACTCGACGTCCTTCCAGCTGACCGAAGGATCGAAGTTCGAGTGGATCCAGGCCTGGAAATCGCTCAGCGGCGCTCGGTTGCCGACGATCGGCTCGAGATTCCCCAGGCTGATCGGACGCCCTCGAAGGGCGACGTCCCAAAGCCATTGCGGGCGCGCCAGCAGCTGCACCATTCGACGAGGTCCGCCACCTGCTGCCCGATAGTCGCGGTACCGCGATCCCGGAACCGCCAGGTCGACGGTCAGAACCAGCGCCTCGCATCGCACCGCCCGGGCTCGCTCGACCATGCTTTCGACGAACCCGCGGTCGCGGACGAAATAAAGCTGGAACCAGAATCCGCGCTCGGCTCGAGCCACTTCCTCGACCGAGCAGGCGCTGACGGTTGAAAGCGTGAACGGAACCCCGGCGGCCGCCGCGGCCTTGCGGGCCTGAACCTCGCCGCGGCGAGCATAGAGGCCCGACAGGCCCACGGGCCCCAATCCGACCGGCATCGACCAGCGCTTCCCGAGCAAGTCGGTGGAAAGATCGATGTTCGACACGTCGCGAAGGACGCGCTGGCGAAGCGCGACCGCTTCGAGGTCGGCGACGTTGCGCCGGAGAGTCACCTCGCCGTAGGAGCCGCCGTCGAGATATTCGAACAGGAAGTGCGGAAGCCGCGCCTTGGCGAGCGCGCGGTAATCGGTGACGCTGGCGGCCCCCCTTGCCAACTCAGGTCGCGAAGCCCGGATCGAGCCGGTACGCCTTCCGCTTGAGCGCCGGCCAGGCGAGCAGGTTCGCGGCGACGTTGAGACCGATTGCCCCTTGCTGCGCCGTCACTTCGGGCGATCCCTGCGGCGGCATGTTCACTTCGCTTCCCGCGGACAGAGCCATCACCTGCGCCTGGCATGCGCGCTCCAGGAAGTAGAGCTTCACGAAACACTCGCCGACATTCTTGCCGACCGCCAGCGTGCCGTGATTGCGAAGGATCATCGCGGTCTTGTCGCCGAGGTTGCTTACGAGCCGCTCGCGCTCATCGAGATCGACGGCGACTCCCTCATAATCATGAAAGGCGATGTCCTGCCGGACCAGCATCGCCGTCTGCGTCAGCGGCAAAAGCCCTTCAGAATGCGCCGCGACGGCCTGACCCGCGGGCGTGTGCAGGTGCATCACCGCATGGGCATCCTCGCGCGCCATGTGGATCGCCGAGTGGATGGTGAAGCCCGCCGGGTTTGTGATGAAGGGTGTCGGCTCGACCGGATTGCCCTGCACGTCGACCTTGACCAGCGACGATGCGGTCACCTCCTCGAACATCAGCTGGTAGGGGTTGAGCAGGAAATGATGCTCCTCCCCCGGGATTCGCGCCGACAGGTGGGTGAAGATCAAATCGTCCCACCCGTAGTGGGCGACCATCCGGTAGGCGCAGGCGAGATCGACCCGGATCGCCCACTCCTCGTCGCTGACCTTGCCCTCCAGCGGCGGGATCTCGACCGATTCGAGGGCCTTCGCGCCGGCGATACCGCGGTTCATGCTGTCGACCCGGTTCATGCCATCGCTTCCTCGCGGTCCGGATGCGCGGCGGCGAAAGCAGGCAAAGCGGTGGCGTTCGAATCGGCGCGGACCAGGGTCGGATAGGCGTCCACCGGGACGTTGAACCGCCGCGCATTATACATTTGCGGAACGAGGCAAATGTCCGCGAGGTTGGGTGTGTCGCCGAACAGGAAGTTCCCAGCCCGCTCCTTCGCTAGCATCTCCAGCGCGTCGAACCCTTCCCTGACCCAATGGATGTACCAGTCGTCGCGCGCCTCCTGGCTCTGCCCCAGAGCGCCGCTCAAATATTTGAGAACACGCAGATTGTTGAGCGGGTGGATGTCGCAGGCCACTGTCAGCGCCATCGCCAGCACGTGAGCCCGGTCGGCGGCGTCGGCGGGCATGAAGGGCGGGTCGGGCACGATCGAATTGAGATAATTGCAGATCGCCAGGCTCTGCGTGATCCGCTGCCCGTCGATCTCGAGCATCGGAACGAATCCCTGCGGATTGAGCTCGCGGTAGCCCGCTTCCTTCTGCTCGCTTTCAACCAGGTTCACCGGCCTCCGCTCATAATCGACGCCCTTCAGGTTGAGCGCGATCCGCACACGGTAAGAGGCGGACGAACGGTAGTAATCGTAGAGTATCGCTCGTGCCATTTCCCCGCTGCTTACTCCGGCCTGAGAAACGGCGCTACTACCTCCGGCGGCACGCGGATCGGGCGGCCGCTCGCCCGGTCGATGATCGCCCAGTCCGTGCGCGCCCGGACACACGCCTTGCCGTCGGCTCCCGCGAACTCGACGAAGCGATCGAATCGCGCCCCCTGCGGCGCCTCCCCGACCCAGGTTCGCGCAGTGACCGTGTCGCCCTCGTGGGCAGGCCGGAGGTAATCGATCTCGTGGCGCACGACGACCCAGAAATAGGCCTCGTCATGCTCCGGCGCGGCGACGCTCCGCCAGTGTGCGACGGCGACCTCCTGGATCCACTGCACCCACACCGCATTGTTGACGTGCCCGAGCTCGTCGATGTGTTCGGGAAGGGCCGTGAAGCGCATTTCGAACACCGGCCGCTCGCCCACTTCACTCCACCTGAGTCAGCACGAAGGCATAGGTCTCGGCGACCTCGTGAAGATGCTCCCAGCGGCCCGACTTCCCGCCGTGCCCCGCGCCCATGTTGATCTTCAGCAGTAGGAGGTTGTCGTCGGTCTTGGTGGCGCGGAGCTTCGCCGCCCATTTGGCCGGTTCCCAATAGGTGACGCGCGGGTCGTTGAGGCCACCGGTGATCAGCATCGGCGGGTAGTCCTGCGCCTTCACATTGTCGTACGGCGAATAGCTGCGGATCAGCTCGAACGCCGCCTTGTCCTTCAGCGGGTTACCCCATTCGGGCCACTCGCCGGGCGTCAGCGGCAGGCTGTCGTCGAGCATCGTGTTGAGCACGTCGACGAAAGGAACATCGGCGACAACAGCGCCCCATAGCTCCGGGTCGGTGTTGGCGACGACGCCCATAAGCTCGCCGCCGGCCGAGCCGCCGTTGATCGCGATCCGCCCGGCCTTCGTGAATTTCGCGCCGATCAGCCCCTTCGCGGAGTCCACGAAGTCCGTGAAGGCATTGGTCCGCTTGGTGAGCTTGCCTTCGAGGTACCAATTGTAGCCGAGGTCGTCGCCGCCGCGGATGTGGGCGATCGCAAAGGCCCAGCCGCGATCGAGCAAGCTGATCCGCGCAGTCGAGAATCCGGGCGGGATCGCATGGCCGTAGGCGCCGTAGGCATAAAGGAAGAGCTTCCCCTCCCCATTCTTCTCGAAGCCCTTGGGATAGACGACCGACACCGGCACCTGCTTGCCGTCCCGCGCCGGAACCATCAGCCGCTCGGTCGCATATTTCGACGCATCGTAGCCCGACGGGATTTCCTGGACCTTCAGCACCTCCAGCTCGCCGCTGGCCGGGTGATAGTCATAGACGGTTCCGGGCGTGACCATCGACGAATAGCCGATCCGATAAGCGTCTGGAGCGAACTCGGGATTGCCCGCGAAACCGGCGCTGTAGCTGGCTTCGGCAAACGGAATCCGCGTCTCCTCGCCGTCGTATGTGCGAAGGATCAGCTGGTCGAGCCCGTCCACGCGCCGGTGCATCGCGATATGGTCGCGATAGCTCGCCGCGCCCATCAGATAGACTCGGTCGGAGCCTGCGATCACCGTTTTCCACTCACCGGGATTGGCCGGGTCGGCCTCCGCGAGGCGGAAGTTCACATGATCGTCGTTGGTGACGATCCACAGCTTCCCGTGCGCCGCGTCGGGCGAATATTCGCGGCCCTGCTTGCGCGGAGCGATCAGCACTGGCTCGGCCAGCGGGTCCGACGAGGGAACGAACCGAACCTCGGTGGTCGTATTGTCCCCCGTGGCGATGAAGATCAGGCTCCGATCCTGCGAATCGTCGACTCCGACGGAGAAGCCGAGGTCCTCGGTTTCCTCATAGAGGGTCCTGTCTTCTTCGACCGGCGTCCCCAGCCGATGGTAGCGGGCGCGATAGCTGCGCCAATTGTCGTTCACCTCCGTGAACACGATTCCCGTACTGTCGCTGGTCCAGACCGGCGATCCGATGCCGACTTCGGTGATCGTCTCGATGTCCTCGCCGGTCGAAAGATCGCGGATCTTGAGCACGAACCGTTCCGATCCGTTCGCGTCGACCATCGTCGCGAGAAGCCTGCCGTCCGGGCTCGTTTCGAGCGCGCCCAGCCGAAAATACTCCTTGCCCTCCGCTTCGGCGGGCTCGTCGTAGATCAGCTCGACATGCCCATCCACGAACGGAGTGTTTGCAAGCCTCCGATACCAGCTGCGGTACTGGGCGCCGGGCTTGAACTTCCACCAGTAGAGCCAGTCGCCGTCGCGGATCGGGACCGAGCTTTCGTCTTCCTTGATCCGCCCTTTCATCTCTTCGAACAAAGTGTCGAGCAGCTTCTCGTGCGGGGCCTTCCACCCCTCGAAATAAGCGTTCTCCGCCTTCAAGTAGGCAAGGACATCCTCGTCCGTGACATTCGGATAGCCCTTGTCGCGAAGCCAGGCGTAGGGATCGTCAACGGTCTCGCCATGATGGGTGAAGATGTACGGCCGTTGTTCGGCCCTGGGCGGCATCGGAATCTCGGTCGATCTGTTCATGCAAGCGCTCTTAGCGCGCCACAGCGCAGACGCTAGCGCTCGAGGTCCGCGCGCTCGCGGATATAGGCCGCCGATGCCAGGTCCTGCGCGACATGGCCCAGCGATTTGTAGATCGTGACCTGCGTGTCGTTCTCCCGGCCCGGGATTCGGCCGGCCAGGACCTCGCCGATCTCCCCGACGACATGGTTGTCGTCGACCAGGCCAGCTTCGCGTGCCGCGGCCAGCTCGGCGCCCTGGGCAAGCGCGCCCGGCCTGTAATCGGCGATGTAGCGGGCCCTGGCCACGAGCGCGGCGTCGACTTCGATCGGGCCCAGAAGGCTCGACCCGACGAGGTTGATGTGAGTTCCGTCTTTGACCCACGCGTTGAGAAGGACCGGCTCTTCGGACGAGGTCACCGTGCAAATCACGTCGGCCCTCGAGGCCGCTTCCTCGGCGCTTTCGAGGGGAACGATTGGCCGATCCAGCTCCTTGCTCATTCGCTCGGCGAAATCGCGGGTCTTCTCGGGCGAGCGTCCCCACAGCAGGATTTCCTTAAACGGCCGAACCAGAGGCACGGCGCGAAGGTGCGATTCCGCCTGAATTCCGGTTCCGAAGATGGCAAGCGCTTCTGCATTAGCGCGGGCAAGCGTATCCGTCGCGACGGCGCTCGCGCAGCCGGTTCGGATCTGCGTGATCGGCTCGGCGTCGGCGATGCAGTTCACCTCGCCCGTCTTGCCATCGTAAGCGACGACGACTCCGCGATGGCGCGACCGGCCGACCGCGCCCGGCTCCCCGAAGACGCTGACCAGCTTGGCGCCGAACGTCGAAAGCGCCCTCAGCTCCCCCGGCATGGTTCCGAACATCTGGCCATCCCCGACGGTAAAGATCTGCCGAAGCGGTTGCGGCCGCTCGCCGCTCGACAAGGCCTTCATCGCTTTGCGCATGGCTTCGATGCAGCCCGGATAGTCCAGCAGCGCCTCAACCTGTGCGGCATCGAAGAAGCGGATCGTCATCTTGACGATGATAGTGCAAGTCTCGCGGTCTGCCAGCGAACTTGCTCAGGGGTTGTTCGGAAGCCTAGATAGCAGCCATGTCCAGCTATGCAGATCGTCTCGCGGCGCTCCGCGAACAGTTGAAGTCCGATCGTCTCGACGGCTTCGTCGTCCCGCTCACCGACGAACATATGAGCGAATATGTCGGTAGTTATGCCCAGCGGCTGGCGTGGCTCACCGGCTTCCAGGGCTCTGCCGGCTCTGCCGTGGTCCTCCCGGAGGAAGCGGCGATTTTCGTCGATGGGCGCTACACGTTGCAGGTCCGGAGCCAGGTCGACGGAAAGGACTGGAGCTACGAGTCGGTTCCGGAAACCAGCGTCACTGAATGGCTGAAGGACCACGCGGCCAAGGGCGCACGCATCGGCTACGACCCGTGGCTCCACACCCGCGACTGGGTGAAGAAGGCGAAGGAATCGCTCGCCAGCCGCGGCGCCGAGCTGGTGCCGGTGGGCACGAATCCGATCGACAAGATCTGGCAGGACCGGCCGGAGCCGTCCAAGGCGCGGCTCGTCGTCCAGCCGGATGAATTTGCGGGCAGGGGCGCGGCCGAAAAGCGCACGGACATCGCCGAATGGCTTGAAAAGCATGAGGCGGACGCCGCGGTGCTCTCGGCGCTCGATTCCATCGCCTGGGCGTTCAACGTGCGCGGCCAGGACGTCACCCACACGCCGGTCGCGCTCGCATACGCGGTCGTGAATTCGGACGGCACCGCCGACCTGTTCGTCGCCGGCGAAAAGGTCGGGCCCGACGTCCGCCAGCATCTCGGCAACGGAGTCCGCCTGCACGAGCGCGACGAGTTCGAAAAAGCCCTGTCGCAGTTCAGCGGCAAGACCGTCGCGGTCGATCCAGAGCGGGCGGTGTCCGCGATCTTCGACGCGCTCGACAAGGCCGGGGCGAAAATCCTGCCGCTGCGCGACCCGGTGGTTCTGCCGAAGGCGCTGAAGAATCCGGTGGAGATCGCCGGCCAGAAAGCTGCGCAGGTTCGCGACGGCGCGGTGATCGCGCGGTTCCTCCGCTGGATCGACGAGGAAGCGCCGGGCGGCGAAGTCGACGAACTTATCGCTTCTGACAAGCTGGAGTCGCTTCGCCGCGAAAACCCCGAGCTTCGCGACCTCAGCTTCGATTCCATCTCCGGCGCGGGCCCGAACGGGGCCATCGTCCACTACAAGTCGAGCGAGAAGACCAACCGGAAGCTCGATCCGGGCACGCTCTACCTGATCGATTCGGGCGGCCAGTATGTCGACGGAACGACCGACATCACCCGCACCGTGCCGATCGGCGAGCCGACCGACGAGATGCGCGACCGATTCACCCGCGTGCTGAAGGGACACATCGCCGTCGCGACCGCCGTCTTCCCCAAGGGCACGCGCGGAACCCAGCTCGACAGCTTCGCGCGCCGGCCACTGTGGGACGCGGGCCTCGATTACGCGCACGGCACCGGTCACGGAGTCGGGAGTTTCCTCGCAGTCCACGAAGGTCCGCAGCGCATCGCACCTGTGACCAGCTCGCAGACCGGCGGCGACGAGCCGCTCGCGGCGGGCATGCTGATCTCCAACGAGCCCGGTTATTACAAGACCGGCGAGTACGGAATTCGAATCGAGAATCTCGTCCTCGTCGTCGAGAAAAAGATCGCGGGCGCGGAAAGGGAGATGCTCGGTTTCGAGACCGTCACGTTCGCCCCCATCGACCGGCGGCTGATCAGGAAGGACATGCTTAGCCCGGAGGAGATCGACTGGCTCGATGCCTATCACCGCCAGGTAGTCGAGAAGATCGGCGGCAATCTCAGCGGCGCCGATCGCGATTGGCTCGAGGAGGCCTGCGCACCGATCTAGGAGAGAGGCGATGGCGCATTCGCTGTTCACTCATCCGATCCATCTCGGCAACGGCGGGACTGCCGTCGCCGAGCCCGAATTCACCGGGATGGAGTGGTACGACGCGTATATGGAGCGCCACTCGGACGACGGGCCGGAGGGGCGGCTGGTCTCACTCTACCGCTTCGAGGAAAGCTGGACGAGCTGGGAGATGCATCCCGCGGGCGGCGAAGTCGTCTGCTGCATCGAGGGATCGATGACGTTGCACCAGCAGCTTGCCGGAGGCGGAGAGAAGACGTTCCGCCTCGGGCCGGGCGACTATGCGATCAATCCGCCCGGCGCCTGGCACACGGCGGATTGCGACGGGCCTGTTACCGCTCTCTTCATCACCGCCGGGTGGGGGACGACGCATCGTCCGAGGGAGTAGGAGACCGATCCAGCTCGCGGGCTTGCGCCTTGCGCTTTCGAAGGTTCTCCCGAAGCGCCTTCGCCAGCTTCTCCTCGCGCGACTTGTCCTGTTTCGCCATGGACTTGCATTGGGCCGGGCAGCTGGCGCGGGCAAGGTGGTTGACGCAACTGACCCGCTTGGCCATAGCGCCGCCTCTTCTCAAAAAAGTGCTGCCGTAGCTCAGTGGTAGAGCGCATCCTTGGTAAGGCTGAGGTCGTGAGTTCAATCCTCACCGGCAGCACCATTCCCCACGCACATGACTGCCGGTCAGTCCGAGCATGGGAATGATTGCGACGTGACCGACCCCCCCGCCTTCGACGTCGAGCTCGCCGACAAGGGCGACGGCCTCACCATCGCGGTCCGGGCCGGCGGGGCGACGAAGGTTTACGTCCTGCCGGGCCGCGACCAGCCGGATTTCGCCCGCTTCTTCGATGAGCTCGCAGCCGACTTCGGAACCCGGCGTCCGGAAAGCCCGGCGGCGGTTTCCAGCGATGCCGAGGACCCGCCGTGGCAGCCGCTCATCACCGAAAACGTCCACCCGAAGATCTTCGCGGGCTTTGGCGACCCGTCGGTGATCCGCACTCCGGAGGGCTATTATCTCGTCGCCACGTCCAACGACGCGCTCGACGCCTTCCCCTTGCTCCATTCCGACGACCTCGTGACGTGGCGGCACGTCGGCTTTGCCTTCGCCGAGGGCGAGGCTCCGCACTGGACCACCCACGGCGTCAGGCTCGGCGATTTCTGGGCGCCGGAGATCGCGGCGGTCGGCGACGAATATTGGATGGTCTATACCGCCCGCGACAAGGCGCACGCCCTCGGCCTCGGCCTCGCCAAGGCGCCCTCGCCGGAGGGTCCCTGGGTCGACATCGGCCGGCCGCTGCTGACGGGCGGAGTGATCGACGGCCACATCTTCGTCGACGGGGACGGCGAGCGCTACCTGCTGTGGAAGGAAGACCGCAACGGAATCTGGCCGCGCAAGCTCGCCGCGTTCTTCCGCGACCATCCCGGGCTGATCGACCGCGTCTTCGAAAGCGAGGAAGACCGGCAAACCGCGCGCTTCGCCGCGGCGGTCGTTCCCTGGGCGGCGCCGCGGCGGCCGATCGAGCGCTTCTTCCTGATGCAGACCTTCATTCGTGCGTCGGTCGATGCGTGGACCCGGCTTCGTGCGGTGCTCACCCGATCCGGCAATGCCGAGGACATTGTCGGCGCCATGCACACTCCCATCAATGCGCAGCGGCTGTCCGCGGACGGCAAGTCGTTCATCGGCTCACCGGTGATCATCATGACCAATGACCTCGATTGGGAAGGGCATCTCGTCGAAGGGCCGTTCCTGTGGAAGCAGGAGGGCCGCTATTGGCTGTTCTACGCCGCCAACGATTTCACCGACCCGGCCTACGGCATCGGCGCCGCGGTCGCCGACAATGTGTTCGGCCCGTACGTCAAGCAGCCCGAGCCGCTCCTCAAGTCCGCGAAAAGCTGGTCGGCACCCGGCCACCCGTCGATCGCCAGCGGCCCCGACGGCGTCCCTCACATCTTCTTCCACGCCTATTTTCCAGGCACCGGCGGGTATAATGTGTTCCGGGCGCTATTGACCGCGCGGCTGAAGTTCGAGGACGGGAGCGTGGCGATTTTCTGACCTTGCCAATGCCCGGCCCATCCGCTTGAGCGCCGCGATGCGCTTCTTCTCGGACAATGCGGCAGCCGCGCACCCGAAGGTGATCGAGGCCATCGCGCAGTCGAACCGGCTCGATACCGCCTATGACGGCGACGAGTGGAGCGCCCGCCTCGACGGCGCTTTCGCGGAGCTGTTCGAGCGCGAAGTCCGCGCGCTCTGGGTCAGCACCGGGACCGCCGCAAATTGCCTGGCTCTGGCGGCGCTGTGCCCGCCCTACCGCGGAATCCTCTGCCACCGCGACGCCCATATCGAGGTCGACGAGGCGGGCGCGCCTGGTTTCTTCACCGGCGGGGCGAAGCTCATGCTCCTGGACGGAGAAGGAGCGAAGGTCACTCCAGACATAGTCGAGAGCGCGATCGGCCTAATCCGCAACGACGTTCACCAGGTGCAGCCGGCGGCCCTGTCGATCACCAATGCGACCGAATATGGACTCGTCTATCGTGCTTCCGAAGTCGCCGCGTTGGGCGAAGTGGCGCGCTCCCACAACCTGGCCTTCCATATGGACGGCGCACGTTTCGCCAACGCGGTCGCAAGCACCGGCGCCAGCCCTGCCGACCTAACGTGGCGGTCGGGCATCGAGGCTCTGTCGTTCGGCTTCATCAAGAACGGCGGGCTCAATGCCGAATGCCTGATCCTGTTCAGGACCGAGCTCGCTGAAGAAGTCGCGGTTCGGCGCAAGCGGGCCGGCCATCTCTCGTCCAAGGGCCGGATGCTAGCCGCGCAAGTCCTCGCGCTTCTCGAAGACGGTCTTTGGCTGGAGAACGCCCGCGCGGCGAACGCTGCTGCGCGGGAGCTCGCCGCTGCTGCTGCGGACCGGTTGCTTTACCCGGTCGAAGCGAACGAGATTTTCGTTCGAGCGACGAGCGTCGAAGCGGCGGCACTTCGCGCCAGGGGCTTCGACTTCTACGACTGGGGGCCCGGCGAAATCCGCTTCGTCACCAGCTGGGACCAGGATTCGAAATCCGTCGAGCAGCTCGCAGATGCGATCCGCGCACTGTGACCGAGCGGCGGAGCTCGACCTGGCTCGAGATCGTCCTCCCCTTCATCATCTTCACCGGGATCTGGGGCTCGACCTGGATCGTGATCCGCGACCAGCTTGGAATCGTCCCGCCGCAATGGTCGGTCAGCTATCGGTTCGTGATCGCGGCAATGGCAATGGCGATCCTGGCCAAGGTGAAGGGCCGGTCGCTGATCCTCGACCGACAGGGGATGCTCGCGGCCGTATTCATCGGCCTCGTCCAGTTCTGCGTGAACTATAACGCAGTCTATCTCGCGGAGCGTCACATCACGTCCGGAATCGTCGCGACGATTTCCGCGCTCCTTCTCATTCCCAACGCGCTCCTCGGATGGGCCTTGCTCGGCCAGCGTCCCGGAACGCGCTTCGCCATCGGATCGGCCATCGCTGTTGCCGGGATTGTGCTCTTGTGCGTGCACGAGATCAGGGCCAATCCAGCGCCCGCCGACCAAGTCGTTACCGGCATCGGCTTTACTCTCGTCGGGCTGATGGCCGCGTCCTTCACCAACGTGTACCAGGCGCGCGAGCATCTTCGCCGCCATCATCTCGCAAGCCTGCTCGCCTGGTCGATGGCGGTCGGCGCAGCGATCGACATCGTCGTTGCATGGTCGATGACGGGTCCGCCGGTGTTCAGCTCGCGCCCGGGCTATTGGTTCGGAGTCCTCTATCTTTCCGTGTTCGCGTCCGCGCTGACGTTCAGCCTCTATTTCCCGGTGGTCCGCAAGATCGGTCCCGGCAAGGCGGCCTATTCCAGCGTTCTCGTACCGATCATCGCGATGACCTTCTCCACGGCGCTCGAGGACTATCGCTGGAACCAGATGGCGATTGCCGGCGCGGTGCTGACGCTGGCGGGAATGCTGGTCGCGATGAGCCGAAGCCGCTCGGTTGTGCAGTCGCCCGACGCCGCCTAACACCTTGCGCCATGGCCGATGTCAGAGTGAGCGCTGAAGCTCCGCAAAAACCGCAGCATGTCGAAATCCGGCGAGAGGATTATCGTCCCCCCGACTGGCTCGTTCCTGAAATCGAGCTGAGTTTCGACCTCGATGCCGAAACCACGCGCGTCCGGGCGACTCTGCACGTCAAGCGAAACGGGAACCACGATCGGCCGCTGAGGCTCGACGGCGACCAGATCCAGCCGCGCAAGGTCATGGTCGATGGCGCTGACGCACAATGGCGGATGGACGGCCCCACGCTCGTCGTCGAGATCGGCGACGACCAGGCAATCGTCGAAACCGAGGTCGATATCCACCCGGCGGCGAACACCAAGCTGATGGGCCTTTACGCCTCGGGAGGGATACTCTGCACCCAGTGCGAGGCCGAAGGATTCCGGCGGATCACCTTCTTCCCGGACCGTCCCGACGTGCTCGGCAAATACCGGGTGCGAATAGAGGCGGACAAGGCCAGGTTCCCGATCCTCCTCACCAACGGCAATCCGATTGCTACGGGTGAAGGCGAGGGCGGCCGCCACTGGGCCCTGTGGGAAGACCCGTTCCCCAAGCCCTCTTATCTGTTCGCGCTCGTCGCCGGCGACCTCAAGGCGAACCGCGACTGCTTCACCACCATGTCAGGCCGAAAGGTCGAGCTCGGTATCTGGGTGCGGGAAGCCGACCTGCCGAAGACCGAGCACGCGATGGAGAGCCTGAAGCAGGCGATGCAATGGGACGAGGAAGTTTACGGCCGCGAGTATGACCTCGACCTGTTCAACATCGTCGCCGTCTCCGACTTCAACATGGGGGCAATGGAGAACAAGGGCCTAAACATCTTCAACTCGGCCTATATCCTCGCCGACCCCGATACCGCCACGGACGTCGACTTCGATAACATCTCGCGCGTCGTCGCCCACGAATATTTCCACAACTGGTCGGGCGACCGCGTCACCTGCCGCGACTGGTTCCAGCTGAGCCTCAAGGAGGGCTTCACCGTCTTCCGGGACCAGAGCTTCGGGGCGGATATCGGCAGCGCAGCCGTCAAGCGGATCGACGACGTCCGGACATTGCGGATGATCCAGTTCCAGGAGGACTCGGGACCGCTCGCGCATCCCGTGCGGCCGGACAGCTACATGGAGATCGGCAATTTCTACACCGCGACCGTCTACAACAAGGGCGCAGAGCTGATCCGGATGATGAAGACGATCCTCGGCCCGGAGAAATATCGCGCCGGGACCGATCTCTATTTCGAGAGGCACGACGGCGAAGCGGCAACCTGCGATGACTTCGTGAAGGCGCTGGAGGATGCGAGCGGCGTCGACCTTTCGCACTTCAAGCTCTGGTATTCGCAGGCGGGGACTCCGCGCGTCACGGCGCGGCTGGAGCAGGACGGACGCAAGGCGGTCCTGCGGCTCGTCCAGACCGTTCCGCCTACTCCGGGGCAGCGGGTGAAGAAGCCGATGGCGATACCGTTGCGGACGGCTCTCATCGGCGAGAACAGCGGCGCCGAAGTCGCGGCCGAGCGGCTGATTCTCCTCGAAGACGCCGAAGCCACAGTCGATCTCGGCGAGGTCAGCGAACCGCCGATCCTCTCCATCAACCGCGGTTTCTCGGCGCCTGTTACGATGGATGTCGAGCGAAAGTCCGGCGACCTCGAGAAGCTGGCGGCCAGCGATACCGACCCGTTCGCGCGTTACGAGGCCATCCAGGAGCTGATGCTTCGCTGGCTGACCGCGACTGCGAGAGGCGAGTATGCGGACCTCGACCCCGTCGTCCGGGCGATCGGCGACACGCTTCGCTCGAACCGGCTCGATCCCGCGTTCAAGGCCGAAGCCGTCCTGCCTCCGAGCGAGAGCCTGATCGGCGACCGCATTGACGTGGTCGATCCCGACGCGATTCATTCCGCGCGCGAGCAGCTTCGCTGCGCGGTCGGGCGGCAACTCGCCAACGAGCTTGCCAGCGCGCAGCGGGGACAGGGCTTTGGGGGTCACGATCTCAGCAGCGAAGCAAAGGGTGCCCGCCGGCTGCAAACGATAGCGCTCGGCCTGCTTGCGGCTGGCGATGCAGCCAATGGCGCCCAGCTTGCCAAGGCGCAGTTCGATTCAGCCGACAACATGACCGACAGGCAGGGCGCTTTGGTGGTACTTGCCTCGCTCGAAACGCCCGAGCGCGAAGCTGCGCTCCAGGCATTCTACGAGCGCTACTCGAACGACCCGCTGGTCATCGACAAATGGTTTTCCGTCCAGGCATCCGCGCAACGGCGCGACACGATCGACCAGGTGGAGAAGCTTGCCCGGCACGCCCAGTTCAATCCCGCCAATCCCAACCGTCTCCGCTCGATCGCAGTTGCATTCGGGATGAACCAGTGGGCGTTCCACGATGCGTCGGGCCGCGGGTACCGCTTCCTCGCGGATCTCATCCTCACCGCCGACAAGCTCAATCCGCAGGTCGCGGCGCGCCTCGTCACGCCGTTCGGGCGCTGGCGCAGGTTCGAAGAGAAGCGCGCCGGACTGATGCGCACCGAGCTGGACCGTATCCTCGCGACACCGGGCCTGTCGAAAGACCTCTACGAGCAGGTCAGCAAGAGTTTGGCGTAAGCTCCCCCTCCCTTGCAGGGAGGGGAGGGGAACCTCAACCCGCGATCCACTGGGCGACTTGCTGCGCCACCTGGTTTGCGGCGGAGTTCAGCGCGGGACCCACGCTCGGGCCGGTGCCGTCGGACGGTGCGGACGCTTCGAACCGGCGCGATTCGACGTGCGTCCCGCCCTGCGTTGCCAGCGACGCGTCGTACTGGACGACCACCATGCCCTGCTGCGCGTCATAACCGAAGCGGTTGAGCTGGCCGGTTACCACTAGTCCGGGATCGAGGGCGGACTGCTGCGGATCGAGCACGATCCGATTGGTGGTTCGGCGCACCGTTTCGGCAATCAGATCCTGGAACAGCCGGTCGGGCGTATCGACCCATTGCAGGTCGGTGACATATTGGACCGTGGTCGGACTCACCTGGACCGGTACGCGGTTGGTACTCAACTCCTTCGGAATGACCGGAAGCCGGACCGTCACAGTCTCGCCGACCGCGGCCGAACGCGCCGCCGCCGCCGGCGGCGCATCGGAAGTCAGCGTGTACAAAACGGGGGGAGCCTTTCCGCCGCCGAGCATGCTGCTCAGCGAACAGCCGGCGAGCAGGCCCGCCAGCGCGATTGCCGTGCCAACGCGAACGAACGCTCTCATTGTTTCTTCCCCGGTTTATAGTCGGGCAGCTTCTCGGGCCCCAGGGCGCCGCCGATTCCGCCCTCCTCCACGCGCTCTGAAACGCCGCGGAGCGATTCGCTCAGCTGTCTCAGTTCTCGAACGAGCTGGTTGAGCTCGGGCAAGGTCGACTTGCTGAAATTCTGGACGCCCGGCCGCGCTTCCCCGATCATCGAATCGAGATTGTCGGCGGCGGCCTGCACCGAACCAATGGCCTTGCGCAGATCCTCCGCCGCGGGCTGGCCTTGCTCGACAACCAGCTTGTTGGTGTTGTCGGCGAGCGCGCCGACGCGCTCCGCCGCGATTCCCGCGCTTCGAACCGCCGTCTGAGTCTGCTTGATCGCATCGGCGAGCTCGGGCGCGCGGTCGGCCAGCACCTTGGTGGTGCGGTCGACATTCTCGAGGATGTCGGCGATCGCATTCTGGTTCTTGTCGCTTAGCAGCTCCGTCAGCCGCTCGGTGAGCCGCTGGATTCGCTCCATCAGCTCCGGGGCGCTGTTGAGGAGCGCTCCGAGGCCGCTGGTGCTCGACGGGATGACGGGGCAGCCCTGCGGGCCTACCTGCTGGATCGCCTGCGCGCCGCGGGTGGCGCCGGTGAGCTGGATCTCGCTTACGCCGGTAAAGCCCACGCCGTGGATTTCGGCGGTCGTGCCCTGCAGGACCGGAGTGTCGCGCTCGACGTCGATCCGGACCCAGATGAACTCGGGACGCTCGGGGAGGAGCGAGATTCGGCTGATCTGACCGATCGGAACTCCGTTGAACGTCACGTTCGACCCCTTGTTGAGGCCGCCGACGCCCTGCGAGAAATAGATGTCGAAGCACTTGGTCTCGCGGTTGGACAGGCCGGCGAGCCACACGGTGAAGACCAGCAGGCCGACGAGCATCGCAAGCGTGACCGCGCCTACAAGGATGTAATTCGACCGCGTTTCCATTAGGCCCCACTACCCCCAATCATCTCGCCGTGCTGCTCGGCCGTGTCCGCGGCTGCCCTGCCGCGCGGCCCCTTGAAATACTCCTGGATCCAGGGGTGATCCAAAGCCAGTAGTTCCGGAATCGTACCGACCGCTATCACTTTCTTGTCCGCAAGCACGGCGACACGGTCGCAGATGGCGTACAAAGTGTCGAGGTCGTGAGTGATCAGGAAGACGGTCAGCTCGAGCCTCTTCTGAAGCGAACGGATCAACTCGTCGAAGCCGGCGGCGGAGATCGGGTCGAGCCCGGCGGTCGGCTCGTCTAGGAACAGTAGCTCCGGGTCGAGCGCCAGCGCCCGTGCCAGCCCGGCACGCTTCACCATGCCGCCGGACAGCTCCGAGGGATATTTGGGCCCGGCGTCGGCTCGAAGCCCGCTCATCGCGATCTTGTAGGAGGCGATCTCATCCAGAAGCTGCTTGTCGAGGTAGGGAAAATATTCGCGGATCGGGACCTCGACGTTTTCAGCGACGGTGAGGGTCGAGAAGAGGGCGCCGTTCTGGAACAGGATTCCCCAGCGGCGGCGGATGTTCTTCGCCTCGTCCTCGTCGCGGTCGATCATGGTCTCGCCGAGCACCTCGACGTCGCCCGCGTCGGGCTTCTGAAGCCCGATGATCGAGCGCATCAGCACCGATTTGCCGGTGCCGGACCCGCCGACGACGCCGAGGATCTCGCCCCTGCACACGGTAAGGTCGAGATTCTCGTGAATCACCTGCTCGCCGAAGCTGTTCCGCAAGCCCCGGACAGTGATGATCGGATCGCAATCTTTAGGTGGACCGATCATTTCCACCCGATCGAGCTGAAGAAGACGGCGAAGACTGCGTCGAGCACGATCACGAGGAAAATGGACTGCACGACGGCGGTGGTCGTGCGCTGCCCGACCTCCTCCGAATTGCTCTCGACCAGCATGCCCTGGAAGCAGCCCGCCAGCGCGATGATGAAGCCGAACACCGGCGCCTTGATGAGCCCTATCCACAGGTCGTGGAGCGGGATCACCTCCTGGAGGCGCTGGATGTATGTGATTGGCGGAATCCCGATGTCGAGCCAGACGAAGATGCCGCCGCCCAGAAGCGACATGATGATGGCCCAGAAGGCGAGCAGCGGCATCATGATCACCGACGCAATGAGGCGCGGTATGACCAGGGCTTCGACCGGCGAAACGCCGATTGTCCGCATCGCGTCGATCTCTTCGGTGATCTTCATCGTCCCGAGTTGAGCGGCGAAGGCCGAGCCCGAGCGGCCCGCGACCATGATCGCGGTCATCAGGGTCCCGAGCTCGCGGACCGTGATCCGGCCTATCAGGTTGATCGTGTAGATCTCCGCTCCGAACTGCTCGAGCTGGACCGATCCCTGCTGGGCGATGACGATGCCGATGAGGAAGCTCATCAGCCCGATGATGCCGAGCGCCCGGACTCCGACGACGTCGAACCTCTGGATGATGGCGTTCAATCGGAATCGCTTCGGGCGCTTTATGAGGTTGGCGAAGCCGATCAGGGTCGCCCCGAAGAAGCCGAGCAGACCGACCAAGGTGATCCCGGCTTCCGCAACCCACTCGCCAAGCTCGCGGAGGACCCGAAGGAAGCCCCCGCTCTCCTCCGGATGGACCTTGACCGGCCGGTCGGCCTCGGCGACTTGCTCGAGGAGGCTCTTGGCCCCCTCGCTGGCGCCGACCACCTTGGCGTTGCGGTCGCGGACGGTCCGATAGACCAGCCACGCGCCGACAGTGTCCATGTTGCGGACGCCGCTGAGGTCGATCGTCAGCGGATCCGGCTCAGCAGCGATCTCCCTCGCCGTGCTCGCGGCGCGCGAAATCGTGATCGACCCCGCCATGCGGTAGGTCGCGCCGCTCCCCTTACCCCCCTGTCGTGGATCGCGCTCCATCTTGGCGGAAGACTGCGCGAAATCCGCCGCAGCGGCAAGCTTGTCGAGGCGCAGCCACTTTCATGCTCGTGCCGGCGATCCTAAAGAACCGGTCCTATGGTTGAGCAGATCCGCCCCGTATTCATCACTGTCGGCGCCAATTCGGTCCGGGTTTTCGCTCTCGAGCCGGCGGAGCGCGCGTGCCGGCTGGCGGAAAAGGCGGGCCTGGAATGCGCTCAATCTGTTCCCCCTGGGCGCAGCGCGATCCTGGCGAGCCTGGATTTCGCCTGGGATCCGACATGGCTGAAGACGGTCGCGGCCAAGCCGGGAAGCGTCCTGATGATTGGCGACAGGCCGGTCCTCATGCACCTGCCCGTCGGCGAGGCGCGGCCTCCGGCGGAGCAGGCGATGCTCGGGATCGGCGGCTCGCTCGAGGGCCTGGAGCGAATCGACGCCGACAGCGCCGAGGTCAGCTACGCCGAGCTTCGGAAACGCGAGCGTCCCTTCGTCCTTCCGCTGACCGCCGACACCGCGGATCAGGTCGAACGCGCCGCCTACGACGGCTCCTACAAGGGCGTGACCGACGTGCTGACGCTCTATCTGTGGCGCAAGCCCGCATTCTACATCACCCGCTGGGCGGCGGAGCTCAATTTCACGCCCAATGCGATCACAGGGATCGGAGCGTTGCTGTGCGCGCTCGCCTTCTTCTACTTCTGGTTCGGCAATTACTGGCTCGGGGTCGCCGCCGGCTTCATCTTCATGGTGCTCGACACGGTCGACGGGAAGCTCGCCCGATGCACCGGAACATCGTCGGCCTGGGGCAATGTGTTCGACCACGGAATCGACCTCGTCCATCCGCCCTTCTGGTGGTGGGCCTGGGCACATGGCCTCGCGGCCTACGGGCGGCCGCTCGAGCCGGTGTACGAGACCATGCTGCTTGCCGCGATCGTCATCGGTTACGTCGCCCAGCGAGTCATCGAAGGCATCTTCGTCAGGCGCTTCAAGATGCACATCCACGTGTGGCAGCAGATCGACAGCCGTTTCCGGCTCGTAACGGCGCGGCGCAATCCGAACATGGTCATCCTGGTCGTGGCCTTGCTGTTCCGCCGCCCCGACGTCGGCATTGAATTGCTTGGCGCCTGGACGATCGTTTCGCTGCTCTTCCACGTCGTCCGGCTTGCGCAGGCCGAGATGCAATCGTGGCGCGGCGAACCGATCGCGTCCTGGCTGGCATGAGTGGAATCACCGCCGTCGTCCTCGCCGGTTCCCGCCCGGGCAGCGACCCCCTCGCGGGCGCGTTCGGGACCGACCTGAAGGCGCTGGTGCCGGTCGGCGGCAAGCCGATGGTGCGCTGGCCGGTCGAAGCCCTGCTCGCCTCGCCGCGCTTCGCCGAAGTTCGAGTGCTCGCCCAGGAGCCGGAACGAATTGGCGAGGCGCTTCCGGCCAACCCGAAACTCCTCGTCGACAAGTCTGCCTCGACGATCGCATCCACGCTTGAGCGGCTCTGCTTCGACCCGACCGTCAAATGGCCGTTGTTCGTCACGACCGCCGACCACGTGCTGCTCGACGAGGGCATGATCGACGAATTCTGCGATCTGGGGGAGATCGCGGACATCGCAATCGGTGTCGTGGAGCGCGAGAACCTGATGGAGCGACTGCCGAAGTCTCAGCGGACGTGGATCCACTTCCGCTCGGGATCGTACAGCGGGGCCAACATGTTCCTGCTGAGCGGAACCAAGGTGCTTCCGGCGCTGGAGCTGTGGCGCTCGGTCGAACAGGACCGGAAAAAGGGCTGGGCGATCCTGTGGGCGTTCGGCCCGCTCAACCTACTTTCGGCGGTGCTCCGGCTTCGGACGATCCACCAGGTGCTGGAGCGCATCGGCAGAAAGCTAGGGGCGACGGTGGAAGCGGTCGATTTGTCGGACCCGCTGGCAGCGGTCGACGTCGACAAATTGGCGGACCACGGCCTGGTCGAGCAGCTGCTGAAGGAGCGGGCGTGAGCGACCTTGCAGTCTACGATCTCGACCGGACGATCACCCGCCGCCCGACGTACACTTTGTTCCTGATCCACTGCGCGATTCGGCGGCAGCAGTGGCGGCTGGTATTCGTGCCCGTCGTCGTCATTGCGATGCTCGCTTATGCACTGGGCCTGTTCGACCGCGGGCGGCTGAAGGAAATCTGCCAGCATCTGTTGATCGGCCACAAAGTCCACGCGGCCGAGCTCCGGCCGCTCGCCCAAAGCTTCGCGGACGCGACGGCCGCAAAGAACATTCGCCCGGGTGCGAGGCGCGCAATCGAGCGCGACCGGGAGCAGGGCCGGCGGCTGGTCCTCGCAACCGCGTCCTACCGTCTTTACGCCGACGCGATCGCCGAGCGCCTCGGCTTTGACGACGTCATCGCAACTGGCTCCGTCATCGGCCTCGACGAGCGGGTCCACGCCCGGATCGCGGGGCGCAACTGCTACGGCGAAGAGAAGATGCGGATGATCGCGCAATGGATCGAGAAGTCGGGGCTTCTCGGCAAGCATGGCCATGTCCGTTTCTACTCGGACCACGCCTCCGACGAGCCGGCGTTCAACTGGTCGGACGAGCCGGTCGCCGTGAACCCGCACGACCGGCTGGCGCGGATGGCGGAGCAACGCGGCTGGGCCGTGGAGGACTGGGGCTAAGTTTCGCTCCACCGCTTGCGGCAGTCAGATGGGTGCTAGTGCGCCTTCGATCCGTCCGCGTTGACAGCTGTCGGATCCATCCGCCGAACACCTAGGCGATAGTCGCTAAGAAGGGCATTGGCCTTCTTCCGGAGGTAGGCGCGATGCTCCGCGGTCAATTGACCTCCGTCGGACTCCTGCAGCGCATGCATCTCTGCCCGGAGGGCCTTGGCCTCGCGTTCGTAGGCGAGGTTCACTTCCGGAAGAGACTCTCCAACGAGCCCCCACCGTTCACCTCCTCCGTTGCTCGGAGGATGAGGGGGTGGGCTGGGCTGGCTCGACGGTGGACTAAAGGCTGGGGCGGTTTGGAACGGACCGGACCCTGCTGCGGCAAATGCGAGAATGACAGCTATCATCGGCCTTCTCCTGCGTTGCAGGGCTATCGCTGGACCGTCGGCAATTCAATTGGGGGTGTCCCTAAGCCTCAGTGCCGCCCATTGCGAATAGTGGGCTCCGCTGCGAGAAGGCCGCATGGCTCGCGAGGCACATATTCCGGGCGGCGTCGTCCATGAGCTTCCCGCTGATTTGGCTGAATCGCTGACGCTTCATCCCAAGGCGCTGGCGACGTGGGCCGATATCACGCCGCTGGCGCGCAACGAGTGGATCTGCTGGGTCGAATCCGCGAAGAAAGCGGAGACAAGGCGCAAGCGGATCGAGTGGGGCTGCGAAAGCCTGACCGACGGAAAGCGCCGTCCGTGTTGCTGGCCGGGATGCCCTCATCGCGAGAAGGGCAAGGGCTGACTCGCCCTAGACGGCCCTCAGCGCATTCTCGAAGTCGGCGATGAGGTCGTCCGGGTCTTCGACGCCGATCGAAATTCGAACCAGGTTGTCGGTGATGTCGAGCGCCTTCTTGCGCTCATCCGGCACTGACAAATGGGTCATCGCTGCCGGTGCGCTCGCCAGCGTTTCCGTCCCGCCGAGGCTGACCGCGAGGTTGGCGATCCTCAAGCCATCGAGGAAGGCGAACGCCTCCTTCTCGCCGCCCTTCAGGTAAAGCGAGAAGGTCGAGCCCGCGCCCGTGCAGTGGCGTGCGTAGATGTCGGCCTGCCGCGATCCTTCCTCGAGGAATCCGAGATAGCCGACCTTTTCGACCTTCGGATGATAGCGCAGGAATTCGCACACTTTCCGAGCGCTCGATCCGGCGCGCTCCATCCTCAGCTCCAGCGTCTCGAGGCTTCGCAAAAGCATCCATGCCGTGTTCGGGTCGCAGATCGTGCCGATGGTGTTCCGCATCGACCGGACCTGGTCGATCAGGTCCTTGCGGCCGACGAGCCCGCCGGCAACGAGGTCGCTGTGCCCGCCGGCATATTTCGTCAGGCTGTAGACACTGAGGTCGGCGCCTTGCCCCAGCGGCTTGGCCCAGAGCGGGCCGAGGAAGGTATTGTCGATGGCGATGGGGGGCGTCTCGTCCGGCTTGAAGGCGGCCTTGCGCGCCGCCGCGACCGCCTCGACGTCGACCAGCTGGTTGGTCGGGTTGGCCGGGCTTTCGAGATAGATGAGCGCGATCCGGCCCATGCCCTTCGCGCGCTCTATGGTCGAATCGATCTCCTGGCGGCTCGCTCCCGAAGGGAAGTCGAGATAGGACACGCCGAACTTGCCGAGGATCTTCGCGATCAAAGTCTCGGTTGCGGCGTAGAGCGGCCCGGAGTGGACGACGACGTCGCCGGGCTTCACGAAGGTCAGGAACAACGTCGCGATGGCCGACATCCCGCTGGAGAAGGAGAGGGCGTCGTCGGCATTTTCCCAGAGGCTCAGCCGGTCCTCGAGGATTTCCTGGTTGGGACCGTTGAATCGCGAATAGATCAGGCCTTCCGCCCCGCCCGGGCGCTTGCCGGTCACGCCTTCGAAGAAGCGTTTGCCGGCGGCGGCATTTTCGAAAACGAAGGTGGAGGTGAGGAAGATCGGCGGCTTGAGCGATCCCTCGCTCAGTTCCGGATCGAAGCCGTAACCCATCATCAAGGTTGACGGGTTCAGCTTGTGGTTGCCGATGTGGGTCGGCGAGGGCTTCGGCGGCCGGTGCTGGGATGCGCCGCTGAGCTCGGCTTCGTTTTCGTCCATCATCAGCGGCTCCTAGCCGATGATGGGGCGGTTCATCCAGCCGTCAGAAGCTTGGAACCGACGCAATCATGCCGGTGACGCTGGTCCCAATCGCGCCGAGCGAGGCGATCGCGACGATGGAGATGAGCGAGGCGATCGCTGCATATTCAATGCTGGTTGCGCCGCGGTTGTCGGAAAGCCGCTTCGTAAGACGCATCATGCCGTGTCCCCTTGCATGCCGTTATCGAACGATAATGCAGAGCGGCGCGGCCGGGCCACGGCGGGAATCCGGCTGTGTCGTTCCGGTACAGCGCTACGTTGCGATGCCGATAAGACTGATTTGGCGACCGTAGTCCGGCTCGCCGCAGTGGGTTGCGCGCCGGTAGCTGTAGAAGCGGTCGGCGTCGGAATAGGTGTCGAGATGAATGGTCTCGACCTCCGCGATCCCGGCGGCGATGAGGCGGTGCCGGACGTAAGCGGGCAGGTCGAAGTGAAGCTCGCCCGACGCAGTGGTGATGAAGAAGCGGTCGTTGGAAACCTCCGCGTCGATGAAGCGGTCGCGGAAGGCTTCCTCGACCTCGTAGCTGGGAAGCGCGATGCATGGGCCGATGGCCGCGGCAATCCTGTCGCGCCGCGCCCCGATCGCTTCCATTTCGCCGATTGCCGAGTCGGTGATGCCGGCGAGGGCGCCGCGCCACCCGGCGTGGGCTGCAGCGACGATGCCCGCCTGCTCATCCGCTAGGAGGACGGGCGCGCAGTCGGCGGTCAATATCCCGAGAAGGACTCCGGGCTGGTCAGTGACCATTGCGTCGGCGCGGGGCCGCTCGCCCTGGGGCCAGGGAGTCGCGACATAGCGGGTCTGGGCTGAATGGACCTGGTGTACTGTCGCCAGCTCCGCACCGGGGAGCACGGCTTCCACGGCGCGCCTGCGGTTCTCGGCAATGGCCTCGCGGTCGTCGCTGCTTCCGGTACCGACATTGAGGCCCTCCAGAATTCCGATGGAAACTCCGCCGCGGCTGCCGAGAAATCCGTGCGGGAGTGACCCGAGCGCCTGGGCGTGAATGACTTCGACGCTCATTCGAACCCCGCGGGAGCGGGCCAATCGGGCGAGTGGATCGCGACGACTTTGAAGAGCTTGCCCATCTGGTCTTCGTCGCACAGCCGCCGCCGCGCTGCATCCACTTCTTCGGCGCGTTCCGGGTACGATCGGGTCAGCGCGGTAGCGCGCGCGCCGATTCCGACGTGCTCGAGCCAATCGCCCTGTGTGACGAGGCGAGTCACGGAGGCGCCGGCCTCGGTCGCTGCCTTGGCGAGTGCCTCGAAATCGACATGGGCGGTGAGGTCCTGCTCGCCCGGGTTGTGAAGCAGCGGAGCGAATTTGTGGCGGCGTACGGCCTGCAGTGTATCGCCAAGTGCAGAGTGCTCGTGCCCATAGTCCATGATCAGCGCGGCGCCGCCGTGTTCGACAAGCCGCTTTGCGAGGGCGGAAACGGCTTCGCTGCGCGCCGGCGATAGCTCGATAACCTCGCCGCCGCGATCGAACGCGAGGCCGGCAGCGGCGACGACAACCTTCCGTTCGACCCCGTCCACGAACTGGCGCACCGGAAGCGCGTCAAGAAATTCATTTGCAATCACGAGCAATGAAGCGCCGGGCAGGCTCGCGAGATCGTCATGCCAGGTCGCGTTCGGCACGGCCTCGGCCTGCGCATCGCGAAGCACCGGGCTCGTCTCGACGAAGTGTACCGGTGGCTCCAGTCCGGCGGACCGCATCGCCCGGAGCGCGTCCGAGGCGAGGGTCCCGCGGCCGGGCCCGAGCTCGACGTAGATCGCGCCGTCCGGCCTTCCCGCTCGCGCCCAGCAGTCGGCGAGGCAGGCGCCGACAAGCTCACCGAACATCTGGCTGATCTCGGGCGCCGTCGTGAAATCGCCGAGCGCTCCGAGTGGGTCGCGGCTCGCGTAATAATAACTGTTGCAGGCGTCCATATAGGCTTCGACGGTGATGGGACCTTCGGAGAGGATACGGTCCCGGAGCGCGCGCTCCAGCGGCGTCAAGAGATGCTCGCGGACCCGAGCGTCGGTTCAACCCGGACGCGGCGGCCCTTGGCCGTCCACATCAGCCAGATGCCGCCGAGGATCAGCGGCATCGACAGCCACTGGCCCATGTGAAGGCCGGTCGCCTGGGTGAAGGCGGAAAGCTGGGGGTCGGGCTCGCGGACGAACTCGACGAGGAAACGGAAGATTCCGTAGAACAGGCCGAACGCGCCGACGAGCTTGCCCGGCTGATAGCGGGCCTCGGTCCTCCAGAACATCCACGACAGGATCGCGAACAGGACCGCGCCTTCGAGGATGGCTTCGTAGAGCTGGCTCGGATGACGGGGCGGGCCGAGCACCGTGATCCCGCCGATCAGTTCCGGAAAGCGGATCGCCCAGGGCACGTCGGTCGGAGCGCCCCACAGCTCGTGGTTCACGAAATTGGCGAGACGGCCGAAGAACAGGCCGATTGGCGCGACGCAGGCGACATAGTCATGGATCCTCAGCGCCGGCAGCTTCTCCTTCCACGCCAGATAAAGGATTCCGAGCACGGTGCCGACGAGCCCCCCGTGGAACGACATTCCGCCGTCCCAAAGCTTGAGCACGTCGATCGGATGCTGAACGTAATAGGGGAAATTGTAGAAAAGGACGTAGCCGAGGCGCCCGCCGAGGATGATCCCGAGCGCGGCATAGAAGACGAGATCGTCGGCATGGCGGCGGGCCATCGGGGCGCCGGGCTGCTTGAGCAGCTTCAGCATGTACCAATAGCCGAGGAAGATCCCTGCCAGGTAGGCGAGGCTGTACCAGCGCAGCTCGAAAATGCCGAGGTCGAGCGCCACCGGCGACAAATGCAGGTCGGTCCAGGCGATCGCGTTCGATGGGTCGGCTGTCGGCAAGGCTTTTCCTTTTGCGTCAGCGCCTCATAAGGTGCCTCGCGTCAAAGGCAAACGGCGGCGAGGGACTGGAATGCGAAGCGATCTCGATCGGAAGTTCGACGAGATGCTGGCTTCCGTTACAGGACCCGGCGGGCGCGTCGTCATCGAGAGCGACGGCGAGGGCCGGGCAATCGTCGGCAATTTTCCCGCCACCCTGCCCGCATTGTTTCGGACCTTCTGCGCCCTCAACGGCTCGACCGAAGCGATCGTTGCCGGTGACGAGCGACTGACCTTCGCCGACCTCGATCGGAGGTCGGAACGGCTGGCCCGAGCATTGGCGGCGAAAGGCATTCGCAAGGGCGATCGTGTCGGGATCGCGATGCGCAACTGCCCCAGCTGGATCGTCGCCTACATGGCCGCGCTGAAGGCGGGCGCGGTCGCGACATTACTCAATGGATGGTGGCAGAGCCATGAGATGCGCCACGCGATCGAGCTAACACGTCCCGCACTCGTCATCGCCGATCCTCCGCGAGCGGCACGGATCGGCGGAGCGAATGTGGTCACGGCCGAGGTCGATCGGCACGTGGATGATGTACTTGAGCCGCTTCTCGCCTGGGGCGAAGCCGATTTGCCGCAGATTGACCCTCAGGACGACGCCACCATCCTGTTCACGTCCGGCTCGACGGGGGAATCGAAGGGCGCGCTTTCGACCCACCGAGCCGTCACGACGGGCGCCTACGCTTACTCGATCGGGTTGATGACTCTGCTGGCAATCCTTGAACGGGAGGGGACGCCTCCGCCGAACCCCCCGCGGACCCTGGTCAGCGTCCCCCTCTTCCACGTCACCGGCGAAGTGCCGGTCCTCATCAACAGCTTCGTCATCGGCCGCGGGATGGTGCTGATGCCAAAGTGGGATGCGGGCGAAGCCTTTCGTCTCATCGAGCAAGAGAAGATCACCTATTTCGTGGGTGTCCCGACGATGAGCCTGGAGCTGATGACCCACCCCGACCGCGACAAATATGATCTGACAACGCTGACAGACATCACCGCGGGCGGGGCGCCGAGGCCGGTGGCCCACGTCGAGCGGTTGCGGAAGACATTCGACTGGGCGCGGCCGGCGCTCGGCTATGGCCTCACGGAAACCAATGCGGTCGGCTGCAGCAACTTCTGGTCCAATTATGCCGACAGGCCCGCTTCGACCGGCCGTGCGCAAAAGCCGCTCGCTGAAGTCGCCATCCTTGGCGAGGGCGACGACCATCTGCCCGCCGGAGAGCTGGGAGAGATCGCGATCCGTTCGGCGGCGAACATGCAATGCTATTGGGAGAATCCTGAAGCCACTCGCGCCGCCTTCACCAAGGACGGCTTCGTACGCACCGGCGACGTCGGCTATCTCGACGAGGACGGCTATCTGTTCATCGTCGACCGCAAGAAGGACATCATCATCCGAGGCGGCGAGAACATCTCGGCGGCCGAGGTTGAAGCAGCCTGCTACGCCTGTCCGGATGTCGCGGAAGTGTCGGTGTTCGGAGCGCCGGACGAGCGGCTGGGCGAAGTGCCCGTCGCCGTGATCCATCCGCGCCCGGGCCTGACCGAGGCCGCGCTCCGCCAGTTCCTCGAGGGGAGCATCGCCGCGTTCAAGGTGCCGGCGCGCATCATCTTCGTCGCCGAACCGCTTCCGAAGCTCGGAACCGGCAAGATCGACCGAGTCGCGCTGAGGGCGCACTACGCCCGTTGAGCGCTCCCGCGAATCCCGCCGAGCGCGTTCTCGTGCTGCTGGTGAACCTCGGGACGCCCGACGCTCCCGAGCCCGGCGCGGTCCGCCGCTACCTTGCCGAATTCCTTTCGGATCGTCGCGTCGTCGAAATTCCGCGCGCTGTGTGGCTACCCATCCTCTACGGTTTCGTTCTCACGACGCGCCCGCGCAAGTCGGCGCAAGCCTATGCCCAGGTGTGGGGCGAAGAAGGCTCGCCACTGATGGCAATCTCCCTTCGGCAGGCGGCGGCGTTGCGAAAGCGTTTCGGCGATTATCCGATCGTCGGGCTGGCGATGCGGTACGGCCGCGGCAATATCGAATCGGCCATAAGCCGGGCCATCGATCATGCGGGCATCGACCGTGTGCTATTTGCTCCTCTCTATCCGCAATTTTCCGGGGCCACGACCGCCTCGGCCAAGGACAAGCTGTTCTCTGCGCTCGCGCGGATGCGTTTGCAGCCCGCTGTCCGCACCTTGCCGCCATATTACGATGATCCGCTCTACATCGGGGCGCTCAAGGCGAACCTGACGCGCCAGCTGGGCGGCCTGGACTTCGAGCCGCAGCGCCTGCTGCTCAGCTTTCATGGCCTGCCGCAGCGAACCGTCGATCTGGGTGATCCCTATTATTCGCAGTGCCAGGAAACTGCGCGCCTGCTTGCTCGCGAGATCAACATCCCGACCGACATCGCCTTCCAGTCGCGGTTCGGCCCCGCGAAATGGCTCGAACCGGCAACCGACCGCACGCTCGCGGCCTATCCGCAGCAGGGCGTCACGCGAATCGCCATCGCAGCCCCCGGATTTTCCGCCGATTGCCTCGAAACGCTCGAAGAGCTCGGGATTCGTGGCCGCGACAGCTTTCTGGCCGCGGGAGGTGAGCGGTTCGCGCGCCTCGACTGCCTCAACGATTCCCCCGAGGGCATGGACATGATCGATGCGCTAATCAGGCGCGAACTTGCAGGCTGGGTCGCGGGCTAATAAGCGCCGCAACCGGCAACAGGAGAGGCACAATGGCTCGGGTGGCAGTCGTCACTGGCGGAACGCGCGGAATTGGCGAGGCGATCAGCATCGCTCTCAAGGACATGGGCCTGGAGGTCGCCGCCAACTACATGGGCAATGACGAGCGGGCGAAGGCTTTCACCGACCGCACCGGAATCCGCGCCTACAAATGGGACGTGTCCGATTTCGACTCCTGCCAGAAGGGCGTGAGCCAGGTGGAATCCGACCTCGGGCCGGTCGATGTGCTCGTCAACAATGCCGGCATCACGCGCGACTCGACGATGAAGCGCATGGATCACCAGAAGTGGCAGGACGTGATCGACACCAACCTCGGCGGCTGCTTCAACATGGCCAAGGCGGTGTTCGACGGAATGACCGGCCGAGGCTACGGCCGGATCGTCAATATCGGCTCGATCAACGGCCAGGCGGGCCAGTACGGACAGGTCAATTATGCCGCCGCCAAGTCGGGCATCCACGGCTTCACCAAGGCGCTTGCGCAGGAAGGCGCGAAGTTCGGCGTGACGGTCAACGCGATTGCCCCCGGTTACATCGACACGGACATGGTCGCCGCCGTGCCGGACGAGGTGCTTCAGAAGATCGTCGCCAGGATTCCCGTAGGCCGGCTTGGCAAGGCCGGCGAGATCGCCCGCGGAGTGGCTTTCCTGTGCGACGAGAATGCGGGCTTCGTCACGGGCTCGACTTTGTCGATCAACGGCGGCCAGCACATGTATTGATGGGCGCGACGCCGCCCCCGCGCCCGCCCGTGAAGCGATCGGTGACGATCGCCGGGCACGAGACCTCAATTGCGCTCGAGCCGATCTTCTGGGCTGCGCTTGAGGACGCAGCTACCGCGCAAGGCCTTCCCCTCAATGCGCTGATCGCCCGCATCGATGCCGAGCGCCTGGAGGGCCCGCCGGCGGCGAACCTGGCATCGTCGATCCGCCAGTGGCTGTTCGTCCGCGCCTCGGCGAGCGAGTAGGAACATCCTGACTCGCCATGCGGGGTCACCGCGCCAAGAGAATACGCGCCTGCCCGGCGATCTGGGCGAGCATCGGAGCGCTGACCGCGCCCTCGCTTCGCGCACGATCCACCAGATCGCGGAACTGCTTGATCCGCGCTTCCTGCTGATGGACCCATTGCTCGACCGTCGCGACGGGGTCCTTGCCGCGCGCGCGCGACAGGAAAATGATTCGGAGCTGCTCGAAGTCGCGCGCCAGGCCCGCCGTGAGAAGCCGTTCCCACTGGTCGCTCGGTGTGAAGCGGGCGAGCTGTTGCTGCGCCCAGTCGAGCCCGAGCGCCTCGCCCAGCATCGTATAAGCCTTGGTCAGAGCGAGTTCGTCGAGACCCTTGCGGGCGGCGAGGGCGGCAATGCCGAAGACCCCGTCTAGCTCGTAAAGGCGGACCAGCCCGCGGACGATCTCCTCGCTTGCGCCGAGGTCGAGCAGATGGTCGCGGCGCGCCGCAGCTTCGTTGCGCACCTCGGCCCGGATGAGCTTGGTCGCCGCGACGGAGATCTTGCGCACTCCCGGATCGAGCAGCTTGCAGAGGGCGCTCACTTTCACCTCTCCGCCGGCGGCCCGAAGGATGTCGGAAATGTGCGCATGGACGCTTCGAGCGGCGATCGCGAACAGCTCGACCCGGACCTTCTCGGTCAGGTCGGCATGCTCCATCTCCTCCCACAATTTGTCGAGGTCGAGGAGGCGTTCGGCGACCAGGAATGCGATGACGACCTGGCCCAGCGACGCGCCTTCTTCTTCGGTCATGTCGAGGGCGACGACCGGGCCCAGGCGGTTGACGATACGGTTCGCGACTCGAGTGGCAATGATTTCGTCGCGCAGGCGGTGAGCTCGGATTGCATTGGCATGAGCGGTCCGCATCGGCTTCGGGAAGGCGGCGAAGAGGTCCGGCTCGAGCAATTTCTCGTTCGACAGCTGCAACGTTTCCGCAGCCGCCTGAAGCGAGATTTTCGACATCGAGATGACGACTGCCAACTCGGGCCGGGTCAGCCCGCGGTTCTCCTGTCCCCGCCGAAGAAGCTCCTCCGTCGTCCCGAGCCCTTCGACCTTGCGGTCGAGGCGGCCGGATGATTCCAGGAGCTCGATCGTCCGGACGTGGCCGGGCAGCGAGCGCGCTCCGCCGCTCTCGGCGATCGACAGCGCCAGCGACTGCAGGCGATTGTCCTCCAGGACCATGTCCGCCACTTCCTCGGTCATCCTGACGAGAAGCGAGTTGCGCTTGGCGAAGGTCAGCTTCTCGTCGCGCATTTCCCGGTTGAGCGGGATCTTGATGTTCACTTCCTTGTCGGAGCAGTCGACTCCGGCGCTATTGTCGATGAAGTCGGTGTTGATCCGGCCGCCGCGCGTCGCGAACTCGATCCTCCCGGCCTGCGTGACCGCCAGGTTCGCGCCCTCGCCGATTACCTTGCACTGAAGCTCGCTTGCGTCGGCGCGGATCGAATCGTTGCCCGGATCGCCGACTTCGGCGTGCGGCTGGGTCGAAGCCTTCACATAGGTTCCGATTCCGCCGAACCAGAGCAGGTCGACCGGAGCGCGAACGATGGCGTTCATCAGCGTCGCCGGGTCCACTGTCGGAGCTTCGATCCCGAGAGCGGCGCGCGCCTGCTTCGATAGCGGGATCGACTTCTGCGCGCGTGGGTAGATGCCGCCCCCGGGCGAGATTTTCGAGCGGTCGTAATCGTCCCAGCTGGAGCGCGGCAGGTCGAACAGGCGCTTGCGCTCGGTCCAGCTCGAATCGGGGTTGGGATCGGGGTCGATGAAGATGTGCCTGTGGTCGAACGCTGCAACAAGCTTGATCGACCGGCTCAGCAGCATTCCATTGCCGAACACGTCGCCTGACATGTCGCCGATTCCGGTCACGGTGACGGGATCGTTCTGGACGTCGACTCCCATCTCCAGGAAGTGCCGCTGCACGGAGATCCACGCGCCGCGCGCGGTGATCCCCATCGCCTTGTGGTCGTAGCCGTTCGACCCACCGCTGGCGAAAGCGTCGCCAAGCCAGAAATTGTGGTCGAGCGCGATCCCGTTGGCGATGTCGGAGAAGGTCGCGGTGCCCTTGTCGGCGGCGACGACGAAATAGGGATCGTCGTCGTCCCCGATCACGACCTTTTCGGGGTGAACGACCTTGTCGTTGACGATATTGTCGGTGACCGACAGGCAGGCGCGGATGAAGATGCTGTAGCTCGCCGTCCCTTCCGCAAGCCAGTTGTCGCGCTCGCTCGGAGGCGGCAGGGACTTGGCATAGAACCCGCCCTTCGCGCCGGTCGGCACGATCACGGAATTCTTCACCATCTGCGCCTTCATCAGGCCGAGGACTTCGGTCCGGAAGTCGTCGCGCCGGTCCGACCAGCGGATTCCGCCGCGGGCGACCGGGCCGCCGCGCAGGTGAATGCCCTCGACCCGGGGCGAATAGACCCAGATCTCGCGCCACGGAACGGGCGCGGGGAGACCCGGAACCATGCTGGAGTTAAGCTTGAACGCGAGGGCTTCGTCGGCCGCGGGCGAGAATGCGTTGGTCCGCAGGATCGATTCGACCAGGGCCCGGCTGCGGCGGAGGATCCGGTCATCGTCGATCGAACGCACCTTCGCCAGCGCGTCGTCGAATTTCTCGCGGCAGCTTTCGATCGCGGAATGCCGGTTGCGGACCGACGGATCGTGCATGGCGCGGAACAGGGCAACCAGCGCCTGCGTCGCCTCCGGAGCGCGGCGGAGCGCTTCCGCCACGGTCAGAAGGCCGAATGCGCTTCCGGTCTGACGTGCGTAGCGGAACCAGGCGCGAATCCACACGACGGCGATCGGGTCGATCCCAGCGAACAGGACCAGTTGGTTGAACTCATCGTCCTCGGCGGCTCGGCTCAGGACCGAGGAGATCGCCTGTTCGATGGTTCCCGCCCGCTCGAGGATCGGGGCGATGTCCTCGACGCCGGGAAGCTGGAGCCGGAAATCATGGATATAGCCGATCGTGCCACCGGCCAGCGAGGTCGGGATTTCCTCGAGCACCCGGAAGCCGAAATTCTCCAGGACCGGGACCGCGTCCGACAAGGGAATGAGCTCGCCCCGGCGATACGATTTCAGTTCCAGCTCTCCGGGCGCGTGCGAGGACTTGCACAGCCTCACTCCGCGCTCGTCGGCGCTGGCGAGGTCCGCCAGGCGAAGAATGTCGATCGCCGCCTCTTCCGGGCTCGTTCGCGAGCGATAGCCTTCCGGGAAGGAGGGGATGTAGGTCAGAGCGAGGCGCGTCGCGCGTGGGGCGCCCGCGACCCTGATCAATTCCCCCTCGACGGCCGGGCTCCAGCCGCGGACCATCTCGACGAGCGCGGAGTCGAGCGCGTCCGCGTCCGGGAGCCCCGCCGACGGGTCGATCTGGAACGTGAATCGAATGAGCGCGAGCTCGCCCTCGCCAAGCTCGATCGACCAGCTGCTGATGGGCGCTTCGAGCTCGGCTTCGAGCATGATTCCGATCGCCTTGCGGCGCGCCGTGCTGAGTTCGTCGCGCGGCAGCCAGACGAAGGCGAAGAGGTGACGCCGCAACGCCCCGGGAAGAAGCAGGAGTTTGGGACGCGGACGGTCGCCCAGGCTCATGGCCGTCAGCGCGGCGGCCCTGACCTCATTCTCGTCGAACGAAATCAGGAGGTCGTGCGGCAGGGTGGAGACGACGTGCGCGAGCGCCTTTCCGGCATGGCCGGACGGCGAGAAGCCGAGCTCCTTGTCGAGCTTCTTGAGGCGCTTGCGAAGGACCGGCACGTGCTGCGCCGAGGTGCGCATGGCTTCGCTGGTCCAAAGGCCGGCGTGGACGGACAGCGTCCCGTCCGGAAGCCTGACCATCACGACGTCGAGCGGGACGCGGCGATGGACGGGCGATACGCGGTCTGCCTTGAGGATGAGAACAGTCCGGTCTTCGTCCGCGAGATGGCTGACGGCGGCCTCGGCGGCACTCTGCTCCCAAAGTGCGGTTTCGTGGCGAAGGATTCCGAGAGCGTCCGCCAACTGGCCGTCACGGTCGACATGGGCGTGGCCGAGAAGCGTGAAATTATTGTCCGCAAGGAAGCGCAGGAGAGCGGCGCTTTCAGGGTCGCGCTTGTCGAGGCTGTCTGCGTCGGAATTCATCTGCCCGAGCATCGCCCGCCAGTCGGACACGGCGGAGCGGACGTCCGTGAGCACGCGCCTCAACTGGCGTACAAGCTCCTGGCGGCCGCGGGCATCGGCCCGGTCGAGCTCCATGTAGATGATCGACTCCGGATCCCCATCGCCGATCTTGACGATCTTGCCGTCCTTGTCGCGGGTGATCTTCACGATCGGATGGAGCAGCCGGTGGATCCCGAGGTCGCGAGCCGCTACCGCACCGGCGACGCTGTCGACCAGGAACGGCATGTCCTCGTTCACGGTCACCAGCCGCATCCGGCGCCGGCCCGCTTCGCCGCCAGTCGACTCGATCTTCATCGCAGTGGTTCGCGCCGGGCGAACCGCCGCCGCCGAGGCGATGAACTCAGCAGCATCTCTTTGCTGTTCGCGGTCGAAGCCTTCCTTTTCGCCGGGAAGGGCATTCGTCGTCAGGGCTTCGCGAATGGATTCGACCAGCGTTTTCGGCAGGCGCGGCTGGACCGTCATTTTAGGCAGGTGCTCCGACACTGGTCGTGATGGCCGCGGCCTATAGCCGTCGCGTCGCCGTGGCGACAAGGACGAAGCTGGAGCTTTTTTCGCTTAAGCGCCGACGCGGCGGATCGCGCGTTCGACCAGCGCCGGGTCTTCGACGACGGCAATCGCCTCGTGCAGGCCCTCGGTCGAGCGACGGGTCAGGACGAGCGCGAATTCCTCATCGCTGTCGATGGAGTTCAGCTCCACCGGCTGCACGGTCCGCAGACGTTCACGAGCCTTTTGCGTCTTTGTGTCGGCCTTCGACTCCGGCCGCCGCGCCTGGCGTTCGGCCGCCACCAAGGCCTTCAGGCCGCCGGCCTGGCCCTCGATAAAGGCCAGGAACCCGCCCAAGCCGATTCCCCGCCGGTCCGCATGGGCCAGGGCGGCCGCATATTCGGTCAGCCGAGCCTTGTCGTAATCGATCCCGAAGATGAGCTTCACGACGGGAGTCATCGGCGCGCGAACTTGCGCCTTGACGCCCGAGTCCTCGAGAAGCTCGGCATAATCTTCGGGCTCGGCCTTCGCAGCGAGCGCGAAGTCGTAGGCGCGGCCGAGCGCGTGGTAGAGAGCCTCGCGGCTGCGTCCTTCCGCCGCCTTGACGGCTTCGACGCTCTCGCGAGCGGCCCACAGGCGGTCGGCGAGACCTGCATCCTCGCCAAGGCCGGCATCCTCGTCGATGTCGATCGCGATTTCGAAGCCGCCCGCTTCGTCCTCTTCGACCGGCTCGACGACCATCGGCACTTCAACGACGTCGGTAAGCTCCAGCGGCTCGACGCCGACAACCTCGGTGAGCGTCAGGGGCTCGTCTTCGGCCGGCTCCTCGACGGCAGGCTGGGGGTCGGCTTCCGACTGCGTTGCCGAGGGCTCGTCACCGGCCTTCTTCCAGTTTATCACTCCGTAGATGAAATCGATCGTGTCGCCGTCCGACGAGAAGGGCATCATGATCCCGCGGTAGGAAATGGTCTCGTCCCGCTGGTTCTCAAACTCCGCTTCGAAACCGACCGGAGCGCGGTTGGCGATGATTTGCATGTAATGGTCGGTAAGCCGCGACAGCAGCGACCGGCTCGGCACCTGCGCGATGCTCTGCACATCGCCCGGCAGGCCGCATTCGGCGCGGATGGCGTCGCCGATATAGGGCGTCGCCGGGTCGTCGCGACCGGCGGTAAAGTCGAGGAGGACGCTGTTCGGCGCGAAATCGACAAGGTCGCTCGGCTCGAGGTCCTCGATCGACGGATAATCGCGCCCGTCGAGGAGCGAGACCCAGTAATTGTAGGCGCGCACATGCATGCGGCGCTCATCCGTGCCGATCTCCGATACCGCGCTATTCTGCTCCCCGGCGCCTGCCGAGGGTTCGAAATCGCCCGGAAAGTCCCGAAAACTGTCCATGGATTGACGCCCCACTCCCCCGTTCTCACTGATGGAATGCCGGACAGCCGTTACCAAAGCGTTAACCCTATCCGTTCAGCTCGCGCCGGGAAGAGTTGAGCTTGCCCGCTCGATTGCCGACTGTTAGGGGCGGCGCGCCGGGGCAATGGCCTCGGTTTTTCGCTACAGATGCCGCTTTAGCTCAGCTGGTAGAGCACATCATTCGTAATGATGGGGTCGTGGGTTCGAGTCCCTCAAGCGGCACCACCTCCTTGGCAGGGGAGTTTTCTCGGACCTCCTGAAAGCACGGAAACCTGGCCGTCTCGCTTGGGTAGGGTTTGGGTGCATTCGTCCGCTAAATGAGCCGCCGCGCTACAATTGAGCGCCCGATTGACTCCCGTTTCGACCAGTCGCAGCCTCGTGGTCGGAGGTTCGGATGGCCGCGATCTTCCTCAGCTACGCGCGAGAGGACCGGCGTTTCGCCGAAGTTCTGGCGCGCGTGCTGGAGGGCGCCGGACACAGCGTCTGGTGGGACCGCCGGATTGGCGGCGGTGAGGAATTTTCCGCCGAGATCGAGGCTGAACTCGACAGGTCAGATATCGTCCTCGTCGCCTGGTCGAAGGAATCGGTAAAGTCGCGCTGGGTCCGCGACGAGGCTGCGGTCGGCGGCGATACGGGAATCCTGGTCGCGGTCAGCATCGACGGCTCGCTGCCGGCCATGGGCTTCCGGCAGTTCCACTCGCTCGACCTCGCGGGCTGGAAAGGCGGCAAACGCGACGAGCGCACCGCCGAATTGCTGCGCTCCGTGGAGCGCCGATTGGCCAGGAAGGATGGCGCTGAAGCAGCGAAAGCGATTGCGGAGCCGAAGCCGCGGCTCGCCTGGCCATCAGGAAGGCCGCTGTGGATGATGGCTGCGGCGCTGATGCTGGTGATCGCCGGGTGGGCGCTGTTCCCGTGGACGGGTCAGCAAACCCGGCGCAGTCTGCCTTCGAAGCCGACGATTGCACTCTTGCCGTTCACGACGGCCACACCGGACGCTGAGCTGCGCGCAATCGCCGCACAGGCCCGCGAATCGATTTCGCACACCTTGTCGCTGACGGGTGTCCCCGTGCGGCTGGTCGGCTCTGCCGCGCAAGCTCGCACTTCGGCCGATTTCCTGCTCTCCGGCGAAGTGAGCAAGAGCGGAGACGAGGTAATTGCGACGGTCCACCTGGACGAAGCCGAGCAGGGAGTGACGGTCTCCACTGAACGAGTCGAAGCGGCCGGTGACGACGCCCGGAACCTCCCCGAACGGATCGGCGTGCATATTGCCGCCTTCTTCAACAGCTCGAATTTGATGATCATGGATCGGCGGCATCCGATGGACCCGGCGCTAATGGCGGAACTCCTTGGCGCCCGTTCCCCGGAGTTTAGCGGAAACTACCAGACCCTGCAGCGCGTCGCCGCAAAAGCGCCGGACGAGCCAAGCGCTCTCATTGGCCTTGCCTTCTTCACCGGCCTGGCACTGGCTGAAATTCCGCGCGACGAGCGATCCAATGCCGTCACCGATGCGCGACGCGCGGCCGAAAGGGCGTCGCAGCTCGCGCCCGCAGTCGGGGACCCTTACGCTGCCTGGTGCGTCCTTCACAGCGAAACGAGGCTGGCGGAGTGTGAGGACCGACTTCGTGCGGGCAGCCGGATCGATCCGGACGAACCGTGGCTGAGAGAGTTTCTTGCGGAGCTGATGCAGAAAGTTGGCCGCTTCGGCGAGGCGGGGTCGCTTACGAACCTCGCGCACACCCGCGATCCGTACAGCTTCTTGATGATCCGCCCGATGCTGCGGACGCTTGAATTCAACGCCGACGCCGAGTCTCTGAACGAACTGGTTCCCCGGGCCGAGCGCTGGTACCCAGGCGGCAAGAGCAGTTTCTTCCGGAACCGTCTGTACGGGCTTCTCTACCGGGCGGATTTCGACGCAATTCAGCGCCTGGAAAGTGAGGTCGGCTCCGAGGTTTTGCCAGCCGATTATGTCAGGACCGAAGCGCTTGTCGCCGCCCTGAAGTCGAAGTCGCACCTGGCTCTCCGCAAAATTTGCGGAGAGCCCGAGAAGAGCCTGTTTACGGAGAAGTACCTCCTTACCCTTCGATGTATGATGGCTTTCGCCACGATTGGCGACCTCGGCAGCGCCTATGCCATCGCCGACACGCTCTATCCGCGACGGATCGGCCGTACGCCTGAGGAGACGGATCGGATTTGGCTGGACGACCCCGACGGCGGCGGACCACTCGACTTCATCACTTCGCCGGCGGCCGCGCCGATGCGCCGCGACCCCCGCTATCTCGCGCTCGCCGAGCGGACGGGGCTGCTCGCCTACTGGCGCAGCGGGCGGCCTCCCGATTTCTGTCGTAAACAGCCGGAGCCGATTTGCGCTCAGCTGGTGAAGCGGAGCTAGGCCCGTGGTCGGCTCGTGGAATTCTAACCGTCTTATTTCTGGCCCGGGGCAGGGCGCGAGATAGAAGAGCGTCACTCCCCGGTTTGGGCCCGCCGATATAGCACGTCGGACGCGGCTCGATTCCGGGGCAGAAGCTTGCTGAGATAATAAGCGGTGAGAGCCACGGCCGCGCCAAATGCCCATCCCGCAACGGCATCACTCGGCCAATGGTGCCCCAATATGACGCGCACGATTCCGTTGCTGCCGCCAACGAGCACGGCTCCCGCTACCAACAACCGGCTCTTGCGCCCGCCATTCGTCAGCAGCAGTGCCACGAGGAGATAGGCAACCAGGGGATCTACGACGCGCGTCGGCAAAAAGGACGGTGCGCTCAGAGGCGGCAACCCGACCAAATCATGCGGACGCGGTCGACCGACGAGCATTTGTTGCCCCAGGCAAGCTGCGTGAGCGAGCAGCGTTGCAACGAGCGGAATTGGAGCTCGCCAGTAGTCGTGGTTCATCAATAGATATACCGCGGCTCCTACGACGAGCAGCATCACGGCGGACGGTGCCCCAAAGTGCCCGAGCTGCAGCGCCAGGAATTTCAGGTACGGCTGGTCGCCGATGTAGACTGCTTCCAGGATCACGCGATCGACCGGCCCGAAGCCATAGCGCAACATGACCGCCCACGCGGCAGCAAGAACCACGAGTGCGAACGCCAATCGGATCGCTTTTTTCTTTCTTCGAGCTTTCAATACCGGTCGTCCTGTGACGCACGCGCATTGACAACACTTCGGCCCAACTCGGAGCGGTCAGCCGCTTTGGCGCTTGGCCAGGACAGAGTTTCTGACAAATTGCCTTTTGAAACGGCGATTTCGCTGGTGAGCGATTTTACGCTCTGGGTTGAGCAACCGCTGCAGATGAGCAGCAGCGGTACAAATACAGCGAACGTCATTTAAGGAGGATGCCAGCAGGGTCCAACGTCCGCAACAGGTCGAAAGCGGGCGCCTATATTTGGCCCACCACCGTCCTTCCTTTGGAATGAGTGGGCGACACCATCCGATGTCCGCAATGGGCGGAAAGCTGCCGTTTACGCTGGCTCCGGATATTGCCGGATTTCAGCTCTATCGCAGCTCGGCTAAATCTTTGGCCTCCGCTCGAAAATCAGGAGGACCGCGATGAAACGCGTTTTGGTCATCGGTGTGCTGCTTGCGACTATTTCGACATCGGCTCCGGCCAACCCTTGGGACCTCGTCCCACCGACGCCGCCTTACAAAAACCTGGCCGATGGGATCAAAGCCACGTCTCAGCCAGGACAGCCGTCACCCTTGAACCCGAGTTGCTCGGGCATGACGGGCGATCAATGTGTTCGAAGCGAACAATCGTCTGACAAGTCCCGGCCACTGCCGGAGCAGCCCTCTGACCGGCCTGAGCGAGGCTGAGAGCAGCTGCTCACCGGAATGGGCGCATCGGGTATAACGCTTCGCCGCCCGGTCCGTCGCGACACGACGAACAGCGATCCTCATCGAGGGGTTTGCTTGCTTGGATCTAGAAATTGCGGGCGGGCCGTAGCGATTAAATACCTGGGGGTCTCGAAGCTATCTCAGTTCCCTGGAACTCTGCGGAACCGTAACGCGTCATTGGACTTCTTGATCTTGTCGTCGCTAATCGAGAAATATGTGAACGTGCTGTACGGGTCCCTGAGATTGGCCCGTGTCCCCCGCAAATCATAGACACAGACCAGTCCATCCTGGTTCTTGTCGAACGTGGTGCTGAGGGCTTGCAGGTTATAATCACGCGCCGCGTCCAGCGTCGCGAACTGTTGGCCGAAAACGCCGTTTAGGTATTGTATCTTTGCTGCTTCGTCATTTCCGAATGCGGATTGCAGACCACCCTCTAGAAGTTTCCAATATGTGCCGGGGCCGGCGCCGAAAACTTGCGTCGGTCCGCCATTGAGGAGCTTCGAGTCGCTGGCGCACCTGGCGGCCGTCTGCACGTCGGCTATGACCCGTTGCGGTGCAATTGACACCAAAATACACAAGCCGATTGCCCCTGAACGGAGGAGGACTGAGTGCAATGCAGTCTTCATGCGTTCTCTCCTTGGGGAACACCTGCCGCATGGCCGGAGCAGCACTCGGATGAGCAGCAGGTAAACCTTCTGCTCTCCTCTTCGTGTTTCCGCTCGGCCTGCCTTCAGCGACTTAGCGATCATAGGCGAACGTCCGATCGCGCCGCAGCTGCCGAAAGATAGTGCTGCCGACGGCGTGTCCAGGTTGAAAGCCGACACTGGCGACCTGATGCGGGGCACGTCAGCCGTGCTATGGCGAGAAACCGCAAGAGGAGGGCCCAATGACGAAATCGCTACTGCTGCTTTCTGTCACAGCGCTGCTGCTGCCGGCGTGCCAGGCCGGTGAAAAGCCTCCAAACAACACCGCCGAACTGAATAGTACCGCTGCTGGCGACGCAGGGGCGGATGAGCAGGCAATCCGCGGGCAGGTTGATCGTTGGCTCGAGCTCGTGAAAGCCAAGGATGCTGCAGGCATTGCGCAACTCTACGCGGACGACGGCGCAGTGATGCCACCCAATGCGCCGATCGGCAAAGGACGCGCCGCGATACAGCAAGCCTGGGCATCCATGATGAACACGCCCGGGTTCAACTTAACCTTCAATCCAGAGCAGATCGTGCTGTCATCTTCTGGTGACATGGCGCTCGATCGCGGGACTTACCAGCTAACGATTGCGCCATCAGGTCGCGCGCAAAACGACACAGGCAAGTACGTGGTGGTCTGGCGGAAGATCGGCAACGAATGGAAAGCGGCTGCCGACATCTTCAACAGCGATGCGCCGCCAGCTGCAGGCTAACCCATCGTCGCTACTGCTGCGGGTAGGCGGTCACAGGCCGATTGCCCACCCGGACTTCAGTTCAGACGGCAACGGAACGTCAGCTTTGGGTCGAAAGCTGCCGCGTCCGTTTTGGGTGGAAATCGGACGCTACCGAACGACACCTACACGCGCGCACTGAGCCCGTTTCGGCTTATTCTGCGGCGGCTGCGGCTACAATCAGGCCGAGACGCATTCTCGCAGCGGTGAGCATTTTTTGAAAGCGCGCGTTGTCACGAACTAAGTTGAGATCGGGATCCGCGTCCACGTGACGCAACCAGACGGTGCTGTTAATGCGCTCGAAGAATGGCTTGAGAACCTCGACAGCCTCTTCCTTATCGCCGAAATCCACAGCAAGCGTGCAAGCAATATTGTAGCGCATGTTCAGATTATCGGGGTCGAGCAAGAGCGCTCGGCTAATCCATTCGCGAGCCCTTTCCTCGTTCCCGAGCCTCACCAGCGCGCCTGCGCCGGCGGCCAAAGCCGAAACATTGGTCGGATCTCGAGCAACTGCTGCCTCAGTCCGGTCAAGCGTCACTTTGGCGGCCGTGAGGAGCCGGTCCTTGTCACCGAGCGATTGGTAGCAGCTCATTAGCATCATCGGACTTCGCCAATCATTGTCGACGAGCTGGGCCGCCTTTTCGAAAAACGGAATGCATTCCTCGATCTCGCCGTGCCGAAACAATAGCCGCGATGCCTCGTAGTTCACCTCCCATGAGTTCGGATCGAGTTCCAAAGCTTTGCGGATGAGCACTTCAGCTTCCTCATTTCGACCTTCGCCGTCGAGATAATTGGCTTTGACGCAATATGGGATGGCGAGGCTGGAGTTGATTTCCATCGTACGTTCAGCGGCCGGAAGAGGATTCACATCCCTGGCATGCCAAAGACGGAGCCTCAGTTGAGCAAGGGCCATCCAAGCCCACGCATCGGCATAATTGGGATCGAGCAAGGTCGCCTGCCTGCATAGGCGTACGGCTGTCTCCGCCAAATTCTCATTGCCAAAATCGCCGCTGATCACCTGTTGGCGCGCCATGAGGTACATATTGTATGCCTCGACGTTCGTGGTGCCGCGGTTCTCGATCGCGGTTCTTTCTTCTGGGAGCAGTTTGACCTTGAGGGCGTCGACGATCGCCTTCGAGATTTCGTCCTGTATTTCAAATATGTCCGTGAGGTCGCGGTCGTATCTCGCGGCCCAGACATGATCATCCTTGGCTCCGTCGATCAATTGAGCGGTAATGCGGACGCGGTTTCCAGCTTTGCGGACGCTGCCCTCGAGCACGTGCGAAACGCCAAGTTTTTCGACGACCTCCTTCACGTCCAGTGACAAGCCCTTGAACGTGAATGACGTGTTTCGTGAGACAACCGACAGGGCCGAGACGTTCGAGAGGTCAGTGATGATGTCTTCGCTGATGCCGTCGCTGAAATATTCCTGCTCCGGCTCGCCGCTCATGTTCGCGAACGGAAGCACGCACACAGACGCCTTTCGCTGCGGAGGGCTGTCGGCCGCGCTTGCCTTTTGATCGCGTCCGCCCTGTCTACAGATGCGGCTAATTGCATCGAGCAATTCGCCGAGCGCCTCGGGCCGGCCACGGCCGGTCCAAGAGCCAAGGTCGATTGTATGAAATTGGCGAAACCCGAGCGGTGGCTTGGCAGAGCCGATCGAGACCGGAACGAGACGTTCAGAATCTCGAGCTTCGGCCGCCTCGTCCTTGACCCACGCGGAGTTGAGCGAGGCGCCAGACCAGAGAACAACGACCGCCTCCGCGTTCTTGAGTGCCTCCTCTATCTCCTGGTCAAAACGCGATCCACCGTGAAGGTGACGATCCCACCAAACATCGTGACCGGAATGTGCAAGATCCTCCGCGAGCTGCCTCGCCGCGTCGACGTCGTCTCGAGCATAGCTGAGAAAGACCCGCGACACCGTTCCTCCCGCTCAATTGCATCACTCTGCGCTGATCAGTCCAGCCGCGCAAGCGCCGCAGTAAACGCAAATCTAATGTGCCAACTGCCTAATGTCCGTTTTGGGTCGAAAGCGGACGCGGAGCTCCTTAGAAGTTTGGATCCCTCTGCCCCTGTCTCCATTCCTTGAAAGCGCCCCAGAAGAGGAGTCCGACGAACAAGGCGTGGATAGCGATAAATATCCAGAACCACTGCGAGTCCTGTGAACGAAGAACGCTTGCAATCTTGAGGTGAGCCACGCCCGTTCTAACCTCACGGACGACCCAGATGGCTAGGCCGAACCCCATGATTGCCAATGCCCCCGAAATGATTTTTCCACGACATTGTTCAACCTATGGGCGACGAGAACTGCCGTTGTCGAGAATGTCCGCTTTGGGTCGAAAACGGACACTATCAGTGGGCCCGGCAGAGGTCGTATTTTCGGCCGGCGCCGCTTCAAAAGCACTTTCGTGTGGACAGCGTTTCAGCGCTACGGCACCACCGTTCGGGAACCGCTTGGGCGACAGGCGAAACCGCAAGCATTGTGACGGCTAAGTGTTTGGAAGCAGTCATGTTTCAGCGACCCTTCACTTGCCTTCCTATTGATGGGGTCGTGGGTTCGGCGCGATCGTAGCGCTCTGCGGCGTTGAGGGGGCTTGATGACCGACGAAGAAGAGATCGGTGCAGCGGTCGACGAGATGTACGCGATGATCTCCGGGCCTGCGGGCCCTCGCGACTGGTCGCGGCAGGCCAGGTGCTTCCTTCCCGAGGCGCGCCAGGTGAGGACGTGGGTCGACGAACAGGGGCGGCCGGCGAAGAAATCGATGAGCCTCGATGAATATTCCCGCGACACCGCGCCCTATTTCGAAGCCAATGCCTTCTATGAGGTCGAGACGAGCCGGCGGATCGATCTCTTCGGCAATATCGCGCACGTATGGAGCGCCTATGAGGCGCGCCGCTCGCCCGACGATTCCGACGTCGAGCGGAGGGGCATCAATTCGATCCAGCTGTTCCGCGACCCGGACCGGGGCTGGCGAATCCTCCACATGATCTGGGACAACGAGCGCTCGTGAGGATCGCGGTTGTCGGCGCAGGAGCGATCGGCGGCTGGATTGCCGCGAGACTGGCTCTTTCCGGCCTCGACGTCAGCGTCATCGCACGCGGCGACACCCTTCAGGCGATCGATTCGGAGGGGCTTCGGATCACCGACAAGGGTGAGACTCGCTGCGTTGCCGTTGCGACAGCGACCGAGGCGGCGGAGCTCGGTGAGCACGAGCTGGTCATCGTCGCTCTCAAGGCCCCGGCGCTCATCGAGCTTTCGCCCAGCCTCGGTCCACTGGTCGGCGAAGACACGCTCATAATCCCGATGATCAACGGAGTGCCCTGGTGGTTTACCGAGGAGCCGCTTC
>Ga0207706_10000406_pt1 | contig 46320 bp, 49 predicted proteins | sample KBSC53metaG_FD_184318 | JGI IMG/M metagenome (GOLD analysis project Ga0207706, IMG submission 184318) | Corn rhizosphere microbial communities from Kellogg Biological Station, Michigan, USA - KBS C5-3 metaG (SPAdes) (version 2) | ecosystem: Host-associated > Plants > Roots > Rhizosphere > Soil ... | reverse complement strand
ATACGATGGTCCATATACGGCACGAGTGCTCAAAACCTTTTACATCAAATACGCGGGTCTTTTCGTCAAAGTAGTGCGCCAGGTTGATGGATGCCAGGTTACATGCTGTATTATCCAGGAACATGTATTCAGAGCAGGGGTTTGATGCGTTGATACGGCCGCCTTCAGGGCAGGTATGCCATTCATTGATGGTACTGTCGTATTGTATACCAGGATCAGCACAGGCCCATGCAGCAAATGATATATCGTCCCATAATTTCTGAGAAGATATAGTTTTTACCGTTTTACCATTCATACGGCCTTTTAGTTCCCAATCTCGGCCTTCCTGTAAAGCATAGAAGAACTCGTTTGGCACACGCACGGAGTTATTGGAATTTTGTCCGGATACTGTGCGGTAAGCCTCACCTTCGTAGTCTGAAGAATAACCTGCAGCTATCAAAGCAGCCACTTTCTTTTCTTCTTCTACTTTCCAGTTTACGAAGCCTTCAATTTCAGGGTGATCCAGGTCAAGACAAACCATTTTAGCAGCTCTACGCGTGGTACCGCCTGATTTGATTGCGCCTGCAGCGCGATCGCCTATCTTTAAGAATGACATTAAACCTGATGAATAGCCACCACCTGAAAGTTTTTCGTTTTCGCCACGGATTTTAGAGAAGTTGGTACCTACACCTGAGCCATATTTAAAGATGCGTGCTTCGCGAACCCACAGGTCCATGATGCCACCTTCATTTACCAGGTCGTCTTCAACAGAAAGGATGAAGCAGGCATGCGGCTGCGGGCGCTCGTAAGCTGATGTAGATTTGCTTAATACTTCGGTAACCGGATCGACATAATAATGTCCCTGTGGCTTTCCGGTGATGCCATATGAGGTATGCAAACCAGTGTTAAACCATTGCGGTGAGTTCGGCGCAGCCAACTGACCAACGATAGTATACACGATTTCGTCATAGAATACTTCAGCGTCTTGTTTTGATGCGAAATAACCGTAACGCATACCCCAGTCTTTCCAGCAATTAGCCATACGGTGGGCAACCTGCTTAATGCTTTTTTCGGAACCTGTGGTGCCATCGGGTTGAGGTACCATCGCCTTACGGAAATATTTCTGCGCAAGGATGTCGGTCGCTACTTGTGACCATGAAGCAGGTACTTCAACATCGTTCATTTCAAATACAGCATCGCCCGAAGGGTTGCGTATCACTGATGAGCGTTTCTCGTACTTGAACAGGTCATACACGTTCTTTCCTTCTTTGGTAAAGTATCTCTCGACCTTTAACCCGCCTTTTCCGCTGGAAGCGGTTGCTTTTTTTGAAATGTTTTTGCCCATATCTATATATCTAATAAGTTATTACAGTGTTAAAAAATCCTTAGGGGTTTTTAATCAAATTTATTATTCAATATAATCCGATTCAATTTGGAGTTTTCCACACCGTGTTAGGCGGGACCCGATTATCATTAATGCGTTGCTATAAATATTTGATTTATAGTTTATTGTAGCTGTGGAAAACTAAAAAATGAAAAAAAATTGAAGAATTTTCAGTTAATTTTGTTATGTTTTTCGTTTAATGATGATGTGGCAGATTATTTAAAGATACGAATTTTTTTAGCAAAGGGCAAACAAGCAGGTCAGCGCCATTTTTTCTTTAAAAATTTAAATAATAATTAAACTCTGGCATCGTTTGTGGTTCTTATAAAGGATACCAAAACTTACTGAGATGAGGAAAGCGATTGAAATTTATTGGGATTATTACTTTGTCAATCTTGACAAGTTATTCCTGAAAGTATGTGAAGCAGCGATTTATTGATTGTTGAAAGGTTGTAGAGTTGAAATGTTGTCCTTCAGCGATTAGCTTTACTGTCTGAATTCTGAAAATAGCCAACAATAAAAAATCCCGGTTTGTCCGGGATTTATATTATGGTTCAAAGGTAATTTTTCAACTTTACAAAGTTTCAACCTTACAACGGTATTACTCAACCACACTCACCTTAAGCATATTGGTTTTACCCCGTTTAGTGATTGGCACTGACGCAGTGTTGATCACCACGTCACCTACTTCGATCAGGTTCTCTGCTTTTAATATTTCGTTTACATCAGCAATGGTTTGATCGGTACTTTCCAGTTTGTCGTAATAAAAGGCACGTACACCCCAAACCAGGCTTAAAGCTTTCAGCAGGTTTTTGTTTGATGTAAATATATAAGTGCCGGCTTTTGGTCGGTGACTTGATATTTCGAAGGCTGTATAACCCGATACGGTCATAGAGATGATCCCTACGGCATTGGTGTGCTCGGCAAGGTAAACTGCTGATCCGCATAAGGCATCGCTCAGGTAATTCGCAGGAGGGTGAGGAAACTCAGGCACTAATGTGGTATTAAACGGATAGCCCAGGTCCTCGACATTGCGCACAATTTTAGCCATCGTTTCAATAACGATCACCGGGAATTCGCCAACAGAAGTTTCACCGCTTAGCATCACGGCATCAGCACCATCCAAAACTGAGTTGGCAACGTCGTTTACTTCAGCGCGGGTTGGGCGAGGGGTCGTGATCATCGATTCCAGCATCTGCGTGGCCACAATCACCGGTTTAGAAGCTTCACGGCATTTGCGGATGATCATTTTTTGCAGTAACGGAACTTCTTCCAATGGCATTTCAACACCCAGGTCGCCGCGAGCTACCATCACGCCGTCTGTCGCAGCAACAATGGCATCTATATTATCAATAGCTTCAGGTTTTTCAACTTTAGCAATTACTCTTGCAGCTTTTCCGCTGCTGGCTATAATGCGTTTCAGCTCTACAATATCTTCGCCTGTACGAACGAATGAAAGGCCGATCCATTCCACATCATTCTGCAGCGCAAATTCAAGGTTAACCAGGTCTTCTTCAGTTAAACTCGGGATTGATACTTTGGTATTAGGAAGATTAACACCTTTACGGGATGTAAGGATACCGCCGTGAACTACTTCGCAAAGCACGGAATCTTTACGATTGGTTTCAATTACGCGCATCTGGATCTTACCGTCATCCAATAAGATAATTTCGTTTGGTTTTACATCCTGGGGGAAAGTTTCATATGTAATGTATATGCGGTTGTCGTCACCAATGCATTCCTGTGTAGTAATATGAATCTGCGTGCCGTTTACCAGGTGAATACCACCATCTTTAACCAGTCCAATACGAATCTTGGGGCCCTGCAGGTCGGCAAGAATGCCCACATTTACTTTATACTGCTCGTTTATTTCACGAATTGTATCGATGGTTTTCTGATGATCAGAAGGCCTTCCGTGCGAAAAGTTGAGGCGGCATACATTTACGCCTGCCTTTATCATTGCCAACAAAGTATCCTTATTGGTTGATGCCGGACCCATTGTAGCAACAATTTTAGTACGGTTGTAAGATAATTTCATATTTATCGGGGTTAAACTGGCTGTTTTCTTATTATGGTATCTAAATTAGTGTAGCCCATACACTTTTAAAAATCGGCGCTAAAATAAGAGATTTTCGCGTGATTTAATTTTTTTTGGATCAATCTTTACCGCAGCAACTATTTCGGGTATGCGATTAAGCCCCGTGATCAGTTGTTCCAGGTCTAAGTCATCAATATAATTCCTGATCATCAGAAAGTAATCGGCCTTACGCATCTCGGGTACAAGGTAACCGTCTGACCCTTTATTGGCTAAAAAATAAAAATCTGTTTCACTGGCTTCCCAATAGTACTGGAACATTGAAAAATAAACCGGCTCCGATCCGGGCAAAAGATCTACTTCCAGGTCGGCACTGCGGGTAAACCCAAATCGTAAGTGCTTGTTTATATGGTGGCAGATACGGTAATCTTTCAGTGATGTGGTGATGGCGATCAACACAAAATCCAAATCGATCTCAAACTTTAACGTTTTCCTGTTCAAAATCACTAATTTTACCCGGTTCAAAAATACAAAATAGAAACTCTCATGGTAAAATTTTGTTACTTGTGAATGCCAAAAGTTTTTAGATTTGTTATTTGATAGATTTTATTTTTCTTTGCACTGAATTTTATTAATCATTAAACCATTAAAAGTATGTCTGATATCGCTTCAAGAGTAAAAGCTATTATCGTAGAAAAATTAGGTGTTGACGAAAGTGAAGTAACACCTGAAGCTAGCTTCACCAACGATCTTGGTGCAGACTCGTTAGACACCGTGGAATTAATCATGGAGTTTGAAAAAGAATTTAACGTGGCTATTCCTGACGATCAGGCTGAAACTATAGGTACTGTTGGCCAGGCTATCGCTTACCTTGAAAAAAACGTTAAATAAGCTCCCTAACCTTACTAAATGGAGTTTAAAAGAGTTGTAGTAACCGGGCTTGGAGCACTTACTCCAATTGGCAACAGCGTTCCTGAATATTGGAACTCTTTGATCAATGGAGTGAGTGGCGCAGCCTTGATCAGGAGTTTTGATACTACAAATTTCAAAACAAAGTTTGCATGCGAGGTAAAGAATTTTGACGCCGACGCATTCCTGGGCCGCAAAGATGCCCGCAAACTCGACCCCTTTGTTCAATATGCTTTATATTCTACCGAGGAAGCCGTAAACGATGCGGGATTGGACTTTTCAAAGCTTGATACCAACCGTATCGGTGTAATATGGGGATCAGGCATTGGTGGTTTAAAAACCTTTTTAGACGAGGTAGTTGCTTTTGCCAAAGGTGACGGCACACCGCGTTTTAATCCATTCTTTATTCCTAAAATGATAGCTGATATTGCTCCCGGCCATATCTCTATTAAATATGGTTTAAGAGGGCCAAACTTTACCACAGTTTCTGCCTGTGCTTCATCCAATAATTCGCTTATCGATTCATTTAACTATATCCGTTTGGGTAAAGCTAATATGTTTATAACCGGAGGTTCCGAAGCGATTATTAACGAAGCAGGCATAGGCGGTTTTAACGCAATGCACGCGCTCTCAACCCGTAATGACGATCCGGCTACGGCCTCACGTCCGTTCGATCTCGACCGTGACGGTTTTGTTGCCGGCGAAGGTGCAGGAACGATCATTTTGGAAGAACTCGGGCACGCGAAAGCACGTGGTGCTAAGATCTACGCCGAAATGATAGGCGGTGGTATGAGCGCTGATGCTTATCACATGACAGCTCCGCACCCTGAAGGACTGGGTGCTGCGTTGGTAATGAGAGCCGCTTTGGAAGACGCTGGCTTAACCCCTGCAGATATTGACTATGTAAACGTTCACGGAACATCCACCCCTATAGGTGATCCGCAGGAAGTTAAAGCTATACAAGATACATTTGGAGAAGATATTTATCGTATAAATATCAGCTCTACAAAATCGATGACGGGCCATTTGCTGGGCGCCGCTGGTGCAGTTGAGGCCATTGCTGCTATATTGGCCACTAAGAATGACATCATTCCACCAACGATCAATCACTTTACCGATGATCCGGCTTTTGATCCGAAAATTAACTTTACGTTCAACGTTGCACAGAAGAGAGTGGTTAGGGTAGCACAAAGCAACGGATTTGGCTTTGGCGGCCATAACGCTTCAGTTATATTCAAAAAGTACGAAGATTAAGTAGATTGAATGCCAATCAGATTCTATAAGCTTTATTTATCGCCTAACAGAAAATACGTAAAATCATTAAAGAATTTGCTCGGATTCGTTCCGGGCAATTTGTCTTTATACCGATTGGCTTTCCGGCATAAGTCGGTAGCGCAGAACGTAAAGAAAGGCGTAAAAAACAGTAACGAACGCCTGGAGTTCCTGGGCGACGCTGTATTGGGCAGCGTGGTTGCCGAAGTACTTTTTAAATTGTACCCTTTTGAAGACGAGGGCTTCCTGACCGAGCTCCGTTCGAAGATTGTAAACCGCAGCAATCTTAATCAACTAGCCCGTAAACTGGGCTTTGAACAATTGATCCAATACGATAACCGTATGGTGAACTCCACGCGTCAGGGTTCATTGCTTGGGGATGCTTTTGAAGCATTGATCGGCGCCGTATACCTGGATAAAGGGTATGATTTCACCAAAAACTTCCTGGTGAACCACATCATCAAATCGCATATCGATATTCATAAGCTGGAGCAAACAGAAACCAACTTCAAGAGCAAACTCATCGAATGGTGCCAGCGCCATGGCAAGGATATCACCTTTGAACTGATAGAAAACCAGGACGGCGAAAGTAACAAACTGTTTACTGTGCAAGCCAGCATAGATGGAGAGATCATGGGCCAGGGCAAGGAATTCAATAAAAAGAATGCCGAGAAGCTGGCTGCTGAGCGGGCTTGCGACGCATTGTCAATTTAGTTGAACTATGATTTTATTGATTTTTGATGGATTATGATTGGTGCATTTTAATGACAGCAATCTTACAATCAGATAAATCATAGTTCAGATATCAGTAAAGTTTCTGCAGCCTAGCCTCAGGCCTGTCTTTTATTTTCAAATAATAATTATAGTTCTTCTTAATATACTGGATCAACTGATAGTCGTTCCATTCTTTTATGTTTTCGTACGATGGCCTGTAGGCTACCATGAATTTATCAACCTCGTCATCAGAAGACATTTTAGTAACACTTTTTACCAATTCCTTCGTGTATTTTTTATCTACTGCGCTAGCCTCCTGCTCATTTTTTGCGTACTCAGCAAAGCGACGGGCCTGTGCGGGTGTTTTGCCAAACAGGTTATAGAATGCTGTGATAGGTGAATTGACGAATTGCCAGAATGGAAGTGATTTGCCGTCATTAAAAATGCCCTGACTGCGATATTCCTTCATCACCTCATTCAACTCCTGTTGCTTGGACTGGCTCTTGATCGTCACCTGGTTCAGTTCGATAACAGGCTGCAGATAAACCACCAGGTCGTTATTGTTGACAACCCCTATTTTCTGTGGTGTAAACCCGGTTTTAGTGATTTGCAACGTATCCCCAACTGAAGCTTTTATACCAAATCCGCCCAATTCATCGCTCATCATCACTGTCTGGGTTTTCAAGTCGGTCACGACAGCTTGCGATATTCTGTCGGGCGTACTCTTTTTAAATATAATGCCTTTAATGGTCAATGATTGTTGAGCATAACTGAAGCCATGTAACAAACAAAGCGCTATGGTACAATATATTAGTTTTTGAGATAAACGCATTCTCGCAAAAGTATACAATGTAGAACGCAAAAAATGTAAAAAGATGTTAATGTTTAGTGATTAGAGATTGGTAACCAGAGATTAGTTGATCTCTTTTACTGATCACCGGCTAACCGATCACTGATTAACTATTCGCCAAAAAATCTATCTTTGCACATGATAAAATCAATGACAGGGTATGGGATTGCCAGTTTTGATTCAGGCAGTACAAAATATACCGTCGAAATCAAATCCCTGAACAGCAAATTCCTCGAATTATCGCTCCGTATTCCAAAATCATTTTCCGAAAAAGAATTCCAGTTGCGCAACGAGTGCAATAAGCAGATCGAACGCGGTAAGGTCAATCTTTCTATCAATGTGGAACAGGCAGACTCGTCTGTAAAGGCTGCCGGTATCGACAATAACTTATTGAAAAATTACTATAGTCAGCTTAAATCCGTAAGTGAAGAATTGGGAGAACATAGCGACAATTTATTGCAATTGGCACTTGGATTACCAGAAGTGGTAAAATATGATGAAGAGTCCGTATCAGAAGAGGAGTGGAAGATAGTTGAACGTACCTTCCAGCAAGCGGTAACTGCCTTCCAAAAATTCAGGGGTGACGAAGGAAATGTGCTGGAGCAGGATGTGAAAATGCGCATTGGTTCAATCTTAAAAAATCTGCAACTGGTAGAAGTCGAAGAACCGAAACGTGTCCCTGTTATCCGTGAGCGTTTGACCCAGTTTTTGAATGAAGCTGTAGGCCGCGAAAATGTGGATCAGAACCGCTTTGAACAAGAATTGATCTATTATATCGATAAACTGGATATCACAGAAGAAAAGATCCGCTTGAAAAGTCATTGTGATTATTTTATTGAAACTCTGAAAAGCGCGGATGCCAATGGTAAAAAGCTCGGTTTTATTTCACAGGAGATCGGTCGCGAGATCAATACCTTGGGCTCAAAAGCCAATGATGCCAACATCCAGAAACTAGTAGTAGGCATGAAGGAAGAATTGGAAAAAATAAAGGAACAATTATTAAATGTATTATAGTCATTTGTCATTAGTCATTAGTCATTTGGATGGAAATTCAAATGAAATAGTGCCTAATGACCAATGGCCAATGACTAATGACTAATGACCAAAGAAGGAAAACTCATTATATTCTCAGCGCCATCCGGAGCAGGTAAGACCACTATTGTACAACATCTGCTTACTAAAATACCTAATCTGGAGTTTTCTATTTCAGCAACTACACGCCAGCCCCGGGGCGACGAGGAGAATGGTAAAGATTACTATTTTATCAGCAAAGAAGAATTTCTGCATAAGATCGCCAAAAAGCATTTTGTTGAGTTCGAGGAGGTTTACTCAGGTACTTTTTATGGCACCTTGCGCGAAGAGATAGAACGTATCTGGGCAAATGGCAAAACAGTGATATTTGATATAGATGTAGAAGGAGGGTTGCACCTGAAACGTAAATACAGCGAGGCCGCTTTGGCTATCTTTGTTCAACCGCCGTCATTAGAGATCTTAAAAGAGCGTTTAACTAGTCGTGGTACAGATAGCGACGAAAAATTAAAGGAACGGTTCGCAAAAGCAGAAAAAGAATTGAATTATGCCCCCCAATTTGATATTATCCTGAAAAATCACGATCTTCAGACGGCATGTGTTGAAGCAGAGTTGCTTGTTACGAATTTTCTCAAGAATTAATTAAGCCTGTGGTTGGTGGTTCATCCCATGAGCCATGAAAGGGGTTCCGCAGACTTAGCAAATACTATATTTGTGAACTATTAACCGTAGACTAAATGAAAATAGGTTTACTATTCGGGTCGTTTAATCCCATACATATCGGACACTTGATCATCGCCAACTATATGGCTAACCATACTGATCTTGATAAAGTTTGGTTGATAGTGTCGCCGCAAAACCCATTAAAAAAATATGGCGATCTGATCAATACCTACGACCGCCTGGAAATGGCCAAGCTGGCTACTGATAATTCAAGAAATATTGCCATAAGTGACGTGGAGTTACGCCTGCCACAGCCATCCTATACCATCGACACCTTAACCCATCTGAAAGAAAAACATCCGGAGCATGAATTTGCCATTATTATGGGTTCGGATAATTTGGGGACACTTCACAAATGGAAAAACTATAAACTCATACTGCGTGACTACCGCATCTATGTTTATCCACGCCCCGGCTATGAAAATGCTGAATTTGCGTCGCATCCATCGGTTACAATTACCATGACGCCGCTAATGGAACTGTCCGCAACTTTCATCCGAAAATCCATAGCCGAAAAGAAGAATGTTCAGTATTTTGTGCCCGATCCTGTACTGGAATTTATCGAAAGTAAAGGCTTGTACCGTCATGGGTAACATATTTGTAACAATTATAACTTTTGGCCCGTCTAATGCGTAATAAACAACAAACTAGTTAGTTAAATATTATGCAACTTTCAAAAGACAACTTGCAGCACTTTGTGAATAACATGCCTGAGAAGATCGATGTTCTGGAGCTTTTTGACAAGCTATTGCTAATGGCTAAAATCGAACATTCCACCCAACAGGAAAAAGCCAATACCCACCAGGAAGAAGAATTGGAAAACGAGATCGATCTGTGGGGTTGATTTGATTTACGATTTTAGAATTACGATTTTAGATTTATGACGAATCGTAGTGCTAAAGTCTATCAACCTTTAACCTTTCTGCTTTCACCTTTTAAGATATTAGAATCAGTCAATCGTCAATCGTAATTCGTAAATCTAAAATCCCCTTACTATTTTTGCATCGTGAGCGAAAGAACCATCCTTAAACTACAGTTACCTACCGACCCGCTGTGGGTAAAAAATGTAGTTGAAAGCAATATCGAAGAGATCTTAACCGACCATGCTTTTTGTGAACAGAAGGCTGCAAGTAATGCCATAACACTTATTGTACAGAACCCACAACTATCTGACCTCGTTCAGGAGATGGCTGCATTGGTGCAGGAAGAAATGGACCACTTTAAACGGGTACACGATATTATTCTTGAACGCGGATATGTTTTAGGCAGAGAGCGTAAGGATGATTATGTAAACGAACTCCGCAAGTTTCTGTCTTCGGGCGGCACCCGTTCTGCTCAATTGATAGATCGCCTTTTACTTTCCGCCATGATCGAAGCCCGCAGTTGCGAGCGCTTCAAGGTAATGTCAGAACATATCAACGATCCTCAGCTATCGGAGTTTTATCATGAATTGATGATCAGTGAGGCTACTCATTATACCACGTTCATTCGCTTAGCTAAAAAATATGCTGATGGGATTGATGTAGATAAACGCTGGAAAGAGTTCCTCGATTACGAAGCGCAAGTGATTCAAAACTACGGGAAAAGCGAAACCATTCACGGTTAATTCGTCCATACAAACGCCTTAATTACCGACACATTTTCAAATACTCCTCAGGAATGTGTTGATTTGCACATGTTTAAGTTGAGGGCCTACGAGGTTGTATTGCACATAGCTGGCTGGTTGTTGTTTATGGCTCTTCCGTTGTTGTTTATCAATGGCGGTCAGAATAACGTTTTATTGTTATCTGGCAATCGGTTTTATTGGCTATTCTGTGGTACTTATATATTCCTTTTTTATTTTAACGCTTACCTGCTGATACCAAAACTATTTTTAAAGAAGAAATACGTTTTATACAGCATTGTTATACTTGCCTTATTGGCTGGCATTTATTACTTAAAGCCGTATGATCAATTAATGAGGAGCACCCGGCGAGAAGATCCGCCCCCTCAGATGCAATCAACAATGCGCGAACGGTTATTAGGCCGTACAATGCCTGGCCCGCCAAATGAGATGCATCAACCCGGTGAAAATGGCCCTGCTGGCCCGCCACCTTATCCGGGAGATACGGCAAACAGACTTAATCAGTCTAAACAAGATTGTGATACCGGTCGAGATACGAGCCCTCTAAAGAAGCCAGGGGATAATGGTCGTGGATTTGGTCCGTACGGCAGCCTTCTGCATTTTCAACCACCGCACGATGGTGCCAATTTCCATCCGTTTGATGTGATCAGCTTTTTTATTTTCTTGATGATTATCGCGCTCAGTACTGCGATGAAAATTATGGAGCAATGGCGGATGACCGAAAAACGTGCAATTCAGGCTGAATCGGAAAAGGCCAGTGCTGAGCTTTCCTTTCTGAAGGCGCAGATCAATCCACACTTTTTATTTAACACGCTGAATAATATCTACACGCTGACTTTGATGAAGGATGATCATGCGCCCGACAGCATCTTGAAATTATCTAACATTATGCGCTATGTAACCGATGATGCAATGAATGATTTTGTGCCATTACAGCAGGAGGTAGATTGCATCAACGATTATATCGAACTGCAGCGTTTACGCCTTGGTGAAAAGACCAAAGTTGATGTTGAAATATCCGGAGATATTGACGATAAAGAAGTGCCGCCGCTAATTTTGATGACCTTTGTAGAGAATGTTTTCAAGTACGGTATAAGTAAACATCACCGGTCAACTATCACTATAAAATTAAATAGCGATAACACGGATATAACCTTCTTTTGCCGGAATAACATTTTCCCCGAAAAAGATGTGAAACGAAGAGTAGGCATTGGGTTAAAAAATACCAAACAGCGTTTAGAACACTTGTACCCTAACAAGCATATCCTCGATATCAATATGGATAATCAACTGTATACCGTTAAACTTATCCTGCAAACGTCATGACAAGACTGAAATGTATTGCCATAGATGACGAGCCCCTGGCCCTGAAGCTGATTACAAGATATGTGCACCAGTTTCCTGAGTTGCAATTGGTACAGACATTTGAGGATGCCATATCGGGAGCAGAATATCTGAAGCAGGGAACAATCGACCTGTTGTTTATCGATATCAATATGCCTGATGTAACCGGCCTAGAGTTGGTACGGTCGTTGGAGAAAAAGCCGATCATCATTTTCATTACGGCCTACAGAAATTTTGCTTATGAGGGGTTTGAGCTCGAAGCACTGGATTACATTCTGAAACCTATTGATGCCAAACGCTTTGCCAAAGCCGTTGAGAAAGCCGTTGATTATTATAAGTATAAACATTCAGGCGCGGAGGGAAAGACCGACAACAGTCTGTATGTTTACTCAGAATACCGGATGGTGAAGATCAACCTGGATGATATCGAATACATCGAAAGTATGGAGGATTATATCAAGATTCACATTCACAATGCCAAAACCATCCTTACTTTGATGCCCTTGAAAAAGGTATTGGAAAAACTCCCCGCCGACAGATTTCAGCGCATCCATCGCAGTTTTATAGTTGCGGTAGACAAAATCAAATCCATCCATAACCGCAAAGTGCAATTGGTTGATGAAGAATTGCCTGTAAGCGAAAGCTATATGGATTTTGTGCGCAAATGGATGAAATTTAAATGAAAAAGCCCTTTTTGTCGGGACAAAGCGACGATTAACCGACACACCATCAACGAACTTGCCGAGCGATGATAATTTTACATCAGTTAATAAAATTATCAAACGCAAATTGATTAGCCGATGGAACGCAAGAATTTTCTAAAAACATTCGCCCTGATGGCAGCTGCCGGGCCTATGATCGTTGACGGTTGTAAAAAAGATGCTAGCACTAAAAGTTCCTCAACCACCAGTACGAGTAGTTCGTCTACATCTACCAGCACTTCTGGCAGTTGTATTGTTACCGCAGACGAAGTAGAAGGCCCATATCCTTATGTAGGAGGCGAGAGCACCAATCCATTGGATCGCAGTGACGTAACCGCAGGTCAGACAGGTGTGCCGCTCACCCTGAGTTTTGTAGTGGTGAATGCAAACAATAATTGTAATGTGATAAGCAACGCCCGTGTGGATATATGGCATTGTAATAAAGACGGCTACTATTCCGGCTATGCTAATCAGAACAGCTCGCTGGGTGTCAAAAGCTATGTGGGCGAAACATGGTTGAGAGGATACCAGTTAACCGACTCTACAGGAGTAGCAAAATTCACTACCATCTATCCCGGCTGGTATGCCGGTAGGGCAACGCATATTCATATTGAAGTTTATGTAAACGGTGTGATGAAGAAAACCACCCAGATATGTTTTTCAGAATCGACAAACAATGTGGTTTATGCGAGTTCGCTTTATTCGGCACATGGGGTGAATCCGATTACCAACGAAGCTGACAGTATTTTGGGAAATTCGCTAACCGACCTGGCTAACGAAACTGTAGCCCTGACAGGTAGTGTAAGCGAAGGCTACAGCGGATCATATACCATAGGAATTCAATTGTAAAACTTAAAGCGATGAGTAGGGCAAAGATCAAATTGGTTTACAGGCAGGTAATTGATGAGTCGTGCGCCACTGGTTTTGAGAAAGCTATTTTCCAGGCTTCGTACGATGAATTCCTGTTAAAATCACAGGCATATAACAACCAGGGGAAGTTTAAAACCTTTAGCAAGACCAAAGCGAATGACGGTCGCGCCAACTCATTGCATTACAAACTGGGTTTTTCGGTAGGCCATTTTATTGCACAGCTAAACAATAAAATACCGGTGATAAAAGACAACCAGGGCAATAAGATATCTTTTGATGTAGCAAACTTTGAACTGATCGAATCGCATATTGAAGATATATCCCTGCATAAATTAGCTATCAATTATGAAACAAGGTTATTGCCATTGATCGAGATTATGGGCGAATATTTGCTGCTTGCTGATGATAATCTGCCTGAACACGGCCCTGTCGAAACATTTGTTTTAAGAATGCAACCCGATATGTCAATTGTAAGCTACGAGGAAATTAACCAGCCCCATGTTATATTAAGTGCATCCTGACAGAAAATTACAGGGTACTCTCTCTTTTCATAACTGTGTTTTAATTAAGTTGAGCGTCTGCAATTAACCCGGCAGGCGCTTTTTATTGCTGCGGAATGACGCCCACAACGTTTTGTAGGTAATTGTCGAGCATACCCAAATCTACTATATCATTCATATAGCCGATGTGCATATCGGGCCGCACTACGATTGCCATTTGCTTATGCGGATTGGCTTCGAAGGCTTCAAAAACTTCAACATTCTTTCCCGATGGCGGCAGGTAAAAGAAATTGAGGAAGCCGGGATATTTAGTAGTGATCCATTTGGCAATGGTGAATAGAAACATCTCATCAAACTTGCCAAAAACAATAAGCGTAAAGCCAGGCTTGGCACACCATTCGTGCAGATCAGTTTCCGTTTCCCTTTTCTCGTCGTAAACTTTCAGGTAGGGTACCCGGTCGCCGGCTTTTACTTTGGTACTTTTGCTTAAATGAAGGTTGATATTGCTTTCGCGATAGGTGATACCGATTTGCGAAACCACCTTAAAAAAGAAAGTCCTTAACCTCTTGCTTTTCCACGCCAGATTCAGCAGGTTGGGAAGTATCCACTTCCTGTAGATACGCGTAAACCGGCTTTTGGACATGACGATGTTGAACGCCTTGTCGGTAGTGTTTAACAACGTTTTTGCCACCGGCATACGCTCATTGGCATAGCTATCCAGGATGTTATCCCTGATCTGCCCATTAATTACGGCTGCCAGCTTCCATGCCAGATTATAAGCGTCCTGCAAACCGGTATTCATACCCTGGCCGCCTACCGGAGAGTGGATATGCGCCGCATCGCCGATAAGAAAGCACCGTTGTTCACGAAACCTTTCTGCCATACGGTGATGAAGCTTATAGGTAGTAAACCAATAATTCTCTTCGATTTTTACTGTCGACTTGGTAAGATCAGCTAAATAAGGTAAAATATCGTTGGCCGTGACATCTTCACGCTGCTCAAATTCATGAGGCAAATTTCCGATAATGCGGTAGCAGTCTTTCTCAGGCAGAGGGAAAAAACCGGATAGATTCTCTTTGTCAATGAATAACCGGATATAATCGTCTGTTAAAAAATCAGTATCCAGTTTTAGATCAGCCAGGTAAAAGAAGCTTGGGTAAGTATCCCCTTTAAATGGTATCTGTGATTGTTTGCGAACCTCACTATGAGCGCCATCCGCACCGATAACCCAGTCGCATTTTAGTTGATGTTCTTCCTCATTGCTTTTTATCACAGCAGTTACCGAACCAGGCTCTTGCTGCAGAGAAATGAGTTCGGTATTCCAATAAACAGGGCAGCAGTTTTGAGTCAGGTTATCAAGCAGTGCCCGTTCGTTTTTACTTTGTTGATACAGTAACAGATAAGGAAATGGAGTTAGTCCTGTACCTACATTTCTAAGTGAGAAGGTTGCCCTTTCTTTGCCACCCTGGTTAAAACTTAGTCCCCCGGCGGGCTTGCCGTTGGGGACGACCTGGTTGATGATACCCAGCTGGCGATAAATCTCCAATGATCGCGCCTGGACACCAAGCGCGTTGGAATACGGAGTCGGCCCTTGTTTGTCGTCGATAATAAGCGGCTGAACGCCATAACGCAACAACTGGGCAGCCATCATCAGTCCCGAGGGCCCTGCGCCTACGATAAGTATTTTGGTATTTTGGTCTGTGATGGCCATTTATATCAGGAATGAAATAAAAGGAAAATTGTTGGCCGTTTATGCAAATCGGGGATTTTTTGTTTCCACTCAGCAATTGTTTTGGTTTGCACAAACTCGTCTTCCGCCGTCAAATTGCAGGCAATGCAAAGCCTGGTTTTAGGTAAGCAGGAGCGCAGTATTTCTTCCAGCATCGGATTGTTGCGGAAAGGGGTTTCGATAAACAATTGCGTTTGATTGAATCGTTGTGCCAGCGTTTCCAGCTCTTTTATCTTCCGGCTGCGTTCAGCTTTATCAATGGGCAGGTAACCATGAAAGGTAAAGCTTTGTCCGTTAAATCCTGACGCCATTACCGCCAGCAATATCGAACTTGGCCCGACCAATGGCACTACTTTGATACCTTTGCGGTGCGCCTCGGCTACAATCTCAGCTCCCGGATCAGCTACACCGGGACAACCGGCTTCACTCATCAAACCAACATCATTGCCTGAAACCAATCCTTTAAAGAACTCGTTTATAGGGATGTTACGGTTATGCTTGCCATAATCGTGAATGATGAGTTCGCTTTGTGGCGTGCGCAAACCGGCCTCTTTCAGGAAACGGCGGGCGGTCTTTTCGTTCTCTACAATGTATTCCTTCACCTGGTTAATGATATCTACCAGGTAGGGGGTGAACGATTTGGCGGTTGCCTGTTCGGCAAGCGGTACCGGGATTAAAAAAAGTGTTCCAACAGGCATATTGCAAAGTTGGCTTTTTTGTCGTAAATTAAAACATTGGATTTTGTCTTTATAAAATGAAATCGTTAGGCATCAATTGGTTTATAGAAGGATCGATAGATTTTGAGCACAAAAAGTATATCCTGCTCGATTATCTGCAGCAGATCAACCGTCATTTTGACCGCAGCCGGCTGTATCCAAACCTCACCGACCTGATATTCCATTACAATAACCTGCTCGACTTTAAACACAATAAATCTACCCTGCAACAGTCTTTTCCGCACCGGATGACGCAGGCAGATATCGACGCCGTGAAGCTGACCTATGAGAAAATTATTCAGGACGATGCCTCGATGCACGAGATAGAAAGCATAATTTCGTACGCACTGCATAAAATGAACCCTGCCATACAAACCGGCAAGGAGATATATGATTTTGTAGAAAGCCATCTGAATATCGATCCGATTGGCCTTGTCCCTTTAATGCCCTACAATGGCTATTTCTCGCTTCGCAATGGTAAAGACCGTACCAACTGGGTATATGAATACCAGATCACCATTTTTGAGAATAAAGACGATAAATTCAGGGGAATCAATATTCAGTTTATAGATACCTACGAGCAGAGTATCACCACCACACCGGAGTTTATCAAGCTCGACCTGATCAACAAACACCGGCACCTGCCCAACCCGGCCGTGTATTATGTTGCCAGCGATATTAGTTTCCCGTTAGAGCAGACGCTGTTGCCCATAGCCAAAAGAAGTTTGGTGAAATATATTTCGAAAGCAGCGTAGGGCTTGGATGGCGGAGAGGGGTTGTACGTATTACGTTATACGTAGTACGTTTTTCCCGTTCAAACGTATAACGTAATATGTACAACGTATAACCAAAAACGACCTATTTAGTAGGATTCTCCTTCTTATACTCCTCATTCAGCCCAACAAGCACATCATTGGTTACATCCAGGCTTTCATCGCCATACAACATGGCAGGGTTAGCTTTTGAGTAGGTAAGCACAATTTTATAGCCCTTGGTTTTGCAGTATGTTTTCAGGTATGCCGCCAGCTTATCGTATAGCTTTGCGTTTTGGGTTTCTTGCTCGTCTTGCAATTGTTTAGCGGTGTTTTGGCTAAGATCCTGCAGATCCTGTTGTTTCTTTTGCAAGCGTTTTTCGGCGGCAGTGCGTTGTGCCAGGTTCAGGCTGTTTGCCCCTTTTTGGTAAGCAGCCACTTCTTTTTGGAAAGCCTGTCCTTTAGCAGCCAGTTCAGTCTGCGCGCTTTGCGATAAGCTTTGCAGTTTGGCTCTTATCGCCGCGTAATAAGCATATTTGCTTAGCAAAGTATCCGAATTGACGTATACGATACCACCCTTGTTATCAGTGCTTTGAGCAGGAGCCGCAGTAGCAGGAGCGGTCTGTGCATTAGCTGCAGCAGTAGCTAATATAATGGATAATGTGATGATTAATGATCTCATATTACGTGCGTTTGATGAAAGCTGCGAATTTACAGTTTTAAAATAAATGAGCAAATGATAGAGAGAATTGGCTATTTACAACATCAATGTTGACTACTTAATGAAGAATATCTCAAATTCGGCAACAACCTAAAACTTAGTTGGATTTTTGGCGATGGGAATGTCTAGAGGTAATTCGAATATTTTTTTATCGAGCTCCTTTTGTTCAATAGAAGTAGCTGTTATAATGAATGTCATTGATCTTCTTTGCAGAATCTCTTTTAACGCGATTGCTTTTGATTTCTCTAAATAGGCATACCAATTACCTTCCTTGTGGTTAATGTATAACTTAGAATCAACTCTAAATTTTCGATTAAAATAATAAATATGCACGCCGTCATTACAGAAAAAAGTTAGCTTATCGCAATTATATCCTAGAATTGTAGTATCATTTTTCTTTAACTCAACTTTATAGATAGTATCATGATTAACAGTAACATCTGCCCAAAAGAGACTGTCCTTTGGTAATACCTTTGCATATAATTTTTGTCTTTATCAATATAAATCTGGCATTGGCCCATCTTGCCATTAAAGGTTGATTTGTAATCAGCGCCCTTCATATAATAATGCATCACATTGCCAAGCAACGCATTCAATTGTTCACTGCTTAATTTCGGAGTATTGGAGATGGCATTGACAGAATATAATACTTCTCCTTCAAAGCTTTTTTGCGCAAAAGATGAAGTTATAAAGCAAAGAATCAGGAAAAACGTCAAGGTTTTTTTCATCCCTGAAAATAATACTATAAAACGACTAAGGCAAGAAATTACCTCAGCTTCGCCAACGCCTCTTTAATCCTCGGCACCACGTTCTGGATATCTTCCAGTGCGTTTGCGCCTACCGATGCCCTAAACCAGTTTACATCATCTTCGGTTCCGAAGGCCGCAAATGGTACCAAGGCTACTTTGGCTTCTTTGATGAGGTAGAAGTTGATGTCTGTGGCTGTTTTCAGTACAGTGCCGTCAGTTGTTGTTTTGCCGGCGTAGTCAACCTTAATTGTAAGGTAGATAGCGCCCATCGGTTCGATGGAATCAACACTAAAGCCTTCGGATTTCAGTTGCTGGAAGCCTTCGTGCAGGGCATTGAGGCTGTTTTGTAGTTTGGTTTTGATGTCAGACAGGTAGGCATCTACCTCATTTTCATCTTTCAGAAAATTAGCCATTGCCATCTGCTCCGCCTTTGGCGACCATGCCCCCATGTGCCCAACGATAGCTTTCATATTATTGATGACCCCTGCCGGACCGAAGCCCCAGCCCACACGTACACCGGTTGAAGCAAAGCATTTAGAAGCGCCGTCAACAAATATCACGTGGTCCTTCAGCTCAGGGCGCAGGCTAACCGGGTTAAAGTGCTCATGATTTCCGAAAGTGAGTTGTGAGTAGATTTGATCGTAAAGCAAATACAATGGTTTCTCGCCGGCTGCACGGCTTTTGTTTTCGGCGATCACCAGGTCGCAAATTTCTTCCAGGTCCTTTTTATTGAACATGGTACCGGTAGGGTTCAATGGCGAACACAGGGCCAGCAAAGCAGCGCCTTTCAGGTGCGGACGAAGCTCATCAGCAGTCGGCATAAAGTTGTTTTCCGGTCTTGTTTCAATCATTACTGATTGGGCACCCAGCAAATCGCAATAATGGTTATTGTTCCATGATGGGGTAGGGAAAACCACCTTTTCGCCAGGGTTTACCACAGCCAGGTATATAGAATAGATCAGCGGACGTGAACCGCCTGAAATCAATATCTGGTTAGCATTATAATCTAAATCATAACGTTTCTTCAAAAACTCCGAGACACTTTCGCGCAGGTTCAGCATACCATCCGCCGCAGGGTAGTTGGTTTGGTTAGCGTTATAAGCTTCTATGATGCCTGCTTTTAATGGTGCAGGTATTGGATAGATGTTAGAATCAAAATCGCCGATGGTAAGGTTGGCAATGTTTTGTCCCTGTCTTTTTAACTCGTTGATCTCGCCTGCGATCTTGATAATTTCGGAGCCCCTTAAATTTTGGGCCAATTTAGAAACGGTCATTTTTTAATGTGCAAATTTTCTTTTAAGTAATCTGTTTTTCAAAGGCAAAGAAGCTATCATGAGCGATATTATTTTAGTTAGCTGCTCATGATGGTTTTAATGTGCAAATGTGCGGATTTTAATTTGAAGATGTGATGATTTGAAAATATCAGCGCCTTGTGACTTTAAAATTAAAAAGCCATCCCAGTTTGGAATGGCTTTTTAACTATGATTTGCATATCTGCACATTTGACCATCTTCAAATTCTCAAATCATCACATTTTCAAATCGTCAAATTTACATATCTGCACATTAACTAGCGCTGTCGCGCAGTGCTTTGATGCGATTGTGTGATGCTTCAATACTTGTTTGCTGACGGAGTAAAAGTGGAATAACTTCGGCGGATAGATCGTTTTCAGTGGATAGTGCATCGCGATAAGCTTTTTTGATGGCATCCTCGCCGCGTTCACATTCCGCCAGGATACCTTTACGGTCGTGCCCGGTAAATGTTGCTTTAACGTCTATCCATGCGCGGTGAAGGGCACCCATATTACTTGTATCATTTTCTGCGTGGCCTCCTAACTGATTTACTTCATCACGCAGTTGCTGGGCGAATTGTTTACTTTCCAGCGAGCAGTTCAGGAAGATACCCTGCAGGTCCATATCGGTTGGGTCAAGGTCCTGCGCCGCTTTGCCAAAACCCTCCGCACGGTCGTTATTGATCTCTATCAGATCATTTAAAACTTCAACTGATTTTTCTATGGTTTCCATAATGATTGATTTAATAATTGTTCTTTTTGAAGAACAGCTTATTGCGCATTATGGTTTGATAAATTAATTTTTAAATAATTTATTTTCTTTTTGATTTGATGCAGGGAGGGTAACGCGCAGGCAAATCGTCTATTTGACTCACCCGGTCATATTCCGCTAGCTAGCGGATCGACCACCCTCTCTTCCGCAAGCGGTAAAGAGGGGATTGGATAAAAATTTTCTTTTTCACCTTCTTTTCGGAGCAGAGAGGGTCGAACAGCGTAGCGTATTCGGGGTGAGCCAATACGGAGTTATGATTTATGTGATAATCCAAACTGCTCAGCCAAATGGTTGTATGACAATAACCTGTCATCAAAATCTTCAGCAATCGTTACTGCTATGATTTCATCCACGTCATAATCATTGGCCAATTTGGTAAGCTTCTGTTTTATTTCGGCAGGTTTCCCGGTGATCATTCGCTTGCGATGATGTATCATGCGCTCTAACTCATGCACGGTATAGTCTATGTCTTTGATATCCTCGTAGGTCACGGGTAAAATACCTTTGCCTTGTTCCAGTTGGTTAAAACGGAATTCCATCAATGCCTGGTGCTGACGTATTTTCTCCTCGTCTTCAGAACAAAAAACAAAAATGGCTACACTGGCAGCCGGTTCTGCACGATCTTCAGAAGGTTGGAAACGTTCGCGGTAACGGGCAACAGCCTCTGGTCCGCCGATAGGATTGATAAAGTGGGCGAATGATAGGCCCATCCCAAAGTGAGCTGCAAACAAGCCGCTTTCGCCACTGGAACTTAACAGCCACATATCCGGCACAGTTTGTATTTGAGGGATGGCCCTGATCTTGGACAATGGCGTTCCCGGATCGCCGTGGTCATGAAAGTAGTTATTCAGATCATACAATTGATTAATAAAATCCTGCTCACGGAATTGGTTTGATGGATTGAGCATAGCCGCAGTCAAACGGTCAGTGCCGGGAGCGCGGCCCATCCCCAAATCAACACGCCCCGGAAACAAAGCTTCCAGCATCCGGAAGTTTTCAGCAACCTTCAAAGCGCTATGGTTAGGCATCATCACCCCACCCGAACCAATGCGGATTTTTTTAGTCTGACTACCTAAATAAGCCAATAGCACTTCGGGTGTTGAACCGGCAAGACTACTGGTATTATGATGTTCAGAAACCCAGAAGCGGGTGTAGCCTAATTGGTCGGTATAGCGGGCAAGCGCAGCGGTTTCCTGTATGGCCTGCTCGGCAGTGACGCCTTTACGTACGGGTGATTGGTCCAGCACGCTCAGGCGGATATGTTTTGTGTTCATAGATTAATAAAAACACAAAACTACAGAAGGGGTTGTGGACGGAATGTAAAGATTTGGACCGCTGATTGGAATGATTGGGTGACTGCGCTGATAAAAAACTTTACAATCTTTCAACCTTACAACATCATGAATTAAAATGGTACAGGAAAACCACCTCGCCGGTATAGGCTGGTTTTTTTTCGCCTTCAATTTCCATTTCGACGCCGATGGTAGCTTTAGTGATGCCGCGGAGATTGATAATGTTTGAGAGTTTTGCCTTTAGTCGTACGCGCGTACTAACCTTTACCGCCTGACCGAATTTGATATTATCTATTCCATAATTGATCTGCATCTTCAGGTTTTGCACATCGGCTATCTGATGCCAGAAGTAGGGGAGCAGCGACACCGTTAAATACCCGTGCGCGATGGTAGCACCAAAAGGGCCCTCATTTTTGGCCCTGTCCTCGTCGGTATGTATCCATTGGTGATCGAGTGTTGCATCGGCAAACTGGTTGATCTGCTGCTGGGTGATGGTGTGCCAGTCGGATATACCGAGTTCCTGGCCCAAATAAGATTCGAATTCAGCATGATCTTTAATAATTATCATAATTGGTTGCTTTGAGTGAATGGCGGCGTTAGTCTGGGGGTAAAAATAATAAATGGAGGGGGATTATGAAATCAATCAGGTATGATAAGAATTTTATGGTTAAATTTGTTTTGAGGATTTAGTTATGACCGTAACAGCAATCAGAGAAAGATTACACGAGTATATTAATGCGGCTGATGATAAGCAGATCAAAGCTATTTACACAATACTTGAAGATAAGATCGTACATGAACCTTACGATTGGTCGAAGGACAAGGAGTTTGTTGCTGAATTGGATGAGCGTGTAAGAAGGTATGAAGCAGGAATTGACAAGGGACATACCTGGGAAGAGTTAGAGGCTTCAATAGCAGAAATGAAGAAAAAGCGCGCTGCTAAATGATCAATACTTTTCTGCAGTTACCCAAAGCTCAAAAAGAAATACTTGCGGCTTGGGAGTGGTATGAAGATCAACAACAAGGATTGGGGGACCGTTTTAAAGAGGAAGTTCGTAATAAAATCCAGTCCATATTAAACAACCCTTGACATTATCCTTTAAAAGGGAATTTCCATGAGGCTCAAACAGATAATTTCCCTTTTCTGATTATTTACAAAATTGATAAGCGTGAAGATCGGATTTTAATCTTATCAGTATTCCATACCAGCAGGCATCCTAAAAGGAAATATGCCAGACGGAAGTAACTTTCCAACCTTAAAACCTTCCAACTTTACAACCTCCGAAACCCCTCACTTAATCAACCTAATGTAACCCAATCAACTATTGCCAAAAACCATTTGCAAATAAAACTAAAACCCGTATCTTTGCAGTCCCGATTTTGCGGGGTAAAGTAAACGTTTAATAAATTTAATTTTAAGCAAGTGAATACGTTAAGTTACAAAACTGTCTCAGCCAATAAAAAGACCGTTAACAAAGAATGGGTTGTTGTTGACGCTCAGGGCGAGATTTTGGGGCGCTTGTCTTCTAAGATCGCAATGATCATTAGAGGAAAACACAAGCCAGGGTACACCCCACACGTAGACTGCGGCGATAATGTAATAGTTATTAATGCAGACAAGGTAAAACTGACCGGAAACAAATTTAGCGCTAAGCAATATGTTTCTTACACTGGTTACCCAGGTGGTCAGCGTTTCATTTCTCCTAAGGAGTTAATGGCAAAACATCCTGAGCGTGTGGTAGAAAAAGCCGTACGCGGTATGTTACCTAAAAATCGTTTGGGCCGTGCCTTATTCGGCAATCTGCATGTATATGCAGGTGGCGAGCATCCTCATGCAGCACAAAACCCTAAAGCCATTTAATTTATCAATTTAAAGGAGAAAAGAAATGCCAACAACTAACACTTCAGGCAGAAGAAAAACCGCTGTTGCACGCATCTACTTGAGCGAAGGCAATGGCGCCATTATCGTAAACGGTAAAGATTACAAAGAGTACTTCCCTACCTTGCCTTTACAATACATCGTTACCCAGTCGACAGAAGTTTCTGGTTCAACAGGTAAATATGATGTACAGGTAAACGTTGCAGGTGGTGGTGTAAAAGGACAGGCAGAAGCCGTTCGTTTAGCTATTGCTAAAGCTATTGTTGAACTTGATGCTGAAAAGAAACCAGCATTGCGCGCTAAAGGTTTAATGACCCGCGACGACCGTATGGTTGAGCGTAAAAAACCAGGACGCAAGAAAGCACGCAAGAGATTCCAATTCAGTAAACGTTAATCATCAAGGAGGACAACACAATGGCAAGAACAACATATCAGGATTTACTGGATGCAGGTGTACACTTTGGTCACCTTACCCGCAAATGGGATCCGAAAATGTCTCAGTACATTTTCATGGAGCGCAATGGTATCCACATTATCGATCTTAATAAAACTTTAACTAAAGTTGAAGAAGCTGCTTCAGCTATAAAACAAATTGTAAAATCAGGCCGTAAGGTATTATTCGTAGCTACAAAGAAACAAGCGAAAGATATCGTGGCTGATTATGCAAAATCTGTAAACATGCCTTTCGTAACCGAGCGTTGGTTAGGTGGTATGTTAACTAACTTCGCTACAGTGCGTAAGTCGATCAAAAAGATGTCAAACATCGATAAATTGACTAAAGACGGTACTTACAGCAACCTTTCTAAAAAAGAAAGACTGATGATCCAGCGTGAGCGTGTGAAACTGGAAACATTACTGGGCGGTATTGCCGACCTGAACCGTTTACCGGCTGCACTATTCCTGATCGACGTTAAGAAAGAGCACATCGCGGTTTCAGAAGCTTTAAAGTTGAATATCCCAACCTTTGCAATGGTGGATACTAACTCTGACCCTTCAAACATCGATTTCCCTATCCCTGCTAACGATGACGCTACCAAATCAATCTCATTGATTACCGGTATCATCATCAAAGCGATAGAAGAAGGTTTGGATGAGCGCAAACGCGAGAAAGAAGACGAAGCTGAAAAAGAAGCTGCTGCTGCAAAAGCAAAAGCTGACAGCCCAAAAGCTGAAGCTGCTGCCGGTGCACCTGCAGAAGGCGGCAAAAGAAAAAGAGTAGCTGCTGAAGCAGAAGCTGAAGCGCCTGCTGCTCCGGCTGCTGAAAAAACAGAAGAGTAATTTCTTATAGTTTCGGGTTGTGGGTGTTGAGTTGTAAATTTTTTATAATTCAATGCACACAACCCTTAACAATTTCTAAAATATTTGGTTATAGTTTGAGGGTAGCTTTGTAGCTCATCACTCAAAACTCAAGACTTAAAACAAAAAGACATGTCGACATTACAAATTAGCGCATCTGACGTTAACAAACTGCGCCAGCAGACCGGTGCAGGTATGATGGATTGCAAAAAAGCTTTGACCGAAACAAACGGTGATTTTGAAGCTGCAATTGACTACTTAAGAAAAAAAGGTGCTAAAGTGGCTGCAAGCCGCCAGGACCGTGAATCAAATGAAGGTGTTGTTATTGCACGTACTTCTGAAGATGGCAAACGTGGTGTGATCATCGAGCTAAACTGCGAAACCGACTTCGTTGCTAAAAACGCGGAATTCATTGCTTTCGCTAACCAGATCGCTAACACAGCCGTTGAGAATAAACCTGCTGACTTAGCTGCTTTGACTCAATTACAAGTTGATACTGACGTTGACCGCGTTTCTATCGCTGAAGCAATTACCGAAAAAACCGGTAAGATTGGCGAGAAGATCGGCGTATCTAAATACGAAATAGTAGAAGGCGAAAAAGTGATCGCTTACATCCACGGTAACTTCCGTTTAGGTGTATTGGTTGGTTTAAGCGCTAACGTTGCCGGTGCCGATGAGGCAGGTAAAGACGTTGCAATGCAAATTGCGGCTATGAACCCACTCGCTGTTGATAAAGACGGTGTTGATGCTACTACCATCCAGCGCGAGTTGGAAATTGCTAAGGAGCAAATCCGTGCGGAAGGCAAACCAGAAGAAATGGTTGAAAAGATCGCTGCCGGTAAGCTGAATAAATTCTACAAAGATTCAACCCTGTTGAACCAGGAGTTTGTAAAAGATTCTTCTAAGAGCGTTGCCCAGTTCCTGAGCAGCGTTGATAAAGGATTAACCGTTACCGCATTTAAACGGGTAGCCTTAGGAGCTTAATTATAAAATCCCCCTCGTATTTAACGAGGGGGATTTTTTTTGCAATAACATTTTTGTTATACAGACGCAATGCATTTCGTCTCTGCGTAATATTGTAGCTATGACAACAGCACTTCACAATCTACAGATCATCTCGGATGGTCAGATCACCAAAGGCAAAGCAATTTTAATTTCAGGGGGAAAGATTAGCGGCGTTGTCGCGGATAACGCAATTCCGCTAGACGCTGAAAAGAAAGACATGCGGGGAGTTTACGCAGCGCCAGGTTTGATCGATTTGCAATTGTATGGTAGCGGAGGCAGGTTGTTGAGTATTGATACTGACGAAGCTACTTTGCTTCAAATGGAAACGGATCTGTTGGCACAAGGAACTATAGGCTTTTTCCCAACCATTTCAACCAATACGGATGAGGTGATTGAGGAAACGATCAGGGTGTGCAGGTCTTACAGGGAAAAACGTAAAGGTAATTTCTTAGGCCTGCATCTTGAAGGCCCGTTTCTAAACGCAATTCGTCGTGGAGCTCACAACAAGGACTTTATTAAAAAGGCATCACTCGACCTTGTAAAGAAATGGCTGGATATGGCTGACGGGGTAATAACTATGATGACCATTGCTCCAGAGTTGCAGGATCAGGAAGTGATTGATTACCTGCACAACAATGGCGTGATCCTGTCATCCGGACATAGCAATGCTACTTATGCTGAAGGGAAGCGTTTCTTGAACAAGCCGATACCAGCGGTAACCCATATTTATAATGCGATGCCGCAAATGCACCATCGTGACCCGGGATACATCCCCGCTATATTTGAGGAGAGGCCTTATACCAGTATCGTACCCGATGGTATTCACGTTGATTTTGTGATGGCGAGGCTTGCGAAGCGCGAACTGGGTGATAAGCTTTTCTTTATTACAGATTCGGTTACAGAAACTGGTCATGGCCCATATCAACATAAGTTTACTGGTGATAGGTACGTACTTCCAGACGGCACCTTATCCGGCTCATGCCTAACCATGCTAAAATGTATCGAGAATGGTGTAAAACATTTTGGCGTTAGTCTACCTGAATCTGTTAACATGGCAACGCTGTACCCGGCTCAACTGGCTCAACTGAACAAAGGCAAAATAGAGGCTGGCTACGATGCTGATCTGACTTTCTTTGATGATGATTATAAACTGAAGGGAACCTTCCTGGCTGGTAAACAGATGAATTAAAACACTATATTTTAACACTCAATTTAAATTGATATTTTTGACAAACTACCCTCAATGAAATATAAACGCATTCTTCTCAAATTAAGTGGCGAGTCGTTAATGGGCGACAGGCAATACGGCATTGATAATAACCAGGTTTTACAATACGCAAAGGATATTAAAGCCGTTTATGACAAAGGAATACAGATAGCCATCGTAGTGGGCGGAGGCAACATCTTCAGAGGGTTAAGCGCTGAAAAATCGGGCATGGACCGTGCGCAGGCCGACTATATGGGTATGCTGGCAACGGTGATCAATTGTATGGCCCTGCAAAACGCATTGGAAAGTATTGGAGTAGAAACCCGCCTGCAATCAGCAATTAAAATGGAGCAGATATGTGAGCCGTATATCCGTCGTCGTGCGATGCATCACTTAGAATTAGGTAAGATCGTAATATTCGGAGCCGGAACCGGTAACCCATACTTTACTACTGATACCGCTGCTTCATTACGTGCCATCGAGATCAAGGCCGACGTTGTATTGAAAGGCACCCGCGTCGATGGTATCTATACTGCCGATCCGGAAAAGGATCCTGCAGCAACCCGTTATGACGAGATCACTTTCCAGGAAGTGTTCGACAAAGGGCTGAATGTAATGGACATGACCGCCTTCACCCTCTGTCATGAAAATAAGTTGCCAATTATTGTGTTCGATATGAATAAGCCGGGCAATTTTATGAAGATAACAGAAGGCGAACACATAGGAACGCTCGTTAGGTAAAAGATTTAATGAGTAAATGTCTGGATCAGGGTCGTGTAGGTCGCGTCATTATATTGATAAAAATCGGTTACTTTTAAGATAAGCTTATAGTCGCTGAGATAAGTGATGATGCCGTCTACCTTATCAGTATTGTTGTCGTTTATATGAATAACCAGGTGAGATCCGCTTAACGTCCAGGTAAGCCCGTTGGCGGTAAGGCCGTTTGGATCGTTGATATCGGCGGCTGTCCCGTTAGCATAAAATGTTACGTTATAAAGTAAAAGGGTTTTTAAGTAGGGGTCATTACTGGCGAGTGTCAGGGAGGTGCTATCGGCCGCTACCAGCGTAGCACCGGTAGTATGCCATTCGCCTGACTGCACTAACATATCGGCTTGGGTCATCTTTGGTGACGGAGTATTATCTGCCTGCGAAGAGCAAGCCGAAATAAATGCTGTGAAGGCAAATGCGCCAATCAGTTTGAGAACGGTGCTTAACGCTTTCATCTTTATATCAAAAGGATATATTTAAGTTACGCTGGGTTTTAATCAAACGTTGCCTAACTACCGACTGCGTTTTTATTTCGATTATAGTGCGAGTATTTAGATGAGGTAAAATGATACTTTTTATTATTTTTGACAGCAAATTTTAAAAGCAATGAGCGAACTCATTAAAAAACAAGTTACTGAAGCAAAGGCTTTGATGGATAAAGCCATAGAGCATTGTGACGGTGAATTACAAAAAATACGCGCCGGCAAAGCAAATCCAAGCATGCTGGATGATATATTGGTTGAATATTACGGTACACCAACACCTTTGAACCAGGTGGGCAGCGTAAATACACCTGATGCCCGTACCATTGTGGTACAGCCATGGGAAAAATCATTATTGGGTGCTATTGAAAAGGCCATTATGGAAGCAAACCTTGGTGTTAATCCTCAAAATGACGGTGTGATCATTCGTATCAATGTTCCGCCGCTGACCGAAGAGCGCCGTCGTGACCTGGTGAAAAAAGTGAAAGCTGAAGCAGAGAATGGCAAGGTCGCGATCCGTAATATCCGTAAAGACGCTAACGAGAAGATCAGGAAACTGAAATCAGAAGGTGTTTCAGAGGACGAAATGAAAACGGGCGAAGCTGAAATTCAGAAGTTAACGGATGCACACATTGTTAAAGTTGACCAGTTGTCTGACGTCAAGGAAAAAGATATCATGACAGTATAACGACCAGAGTATTGTCAAATTGAAGGGAATGAGCTATTTAGAGCCATTCCCTTTTTTTATTTTTGCGGAGCATGAATGTATTAACCTCATACCTCAAAAAACATAAATGGGTGGTGGTCGCCGCCCTGTTTCTAGCGGCTGCTAATATTGGCTTTTCCTTGCTTGATCCGTACATTACCGGAAGGATAGTAGACAGGGTAATCGAACAGCGGGATAAACTTCAATATAACGAATATATAAGCACCGTTCTTAAACTGATTGGCCTGGCCATTGGCGTCGCAATGGTATCACGCATTGCAAAAAATTTCCAGGACTATTATACCAATATCATTACACAAAAAGTAGGTGCTGAAATGTATGCCGACGGGTTAAAACATTCACTTGAATTGCCTTACCAGGTTTTTGAAGATCAGCGCAGCGGGGAAACATTAGGTATCCTGCAAAAGGTGAAGTTGGACTGTGAAAAATTTGTAACATCCTTTATTGGGATATTGTTCGTGAGCCTGGTGGGTATGGTGTTCGTTACCATTTATTCAATATCGGTGAGCTACAAAGTGACACTGGTTTATTTCGCAGCCATCCCTGTCATCGCTTTGGTAAGTTCGCTTATGAGCCGAAAGATCAAACGTATCCAAAAAACTATTGTATCCGAAACAACTGCTTTAGCGGGATCGACAACTGAGTCACTTCGCAATATCGAATTGGTAAAGAGTTTAGGCCTTGCCAAACAAGAGATTGAACGCCTTAATAAAACTACCTATAAAATCCTTGATCTGGAATTGCGTAAGGTAAAATATGTGCGTAGTATGAGCTTTGTGCAAGGTACTACGGTAAACTTTGTTCGGAGTGTGATGGTGGTGGTGCTGCTTATATTAATTTTCCATCAAACCATTTCACCAGGACAATACTTTAGCTTTTTATTTTATTCATTTTTCTTGTTCAATCCATTACAGGAATTGGGTAATGTGATCCTCGCGTGGCGCGAGGCAGAGGTTTCCTTAGGCAACTTTAAACGCATTTTAAGTATCCCGATCGATGCTAAGCCCGAAAAGCCGGTTCTTTTAGAAAATGTACGGAAACTGAGCTTTAATAATGTAAGCTTTAAACATCTGACGGCTAATCGCAATGCGCTGAACAATATCAGTTTCGAAACGTCAGTGGGGGAAACCATTGCCTTTGTTGGGCCATCAGGTTCAGGCAAAACAACATTAGTAAAATTACTGGTTGGTTTATATCAGCCATTGGAAGGGGATATTCTATATAACGATATTCCAAGCAAGGAAATTGATCTGGATGAACTTCGTGAGAAGGTCGGTTTTGTGACACAGGACACGCAACTATTTTCGGGTACTATTCGTGAAAATTTACTATTTGTTCGCCCGGATGCGACGGATGAAGAATGTATGGAAGCTTTACAAAGAGCTGCCTGCCAGACTTTATTGGCGCGAGCACCACAGGGCTTGAGTACGGTGATCGGGGAAGGTGGCGTAAAGGTATCCGGTGGTGAAAAACAGCGCTTGTCTATAGCCCGTGCTTTACTGCGCAGGCCTGATCTGCTGGTGTTTGATGAGGCAACCTCATCACTCGACTCTATAACTGAAGAAGAAATTACTGAAACCATCAGGGACGTGTCAGTGTTAAAAGATCATGTAACTATTTTGATCGCTCACCGTTTATCTACTATCATGCATGCCGACACCATTTATGTTCTTGAAAAGGGACACATCATTGAGTCGGGCAGGCATGAAGAGCTATTACTTCAAAAAGGTCTGTATTACGCGATGTGGCGTCAGCAGATCGGTGAGAAAGTAACCGCTGATTATTGATTTAAACATTTTCTGCCATGTATCTGATCACATCCGCCATAGGGGGAACCTTTGGTTTATTATTTCTGTTTATCTGGGTTTTGCTGGGTATTTACGCCTTCTTCAATATCGTGAGGAACAAGAATATTAATAATGGTGCCAAGCTGCTGTGGATCATAATCATCGCCGTAGTGCCCATTCTGGGTTCGATGATCTATTTATTTTTGAGAAGTTTGAAGACGCTTTAAATAGCAGTCGGTTTTTCTTCCACCTCTACCGTGTGAATATCACTTACGACTAAAGGCAATAGCCCCTTGGTCTTGAAGTAAGTAACGGTTACGATAAGCAATGTTATGCTACCTCCCAATAATACGGCAGGAACCGTTCCAAGCCAATTAGCCATCACGCCAGATTCAACATCTCCGATCTCATTAGAAGAACCTATAAACATAGAGTTTACTGCAGAAACACGCCCGCGCATATGATCAGGAGTTAATAACTGAACCAGGGTGCCACGTATGATCACACTAATGCTGTCAAAAGCACCCTGACCGAATAGGAAGAGAACAGTGAGTAAAAAGCTTCGTGACAACCCGAAACCGATGATGCAAAGGCCAAAACCAGTTACCGCTATAAGAAGATTCCTCCATGGTTTATTTAATGGAGAATAGCGGACCATTATTACCATGGTTAAAGCGGCGCCTAATGATGATGCCATTTTCATTACTCCGAACCCTTCGGCACCAACGTGTAAAATGTCCAATGCAAATACAGGCAGCAAGGCTACTGATCCGCCAAAGAAAACAGAAAACAAGTCGAGCGTCATCGCACCCACCATCATTTTTGTTTTAAAGACAAAGTGAATGCCTTCAGAAAGACTTTTCCATATACTTTCTTTTGGCACAAATACCGCAGGATACTTTCGGAGGGTTAATACTAATACAAGCGTAACTAGTAAAAAAAACAGAATAACCAGGAAATTGCCTGTAATGCCACCACCAAAAGCATAAATAAAACCACCGGCCAGAGGGCCTAAAATAGACGCAATTTGCCAGCTTGTACTGCTCCATGTACTGGCATTGGGATAAATCTCCCGGGGAATGCTATTAGCATATACGGTAAATATTGCTGGCCCGAAAAACGCCCGGGCGACACCATTGCAAAAAATCATGCCATAAAGTATCGGCAGTATCCAGTCGGTTTGAATATAAACGCTCATGCTTTTAAGAGTGGCGATGAACATAACCAATGAAGAAATGAAAACACCGCTAAAAATCAGCAATAGCATTTTTCGCTTTTCATACTTATCAGCAATATAGCCACCATAAAGTGCGAGACCGATGGCTGGTATGGCTTCACTTAACCCAATCCAAGCTAGGGCAAGTTTGCTGTGGGTAATATCATAAATATAATAGCCTAATGCAGCTGTTTGCATTTGGTAGGCAAAAGTGAAGAAGAACCGTTGACTTAAATAGATACGGAAATCCTTGAACCGCAGCGCTGCGAAAGAATCTTTTTTGGGCTGACTATGATCTTCGTCGGACACTAGTATTGTTTATAGGTTAATGCCCTGCAATTTACAATTATGCGATAAAATTCAAATTGCCGATTTTAATAATTATGTAAAATCAGGATTATAGAGAGGCGATGCATCGCCTCTCTACGAAAAGACCATTAAATAGATTCGTTTAGGCTGACTAATATTAACAATGTATAGACGACATGCGCGGCGTCTCCAATCGAACATCTCAATTAAATCCGTGCTGATCGATCAGGTAGATCAATGACGCCATTGACGCTGAACCCAGTTCCAGCTCGCGTTTATTTACATTTTCAAACACATCGTTCGGCGTATGGTGCACATCGAAATAACGTTGCGAGTCTGGATCAAAACCAATCAATACCACGCCAGGTGTTTTTTCCTTTAACGGACCAATGTCGCTACCGCCTCCGCCAACAACAAACCGTTCCGACCCGTAAGGCTCAAAAAGTTTTTTCCAGGGAGCTAGTTTTTTAAATTGTTCAGTTGACAATCCCGAAAGGCCAAAGCCGCGTGGCGTAAATCCGCCCAGGTCAGACTCGATAGCTGCGATATGTTCCTCTTTATTTTGGGCAGCTAATTCAGCATATTTAATGCCGCCTTTGTCGCCATTTTCTTCATTCATAAAGAATACTACACGTATTGTATTCTTTGGCCGATACTTCATAACTTTTAGTATACGAACCGCTTCCAATGAACCCATTACCCCGGTACCATCATCGTGCGCGCCCTCGGCAAGATCCCATGAATCCAGGTGCCCGCCTACCGTGATAAATTTGTTTGGATTTTCAGAGCCCTTGAGTTCGCCTACCACATTATATGATAGAGTATCGGGACGCAATTCGCAGTTCTGTTTGAAGTGGAATTTGACCTGTGGTAATTTCCTTTGTTTTAATAAAGCACTCAACTGATTAGCTCCTTTAGTTGATATCGCCGCAGCTGGAATATTCAAGCCGTCTGATTTATAGCCCGTTGCACCGGTATGCGGGTAGTCATCCAGACTTTCAGTTAATGAACGCACGATCACTCCAATGGCTCCATATTTGGCTGCGGCTGAGGGGCCCGCAAAGCGTTGATCGCCTGCAGCGCCATAAGCGCGTATTGTTTCGATAAAACGAGGATCGAAAGGGCGGTTAAAAAATACGATCTTACCTTTTATAATCTTCTCGCCTAAGGTATCCAGCTCTTTCAAGCTATGCACTTCGATCACATCAGCAGTGATGCCATCTTTTGGCGTAGCAACGGACATGCCTAGTGCTGCAATTGGTACGGAAATCTTATTATTGCCATCGATGATCACTCCAACTTCCTTTGCGCCGCGTACCCAGTGCGGCACCATCACTTCCTGCAGGAAAACATGGTCAAAACCATAACTTTCCATTAGCTTTTTACTCCATTCCACAGCCTTTTGTGCATTTGGCGAACCGCTTAAACGTGCACCGATGTTTTTGCATAAATAATGCAGATTGCTATAGCATTGACCGTTCACTAAAGCCTCATCATAAATTTTGCGAAGCATTAGTGAGTCCTGAGCTTTAAGACAGGTAGTCGATAAGACAAGTGACAGAATGGTAAAAAATTTCAGTTTCATATTGAGAAGAGTGCTTTTCAACAAATGTAATATTTTGAGGGAATATTGTTCGATCAGGAAATTTTATCCCAGCTTAAACCTGCATTTTTCGCCTGAAAGGCAAGCTGGAGGATTTGGTTCTCGGGATGGGCTAATGCGGGGTCTTTGGCAAATATTTCTTCCACGCATTTACGGGCCTGTAGCAGTAGAGCTTGATCAGTGGTTAGGTCAGCGACTTTCAGGTCGACCACGCCACTTTGCTGCGTGCCTTCGATATTGCCTGGGCCGCGCAGTTGCAAATCGATCTCCGATATCTCAAAACCATTATTGGTTTTCACCATTGTATCAAGTCTGATCTTACCATCATAACTTAGCTTATGACTGCTCATCAAGATACAGAAAGATTGTTCTGCGCCGCGGCCAACGCGCCCGCGTAACTGGTGTAATTGGGAAAGACCGAAACGTTCTGCATTCTCAATGATCATTACAGAGGCATTCGGAATGTTTACGCCAACTTCAATAACAGTAGTCGCCACCATGATCTGCGTTTCGTGTTTCACAAAGCGCTGCATCTCGAAGTCCTTATCCTTGGCCGGCATTTTACCATGTACAATACTGATCTGGTATTCCGGCATAGGGAACTCGTGGCGCATGGTTTCAATGCCATCTTCCAGGTTTTTCAGGTCGAGCTTCTCGCTTTCCTGTATCAGTGGATATACTACATAGATCTGGCGCCCTTTAGCGATTTCCTGCTTCATAAAACCAAACATCCTCAGCCGTTGGTTCTCGTAAAAATGAAGGGTTTGGATAGGTTTTCTTCCGGCGGGTAGCTCATCTATCACTGATACATCCAGGTCGCCGTAAAGCGTCATAGCCAATGTACGCGGAATAGGAGTTGCCGTCATAACCAATACATGCGGCGGAATATTATTCTTTCGCCAAAGTTTGGCGCGTTGCTCTACTCCAAAGCGGTGCTGCTCGTCAATCACCACAAAACCCAGGTTTTGAAATTGAACCTTGTCTTCTATCAGCGCATGAGTCCCGATCAGTATTTTTAATTCACCGCTTTCCAGTCGATCATGTAGTACATTTCTTTCCTTCTTTTTGGTTGAACCTGTTAAAAGGCCTACCTCAACAAAGCCATCACCTACCAGGCTTTTTATTGTTTGATAATGCTGATTGGCCAGTATTTCTGTCGGGGCCATAATACAGGTTTGGAAACCATTGTCAATAGCAATCAGCATACTCATCAACGCTACTACGGTTTTGCCGCTGCCGACGTCGCCTTGCAGCAAGCGGTTCATCTGTACGCCGCGCTGTGTATCCTGACGAATTTCGCGCAATACTTTTTTTTGTGAGTTGGTTAGCTCGAAGGGAAGTTTATGGTGATAAAATTCATTAAAATAATCGCCCACCATTTCAAATATGTGCCCCTTGAATTTCTGAATACGGAGCAGTTTATTTTTGAGAAGTTTAAGCTGAATTAAGAACAGCTCTTCAAACTTTAAACGGCGGACAGCCTCATTCAACAAACTGGCATCTTCCGGGAAATGCATATTACGATAAGCGTCGGCACGGCCAATCAACTTGAATTGATTCAGGACATATAAAGGCAAGTTCTCGTGAATATCCTTAGCATGCTGATCAAGCAAAGGTTCGGTGATCTTTTGAATCCCCTTACTATCTAACCCAAACTGCTTTAATTTTTCGGTTGAGCTGTATGCAGGCTGCAGGGTCATATTGCCCTTTTGTTTCATTGCAGCGGGTGAGTATAATTCTGTTTCCGGATGAGCCATTTGTGGCTTGCCGTTAAATGAACCAGGCTTGCCAAATAGGATGTAAACTTTTCCCGGTTGCAGGTATTTCTCTATCCATCGTACTCCTTGAAACCAGACCAATTCCATTATGCCCGTGTCGTCTTGCACTTGTGCTACGAGGCGTTTGGTATGCTTTTCGCCAAGAATTTCTTTGTGTGTTAATCGGGCCAAAACCTGTACATAAGGCAAATCAGGGTTAACATCCCTGATTTTATAAAACCGGGTACGGTCGATGTGCTTGTAAGGGAAATAACGCAGCAGGTCCTCAAATGTAAATATTCCCAATTCCTTCTTAAGGATATCAGCTCGTGAAGTACCGACACCCTTTAAATATTCAATAGGAGTTTGAAATACCTGCTTGCTCAATTTTATTTATCAGGAATTTATTGCGATAACTGAGATCTCGACATTTACATTTTTAGGTAACGCGGCAACCTGCACTGTTTCGCGCGCCGGAAACTGGTCAGTGAAAAAAGTTCCGTACACTTCGTTTACCTGAGCGAAATTTCTCATGTCGGTTAAGAAAATACTTGTTTTAACCACATTGCTGAAGTCGAGACCTGCTTCAGTCAATATGGCTTTGATGTTTTCCATTACCTGATTTGCTTCGGCTTTTATATCGCCTGAAACTATTTCGCCTGTAACCGGGTTGCTGGGTATTTGTCCTGAAACAAACAGGAAACCATTCGCTGCAACAGCCTGGCTATAGGGTCCGATTGGAGCCGGGGCATTATTGGTATTGATCACTTTTTTCATAAGGTGTTCGCTGTATAATAGTTATAGAGGTTGTAACTGTTGGAGTGGTTGTAAATGTTGAAAAAGTAATCTCATGACTTTTCTAACCTCTACAACATCTTCAATTTCACCCAATCATTTCTTCAAAATAAACCAATCAATCAGTTTCCAGATGATGCCCGCAATGAACATAATAATGGCGATTGCATTAATAGTATGCATCACCTTCAGGTTAAAGCTCGTAGGCCTGTTTGGATCTTTCTTTCTGAAAAAATACATGAACAAATTTAATAAAAAAAAGAAGGCTCTCCAGTTTTGGAGAGCCTTCTGCTAATTATATTATTCTAATAATTATTAGTGTTTTTTGAATTCAACACGACGGTTCAAGATACGACCTTCTTCGGTTGAGTTATCAGCAATTGGGTGAGTTTCACCAAATGCTTTTACTTTGATACGTTTTGCGTCAACACCAGAGTTAACTAAGTAAGTTTTTACTGAGTTAGCGCGGTCTTTAGATAAACGCATGTTGTGAGCGGCAGTACCTTCTGATGAAGCGAAACCATCTAACTCGATTTTAGAACCAGCGTTAGAACGCAGATCAGCTGAAGTAGCGTCAAGTACTGGGTAAGAAGAAGTTCTCAATACTGAGCTATCAAATTCGAATTGGATGTTAGAGTAAGCTTTTGCTTCACCCGGTTTTGGTTTCATTACGAATAATGAAGTGTCAATTTTAGGGAATACAATTGGACAGCCAGAACCGTCAACAACAGTACCAGCAGGAGTGTTAGGACATTTGTCGAATTGGTCAGAAACACCGTCACCGTCAGAATCTTTCTTCAGGTCGTTAACTGCATTTTCAACATTACCAACACGGCCTTTCAAAGCTTCTACTTCCTGACGAAGAGCTGCATCATACAGTTCGTCGTACATCATAGCAACTGGGTTTACCCAATCCAGGTTTGGTTTTGATTTCGGACCGAAAGTATATTCTAAACCAGCATAGCCGTAAGAATATTTGTTCGAAGCCGGGTAAGCTCTGTGTACACCAGTTAAATTAAATCCATCGATGAAGTTTTCAGTATAACCAAGGTTCAGAGCAAATTGATCTGACAATTTGAATTTAACACCAGCACCCACAGGTATTACCAATTCTTTTACGTAATTTCCAGTATGGTCTGTACCAGATTGTCCTTCATAGGACAAGATCAGAGTTTGCTGGCTGTTGTCAGAGTAAACTTTAGGTTGGTACCATGCTAAACCAGCGCCACCGGTTAAGAAGAAGTTAACAGCATTGGTACGGTGCAAAAAGCTTAACGAGCCTACGTTGATAACGCCGCTCAATGTAGCTTGATAAAACTTAGTTTCAAAGCTTCCAGCAGCGAGACCGGATTCAGAATCAATTACCTGAGTGCCACTGCCAAATTTGTCTTCTTCGCTTCCTTTAATTTTACCACCGCGTACATCTAACTGTAAGCCAATAGTATGTGAAAGCTGATCCCTTAAGCTAATACCATAGCCCAAGTTTGGTTGATTGTGGTTGAAAACGTTTACACCACCTGTAGCGACAGACGGGGCTGTTACTCCAACGTTTACGCCAACACTCCATGTGTTGTACTGCTTAGTACCACCAAATACTTTGGCAGGACCGGTTGTTGCTGATGCTTTCGTCGAATCTGTTTTAGCGGCAGTCTGGGCATTTACCACACTGACAGCTAACAGAGACGCGAATGAAAGGGCGACTGTTTTTTTTAATGTAGAATAGTTCATAGTTTTAAGATTAAACAATTTAATTGTGATTTTTTTCCAAAATTAGTAATTATGTTTGACTTCATTACCAAACATTGTTCCAAAATTTGTCTTTTGGTAATACAAATAAATAAAAATAATTGTTTGCAAAAAATTAATAACGCTAATAATAATGAAATATCTACCAATAGATAAAAAATTATTTATTTATAATAGAAAAAATTTCGTTAAAAGAATAAAAGGTAATTCGATTGCTGTTTTTCATTCTAATGACGAATTTCCAAGGAATGGTGATCAAACTTTCGTATTTAAACAAAGTGCAGACTTTTTTTACTTAACTGGCATCGACCAGGAGCAGAGCATACTGGTTTTATATCCTGATTGTCCTAATCCCTTATACAAAGAAGTACTTTTTTTAAGACAAACCAACGAACATATTGCAGTTTGGGAGGGGCATAAATATACTAAGGAGGAGGCGCGCACTGCATCTGGTATAGAAAACGTACAATGGTTAAGCGAATATGATGCCATACTGCACAGTATTATTAATTACGCCGATAACATCTACATTAATACAAATGAGAACGATCGGTATAGTCATTCGGTCCCTTATAGGGATATAAGAATGTACGAGCAATTGCGACAAAAATATCCTTTGCATAATTACGAACGTTCTGCAGTTATTTTGCGGGATCTGAGGTCAGTGAAATCAGATATCGAAGTGCAATTAACCAAAAAGGCATGTGAAATTACCCGGGATACATTTGTGCGTGTGTTGAAGTTTGTAAAACCGGGCGTTACCGAATATGAAATAGAAGCAGAAACCACACACGAGTTTTTACGCCAGCGGGCGACCGGGCATGGCTATAGCCCGATCATCGCATCAGGTCCTAATGCGAATGTTCTTCATTATATTGACAATAACCAGGTATGCAAGGATGGCGATGTGATCTTACTCGATTTCGGCGCAGAGTATGCAAATTATAACGCTGATATGACGCGGTCGATACCGGTAAGCGGCCGCTTTAGCAAACGTCAGCGCGATGTATATGATGCCGTGCTGCGCGTGATGAAAAGTGCGACTGGTATGATAAAGGCCGGAGCGGTATTAACCGAGTACCAGGAAGAAGTTGGCAAGATAATGACCAGTGAACTGATCGGTTTAAAATTGCTGGATAAGCACGATGTAGAAAAGCAGGATCCTAAAATGCCTCTTTATAAAAAATATTTTATGCATGGTACTTCGCACCATTTGGGGTTGGATGTGCATGATTTTGCCAACCGGTACAATCCATTTGAAGTGGGGAACATCTTAACTTGCGAGCCCGGTATCTACATTCCTGCAGAAGGACTGGGTATACGACTGGAAAATGATATACTGATTACCAAAGAAGGTAATACCGACCTGATGGCTGATATTCCGCTGGAAGCAGAGCATATTGAGGAAATCATGAACAGTTAGGATTTCGGAAGTGGAAAATCAGCAAACTTGTCGGCGAATGAATAAATATTGAATCCAGGCTTATTTGCGGCTTCTGAAACCGATTGGTATAATTCCATTTTGTTAATATGGCCCATCCGTTTTTGCTGGATGAGTTTATAAACTTTTTCGGTGAGAAGGTACTCTTTATGGCCGTTTTTCTTTCCCTCGGAATTTAGAATGAAATCGGCAATTTCGTCAGTACCACTACTTTCAGAAGCTATCGTTTTAAAAACAGGTATTTCAGTTCCTTTTTGTTGAACGATCTTTTTTAGATTATTGGCGAATGTGTCGGCGCCATCCCGATCAGCTTTATTGACGATAAAAGCATCAGCGATTTCCATCAGCCCCGATTTAATGTTTTGTATTTCGTCGCCGCCTTCCGGCACTAATACCACAAAAGTGATATCTGCTAGTCCGGCAATTTCTACTTCCGATTGCCCTACGCCGACGGTTTCTACCAATACGTAATCAAAGCCGGATGCTTTCAATACATCAGTCATTTCAATGGTTTTAGCCGATAATCCGCCTAAAGAACCACGAGTGGCCAATGAACGGATAAATATATTAGGGTGATTAAAATGCGATGCCATCCTTATTCTGTCGCCAAGTAACGAGCCGAAATTGAATGGGGAAGTCGGGTCGATCGCCAATACTGCTACTTTTTTGTCCTGGCCGGCAAGTTTTGTAATCAGGGTATTCACTAATGTGCTTTTGCCCGCTCCCGGCGGGCCTGTTATTCCTATTACAGGGGTGTCTTTGGCGAATATCAGGCTCTTCAGCAGCAGGTCGGCTCCCGACAAACCATTCTCCACAACGGTCAATGCCCGGGCAACCGATTTGAAATCACTGCAATTGAGTTTAATATAATTGGTAGCGGCAGCCATATGATAAGTTGTTAAGGTAATAAAAATATGGGTATAAGGATAATGGTTAACTATATTTGCCCGATTTAAATACAAACGCATGAAGGTAGCGGGTTTTACTTTTATAAGAAATGCCGTAAAAAATGATTACCCTATTGTTGAGGCTATAACTTCTGTTTTACCGCTGTGCGATGAGTTTGTGGTTGCTTTAGGCGATAGCGATGATGAAACAGAAAATCTTATAGCAGGAATAAACTCACCAAAGGTCAGAGTTGTTCATACCGTTTGGGATAACAGTTTGCGTCAGGGGGGGGAGATTTTTGCTAAGCAAACTGATATAGCATACCAGGCCATATCGCCTGATGCAGATTGGGCGTTCTATATTCAAGGTGATGAATGCGTGCACGAAAAGTATCTTCCACTTATAAAAAAAGAAATGGAAGATAATTTATCCGACCTGGATATTGAGGGCCTTTTATTTAAGTACTTGCATTTTTATGGCTCATATGATTACTATGGCCAATCGCGCAGATGGTACCGGCGCGAAATACGAATAGTAAGAAACCTACCGGCTGTACATTCTTACAGGGATGCACAGGGGTTCAGGCTCGACGGGAGAAAGATAAATGTGAAGCTAATTGATGCTTATATTTATCATTACGGTTGGGTAAAGCCTCCGGACGGATTAAAAAATAAGCTCCGTAACTTTAATTTGTTTTATCATGATGATAATTGGATGAAGCAAAACCTGCCCGAAACTTTTGAATTTGATTACAGTAATGCCGACAGGTTGCTCCCATTTACCGGTAGTCATCCGGCTGTAATGCAAAAAAGAATAAATGCAACTAACTGGAAAATAAATATAGATCTGGGGCGGTTGCATAAAAAGATGACTTTAAGAAGGCGTATTTTGCAAAAAATTGAAGATTGGACGGGCTGGCGTATCGGGGAGTACAGAAATTACAACATCATTAAAAAATAACAACCAATTGAGCATCAAGAAAAGTATCACTGTTGTTATTCCTAATTACAATGGCAGACACCTGCTGGAAAATTATCTGCCTTACACAATTGACGCGATTGTAAACGCGAAAACCGATTTTGAGATCATCGTTGTTGACGATTGTTCAACAGACGCTTCGGTTGAATTTATAAAAACAGAATATCCGTCGGTCAAACTGATTATCAACCCTGAGAACAAAGGTTTTTCCTACACTTGCAACCAGGGTATCGGGGCAGCTCAGAGCGAGCTGATATTCCTTTTAAATTCCGACGTAAAATTAACACCGGATTATTTTGAGCATCAGTGGAAATACTTTTCACAACCAGACACTTTTGGTGTAATGGGGCGTATAATCGACATGGAAGGCGATCACATACAGGACGCTGCGCGCGTGCCGGGATTTAATGGCTTGAAATTAAAAACAGAATATTTTTATTATACCGTTAACGACGATGAAAGGCTGTACACCATGTATCTTTCAGGTGCCAATGCGCTGGTAGATGCACAAAAACTGAAGGAACTGCATGGCTTCGACGAGATATTTTCGCCATTTTACAGTGAGGATATGGAATTAAGCATTAGGGCATGGCGCTTAAACTGGAAGTGCTATTATGAACATCAATCCATATGTCGCCACCAGGTATCAGCCAGCACTAAAAACTACCAGACAGCCCAGTGGATCAAGGGCATTTATTACCGAAACCGGTTTTTTTTTCATGCAATCCATTTTGACGGATTGAATTTATTTGCTTATTACTGTCAAATTATCCTTGTGGATATGGTGCCCAAACTATTTGCGGGTCAATTCTGGTTATGGAAAAGTTATATGGAGCTATTCAAGAACCGAAGGATCATCCAACAGCGCAGAGCCGAATTCAAGAAATTGATGGACAAACATCAAAGTCACACTTCTATTTTTGATATAGTTGCCAGGATTAAAGCTTCGGTAATAAACAAGAAAATAACCCGTTTTAAGCCATAATCGCTGATGATAGTAGAAGCTCCGTTAGTTTCAATTGCATTATGTACCTATAATGGCGAAAAATATATTATACAGCAACTGGACAGCATCCTGGCCCAGACCTATAAAAACCTGGAGATCATTATAGCTGATGACTGCTCTACCGACAGTACCATTGAGATACTAAGCCTTTATGCTCAAAAAGACAGCAGAATTAAATATTTCGTAAATGAAGTCAACCTGGGCTTTAACAAAAATTTTCAGAAAGTTATCGGGCTCACGACGGGTGCATACATTGCTATAAGTGATCAGGACGATATCTGGCTCCCTCAAAAGATCGAAGTACTTTTAGCCAATATAGCAGATAAATGGCTGGTGTTTTCCAATTCAGATTTTATTGATGAGAACAATAACGCGCTGAACGAAAAAATTGTGAAGGCCTTTAAACCGGCTGGTTACAATTATAAAGCTATTCTGCTTGGCAATTTTGTTACCGGGCATACTACGCTTTTTAAAAGAGAGTTTATCCATTATTTTTTGCCTTTCCCCGAAAATGGTTTTTATGACTGGTGGATCGGCTTTGTGGCATTATATCATCATCAGGTTGTATTTATTGACGAGGCGCTTACCCAATACCGCATACATGGAGGATCTGTGATGCAGGCCCGCATACTTTCCGGGCAGGAAAAACAAGCAGAAGTAAAAGCTATAGCATCTATGCTTTCGGCTTTTGTTTGGTATAAGCATTTGAAAGAGGAGGATAAACGATTCATAACCAGGTTGAAAAATGCCTATGAATGGGCCATGAGCAACAAGCGAACTCTTCCGCTGGTAAAAATGATCTTTGATCGCTATCCTCAGTTGTTTGCAAACCATAAAACAAGAAAAGGACTGTCGCTGCTTAATTTCGCCTTAAAGTATGCCCGCAAAGTGAAAAGATACTCCGGCAGATGATCTTCAAAAAGTTATGAGGGCCAATTGAATAATAACCAGTATTTTTGACGGATAATGAAAACCTACTTCAGACTACTTTCCTTCGCCAAGCCGATTGAAAAATTTGCTATACCCTATATATTATACACACTTTTATATGTAGTACTTAGTTCACTGGTATTTGCTCTGCTTATCCCATTACTTAATACCCTTTTTGATAATAATAATGCGCATGCTGCCAAAGCTGTTGCCGCTAACGTAAAGCCCGATACTTTTCTTAATGTGCAAGGATGGTTTAAGTACTATATGAATTATTTCATACAGGACCATGGGGCGTGGGGGGCGCTGCAGTTTGTATGCGTTACCATTATCATTACAATATTCCTTGGTAATTTATTCCGGTATCTCTCAGCCCGAACCATGGAGAACCTAAGAATACATACACTTTTAAATATGCGTAAGCGTGTTTTTGAAAATGTGATGGATCTGCATCTTGGGTATTTCAGCAATGAACGTAAAGGAGATATAATTTCTAAAATTGCTTCGGATGTACAAGTAGTTCAATTCTCTGTAACTGCGACGTTGCAGGTTGTGTTTAAAGACCCGGTTCAACTAATAGTTTTCATGGTAATGCTTTTTTTAATTTCCGTAAAGCTTACGTTATGGTCATTATTGGTTGTTCCCGTCTCGGCATTTATTATCTCGCGTATTGTCAAGCGCTTAAAAGCACAAGCGATTGCAGCACAAGAAAGCTATGGCAATATGATCAGCTACTTGGATGAGTCTCTATCCGGCGTTAAAATAATTAAAGCCTTTAATGCTACCGACTTCATAAAGCAGCGCTTTCATTCAGAAAACAAGCGATATTCAAAAATCATGCGCTCTATGGCAAAGCGCCAGCAATCGGCTTCCCCTGTTTCTGAGATTTTGGCTGTAACAATGATCTCTTTTATAGTTTTATATGGTGGTTATCTAATTCTTAACAAAAGATCGGATCTCAATGGCGGGCAGTTTATAGCTTATGTCGCTATTTTTTCGCAAATCATGCGTCCTGCAAAGTCGATATCCGATTCATTTAGCAACATACATTCGGGTTTGGCTGCCGGCGAACGCGTTTTGGCACTTATTGATGAGAAGCCTATGATCAATGATGCGCCTGATGCTACAGATATAAAGGAATTTAATGAAGGCATCCATCTTAACAACGTATCGTTTTCTTATCCCGGCCGCGAGGTTTTAAAAAATATCACCCTTACGGTACCTAAAGGGAAAACGGTGGCGTTGGTAGGCCCGTCGGGCGGCGGCAAATCAACCCTGATGGACCTGCTGCCGCGGTTTATCGAACCGCAGTCAGGAGAGGTGCTCATCGATGATAAAAATATACAAACAGTTACTATGCATTCCCTGCGTTCGTTGATGGGGGTAGTAAACCAGGAGTCGATTCTTTTTAATGACTCTATCTTTAACAATATCGCCTTCGGAAAAGCGAACGTTACCCAGGAAGAAGTAGAAGCGGCTGCCCGGATAGCCAATGCTCATAATTTTATTATGGAGACAGAGAATGGTTATAATACCAATATTGGGGACCGTGGCACCAAGCTTTCGGGTGGACAGCGACAACGGATCTGCATTGCCCGTGCGGTGCTGAACAACCCACCCATCATGCTCCTTGATGAGGCTACATCTGCACTCGACACTGAATCAGAAAAATTGGTACAGGAAGCGCTAAACAACCTGATGAGGAACCGCACGTCGCTTATCATAGCCCACAGGCTAAGCACCATTCAGAATGCTGATACTATTATTGTATTGGAGAACGGAGAGATTGTAGAACAGGGGACTCACCACCAGCTCATCAGCAACAATGGCCTTTATCGCAGGTTGATCGATATGCAAACTTTTCAATAATGACAGCAGGCTTGGTTTCCATTGCATTGTGTACATATAATGGCGCTGGTTATTTAAAAGAGCAATTAGATACGCTTATTGCACAAACCTACCCCGACCTGGAAATTGTAGCGGTGGACGATTGCTCTAAAGACGATACTGCAGCTATATTACATGATTATGCCGCCCGACATCCGCGACTTAAGGTGCATTTTAACACCGATAATTTGGGGTATACCAAAAATTTTGAAAAAGCCATAAGCCTGTGCACCGGCGACTACATTGCATTATGTGATCAGGACGATATCTGGGATAAAAATAAGATTAGCGTCATGGTGGAACTGATAGGTGATAGTATCCTGGCCTATCACGATTCTGAATTTGTAGACGAGCAGGGTAAGCCACTGAACAAGAAAGCATCCGACGTGCAAAACTGTTATTCGGGCAATGACTGCCGCTATTTCCTTTTCGGTAATTGCGTATTAGGGCATGCCACTATTTTTAAAAAGGAACTGCTGAAGTTTACCGGCGCTTTTAATGATACCATTATCCATGACCGCTGGCTAGCTTATGTCGCAGCCAATAACGGCGGCATCGCTTTTATTAACCAGGCATTGGTAAAATACCGCCAGCACTTTAATGCCAACACCAATATTTTAAAGCAGGAGCGCGCCAACGGGACAAAAAGCAGTTCGG
>Ga0207706_10000405_pt1 | contig 46320 bp, 47 predicted proteins | sample KBSC53metaG_FD_184318 | JGI IMG/M metagenome (GOLD analysis project Ga0207706, IMG submission 184318) | Corn rhizosphere microbial communities from Kellogg Biological Station, Michigan, USA - KBS C5-3 metaG (SPAdes) (version 2) | ecosystem: Host-associated > Plants > Roots > Rhizosphere > Soil ... | reverse complement strand
TAAGCCGCGGCCTTGAGGTCGACCTTTTCGACCCACTCGGGCCAGAACACCGGCTCGCGGCTCGACCAGCCCGGCGCGGTCGCCGCGCTCTCGCTGATCGACTGGAGCAGGATGCGCCGGCGATCGGGGTGAAGGTGCGGCAGGGCCGCCGCGGAGCAGAAGGCGGCGGGCAGCCACGGCCGCGATGCGGCGCCGATCAGCCGCTCGTAGAGGAAGCGGTAGGCCGCGAAGTTCGGCAGGCGGTCCTGCCCAAGGTCGAAGGCCGAAAGGGTTATCAGCATGCCGATGAAGGGCTCGATCATGTCGAGGCCGCTGTCGTCCGGAACCTGGAGGCGCAGATGATCCAGCTGCTTGTAGAGACGGGCCTGGGCGCGGATCGAGGCAGCTTCGCCTTCGTCGCGGGCCCAGCATTCGATGGCGTCGCGGCGACCGTAAGCCACATCGAGCGACCGGCGGATGTAGCGCTGCGTAGCTTTCGGGAAGCTCGCGAACTCCTTCATCTCCGAGATCAGCATCGCGCCGCTGGCCGGCTGGCTGGTCCGCGTAATCATGAACCCGACTCCTTTTGCCCAGGCGGGATCATGCGGCGGTATTGGTTTCGAGAAACTTAACCACAGTCCCACCCCCCGTTCAGATTGAATCAGAGGGGAGTCACCGCGTCTAGGCCAGAAATTGACCTGCGGGCTCAAAACTGTGGATTGTTGATTTATTGCAACGGGGTGCGGTTTTTGTGACGCTCCCGTAACCTATTCTGGAAATCCCGACGAGGGCGCGGGCTCGTCCCTGCCGCCGGGCTGCGAGGACGACGGCGGGTCGGACGCGTCCATGGATTCATCGCTTCCGACGTCGGCCTTGAGGTTCTTGTCGTCGGGATGCCGCTTGAGCTTCTGCTCGAGGTCCTGCTCGGGAGGGGCCGAATGGACCGTCGGCGGCGGCTTGTGCCTTTTCGTGTCGTTCACAGGAACGTCTCCGTCAGCTACCATTGCTCGCCTGTAACGAGAGGGGGCGAGAGGCGTTCCGCGACCCGGCCCGATTCGACCGGAAGCGGCGGCGCTTCTGCCAACGGGCAGGCGGCGGTTTGCTCGGGGGCGTTTTTGAGACATGACGGAGCCAATGCAAATGCTGCCTCACCCGGTGGCCCGCGTCCGCTTCGGCGACTGGCCGCTTGCCGCAAAATCGATCCTCGGATTCTGGTTCGTCTATTTCCTGACGGTCGTCGCGCGCGCCTTCCTCGGCCGCGACCCGATCACGGTGATCGAGAACAAGGGTCTGACAATCGCCGCCGGAGTCATCCTCACCTTCGGCGTCTATGCCGCGATTCGCCTGTTCGCGGGCGGGGCGAGCCTGCGCCGCCAGGCGGCCGTCGCCGGCGTGTCCTCATTCGTCGCGGGCGCCGCGCTCGCGGGCTTGCTGATCGCGGCCGATCGCTATCAGGACAAGCCGCACGACGAGTTCCACTATCTTTCGAGAGAAGGCTACCAGGTCACCGAGGTCGGCGAGGAGATGCGGATCGAGCGTGCGAACTCGCCGCCGATCATCGTCACCTGGCCCGACGCGACGTCCCTCCCCGCCTATGAGCAATTCCGGATCCTTGCCGACGCAATGGTCGGCTGGCTGTTCTTCTTCGCCGCATGGAGCGCTTTCTACATCGCGATCCTCGCTCAGTCCGAAGCCCATGGCGCGCAGCGCCGAGCCGCCGACGCCGAGGCCGCCGCGCAGGCGGCCCAGGTCCGCGCCCTTCGCTACCAGGTGAACCCGCACTTCCTCTTCAACACGCTGAACTCCCTCTCCTCGCTGGTGATGACCGGGCGTACCGACCGCGCCGAGGCGATGCTCCTCGCGCTTTCGACCTTCTTCCGGACGAGCCTCTCTCTCGATCCCGGTGCGAACGTGACTTTGGCCGAGGAGATCGACCTGCAGCGGCTCTATCTCGACATCGAGAAGGCGCGCTTCCCCGACCGCCTTCACGTCGAGATCGACGTTCCCGACACGCTCGAACAGGCGCGCCTTCCGGCCCTCCTGCTTCAGCCGATCGTCGAGAACGCGATCAAATATGGCGTGTCGAAAAGCCGCAAGGCAGTGATCGTCCGCATCGAGGCGCGGCACCTCGACGATCACCGCATGGTGGTCGAGATCAGCAACCGCCTGAAGACCGGCGGCAAGGAGGAATTGGCCGCGGCGACCCACGAAGGGACCGGAGTCGGCCTCGCCAATGTCTGCCAGCGGCTCGACGCCCGCTTCGGCAACCGTGCGAGCTGCCGCTTCGGCGCGATGACGGGCGGCGGTTTCAAGGTTTCGCTCACGATGCCGGTGGAAATGAATGGTTGAAGACAAGCCGCTTCGAGTCCTGATCGCCGACGACGAGCCGCTCGCCGCCGAGCGGCTGCAGCTGCTCCTTGCCCGGGCGGACGGGGCGCAGCTCGTCGGCACGGCAAGCGACGGCGACTCGGCAATCAACCTTACCGAGGCGCTGCACCCCGACGTGCTCTTGCTCGACATCGCCATGCCGGGTCTCGACGGGATCGGCGTCGCGCGGGCGCTGGCGGTGCAGGACCCGTCACCGGCGGTGGTCTTCATTACGGCGTTCGACAGCTTCGCCGTCGCCGCGTTCGAGGTCGAGGCGGTCGACTATCTGATGAAGCCGGTCGAGCCGGGACGTCTACAGCGGGCGCTCGACCGGGCCCGGGCCTATTTGCGGCAGCGCACCGGCCAACCGCAGCATGGCAAGACGTCGCAGTGGCTCGAGGAATTCTGGGCGTCCGATTTGTCGGGGCTCGTCCGCATCGCCTCGCAGGACGTCGACCGCGTCTCGGCCGAGCGCGACTATATGCGGCTCCACGTCGGCCGCCGCAGCTGGCTGATCCACCATTCGATGGCGGCGCTGGAGGAAGGGCTCAATCCAGAGCTGTTCGTGCGCCTCCATCGTTCGGCGATCGTGCGCAAGGATTTCATCACGGGTTTCACCCGGAACCAGTCGGGCCGCTGGATCGCAAGGCTCGCCGACGGGAACGAGCAGCCGGTCGGCCGGCTCTATTCGGACCGGGTGCGGGCCATCGCCGGACGCTGACAAGAAAGAACCGCCGCGCGTGGGGAGACGCGCGGCAGTTCGAAGCGAACCGACCTCACCGCGCGGTGACGATCAGGGCCGCGGCCTCGCCGACGGTCACCGTTCCGTGCCTCGCCGAGGCGAGGGCCGCCTCATAGGCCGGTTGGACACTCGCGATGGTGTCGCTGCGGCAGAGATTGGTCGCGGTTGCCAGCGGCAACTGGCGCGAATCCTCGATCTCGCAGACCACGCGGGCGGCAAACCCGATCCGACGCTGAAGCACATTGGCCCCCGCGTCGGACGCGAGATTGAGGTCCGCGTACGAGACTCGCATCGAATTGGATTCGGCGGCCTGGCTGACGGTGGGCACCACCAGGGCGGCAGCGACCACGACCGCGGCGAACGCTGGAATGGCTCTCAACATTTCGCGTCTCCCTTTTTGCGACGCGGGACTGCTGGGGAAGTGAGGAACAATCGCCCCGCGTCGCAGGCTCTATGTGCGCCGCGGCGCAGGCCAGTTCACGCGATCGTCGATGATTCCGAGGGGAGTTGTCGTCGGGCCGACAGAAACCGTTCGTAAGCCGTTGAATCGACGAACGGCGGTCAGCTGGCGTTCATGTTTTTGGCAGGTTTTCGGCCGGTTTTTCGAAGCGGTTTACGATCGCGGCAAGCGCCACGTCCATGCTGGTGTTGCCGACGGTGCGGAAGATGTCGGGCACCATTTCCACCGCGACCAGGAGCGCCAGCGGCGCGATCGGGACGCCGAGCGCGAGCGCGATCGGAGCGATCGAACTGATGTAGGTGACCTCACCCGGAAGGCTCACGGCGCCGTAGCTCATGACCGCGCCGACCGCGGTCGCGGCGACGATCTGGGCGAGCGTCGGCTGAATGCCGAGCCAGTGCGCAATATAGAACGGCACGGCGACGTTCATCGCCGGTCCTGTCGCGCGGAACAGCGCAACCGCGATCGGCAGCGCGACGTCGGCGACTTCCTCGCGCATCCGGAGCACACGTGCAGTCTCGAGCATCGCCGGCAAGGTGGCGAGCGAGGAACGGGTCGAGATCGCAACCGCCTGGGGCGGGATCATTGCCCGGACGAACTCGCCGGGGGAGATTCGGCCGATCAGGATCGCGAGCGGGTAGGCCGCGAGCGTGACGAGGATGCCGACGATCGAGATCAGGACGATGTAATGTCCAAGGCCGGCGAACGCAGAGCCTCCTGCGGCCGAGCCCACGACGAGCGCCAGCGAGAACACTCCGAGCGGCGCGATCCATAGAACCCAAGTGATGACGACCAGGAGCGCGTCGCCGACAGCCTCGAAAAAGGTGACGATGGAGCGGCGTCCCGTCTCGGAGATGAAGCCGAGCGCGAGCGCAAACAGCACCGAGAAGACGACCAGTGGCAAGATGTCGCCGTTCGCCGCCGCCGACACGACGTTGTCGGGGATCACGCCCTTGAAGAATTCGGCAATTCCCGGAAGCGATGCCGGCGTCTTGCTCTCAATCCCCGCGAGCGCGGTCTGCAGCCCGGCCGCAGTTTCCCTCGGAAGCGGGAACAGCTGCGTCAGGAGCAGGATCATCACCGTTCCGAAGATTGCGGACGCGGTGCAGATGATGACGATCCACAGCACGGATCGCCCGGCGACCCGCCCGGCATGCGCCGCCTCGGCGCTCTTGGCGATGCCGACGACAAGCAGGGCAACGACGAGCGGGATCACCGTCATCTTGAGGGCATTGAGCCATAAGGTGCCAATGAAGCCTGCGGTGCCGACCACGGCAGAATGAAGCGGCGGCGTCAGGCCGACGGAGAACGACCCGGCGAGAATGCCCAAAACGAGCGCGCCGAGCGCCCAATAAGCGCGGAAGCTTCGTCCGCCCTTCTTGTGCGAGCCCGCCGTCTTGCCGCTCAACGCGGCTTCCGGAACTTGAACACGAAGCGGTCGGTCTTGCCCTTGATGCTATCGTCGAACGGATCCGTGCTGTGCGGGTCGGCGGGGTTGCGCAGCATGTCGCTGCTTCCGGCGAGCACGAAACCGGCGCGCTTGAAGTCGGCCTTCACCACTTCGGGGTCGATCCGGTGAAGCTTCTCGACCGTCGCCCGCGTGTCGTCGTTCTTCAATGCGACGTGGTCGATCACGCCGATCACCGCTCCCGGCTTCATGGCGGCATAGACGGCCTTCAGGAATGCATTCGGGTCCATTTTGGGGATCCCGTATTTCTCGTTCTGCCAATAGGTGTCGTGATAATTGTCGTTGAGGATCACGAAGTCGGCATAATTCTTCGGAAGCGACGGGGCCTCGAACGGAGAAACGACGATCGAGACGTTCGGGTGCTTCGCCGCAAAGGCGTCGAAAGAGGCCTTGGTTTTCTCGCGATAGAATTGCGCCGGCTGCCAGACGGTGACGTGACCCTTGGGCCCGACCACCGGCGCCTCGATCTCCGCCCAATAGGCATTGGCCCCGAACAGGTCGAGCACGTGCATTCCGCGCTTGAGGCCGAGAAACTGGAGCAACTGCGCGGGCTTTCGGCCGGCGTCGAGCTTGACGTTGTCGGCGGTGCGGTCGGGCGCGGCGACCGCCGCTGCGATCGTCGGCGGCTGCGGAGTCGGAGCCGGCGGCGGCGCGGCAGCGATCGAAAGCGCGGCGGCGGCCGCAAGCATGGTCAGGTGGCGCATGAGCTCTCCCCTTCGGCGGAATGGTTCTTCGCGTTCTATTGACGGGAAACAAGTTGCGCCAGCGTCACGTGAGCGTCGTTGATCGGGCGAGATTTTTCGACCAAGCTGCCGCTCGTCAGCCGTTTACTGGGGGTGAGTAATGGCAACGCTCGTCGCGTCAGGCACAGACCGCAAATCGTCGGAACGCAAATTCTACTCGCGCATGGCGCTGTTCCTCGTGTTCGTCGTCCTCCTGGGCTTCGGGCCGAGCTTCTATCTCAGGAACGTGGTTCCCGCCTATCCGCGGCCTAACCCGACGCTTCCGCCCGCGGTGATCTTTCACGGGCTGGTGTTCACAAGCTGGATGGCGCTCATCGTCGCGCAGACGCAGCTCATCGCGGCGCGAAAGCATGCTGTCCATATGCAGCTCGGCACGCTCGGAATGCTGCTCGCGATCCTGATGATCCCGGTCATGTATCTGACCGCGGTGTGGCAGGTCGCGCGCGCGAACCAGGCGCCATTCACCGATCCGCTGACGTGGACCATCGTCCCGCTCGCGACGATCATTCCGTTTGCGGTGCTCGTGTCGCGAGGCTGGGCAAACCGCCGTAATGTGCAGACGCACAAGCGGCTGATGCTGAGCGCCGCGATCCTCGTCGTCATGGGCCCGTCGATCGGGAGGCTGCCGATCGCACCGCCAACCGTTGCCGGATTCACGGTGCAGATGTTCGTCGGCTTCCTCCTGTTCGTTCCGCTGGTGCTTTGGGACCGCCGAACGACGGGGGAGGTGCACCCGGCAACGAAGTTCGGAATCGCCATGGCCGCGCTGTGGGTGGTCTTTCCCCTCGCGGTCTTCTGGCTCAATCTTCCGTGGGCGAAAGTTGCGGCCCACCTGCCGGGCGTCGGCGCCTAGCCGAACAGGGCCTTGCGCCGCTCGAGGCTTTCGGCGGGCCAGATTCGGCTGCTGTCGTAATAGGCTTCAACGGCGAGCGCGCCCTCGGGCAGCCGGACCCACGGGAGCTTCGAGCGCGTGTAGATGTGGATGTCGGGCTCGACTTCGCCCGGGGCGTCGAGCGTTCCGACGCGGACGAAGCGCAGGACATCGTTCGCCCCGCCGTAGTTGCTCCACAGGGCCACGTGGCACTCAGGGCAGCGCCAGATCTGCTGGCCACGCCCGCTTTCCGACGGTGTCATCACTGGCTGGGGCGAGCCGTTCAGCGTCTCCACCTGGTCGCTTTCGATCAGAGCGTTGACGACGAAGGCGGTGCCGGTCTCGGTCTGGCACGAGGTGCAGTGGCAGCAGTGGACGAACATCGGCTCGCGCTTCAGGCGATAGCGCACGGCGCCGCACGCGCAGCCGCCCTCGCGGGTCACGCTGCTGCTTCGGTCAGCGACTTCTCGCCGGCCATTGCTGAGAGCAGCTTCAGCGCCTCGTGGGCGGAGGTGGCGGCACCCTCCTGCCATGTCTGCTGATAGCTCAGATGCTCGCCGGCGAAGACGATGGGGCCTTCGGGCTTGAGCAGCTCCCTGTAGACTGCGCCGCGGTCCTGATTCCCGCCGAAGTCGGGATCGCCCCACATTGGCCCGACGCCCTCGGAATAAGGCGTAAGACCCCACGCCACCGTGACGCCCTTGCCGAGCAGGTGCGAACGGCCTGGGTGGAGCGCCTCGATCGACTCGCGGCTGATCCGGAAGCGCTCCTCGTGTGAGAGCGCCTGGAACGAATCCGGCGTGTCCTGGTGAGTCCAGCCGGCGCAATACGCCCCGACGACCACGCCCTTGGCCGTGCCGATGCCGCCGGACGGGTACATCACATTTTCGTTGAGGCGGTCGGTCCAGGCGAGGCCGCCGAAGATATTGTCATCGGTTTCCCAGAAGCGCGGCGCTTCGAAAGCGAGCTTGACGCTGTGGAGATAGGCCGGGGCGCCGACGATCGCGGCTTTCTTCGCGACCGAGAAATCGTTCGGGATTCGCGCAAGCGTGGGAAGCGGGATGGTACAGATGCAATAATCCGCCTCGGTCATCCGGGTGCCGGGGCCATGCTCGATCCGTACCCGGTTGCCGGCGCGGCGGATCGCCGACACTGGCGTGTTCAGCCGCACCGTCTGCTTCACCTGGTCGTAGATGGCGTGGGCGATCCTATCCATGCCGCCGACCGGCTGGAGCATCGTCGACTGCATGTCCCAGATGTGTTCGAACAGATATGGCAGGACAACCGCTTCCGAGGGCGCGAGCTCCTTCACGCCGAGCGCGGGGAGCGCAACGGGCGCCTGCATGTAGCCGCCGCCCTCGGTCGAGAAGCCGGATCGGCCGGTCGGACGATAGACGCCGTCGCGTCCGACGCTTGCGTAAGGCGCGAGGAACTGGCGCACCGCGTCGAGCTCGTCCTTGGGCACCACGCCATCGAGCGCCTTTCGGTCGATCGCCTTGGCGAGAAGCTCGGCGAGGTGCCCGCGCATATCCTCGACCATGCGCCGCTCCGGCTGAACCTTCCCGCCGAAGTCCCAGCCGGCGTTGCGGTTGACGTTGATGAAGGCCTCAAGCTGAACTCCAAAGCGGCGCGCATAGCCCAGGATCACCCGGTGCGTGCTCGGGATGCGCGCTGGGCCGGAATTGAAATATTGCCCGGGACTGAAGGTCGCGATCTGATCCGGCCGGCCCGTTTGCACGATCCGGTCGCCGCCGCGGAGGGTCCAGGAGCGGCCGCCGATCCGGTCGCGCGCTTCGATCACGGTGACGCGATAGCCTGCGCGCTGGAGCTCGTAGGCCGAGACTAGACCGGCAATGCCTGCCCCGAGGATGACGACCGAGCGACCCTGCCCGCTCGCCTTCGAAAGCTCGAAATTCTCCGCTCCGGCCGGCGTCGGAATCGCCAGTCCCAGAGTCTCCATCGCCATATAAGCGGCACCGAGTCCGCCGGCCCGTCCGACATGCTCGAGCAATGCGCGGCGCGTGAGTGCCATCGCCATGTCCCCCCTGCGGCGCCGACTCGCGGCAACCGCGCGGCAGACTGACAGCAATTCGCGCTCGACGCCTCCAATTTTTGCGCGGCACGCATCGGCTCACCTGCTCGCGCGTTCTTGATCCGCAACCCCCTCACAAAAATGGAGTAAGCGCATGACCGATCATGAACATTCGGACGAGATCAGCACCCTCAACACGCTGATCGCCACGACCATCGACAGCATCACGGGCTACGAAAATTCGGCCAAGGACATCGAAGGCGAGCGCTTCCGCGAGATTTTCCGCCAGCGCGCAGACGAGCGCCAGCAGGTCGTCGAACAGCTGCGCCAGGAGGTCCGCCGGCTCGGCGGCAACCCCGAGGATGACGGCTCCTTCATGGGCAAGACGCACCAGCGCTTCGAGGACCTCAAGTCGGCGATCACCGGCGGCGATGATCAGTCGATCATCAACGAGGTCGAGCGCGGCGAGGACTATCTCAAGGAGAAGTTCGAGACGGCGCTGAACGCCGGGACGCTGAGCGGCGAAAGCCGGTCGGTCGTCGAGCGCTGCTATCAGTCGGTCCGCTCGGGACACGACCAGATCAGCCAGCTCAAGCACGGCATGGAGAGCCACGCCTAGCCGAGCCAACCAAGGGACAGTCCCCGTTCGGGGACTGTCCCTCACGTCTTCTAATAACCCATCAGCGCCAGCACCTCGCGGCGGCTTCGCTCGTCCTCGCGGAACGTGCCCATCATCCGGCTGGTGGTCATCATCACGCCGGGCGTCGAGACCCCGCGCGCAGTCATGCAGGCGTGGGTCGCCTCGATTACGACCGCGACGCCTTTCGGCTGGAGGTGCTGCCAGATCGCGTCGGCGACCTGCGCCGTCAGCCGCTCCTGCACCTGGAGCCGCCTCGCGAAGCCGTGGAGGACGCGCGCTAGCTTGCTGATTCCGACCACCTTGTCCCGCGGCAGGTAGGCGATCGCGGCCTTGCCGATGATAGGCGCCATGTGATGCTCGCAATGCGACTGGAACGGGATGTCCTTCAGAAGGACGATTTCGTCATATCCGCCCACTTCCTCGAACGTCCGGCTGAGGTGGACCGCGGGATCCTCCTCATAGCCGCGGGCATATTCGCGCCAGGCGCGCGCGACGCGCCGCGGCGTGTCGAGCAGGCCTTCGCGATCGGGATCGTCGCCCGTCCAGCGGATCAAAGTCCGGATCGCCTCAGCCACGTCGCCGGGTACTTCGCACTGGGGCGGCGCCTCGACGAGGTCGCCGTTGACCGGATCGCCGTCTTCTTCCGTCGGACTCATGCATTCAGCTCCCGAGCGATATCCTCAGCCACCTCGGCCGCCTGCTCCCGGATGTCTGGAACCGCGATAATTTCCCAATAGCGGCCCTTGGTTAGAGGCCCGAGCGCCCACAAACGTTCCCCGGCGCGCGATTTCTCGTCCACCTCGAGGCCGATGCCGAGCTGGTCGGGCCCGGTCGCGTTTGCGCCAAACAGCGAGCGAAGCAGGGGATCGCGCGTTCGCTCGATCGCATGGAGCGGGCCGGTGCAGTTGATCGCATAAGCGAAGCTTCTCCACTGGGGTGCGTCGTCGCCGCGGCGGCGAAGCTCGACGTCAATCCCGTCGGCGGTCCCGGTCGCCGAGATGATTCGCCCGGCCATGATTTGGAGCCGGCCCTCCGCGACGAGCCGCGCGACCGTCGCTGCGACCTCGGGCGCAATGCGGTGGCGATGCACGTCCCACCAGGGCCGCGCGTGCCTGAGGAACCGTTCCTGCTCCACCGGATCGAGGCTTTGCCAAAGTCGATGACTATAGGGCCGAAGGCTGTCGACGGCGGCTCGCCATCCGACTTTCGCGCTCCGCTGCCGAAGCCAGCGCCACATCGCCGCAACGCGTCCGTGCGGCACGGCTTCCGCCTCCACCGGCGCGGCTTCGTAGTCGGCGTGGCCTCTCGGAGCCTGCCCGCGCCGCGAGAGCGCAAGGATCGAGCCCTGGTGCCCCGCCGCATCGAGCGAAAGCACGAGATCGACCATCGTCAGGCCGGTGCCGATCAGGAGCACATCGCCGCCGCTCGCCGCGAGGTCCTCGACGGCGGCGCGCGCGTCATCGCCCCAGGGATTGGCGATGTAGCGGTCGCCGGCGCCGGCGAACGCCTTCAGGCCACCTGGCTCCTGGTTGCCGATCGCCAGTGCGACCGCGTCGGCGTGGATCGTCGAACCGTCGTCGAGCGAAATGCGCCAATGGCCATCCGCCTGTTCGGCTCCCATCGCGTGAGCCTCTACGACCTCGGTCTGACCGCTTTCGACTGCCCCATTCAGGATGTCCCCGAGATAGCGCGCGAAGAACCGGCGTTGCGCGAAGCCGCGGCGGTCGCCGCCCTCGGCTTCGAACCGTTTCGCGAAATGATCGGGCTCGCCCGCCCAGGCGCTCATGCCTTCGGCGCGCACGTTGAGGAGGTGGGCGGGCTCGGTCGTCGAATAGGCGACGCCCTTTCCGGCGCGGCCGCTGCCGTCGATCAGGGCGGAGGCGATGCCGCGCCGGGCAAGCTGCGCCGCGAGGATGGTGCCCGAAGCGCCGCCGCCGACGATCGCGACCGGGACGCGCCGGTCAGATTTCATAATCCGGCCAGTTCTCCGGGTCCGAGGAATCCGCCTTGCGCTGCTGGATATGGTCGTAGATGCGCGCCACCGTCTTGCCCGCCGTCTGGGTGAACCAGCCCGGCACGATCGCGTGGACGAGACAGGCCGCCCCAGCTCCCACCAGCGTCGCGCCGATCGCAACCGCGCCGATTCCGTGCTGCGCCCAGCTCATTCCGAGCGACCGCGGGTGATCGATGAAGAGCCTACGTACTACGCCCGACCTTGTTTGCGTTTCAGCGCGCGTGGTTGCCATCTCCCCTGTCCTTCTGCGGTTGGCGACCCCGACAGGATTCGAACCTGTGGCCCTCAGATTAGGAATCTGATGCTCTATCCTGCTGAGCTACGGGGTCGCTGCGCGCAGGAATAGGGGCGCGCGCGCCGCCAATCAATCGAGCGGCGTCAATTCACCTGGTTGGGCGGGGTGACCGGGAGCGGCAGCGGAGCGACCGGCACGCCGTCGTCGACGAGCGATTTCGCCTGCTCCAGCGTCGCCTGGCCATGGACCCGCGCGCGCTCCACCTCCCCGTTGTGCATGGCGCGCGCGGTCTCCGCGAACTTGTCTCCCACCCACCGCGAATCCTTGAGCATTTCGACCTGCATCGCCGCGACGCGCGCCAGCGGATCGCCGGCGCCTTTCGTCGGAACTCGCGGCGCCATCGGCGCCTTGTCGACTTTAGCCGACTGACAGAAGGGGCATTCGACGAGCCCCGCACCACGCTGCTGCTCGTAATCGGCACTCGACCGGAACCAGGCCTCGAAAGTCGCGCAGCCGTCGCTGCACTGGAGATCGAAGACGATCACAGGGTCACCGCGTCGGGGATTGGTCGGCGGTGGTTGAGCGCGGGGATTCGGCCGCGAACGTCGGAGATTCGCTTGAGGTCGATGTCGGCGAACCCCACACCGCGGTCCTCGCCCATGTCGAGCAGGACCTCGCCCCAGGGATCGATGACGAGCGAATGGCCGAACGTCTGGCGACCGTCCTCATGCCGGCCCACCTGGGCCGCGGCGACAACGAACAGCCCGGCCTCGATCGCTCGCGCTCGAAGAAGGATGTGCCAGTGCGCCTTCCCGGTCGGGACGGTAAAGGCCGCCGGGACCGCGATCACGTCGGCACCGGACTCGGCGAGACGCGCGAACAGGCCCGGGAAGCGCAGGTCGTAGCAGATGGTGAGGCCGAGCTTGCCGATGGGCGTGCCGTTGACCAGGACCACGCCCTTGCCCGCCGAATAGACGTTGGATTCGCGCCAGCTTTCGCCGGTCGGCAGGTCGACGTCGAACAGATGCAGCTTGTCGTAGCGGGCGCGGATCTGGCCTTCGCGATCGATGACGAAGCCGCGGTTGGCGACCTTTCCGCCTTCGACAAGCACCGCGAGGGAACCGATGTGCAGCCAGATGCCATGCCGGTGCGCGGCCTGACGGAGCGCTGCGAGCACTTCATCCTCGTCTTCGGATCGCAGATTCTTCCCCGCGCGGCCCGAATCGCGATCGAGCAGGCCCGACATCTCCGGCGTGAAAAGAATCTCGGCGCCACCTTCCGCGGCTTCCGCGATCGCTTGCTCGAGCGCGCGCGCGTTCGCGGCTGGGTCGATCCCGGTCGTCGACTGGAACAGGGCGATCCTAGTCATGGGAGCAGGTCGTCGAGCCGGCCGGCGCGGTCGAGATCATAGAGATCGTCGCAACCGCCTACATGATGCTCGCGGATGAAGATTTGCGGGACCGTGGTGCGCCCGTTGGCGCGCTGAATCATCTGGTCGCGGAGTTCGCCGCCATAATCGACGGGAATTTCGCGATACTCGACGCCCTTCGCCTCGAGCAGCGCCTTGGCTCGCCAGCAATAGGGGCAGAAGGTCTTGGTATAGATTTCGATGCTCACGCGGCGCTTCCTTCTCCCCGATATTTAAGCATCGGCGTCAACGCATCAATTGGGAAGGTTTCACCACCCGCGCCCAGCTGACAAGCTCGATTCGGGCCGCGCCTGCCCGTTTCAGCGCCTTCGCGCATGCCTCGGCGGTGCTTCCGGTGGTCAGGACGTCGTCGACCAGGATGACGGTTCGTCCGACAACAGCGGCCTTGTCGGAGACCCGAAAAGCTCCCGCAACGGTCTTTCGCCGCTGGAAGGGGCTCATCCCCTTGAGTGGCGGAGTGCGCCGGATGCGCCGCAAGAGCATGGGGTCGGCCGCGATGTCCAGTCTCCTCGACAGCTCGCGCGCCACAAGCGCCGACTGATTGAAGCCGCGCGTCCAGAGTCTCGTCCGATGAAGCGGAACGGGAACCAGCACCGCCTCGCCGCAGGGCTTCACGAGAGGCGCCATATAATGGGCCATTGTCCGCGCGATCGCGACCTTGCGGCCGTATTTCAGCCGGATCGCGAGGCTTCGCGAAAGATCGTCATAGGCGACCGCCGCGCGTATCCGGGCGATGCGCGGAGGTACTGCGAGGCAGCGGACGCAGGTCGTCTGCTCCGTGGCTTGCAGCGGAAGGCCGCAGGTGTCGCAGCCGCTTTCGCCCAGGAACTCCACCTGCTTCCAGCAATCGGCGCAAAAGCTGTGCACGTCGGGCACGATAGTCCCGCAGCCGGCGCAGCGCGGCGGAAGCGCGAAGTCGAGGGCGGAGCGTGCGCTCGTTCTGACGATGGCGGCGAGGCGGCCCATTCCCTTCTTGTCGCTTGCCGCGGCGCATCGCACAAGCGCGGTCGTGCCCGAGCTGTTCGACATGAAGCTGCGCGCGCTTCGCCGCGACCGCGCTGCGCGGACCGGGCTCGAGCTGTTCCTGTTCGATCGCGTATTCGCCGACTGCCTGGAGCGCATGGCGCTGATGAACCGGCCGTTCGAGCGAGCGCTGCTGATCGGGTGCCCCGATCCAGGCTGGGCGGAACGGCTTCGAGCCATCGCCGCGGAGGTGGATGTCCGCGATCCCGGGCCTCAGTTTGCGAATGCCGCCGGCGGCGACATCATCATTGAAGATGCGTGGGAGCCGGACTCACAGGCCTATGATCTTGTCGTTGCCATCGGGACGCTCGACACCGTGAACGACTTGCCGCTCGCGCTGCGGCTGATTGGCTATGCGATGCGCCCGGGAGGGCTGTTCATCGGCGCGGTTTCCGGTGGCGACACCTTGCCGGAGCTTCGCGCCGCCATGCGCGCCGCCGACGCGCTCGCGGGCGTCGCGGCTCCGCATGTCCACCCGCGGATTGAAGCATCCGCGCTGTCTTCCCTACTCGCCGATGCGGGATTCGAGCGGCCGGTCGTCGACGTCGAGCGCGTGCGGGTTTCCTATCGCTCGCTCGAGCGCCTCGTCGGCGACCTGCGGGCGATGGGCGCGACGAACATTCTTCGCTCGAAGGCGCCCTCGCTTGCCCGGTCACATCGCACGGCCGCCTCTCGGGCGTTCGCGGAGCGCGCGGTCGAGGGCCGCACGACCGAAACGTTCGAGATCATCCACTTCGCGGCATGGGTCGGACAAAGCGGATGATGCCGCGTTAACTCTATCCGGAGCAAGACTTGTTAACCGCGCCTCCCGTACACCTGCCGCGTGGACGTGGACCAGAGGAGGGTGGCGTGACAGCTATCCGCAAACGCCTGCGCACGCTCGGGACAAGCGAGCGCGGAGCGACTGCCATCGAATATGGGCTCATTTGCGCCCTGATTGTGATTGCGATGATCGCCGGGCTGCAAACCCTCGCCGGCGGCTCGAGCAGCATGTGGGGACGGATTCTGACGAATACGTCGGCCGTGATGTGAGGCGTTGCGCCTAGCCGAGGCGGTCTCCGTACACGACCAGCTTCACCCTCTGCCCGGGCGCGAGCCTGCTTTTGGCGGTGAGGCCGTTCAGCACCAGAAATCGGTCGAGCTTGAAATCACGATAGGCCATCCGGGCCGCGAGCGACTGCAGCGTGTCGCCGGCCCGGACCGTCACGACGTGGATCACGCGCGGCCGGATCGCCGCGGCTTCGTCGCGCGAGATCTTACGCAGCGAATTCACCATCGGCGCAAAAGGGGCCATCCCCGCGCCGCCCTTCGTGAGCATCACGAAATGGTAGATGTGCGTCGGATTCCACTGATAAGCCACGACACTGACGTCGATGACGCCGGAATCGGTGTCGACGTGGGCCGTCGTATATTCGGCGGGCATTCCGTTGATAATCTTCCGCTGCGGCCGAGGAACTTCGATTTGGCCTGGCCCCTTGATCAGCTGCTCGAAGACGGCGGCGATATAATTGTCGAGCGATAGCTTGCTTGCGCCCCCGCGGAACTGCGCCTTCCCCGCAGACCCGGCGATCGTCACCGCATAGGTGCCATTCGACATCAGATAGCCGTCGGGAATGCGAAACTGGATCCGAAGGTCGGGGTGGGTGAAGACCGGCCCGTCGATGATGCCCTGCGCGGGGTCGTCATCGACATAGATCCCTTCGAGCTGACTTAGGAACGCATCGCGGTTGCGCAGACCGGTGCCCAGCCGCCCGGTCTGGCGCGCCTCCTGAAGCGCGCGGCGCATGCGGTTTTCGCTCAAGGGGTGCGTCAGCGCCCATTCCGGGATCCGCCGGCTCTTGCGTCCCTGCAGGCGCGACTGAAGCGCGGTTTCGCGGCTCAGTTGGGCCAGCAGCTGGGCGGCGCCCGCCGGGTCGTAACCCGCGGCGATCATGTAGCGCAGTCCGAGCGTGTCGGCCTCATATTCCTGCTCCCGCGAGAAGCCGAGCGTGCGCAGCTTGGCCTCGAGAGCGCCCCTGAGCGCGATCGCGTTGCCGTAGCCGCCGCCGATCATCTGGCCGAGCATGATCTCGGGCAGCGCGCGCCATGTCAGCTCCCGTTCGACCGCCTCGCGCTGGTGCGCGTGATTGGCGGCGATATGCCCGACCTCATGGCCGAGAGCGAAAGCGAGCTGCGATTCATCGCCCATCAAGGTCATCAGCTGGCGCGTGATGTAGACGTAACCGCCGGGGACCGAGAACGCGTTCTCGACCGCCGAGTTGAGCGTGGTGAAATGGAGAGCCTGGCCGGGAGCTGCGATGCCGGAATAAGCCGAGACGCGGCGGCCCACCGACTCGACATAGGCCGCCCGCGACCCTGTCTCCTCGCCGCCCAGCTCCTGAATGACCTCGGCATTGTCGCGCTGCGCCTGCGCAACGTCGCGAGGGTCGAGATAATGGACGCGCTGGGCAGCCGCGGGGGTCAGCGCCAGCGCGGCGACAATCAGCGACAGGATGCCTTTTCGCATCTCGGCGTGCACCTTCCGTTTCGGCGGCGAACAAAAGCCCCGTCAATTTGAACGGGGAATGACTGGCGTCGGTTCCTGTGCGGCTTCAGCCGATCGCGAGATACTTGGCGCGGCGCTGCGCGCGCAGCTCCTTGCGGCCAAGCTTGCCGCACCCGTCGAGCTCCTCGATCAGAGCGCCTTTCAGCGCGCCGATCGCCGCGTCGGGGTCGCGCTGGGCGCCGCCGAGCGGTTCCTCGACGATCCGGTCGACGACTCCGAGCGCCTGGAGGTCGGCGGCGGTGATCTTCATGGCCTCGGCGGCCTCCGCAGCCTTGTCCGCCGTCCGCCACAGGATCGAGGCGCAGCCTTCGGGCGAGATCACCGAATAGACCGCATGCTCGAACATCAGCACGCGATTGGCGGTCGCGATCGCCACCGCTCCGCCCGAACCGCCCTCACCGACGATCGCGGCGATAATCGGCACCTCGAGCATCAGGCACTCTTCGGTCGAGCGTGCGATCGCTTCGGCCTGGCCGCGCTCTTCGGCCTGGACGCCCGGAAAAGCGCCTGGCGTGTCGACCAGGCTGACCACCGGAATGCCGAACCGGTTGGCGAGCTTCATTAGCCGGATCGCCTTTCGGTAGCCTTCCGGCTTGGCCATGCCGAAGTTGTGCCGGAGGCGCGAAGCGGTGTCGTCGCCCTTCTCATGCCCCATCAGCATCACGCGCCGGCCGTCGATCCGCGCCAGCCCACCGACGATCGCCGGATCGTCGGCAAAGGCGCGGTCGCCCGCGAGCGGCAGGAAATCGTCCGCCAGCCCCGCTACATAATCCTTGAAGTGCGGCCGGTCCGGATGGCGTGCGACGGCCGCCTTCTGCCACGGCGTCAGCTTGGCATAGGTGTCGCGCAGAAGCTTGTTGGCCTTGGTTTCAAGCCGGCCGACTTCCGCGTCGATATCGATGTCGGTGCTGCTGGCCGTCTCCCGCAGCTCCGCAACCTTGGTCTCCAGCTCGGCGATCGGCTTTTCGAAATCGAGATAGTTCAGCATCTGGCCGCGCGGGTAGGACGAAGCTGCTGTTGAGGTCAACGACCGCGCGTCGCGAGTGGATGACGGGCGTTGACGAGCTCCACCAGCCGCGCGCTGTCGACATGTGTGTAGATTTGGGTTGTCGCGATGTCGGCATGGCCAAGCAGCGACTGAAGCACGCGAAGGTCCGCGCCGCCGGAGAGCAGATGCGTCGCGAAGGCGTGGCGAAGCACGTGCGGACTGACACGCTCGGGCGTGATGCCTGCGTCTGCGGCCATGGCGCGCACGATCTGGAAGAGCCTCACCCGGCTGAGGTGGGTCTTGCCGCTCGGAAAGAGCCACAATGTGCCGGAAGGCACTTGCTCCATCCACTTTGCCACAGCCGCCTGGGCACGGGTCGAAATCGGCACCAGCCGATCCTTGTCCCCCTTGCCGCGGACCATCAGGAACGGCTGCTCCGGCCGCACCGCCCCGCGTGGAAGGCTCACGAGCTCGCTTGCTCTCAGACCCGACCCGTAGAGAAGCTCGAGCAAAGCGAGATTGCGCACGGCATTCCCCTCGCCGCTCGAAGCGCGATCCTCGGCGGCCTCGAACATGCGACGGACCTCGTCCTCATCGAGGATGCGGGGGAGCGGGCGCTCGAAGCGCGGGCGCGGAAGCGCCGCGGACGGGTCGTCGCGCCTGATCCCCTCGTCGACCAGGAACCCGAAGAAGCGCCTGAGCGCCGCGGAGCGCCGGGCGACCGTCGATGGCGCAAGCTCGGCCCAGCTGCTTCCAAGCCGCGACAGATCCGCGCTCGACGCGCTTCCAAGCGATCCCGCGGCCTCTGCGGCGCGCTCGAGATCGTTGCGATAGGCGGCGAGCGTGTGCCTTGAGGCTCCGGCCTCGGCAGACATCATGTCGAGGAAACGATCGACGAGCGCGCGATCGTCTGCGATCACGTTCGGGAAAGTGCCTCGGCGGCGATCATGCGCGCGGTGAAATCCTGGCCGGTGCGCTTCAGAGCGCCGATCGCATGGTAGAGGTGCGACGCAGGCACCTTGTTCCAGTTCGGAGTCTGGAAGCCCGTTCCGGTGAGGATGAGCACGGTGCCGGATTGCCCGCGCCCTGCGGACGCATCGACGATCCGGGTCCAGCTCGTGCTTCCGCCGAGGCCCAGGCCGTAGCGTCGGTTCAGCGAATTGGCGGTGTCGGTGCTGATCCGCCCCAGCCCCGCGAGGCCGGCGACGAGGAAGGCGCTTCGCAACTTGTTCGGGCTCTTGTCGCGGCGGATGAAGGCTCCGATCCGCCCGCTGCCCACGTCAGCGATGTCGGGCGCAGCGAGCGCGAGCATCGCCCAGGAACGGTCGCCATTTTCGTCGTCCATGCCTGACACCGCCGGGATCCAGCGCGCCGCTGCGCGGTCATAGCCTGCTGCGAGCATCGCAGAGATCAGGTCGGGCGCATCCTTCGCGAGCTTCGCGTCCGGCGTGATCATCGTCGCCGCCCGAGCGACCAGCGCCCGCGCCGCTTCCTTCTGCAGTCCTTCCTTCCCGAGCCCGAGCAGGTGGCGGATGGATTCGAGCCGAGCGGCCTCGTCCTTGCCGACGAAGGCCTGTCGAAGCTGCCAGGCGTCGGTCGAGGGAAGGTCGCTGGGATCGGTCGTCTCGTAGATCGCGGAATAGAGGTCGACGAGGCTCTGCGAGGAGAAGACTCCGAGCCCGGCGGCGATCATCGCGGAATCCAGCCGCTGCTGCGGCGACAAAAGCGGCGCCCGCGCCTGGAACGCGCGCAGTTGCGGCGAAGCGGCGTTGATTAGCCGGGCGGGCGGTATTCCGCCGATGGCGGTGGAAAGGCCGAAGCGCCACGCGGTGAGGCTTTCGACCGGCTCCCACTCGATCGTGGCCGCGCGACCGCTTCCGGCGGCTCCGATCACCTTTTCGGTCAACGCCAGGTCGATCCCGCCGATCCGTCCGTAGCGGCGGGCATTGTCGATCTGCGCCGAAGCATTGTCCTGGTCGCCGGCGAGTGAGGCGCACATCGCCTGGACGAGCTGCTTGATCGCCGCGTCATATTTGCGGATGCCCCCCTCGAGCGGGCACAAGGCGGCGGCGTCGGCAGTCGCGAGCGCGCTCTGCACCGCAACCTGGAGCATCTTGGGGGTGAAACGGTCGGTGTCGACGCCGACGACGAGCATTCGCGCCGCGTCGGCCTCGCCCATCCGCAGCAGAAGCCAAGAGCGCTCCGCGACCCAGTCGACCGGGTTCACGTCGCGCGGGGCGCGCGCCTTGGCGAGCAAAGCGTCGCGAAGGGCGATATGCGCCCAGCGCGAGGCGAGCGGCGTGTCCATCCGCCGCATCAGCGTCGAGAGGAAGGCTCCGCTCGAGCCGTTCCACGGGTCTTCGCCGAGGCCGTGGGCGGCGGGATCCAATGCTCCGACGACCCAAGGGTCGCGGCGGGCCCAGCCGGGATATTCGACCGGAGGCTGGATCGACTGCGTGGGCTGGAGATTCGTCTGGGTGGTGACGACCTCGACGGCGGACTCGTCCGCTGCGCCGACCGGATTGGCCGCCGGCGCCGAGGTCTGCCGCCGCGGTTGAGTCGCTCCGATGCCGCCGCTCGGATATTGCGTCGGGGACGCCGGCTGCGTCTGCGCCATCTGCTGCGCGATCGCCGGAAGGGCGAGCGCGAGCGCGGCGCAGGCAATCAGCAGGGACTTAGTGCGCATTGCCCCCCGTCGTCGAACCTTGGGGCACCGCCACCTCGATCGTGTGGGTCGGCTGTTCCTTCGGAACCGTGGAAAGGAAATAGAGCGCGCCAATAATGACGACGAGCAGGACGATGAGCACCGCTAATCTCGACATGGCCGCGCTTTTGCCGAGCGGGTGCGCCGCTGTATAGCCCCCAGCGTGAATGAATTGGGGAAGCGTCTCGACCGGCCCATCGTGCTGGTCGGGCTTATGGGAGTTGGAAAGTCGACCGTCGGAAGGCGCCTCGCCAGGCGCCTTGGGCTGGCGTTCGTCGACAGCGACGCGGCCATCGAGGACGCGGCGGGCCTGTCGCCTGCCGAAGTCTTCGAGCGCTTCGGCGAGCAGGATTTCCGCGACGGCGAGCGGCGGCTTGTCGCGCGCCTGGTCGATGAGGGCGATGTGCGCGTCATCGCCACGGGTGGCGGCGCCTTTGTCGACCCGCGCACCCGGGAGCTGCTCAATGCCCGCGCGATTACAGTGTGGCTCGACGCGCCCGTCGATATCCTCACCGAGCGCACGTCACGGCGCGACACCCGCGCGCAGCTCCGGAACGGCGATCGCAGGGCGACCCTGGAGCGGCTGCTGGACGAGCGGCGGTCGGCCTACGCGCAGGCGCATATCCATGTGAAGAGCGGCGACGGGGCGCACCGGGATGTGGTCGATTCGATCCTTCGCGCGCTCGGCGATTTTCTCACGAAAGAGGCTTAGGCCGGCGTCGCTTCCTCGTCCGGAAGCGGGCGATTTTCTCCGAACGACGTTTCCCAGCCGGCGCGGATGTCGCCCGTTTGGCGTTGCCGCTCGAGCCGCTCGCAGTCGCGCATCCGATATTCGTGTTCGACCCGACCGACCTCATGCGGTGCGATTCCGCTCGCCCTCAGCGCGGCCTTGCCCATGACGACCGCGCTCTCGAACAGCTCGCGCTCGGCGAGCACCAGGTCGAGTCCGCGCAATTCGATCAGGTGGCGGCGGTCGAACGCGCGGACCATCACTGATGCTTGCGGGAATGCTTCGAGCACAGCCTGCAGCGCGCTCCGCGACAGCTCCCCGCCTTCATTGTCGTTGCAGAAGGCGATGACCTTGGCCCTCTCGGCACCGGCCACGCGAAGGAGATCGAGGCGCAGCCCGTCGCCGTAATAGACCTTCGTCCCGAATTCCTCGGAAAGCTCGATCTGGGCGGGCTTCTTGTCGATGATCGTGACCCCGATGCCTTTTGCCTGGAGCATCTGGGCGACGGTCTGGCCGAAACGGCCGTAGCCAACGACGATCGCACTGGTCTCCGGCGACTTCTCGGGGCCGTCCATGCCGGCCGCGCCGCGCACCTCGCGCCGTTCGAGCCAGTCGGTCAGGCGCATCAGGAACGGCGTCGCCGCCATGGACAGGGTCACCACGGCGCCGAAGAGCGCCGCCGCCTCCGGCGTGATCAGAATCGCCGCCGTGGCCTGGGCGAACAGCACGAAGCCGAACTCGCCGGCCTGGCTCAGCAGCAGCCCGAGACGGAAGCTGCGCGTCCAGCTCGAGCCGAAGGTCCGGCTGAGGCCCGTGATTAACATCGTCTTGGTGACGATGACCCCGGCGGCGAGCGCGACGACGAACAGCGGCCGCGCGGCGACGACCGTCAGGTCGAGCAGCATTCCGACCGAGAGGAAGAACAATCCGAGCAAGATCGAACGAAACGGCTCAACGTCGCTCTCGAGCTCGTGCCGGTAGGGGGATTCGGCGAGCATCACGCCGGCGACGAACGCGCCGAGCGGCACTGAAAGATGGAGCGCGTGCATCACCGCGGCCGAGGCGATGACTGTGAAGAGTCCCGCGACGACGAAGAGCTCGCGTTCGCCGAGGCGGCCGACAAGACGGAAAAGCGGATTGAGGAGCAGCCGGCCGACGATGACCAGCCCGATCACCGCAAGCAGGGTGTAGAGCGCCAGCCTCCCGCCCACCGGCGCGCCGGGATCGGGAGCGACACGCGCCATCGCCGCGATGATCGTGATCATCGGAACGATCGCGAGATCCTGGAAAAGCAGGATGGAGAAAGCCCGCTCGCCCTGCGGCGTGTTCAGCTCGTTGTCCGAACGGAGCATCGGCAGCACCTGGGCCGTCGATGAGAGCCCGAGCGGCAAGCCGATCGCAAGCGCGGCTTCGATGCTGATCCCGAGCGCCACGTAGAGCAGCCCGCTGAGCGCAAGGCCGCACAGCACGACCTGCGCGAGGCCGAGGCCGAATATGTCCTTGCGGAGCCGCCACAAGCGGCTCGGCTGGAGCTCGAGCCCGACGATGAAAAGGAGGAGCGCGATGCCGATCTCGGTCACGCTGCCAAGCTGCTCGGGGTCCTCGATGAGCCCGAGAACCTGCGGTCCGATCAGCGCGCCCGCGACGATGTAGCCGAGGGTCGCTCCGAGCTTCAGCCGCCGGAATAAGGTGACGAAGACGAGCGCGGCGCCGAGCATGATCGCGCCGCTCTCGAGGATGGCGGTGGTTGCCTGGGCCGTCTCGGCGGGAGTCGTCACCTGGCCGCCTCGATCGCCGCGAGGAGCGCGCGGAAGGGCAGAAGGATCGCCCCGTGACGCGATTTGCGGTGCCGGGCCGGGGCGAGCGCCTCGAGGCCTGGCCAGTCGCCGGCTTCCTCCTGCTCCTCGGCGAGCCAGCGGCTGATCGTCACCAGCGCGTCGGCGACCTCGTCATGGGCGCGTCCAATCGCATGCTGCTGGAGCAGCGCAGCCGAGGCCTGGCCAAAGGCGCAGGCGTGGACCCGCTGCGTGATCATGTGGACCCGGCGCTCTTCGTCGAGCTGGACCGCCACCGTGATTCGGCTCCCGCAGGTCGGCGAGCGCACCTCGGCCCGGCCGTCTTCCCGTTCGAGGTCGCGCATCTCCTGGAGCGACGCCGCGAGCCGCAGGATCTCGGTCGTGTAGAGCGGCCGGTTCATTCCCGCCGCCAAGTAGTGCCGCCTGGCCCGTCCTCCAAGATGATGCCTTCGGCCTTGAGCTCGTCGCGGATGCGGTCGGCGGCGGCGAAATCGCGCGCTTTCTTGGCCCTAGCCCGCTCTTCTATTCGCGCCGTGATGCCAAGCGGATCACCGCTGTCTCCCCGGAAGTATGATTCCGGCGATTCTGAGAGCAACCCCATCAATTTGGCTGCTGCGACTCCTTGTCTCAGACTGTCGAGTAAAGGCCGGTCATCAACCAACTGAGATGTTGGCCGGAGGTTGAATGCGAGATCAAGCAGCGAAGAGAGTGTCGATAGCGCGGCAGGCGTGTTCAGATCATCACTCAACGCTCGAACGACACTATCGTGCGGCTCGTACTCATCCTCGTCCCACTCGCCTCGACTGAGGATCGCTTCATAAGCGCGGTAGAATCGCGACAGCCGACTGCCCTCACTATAGACGAGATCATCAGTCCAGCTCAGCGGCTGACGGTAATGCGCCGACAGCAACGCGAGTCGAAGCGTCTCTCCACGATGCCCCTGCGCAAGCAGGTCGGCGGGGGTGATGATGTTGCCGAGCGACTTCGACATCTTCTCCGCGCCCATGTCGACGAAGCCGTTGTGGACCCAGTAACGCGCGAGCGGCAGTCCACCATGGGCGCAGCGGCTCTGCGCGACCTCGTTCTCGTGGTGGGGGAAGATGAGGTCGAGCCCGCCGCCGTGGATGTCGATCGTCTCGCCGAGGTGCGCCGCGATCATCGCCGAGCATTCGATGTGCCACCCCGGCCGTCCCCGCCCCCACGGCGAGTCCCAGCCGATCACGCCGTCCGCGCTCGGTTTCCACAGGACGAAGTCGGCGGGATCGCGCTTGTAGGGCGCCACCTCGACTCGCGCGCCGGCGATCATCTGCTCGCGGTCGCGCCGGCTCAGCGCGCCGTAATCGGGGTCGCTCGGCACGGAAAAAAGCACGTGACCCTGCGCCTCATAGGCATGGCCCTGCTCGATCAGCCGCGCGATCATCGCGACCATCGGCGCGATTTCCTGCGTGGCGTGCGGAGCGATGTCCGGCGGCATGACGCCAAGCGCGCCCATGTCCTCCAGATAATGCCGTTCGTAGCGTTCGGTGATCACCGACGGGTCGACGCCTTCGGCCTTGGCGGACGCGATGATCTTGTCGTCCACGTCGGTGACGTTGCGGGCATAGATCAGGCTCTTCTCGCCGAACTCGTGGCGGATCAGCCGCGCCAGCGTGTCGAACACGACGGCGGGGCGCGCATTCCCGATATGCGCCCGGCCGTAGACCGTTGGCCCGCACACATACATGGTGATACGCTCGCGGTTGGACGGTACGAACGGTCGCTTCTCGCGGGTCATGGTGTCGTAGAGGCGGATCATCGGTCCTCCTCCACTCTCGGATGGCCGCGCCGCGCCTCGACCCAGTCGACGATCGCGCGGCCGCTCGAGTTGAGCAACGGATAGGTGCGCGAGTGGACCATCCATCCGGGCCGGTCAGCCTGCGGACCATAGACCATGTCGGTCGCGAGGTTGGCGAGCAGGAAGAAGAGCGTGGCGCCCAGCAGTCCCTTGAGGAGGCCGAAGCCGGCGCCGAGCGTTCGGTCGAATGGTCCGAGCACCGGTGAGCGCCTGGTTCTTCCGCCGAGAGCGCGTGCGAGCAGCTTCACGAGGAGGAAGCTCGGCACGAACAGGAGCGCGAAGGCCAGCACCGCGCCGGCGGCGGGGCTCATGTGAAAACTGTTCTCGAGCCCGGTCCACAGCTGCGTGTGGAACAGCTTGAGCATCGCGATCCCGACGATCCAGGCGAGGATCGAGATCACCTCATGCACGAACCCGCGCACGAAGCCGACGGCGGCGCCGCCGATCAGGAGGAGAAAGACGAAGACATCCAGCGCGGTCATCCTGGCGGGCGCTAGCTTAGGGCAACAGCCGATGAAAGCCCCGCCTAATCGAGGATCGGCTTGTAAACCGCGACGCGGCCAGGCGGCGGGACGCCGAGGCGAAGCAGGCTGATGCCCGCGGCGATCAGCGCTGCGATCGATGCGGCCAGCAGAAGCGCCGGCGTCGCGTGCACACCCGCGATGTGGAACGCCACGCCGACGGTGACGGCGCCCGCCGTCTGGCCTAGCAACCGCGCCGTGGCGAGCATTCCGCCCGCGGCCCCTGAGCGCGGCTTGGGCGCGGCGCTGACGATCGTGCGGTTGTTGGGTGACTGGAAGAGACCGAAGCCGAGGCCGCACACGGCCATCCGCCAGGCGATGTCGATATTGTCCGGGTCGCTACCCAGCCGCGACAGGAAGAAGAGTCCCCCCGCGAAGATCGCGAGGCCGAACCCCCCGAGCAGCCCGGCCGGAATGCGGTCGGCGAGCCGTCCGGCGATCGGCGCGGCAATCCCGACGGCGATCGGCCAGGGCGTCATCAGCAGTCCGGTGGCGAAGACGCTCCGGCCTAGCACGGACTGAAGCAGGAACGGCAGGGCGACATAGGCCAGCATCTGCGCCGCGAACGAGACGACCGACGTCGAGATCGAAAGCGTGAAGATCGGGATTCGAAGCAGGTCGAGCGGCATCAGCGGGTTCGGCTCACCTCGCTCCCGCCGGACGAGCGCAACGCCCGCGAGGATGCCGCCCGCGACCATTGCCGCGCCGAGCGCCTCGCTTTCGCGCGCGAAGGTCTCCGCGCCGAAGACGATGAGACCCATCATCGCTCCGCTGAGCAGCGCCGAGGGCCAGTCGAACGGCCGCCCGTGCCCCTCCGGCTCCGGAAGCGCCTTCCTGCCGACGATCAGCGCCGCGATCCCGAAGGGCACGTTGATCAGGAACAGCCACTGCCACGAGGCGATGCTGAGGATCAGCGCGGCGAGCGTCGGCCCGACCGCGGCGGAGATCGACAGCACCATCGCGTTGTATCCGATCCCGCGCCCGAGCATGTTTGCCGGATAGGTCGCTCGGACCAGCGCCGCGTTCATGCTCATGATGCAGGCGGCGCCCACGCCCTGGAACACCCGCGCGGCGATGAGGAGCGGGAGCGTTCCGCCCGCCGCGCATCCCACCGATCCCAGCGTGAACAGCGCCAGCCCCGGGATGTAGATGCACTTGTACCCAATCCGGTCGCCGAGCGCCGCCAGCGGAAGAAGCAGGATCGTGATCGTCAGCTGATAACCGTTGATCACCCACACCGACATCGACGGGGAGGCGCCCAACTCGTGCGCGATAACCGGCAGCGCGACATTGGCGATCGCCCCGTCGAGCACTGCCATCGTGAGCGCGAGCCAGATGCTGATCACCGACCAGTAGCGGCGCGGGATCGGCAGCCCGTCTTCGTGCTGCACATGCTGGGGAGCGGTCTGGACGTTCACTGCTGCAGGCCCATCGTTCGATGCCCAACGAACCGCAAGCGGTCGCGGATGCGGTGGCTAAAAAGCCGAGCCGTCGCGGGCGCAAATAAAGCTCCCGGTAACCATTCCTCCGTAGCGTGCGGGCCAAGGAGGAAGGCGAAACGTGAACCCTCGACAGGGCCAGATCGCGAACATCGCGCCGGATCACCCGCTGAGCGGGCTCGAGCCCGAGCTCGTCAAGCGCGGCGTCCTAATGCCGCTGATTTCCGTGATCGTTCCGGTGAAGGACGAGCAAGCCGCCATCCTTCCCTTCGTGCAGCGCGTCTCGGCGATCCTCGACGAAATCGCGATGAACCAGAGCTGGGAAATCCTGTTCGTCGATGACGGAAGCACCGACGGGACGTTGGCCGCGATCGCCGCCGCCAACCAGCGCGAGAGGCGGGTGCGCGCCCTCTCCCTGTCCCGCAATTTCGGCAAGGAAGCAGCGCTGAGCGCCGGCCTCGACCATGCGCGCGGGCGGGCGGTGGTCCCGATGGACGTCGACATGCAGGACCCGCCCGAGGTCCTGGCTGAAATGGTCGCCAAATGGCTCGATGGCTTCGAGATGGTATTCGGAGTCCGCCGCTCGCGAAGCCAGGATTCCCTCGCCAAGCGCTTCACGGCCGGTCTCTATTACCGCGCGCACAACGCAGTTTCGAACGACAAGATTCCCGAGAATGCCGGCGATTTCCGGCTTCTCGACCGCAAGGTGGTCGAAGTCATCCGCAAGCTTCCCGAGCGCAACCGGTTCATGAAGGGCCTGTTCGCCTGGGCCGGCTTCCGGCAGGCGGCAGTCGAGTACGACCGGGCCGAGCGCACGAGCGGCAAGAGCAAGTTCGGCTACTGGAAGCTGTGGACGCTCGCGCTCGACGGAATCACCTCGGCGTCGACGGTGCCGCTGCGCATCTGGTCCTATGTCGGAGCGGTCGTGGCCCTCATCGCGATCGGCTACGGAAGCTTTCTGGCGCTCGACACGATGTTCTTCGGCAACCCCGTGCCCGGCTATGCCTCGATCATGGTCTCGGTGCTGTTTCTCGGCGGGATCCAGCTGATCTCGCTAGGGGTCCTGGGCGAATATGTCGGGCGGATCCTGACCGAGACGAAGCAGCGGCCGCTCTACGTGGTGCGCGACACGATCGGGATCGACGCGCCGGCCCGCTAACGGCCGAGGATCATGTCCACGAGCTGGCGCAGGTTGGCGAACTCGGCGACGCGGAGGCCTTCGACTCCCTTTATTCCCTTTGGCACCCACGCGCTCTCGAAGCCGAGCTTGGCGGCTTCCTTCAGCCTCAGGCCCGCGTGCGCAACCGGCCGGATTTCGCCTGACAAAGCAATTTCGCCCAGCACCACGCATTCGCCCGGCACCGGCCGTTCGGACATTGCTGAAACGAGGGCCGCGGCAACCGCAAGGTCCGCGCCCGGGTCGCTGAGACGGTAGCCGCCGGCGACGTTGAGATAGACCTCCGCCGTCGCGAAGCTCATGCCGCAGCGCGCTTCGAGCACAGCGAGGATCATGGCGAGACGGCCACTATCCCAGCCCACCGCCGCGCGGCGCGGCGTGGCGCCGGTCGCGAGGCGCACCGTTAGCGCCTGGATCTCGACCAGCACCGGGCGCGAGCCCTCGATCGCGGGGAACACGCTGGTGCCGCTGACCGGCTCGCCGCGGTGAGTCAGGAACAAAGCCGAGGGGTTGGGCACTTCGGTCAGCCCCTGCCCTTCCATCGCGAACACGCCGATCTCGTCGGTCCCGCCGAAGCGGTTCTTCATGGCGCGGAGGATTCGATACTGGTGGCTACGCTCTCCCTCGAAGCTCAGCACCGTGTCGACCATATGCTCCAGCACCCGCGGGCCGGCGATCGTGCCGTCCTTGGTGACATGGCCGACGAGGACGACCGCTGTGCCGTGCTCCTTGGCGAAGCGGACCAGCTCCTGAGCGCTGGCGCGGACCTGGCTGACCGTGCCGGGCGCGCCCTCGATCAGGTCGGAATGCATCGTCTGGATCGAGTCGATGACCAGCAGCGCGGGAATCTCGCTGCCCATCGTGGTCAGGATGTCGCGGACCGACGTCGCCGCCGCGAGCCGTACCGGCGCAGCGCCGAGCCCCAGGCGAACCGCGCGCAGGCGTACCTGCTCGGCGGATTCCTCACCGGAGACATAGACGACGCGATTTGGGGAGAGTCCCTGTCCAGGGACTGTCCCCTCCGCCACCCTTGCCGCGACCTGCAGCAGCAAAGTCGACTTGCCGATGCCCGGATCGCCGCCGACGAGCATCGCGGAGCCCGCGACGATGCCGCCGCCGATCGCGCGGTCGAACTCGGCGAGCCCGCTCGGAAGCCGCTCGGGAAGCGCCGCCGGTGTTTCCAGCCCGACGAGCGGGATCACCCGTCCGCCGCCCTGCAGATTGTGCCTGGCCGCGAAGATGCTCGACACCTCGGCCGCTTCCTGGACGAGAGTGTTCCACTCGGCGCAATCGGGGCATTGGCCCTGCCAGCGGCTGCTGACCGAGCCGCAGGCCTGGCAGACGTATCGGGATTTGGGCTTGGCCATCCACGCCAGCCTAGCCTCGCCGGGACGCTTCGCAAGCGATAGAAGGCGGCAAACAGGGGAGCGCGCGTGGCCGACGTCTTCTTGTCTTACGCAAGACCCGACGCCGCCGCGGCGGAGCGGATCGCGCGCGAGCTCGGCAGCGCCGGCTGGGCGGTCTGGTACGACCGCGAGCTTCCGGCCCATCGCGCTTACGCGGACGTGATCGCATCGGAGCTCGAGTCCGCCGCGGCGGTGCTGGTGCTGTGGTCGAATATGTCGATTGCCTCCGAGTGGGTCCGATCGGAGGCGAACCGCGCGCGCGAGCTGCACAAGCTCGTCCAGGCGCGGCTCGACGATGCGCGCCTGCCGATGCCGTTCGACCAGATCGAATGCGCAGAGCTCTCCAAATGGCGAGGCCGGACCTCGCATTCCGGCTGGCGAAAGGTGTCGAAAAGCATCGGCGCCCTCGTCGCGCGGCCGGCGAGCGAGAGCGGCCCGGAGCGATCCGAGCCGTCCTCGGATCGCCGAGGGCTACTCGCCGGAGCTGCAGCCGCGGCCATAGCGGGAGTGACAGGCATCGCGATCTGGCGCGGCCGAACGCACGATGAGCAGCTGTCGCCGCAAGCCCAGCTGTTGCTGCAGAAGGGCATTGACGCCCTTCAGAACAACGATGCTCTCGATCCGGCGGGGCCAGGCTCGACGATGCAGGCGATCGCCTTGCTGACGCAGGCAACTCAAGCAGCCCCCAATTCGGCGGTTGCCTGGGGCTCGCTTGCGCTTGCCTACGCAGTTCGCAAGCGGACCCTCGCCCTTCCGGAGCGCGCCGGACTCGATATCCGGAGCCGCGCAGCAGCGAAGCGATCGCTGGAGCTCGATCCGCGCGATCCCCGGGCACTCGGAGCGCTCCTCCTGCTCGACCCGGTGTATCGGCACTGGCTGGCGGTCGAGCGTGCCGATCGCATCGCGGTTCGAAAGAACACATCGGTCCCGCTGCTCCTTTCCATCATGTCGGACATGCTGGGGAACGTCGGCCGTTGGAACGATGCCCTCAGCTTCTCCCGGCGCATGGACCGTCAGCATTTTCTGATTCCCGGAGCGGATCGGAGGTTCATCACCGACCTTTGGGCGTCCGGCGACATTCAGGCAGCCGACGACACGCTCAAGGCTTCGGTCGAGCATTGGCCGCAGCATCCGGAAATCTGGCGGATGCGGGTAGCCTATCTCATGTACAGCGGGCGTGGCGGAGAGGCGCTCGCATTGTTGCGGAACGACGCGGAACGCCCGGACGAAATCCGCGACGATTTCGTCGATGCGATGCGAGCGGCCGCGGAAGCTCTGGGCGGAGTCCGGCCGGCTCGCTCGGCCGTTGACGTGGCGTTGGCGTTCCTCCGCCGGAACCCGGTCTCGGCCCTGCATGTCGCAAACGCCTGCAGCGCCTTGAACGCGCTCGACGACGCGTTCGATATCCTCGAAGGCTATTACTTCAATTCCGGCACATGGGCCGGAGTCGCGCCGCCGGCGGGCGACGCTGACCGGATAACGCAGCCGCTGTTCCTGCCCCCGATGAAAGCGGCCTGGAGCGACGCACGCTTCGGCGAGTTGCTCCGGCGTGTGGGCCTCGAGGAGTATTGGCGTCAGAGCGGAACAATTCCCGACTTCCGCCGCCGCTGACCGTTCGCCATCAGCAGCAGGGCAGACCTCGGCGACAAGCCTTGATATGCCGCAATCCATGAACGGCATTTCGCTTGCTCCGATCGGCCTGCTGCTCCTCGTGGCATGCCTGATCGCGATCATCACTCGCAGGGTCGGGCTGCCCTACAGCGTCGGGCTGGTGGCCGCGGGGCTGCTGATCGCACTGATCCCCGCGGCGCCTCGGTTCGAGCTGTCGCGCGACCTGATCTTCAACATCCTGCTCCCTCCCCTGGTGTTCGAAGCGGCGCTGCAACTGCCGTGGAAATCGTTCCGGTCCGAGCTTCCGTTCACGCTGACGATCGCCTTCGCAGGAGTCGCCCTCGCCGCGGCCGCGGTCGCATCGGGCATGCATTTCTGGCTGGGCTGGACGTGGCTCGGCGCAGCAATCTTCGCCGTGCTCATCGCGGCGACCGATCCGGTGGCGGTGATCGCCGCGTTCAAGGAGATGAACGCCGACGCCCGGCTTCGAATGCTGGTCGAATCCGAAAGCCTGTTGAATGACGGAGTCGCCGCGGTCGCGTTCGCCGTTCTGGTCGGGGTGGCGAGCGGCGCATCGCCGGGCATATCCAGCGTCGTCCCGACATTCCTCTGGACCCTGGTGGGCGGAACGCTGATCGGCGCGGCGGTGAGCGGCCTCATCCTGCTGCTTGCGGGCAGGACGTCCGATCATCTGGTGGAGATCACGCTGACGACGCTCGCCGCATATGGTTCGTTCCTGATTGCCGAAAAGCTCCACGCCTCCGGAGTCCTCGCCTCGCTGACTGCGGGGCTGATCATCGGCAATTTCGGAAGCATCGGCGCCTTCAGCGATTCGGGAAGATCCCATGTGATCGCGGCGTGGGAATTCTTCGCCTTCCTCGCCAATTCCTTCGTCTTCCTGCTGATCGGAATCCAGCTGGTCGGGGTTCCAATCGGACGCCTCGGCTGGCTGACGGCGGCGGTCGCGATCCTGCTCGTCCTCGCCGGGCGCGCACTCGCCGTTTATCCGCTGGCGGCGCTTTTCCGGTCGACGAAGCTTAGCGTCCCTTTCGCCTTCCAGAACGTGCTCTTCTGGGGCGGGCTTCGCGGAGCGCTCGGGCTTGCGCTTGCGCTCACGGTGCCGCCGTCGGTGCCCGAGCGCGGCGCGATCATTCTCTCGGCATTCGTCGTCGTCGCCTTTTCGATCTTCGTCCAGGGGCTGACGATGCCGTGGCTGGTCGAGCGGCTCGGGCTGACGCGCAAGAAGCCCGCCAGGTGAGTTGCCGCTGCGCCCGCCGCCCCTTAGGCAGCCGCGCGTGAGCATCCTTCCCGAACCGCTCCGGATCGCGCAGTTCCGCCTGTTCTTCCTGGCGCGGCTGACCTGGACAATCGGCAGCCTGGCGATGGTGATCGTCATCGGCTGGCAGGTCTATGACATCGCGCGCGAGACGATGGGGCTGAAGGAGGCCGCATTCCGGCTCGGGATCATCGGCCTGGTCCAGTTCGTGCCCTTGTTCCTGCTGACGCTGGTCACCGGCTGGACGGCCGACCGGCTCGACCGGCGCTGGATCGCGCGCGGCGCGGTCGCGCTCGAGATCGGCTGCGCGGCGGCGCTCGGCTGGCTTGCGTGGACTCACGCCACGACGCTGTTTTCGCTTTATGTCGTCGCCGCGCTGCTCGGCGTCGGCCGCGCATTTGCCGGTCCTGCGCTCGGGGCTCTGGCGCCGAACCTCGTTCCGCGCGAGATCCTCCCGCGAGCGATCGCACTCTCCTCGATCGCCTGGCAGAGCGGCGCGATCCTGGGGCCGGCCCTGGGAGGCTATCTCTATGCCTACGCGCCCTACGCGCCTTATGCCGCAAGCGGAATATTGTTCGCGGTCGCGTTCGTCTGCCTCGTCGCGATCGGACCGGTGCAACGGACCGAATTGCAGCGCGGCCCGAACCCGTGGGCGCAAATGGTCGAGGGGCTCCGGTACGTCCGCCACAACCGGCTCGTCCTCGGCGCGATCAGCCTCGATTTGTTCGCGGTGCTGCTCGGCGGGGCGACGGCGATGCTGCCCGTGTTCGCGCGCGATGTGCTCCACGCCGGACCGGAGGGCCTTGGCCATCTCCGCGCGGCGCCCGCAGTGGGCGCAACACTCACCGCCGCCTTCTTCTCCGCGCGGCCGCTCAGGCGCAATGTCGGAATCAAGATGCTGGCCGCGGTCGGCGTATTCGGCGCGGGCACGATCGTCTTCGGGCTGTCGCGGTGGATGCCGCTGTCGCTCGCGTGCCTCGCTTTGCTCGGCGCTGCGGACATGTTCTCCGTCTACGTCCGCCAGTCGCTCATCCAGCTCTACACGCCGGACGAGATGCGCGGCCGGGTCGGCGCGGTCTCGCAACTGTTCATCTCGGCCTCGAACGAGCTCGGCGAGGCCGAATCGGGCTTCCTCGGCGCGGTGATCGGTCCAATCCCGGCAGTGATCGCCGGCGGGATCGGCGCCATCGGCGTGGTCTTTCTATGGTCCTGGTGGTTTCCCGAGCTGCGCCTTGCAAAAAGCTTCGACGAACCCGATTTGCGCCGCGCTAGACCAGAGGAGCACGCTTGATGAAAGCCGCCACCGTCCTCGAGACCATCGGCAATACCCCGCACATCCGCATCAACCGCCTGTTCGGCGACCGGGCCGAAGTGTGGATGAAGTCCGAGCGCGCCAACCCCGGCGGCTCGATCAAGGACCGGATCGCTCTCGCGATGGTCGAGGACGCCGAACGCTCGGGCAAGCTCAAGCCCGGTGGGACGATCATCGAGCCCACCTCGGGCAACACCGGAATCGGCCTTTCGATGGTCGCCGCGGTCAAGGGCTACAAATTGATCCTGGTCATGCCCGAAAGCATGAGCCTCGAGCGCCGCCGGCTGATGCTGGCGTACGGGGCGACCTTCGACCTCACCGCCAAGGAAAAGGGCATGTCGGGCGCCGTCGACCGCGCCCGCGAGCTGGTCGAGCAGACCCCGAACAGCTGGATGCCGCAGCAGTTCGACAACCCTGCCAACGTCGAGGTGCATCGCCGCACGACCGCGCAGGAAATCCTCCGCGACTTCGCCGACACGCCGCTCGACGCGATCATCACGGGGGTCGGGACCGGAGGCCACATCACCGGGTGCGCCGAGGTGCTGAAACCCGTCTGGCCGAACCTCAAGGTCTTCGCGGTGGAGCCGGCGCTCGCGCCCTTGCTGAGCGGCGGAAAGGCGGGGCCGCACCCGATCCAGGGGCTTGGCGCCAACTTCATCCCGAGCATTCTCAACACGGACATCCTAGACGGGATCATCGACGTCGATGCCGGGGAAGCGAAGGAAATGGCCCGCCGAGCGGCACGCGAAGAGGGCTTGCTGATCGGGATCTCGTCGGGCGCCGCGCTGGCCGGGGTGGCGCAAAAGCTCCCCGAACTGGGCGACAACCCGCGCATCCTGACCTTCAATTACGATACCGGCGAGCGCTATCTGTCGGTAGCCGATTTCCTGCCCGAATAGAAAAGCTTAAGCCGCCGCTAACCTCGCTTCTTGGCCTTAGCTTTAACTGCCCGAAGTTAAGGAGGGGGCGCGAGCGCGTCAGCCGCTCGAGTGAGGTGGGGGTCGATGCGTCGAACGCTGTTCGGGAAATCACCGGAGCTTGAGCGGCTCGCGCCGCCGCGCGCCTCGATCCGCGATGCGCTTTCGTTCGACGTAACCGATCAGCAGGCGAGTGCCGACATGACGCTCGCGGAGCGCCGCGTCGACAGCTGGACGTTCGCCCCGTGGTTGCTTCTTGCCGGCCACCTCGTGATTGCCGCAACCCTGGTGGCCGAGGGCCGATCCGCGGATACGCACGCAAGCCTTGCACCTGTCATCCTGCCGATGGCCGCTTCGCTTGCGCTCGACCTGGCTGCGGGCCTGGTGCTCCTCGGCTGGAGGCGGCTGCAAATGGCGCCGCATGTGATCGGCCGCATGATGTGCGGATATCTCGGTGCGACGGGCGCGCTCTGGACCTTGTCCAGCGTCGCGACCGGGAGCCTCGGGCTCAAGGACATCGGCTTCGTCACGCTCGCGATGACCACCGGCTTCTTCGTCCGCTCGATCGTCGCGGTGACTGCTCCGCCTCTCGCGATCATCAACGCGGTCGTGGCCATTGTCTCGACCATCCTCTTTTCGAGCAATGCGGCGATCACCTTCGCGATCGACGCCCTCGCGCTCGTCATGGTTGCCTACAGCGTGGCCAACACGCGTGAATCGCTCGCCCGGGGAAGGCGCCGCCTTGCGGTCGAATGGCAAGCCCAGAAGGCGCTGAACTTCGTCGACGAATTCGAGAACAGCGGGCGCGGCTGGTTCTGGGAAACCGACTCCCTCGGCACCTTGTCTTATGTCTCGCGGCAGCTGGCCGACGATTTCCAATGCCAGCCCGAGGCCCTGCGCGGGCGCAAGTTTACCGACCTGCTGTCGGTCGACCATGCTTCGGATTCGATGGAGGAACGCAAGACGCTCGGCTTCCATCTGTCCGCCCGCTTCCCCTTCTCCGACGTGGTCGTCCGGCCGGCGAGCGAGGAGGACGTGCACTGGTCGCTTTCGGGTAATCCGATCTTCGACGAGCGCGGCCGTTTCCTCGGCTTTCGCGGGATCGGCACCGACCTCACCGAGCAGCGCAAGTCGGAACGCGAAATCTCGCGCCTCGCGCGGTTCGACTCCCTCACCGCTTTGCCGAACCGGGCAATGATGCGTCAGACGCTCGACGAGGCGCTTCGCAACGCCTCGCATCGCCAGAAGGGCTGCGCGCTCTTCATGATCGACCTCGACCGGTTCAAGAACGTCAACGACACGCTTGGCCACCCGATCGGCGACGCGCTGCTCAGGCAAGTCTCGGAGCGGCTGAAGTCGGTCATGGGCAACCACGGCCAGGTCGGCCGCCTCGGCGGCGACGAGTTCCAGGCGGTCCTTCCGGGGTCGGTCGACATCGGCCTGCTGGAATCGCTCGCGCGCACTCTCATCGAGCAGGTCTCGCGCCCCTATGTCATCGAGGGACACAAAGTCACGATCGGAGCGTCGGTGGGAATCGCCATCGGCGACCCGGGCCGGGCAAGCGCGGACGCGCTGGTTCGCAACGCCGATCTCGCGCTTTACGCGGCCAAGGCGGCGGGCCGGGGCAAGCATTGCCTGTACGAAAATTCGATGCACAGCGAGGCGGCAGAGCGCCAACTGCTCGAGAACGACCTTCGCCAGGCAGTCGATCGGGGCGAGCTGGCCGTGCATTATCAGCCGATCGTCCGCGCCGCGGGCGAGGAGATTTCCGGCTTCGAGGCCCTGGTCCGGTGGCAGCATCCGACGCGCGGCGCCGTCGGCCCCGCAAAATTCATTCCCCTCGCCGAGGAAGCCGGACTGATCGGCAGGATCGGCGAATGGGTTCTCCGGACTGCTCTGGAGGAAGCGGCGCAATGGCCGGAAATGGTTCGTGTCGCGGTCAACCTCTCGCCGCTGCAATTCAACGACCCGAATGTCGCCGCGATGGTCGCGAAGCACCTCAGCGAGACGGGCGTTCAGCCGGAACGGCTCGAGCTCGAGATCACCGAGGGTGTGTTCCTCGCGGAGGGCGATTCCACGGACGAAACCTTCGCCAAGCTGAAGAAGCTCGGGGTCCGTCTTGCACTCGACGATTTCGGCACCGGCTACAGCTCATTGGGCTATTTGAAGAAGGCGCCGTTCGACAAGATCAAGATCGACCAGAGCTTCGTTCGCGGAGCCTCGGCGTCGTCCGACACCAACCGTAACGCGGCGATCATCCGCGCCATCGTGACCCTCGCCGAGACGCTGGGGATGGATACCTGCGCCGAGGGCGTCGAAACCCACGACGACCTTCAGCTGATCCGCGAGCTCGGGGTCAGCATGGTCCAGGGCTACATCTTCGGAAAGCCGAGCGAATCCTCCATCGCCCGCGAGCTGGCGAACAGCGTTCGAGTCGAGGCCGACGGCTTCGCCTGCACGCGCGAGCCCCGCCACCGTCTGATGCGCCGGGCGATGACCTGCATCGACGGCCAGATGGTCGAGCTCAAGCTGCGCAACATCTCCTCGATGGGCTCGCTCGTCGAATGTCACATTCCCGTCGCACCCGGGACCGAGCTCGGAATCGACATCGTCGGCGTCGGACCCGTCCGCGGAATCGTGCGCTGGGCGCAGTCCGGCAAGTTCGGGGTGCAGTTCGAAAGACAATTCGACCTGACCCGCCTAGCGCCGAAGCAGGAGCGCCGGAGCAACGTCGGAATGATGAGGCCGTCCTACCTCGATCAGCGCCAGGCTGGCTAAGGCTTTAGAGAATCCCCGCGAACCGGCGCGATTCACCCCGGTCCTTGCCGTAGAAATCGTCGAAATAGACAATCGACGTACCGCTTGGGACGGCGGTCAGATAGGTGATGTAGATCGGCACCGGCGAGGGCAGGTTCACTTTCTGCTCGGGCTTTGCGCCCTTCGGGCTGGGCGGCTTGCCGTTGAACAGCCAGCGCTCGAAACGCGGAGCATCCTCGAGGCGGACGCAGCCGTTGCTCTGAAGCCTGGCCGCCTCCTCGATCTTTTCCTTTTCGGGCGTGTCGTGAAGCCAGATCCCCTGCTTGTTCGGGAACATGAACTTCATCCGCCCCATTGAATTGGCGGGTCCGGGCTTTTGCCGCATGCGGACCTCGACCCGTCCGGCGGCGACTGCGTGCCAGTCGATCGACATCGGATCGATCAGGTGCGCATTCGGACCCCAGTCGGAAAGCACCTCGTAGCCCCTCTTCTTGAAGTAGGCGCGGCCTTCCTTGAGGATCGTCGGGGCAAGCCGCTTGGAGGTGATGTCCGGCGGCGAGTTCCAATAGGGATTGAGCGCGACGTAGCGGATGTAGGCGACCATCATCGGGGTTTGGGCGATGGGATCGGGACGGCCGGCGACAACGCGCATCGAATCCACCACCTGCCCGTGATCGTACATGTAGAGCCGCGCCGCGGGCGGGTTGACGATTACGTAACGCCCGTTGTCCGAGGGAAGCGCGCGCGCCCGCTCCAAATTCACCTCGAGCACGCGCCGTTCGGAGTCGCTGCGGTAGATGCGGCTGGCGATCGCGGCCCTGAGCTTGGCGTAGATCGGGTTCATCCAGCCCATGTTCTGGACGTAATCGGAGAGCGAAGGCGCGCGCGCCGCGGCAGTAAGCAGCTCGGTCGCCGAAGGCGGCGCCGGTTTCAGCTGAGGATCGACGTAGATGATTCCGCCGGGATCGTGCTTCTGGTCGCCTGCGAAGGCGACGAAGGCTTCGCTGAGCATCCGGTCCGCGCGCTGGACCGCGGACGGGTCGCCCCGCCGGGCGTCGGCGATCGCGCGGCCGATCGATTTCACATTGTAGCGTTTCGGGTTGAGATGGTCGGCATCGGCCGTGGCCAGCAGCGACAAAAGCTGCGTCGCGGCAGCACCCGCGCCCGGCGCGAGCCACAGCGGCGCTCCGTCCCGCGCGCGGTAAAAGCTCGACACGTCCGGGCCATGGGACCGCGCCGCGTGTGCAGGGACTGCGCCCCCGGCGAGCGGCACAGCCGCCGCCGCAGCCAGTCCGAGGACGAGAAACCCACTCAGCGGCCGAGCGCCGCGCACTGACTTAGCCATCTATCCACTTCACTTGTTCGAGAATGCGCCGGGAAGCCCGCAGGACCATCAACGCACCAGATCCGCCAACGGTTTATCCGCGCCCGGGGTGAACGTGCAATGTCCAGGTAAATCGCTGTTTGGCAGGAGTTTAACAGAGCACAGGAAAAGAGCGCCGGCGATTGCCGACGCTCTTCCTTGCGAAAACCGCGCCGATTAGTAGCGGCGATTGATGTCGACGTCGCGGACATAGCCGCGATAATCGACGTCGCACCTCCATTGGAGGTCCGATGCATTGGCGTAATTATAGCCCAGCGCGCCATAGGCGCCGTAACCGTACGGGCCATAATTGTTATACGCCATCCGGCCGCTGCTCGCGACGCCGCGGACCCGCATTCCATTGCGGGTCTGGCTGGCCGAGGTGATGCCGGTCACTCGTCCATAGCTGCCCGTCGGAACGCCGATGAGCGAGCCCAGGATCGAGGCCAGGCTGGTGCGGTTGGCGAGGCGGCTCTGGACCGCTGCCGTGCACTGCTGTTCGGCAACATTGGCGCCGATGCCATAAACGCCGTACGCGCTCCCATAGGCGCCGTAGGGGCTGTAACTGTTGTACCCGTAAGGGTAATATTGCGCCGCCGCAGGGGCCGCCGCCGTCATCGCTGCGAGGCCGGCCGCACCGGCAAGCATTTTCTTGATCATACGCATGGCTCAAATCCTCCTTCCACACGGTTGGAGCCTTCGCCCTAAAAACGTTTGGCAAGTGGGGAGGGGACGAAGTTCGTCGTGGTGCTGGGGCAGGCCGTCGCGTCGACGTGAACCGTGGTTGAACAGGCGCTTCGACTGCGCCTGCCGAACTAGCGTAAGCCCCTGACTTGTCAGGATTTCACGTGGTTTGCCAAGCGATTCCTGCTATATGTCGGCGCGGGGACACAGGGAGGCTGGTCATGGAAAGCACCTTCGCAAACTGGCGCAGCGCAATGGTTGGGCTGGGTCTTACGGTCGCCGTAGTCGGCGCCGGACTTGCGATTGCGTTCATGTAGCGCGGGACCGTCACCGTGAGCGATCGCGCCGCCTCGGCGGCGAAGACGCCGCTCATGTCGAACCAGGCGGCAGCTTCGTCGAACGAGCATCCAAATCCGCCGTGAAACGGGCGATCATGCGCGCTCCCTCGAACCGGAGGACCCGCATGCGCCGCTTCGCCTTCTATCTGGCCCCGCTCGCGATCACTCTGCCAGCCTGCCACTCCAGGCAACCGAGCCAGCAGCAGCCTCAATCTCAAGCATTGCAGTCGGACATCATCGCGCAGGCCGTCGCCGATCCGGCGAGGCCGGCCGGCTACCGGGCCGCCGACGAGTTCCGGAAGCCGGCCGAGACCATCGCCTTTTCGGGGGTGCGGCCGGGGATGATCGTCGGCGAATTCTACCCCGCCGGCGGCTATTTCACGCGCATGCTGAGCGACGTGGTCGGACCCGGCGGGCACGTTTACGCGATCGAGAACAAGGGCTGGAACGACTCGGTCAAGGACGACCGCGCGATGCTCGCCGAGGGCAAATGGAAGAACGTCTCGCTCGACGTCCAGCCGTTCGGAACCGTGAAATTCGAGAAGCCGCTCGACATCGCCTGGGTCACCCAGAATTATCATGATCTCAAGATCCCCGAATACGGCAATGTCGATACGGTCGCCTTCGACCGGGCGGTCTATGCGGCGCTGAAGCCGGGCGGAATCTTCTTCGTGCTCGACCACCAGGGCTGGCCCGGAATGACCGCGGCCGACGTCGCGAAGGTGCACAGGATCGACCAGGCGCAAGTCATCCAGGAAGTCACCTCAGCCGGCTTCCAGCTCGCCGGTGAAGGCAAGTTCCTGAACCGACCCACCGACGACCCGCACCTGCCGATCTTCGACAAGAAGGTCCGCGGCCACACGGACCAATATGCCCTGAAGTTCGTGAAGCCGGAGAAGTAGCGGCTAAAAGGCCGCGGCGGGGATTTTCATGAGGGTTTCGGCGCCGGCCTCGATCTTGCGGCGAAGCGCGGTCGATAGCGGCAACTCGCGCTCCGCATAGAAGCGCGCGGTAATGAGCTTGGCTTCGTAGAAGTCCGAGCCCTCGTCGCCCGCCGCCTCGCTGGCTGCTCGAGCCATCTTCAGCCACATCCAGCCCAGGGTGACCAGGCCCATCAGGTCCATGTAAGCGTAGGCCCCGGCGCCCGCATTGTCGGGGTCGGCCATGCCGTTCTGCGCCAGCCACATGGTCGCGGCCTGCAGGTCCTGGAGCGCGGGCTCGAGAGCAGAGGCGATGCCGGCCGGGTCGCCGGCCTGCCTCGCGTCTGCGATGTCCCTTCCCACCAGCTCGAAAAAGGTCCGGATCGCCCGGCCGCCATCGCGCGGGAGCTTGCGGCCGACGAGGTCCATCGCCTGGATCCCGTTGGTGCCCTCGTAGATCTGGGTGATCCGTGCATCGCGCACGAACTGCTCCATGCCGTGCTCGCGGATGTAGCCGTGGCCGCCGAGCACCTGCTGCGCATAGACCGCGGCCTGAAAGCCCTTGTCGGTGAGATAGCCCTTGATCACCGGCGTCACGATCCCGAGCAGGTCGTCGGCCTGCTGCCGTTCCGCTTCGTCCGGCGAGCGGCGCGTGAGGTCGACGAGCAGCGAGCCCCACAGGCACAGCGCCCGCCCCGCCTCGTTCCACGCCTTCGATTCCATCAGCATCCGACGGACGTCCGGGTGGACGATGATCGGGTCCGCCTTGGCGTCCGGCTCCTGCTCCGACTTGTTCAGCGCTTTCCCCTGCCGCCGCTCGCGCGCGTAATTGACGGCATTCTGGTACGCGACCTCGCCTTGGGCGAGCCCCTGCAAGCCGACGCCGAGCCGAGCCGCGTTCATCATGATGAACATCGCCTGGAGGCCCTTCTCGCCCTCGCCGACGAGCCAACCCTTCGCGCCGTCATAGTTCATGACGCAGGTGGCGTTGCCGTGGATGCCCATCTTCTTCTCGAGCGCTCCGCACGACACGGCGTTGCGCTCGCCCAGCGATCCGTCCTCGTTCACGAGGAACTTGGGAACCACGAACAGGCTGATGCCCTTGACGTTGTCGGGCGCGCCCGAGCGCTTGGCGAGGACGAGGTGGATGATGTTTTCGCTGAGGTCGTGCTCGCCTGAGGAGATGAAGATCTTTGTGCCGGTGATCGAGTAGCTGCCGTCGTCGTTCGGCTCGGCGCGGGTCTTGAGGAGGCCGAGGTCGGTGCCGCAGTGCGGCTCGGTCAGGTTCATCGTGCCGGTCCACTGGCCCGTCGCCATGTTCGGCACATACTTCCGCTTGAGCTCGTCGCTGCCTTTGACGAGGATCGACGCGATCGCGCCCGCCGTCAGCCCCTGGTACATTTCGAAGCTGTGGTTGGCGGAGAGGATATATTCGCTGACCGCGGTGCCGATAACCTGCGGGAGCCCCTGCCCGCCATATTCTTCAGGCACGGTCAGCGTCGGCCAGCCGGCCTCGCAAAATTGGCGATAGGCGTCCTTGAAGCCCGGCGGGGCGGTCACCGAACCGTCGTCGGCGCGCTTGCAGCCGACCTCGTCCCCGACGCGATTCAGGGGCTGGAGCACTTCCTCGCAAAAGCGCCCCGCTTCCTCGAGGATCGCCTCGACCAGGTCCGGCGACGCGTTCGCGAAGCCGGGAAGGTTCGAATAGCGGCTCAGCCCGAGCACCTCGTCGAGGATGAAACGCGTTTCGCGAACGGGCGCCTTGTAGCTGGGCATCTGCTAACCTCCCTGTCAGCAGGCCCTATTGTGCGGGCGGCGCCACGTCCAGCGCCGCCGCACCTCGCGGCTAATGGTCGCGAATGGCGTCGATGAGCTCTTTCTTCGACATGTCCGAGCGGCCCTCGATGCCGATCTTCTTGGCCTCGTCGTAGAGATCTTCCTTGCTGCGATCCTCGAGATCCGTGCCCCGATGATCGAGCGAGCCTTCGGCTTTCGCATTCGAAATGCGCGCGGCCTTCTCCTTCGACATCCCGTCGTCCCGGAGCGATTCGTACATGTGCGGCTTCTTGATTTCGGGACCGTGTTTACTGCCAGGCATGGCTATCTCCTTTCGTTCAGACAACGGACGGAGGCATGCTGAATTTTCATGATAATCGACGGAGTGAGAACAGGGAGCGGCGCAACGACCAACAAGAGAGTGGCGAAGCCCGGAGCAGTGCATGCATCCGTGGTTCAGCGCCCGACGTATATGCGGAAAAGCCTAGGAGTAAGAGGAATGAAGACCGCAGGCCGGTTGATTGCAGCAGCGCTTCTTGGGCTGCCGCTCGCGCAAGCGGGCGCAGCCCCGACACCGAGGACGGAGACGGCGGTGCTCGCCGGCGGCTGCTTCTGGGGCATGGAGTGGGTGTTCGAGCATGTGAAGGGCGTGCGCGCTGTGCAGTCCGGCTATGCCGGCGGAAGCGCGGGAGACGCGAGCTACGACAAGGTCAGCTCCGAGAAGACCGGTCATGCCGAGGCGGTGAAGATCAGCTACGATCCTTCGCAGATCAGCTACGGCAAGCTGCTGGAAGTCTATTTCACCGTCGCGCACGATCCGACAGAAGTGAACCGCCAGGGCCCGGACACAGGGCCGAGCTATCGCTCCGCGATCTTTCCGCAGAATGATTCGCAGGAGAAGTTCGCGCGTGCCTACATCAGGCATCTGAGCGCCGCGCACGTCTGGAATAAGCCCATTGCGACGCGGATCGAGCATGGCGGCTTCTATGCGGCCGAATCCTACCATCAGGGCTTCGCGGAGAAGCACCCATATTACCCGTACATCCTGGTGAACGACCGGCCCAAACTCAGCGCGCTACACAAGAAATTCCCCGCTCTTTACAAGGGCTAAGACGGCTAAGCGGTTAAGATTTCACGATTTATTCAGGCTGGGGGCGACAAGACGGGGCCTGCACCCTATATGGCGCGTGCAACAGCGTAACAGTGGTTAGCCGGGGACCCTGAAGGCATGCTGACGACCAATCCGTTCGACGATTTCGATTGCGATGGAGACAAGCTGCGCGAGGAGTGCGGCGTCTTCGGGATCTGGGGCGCCGACAATGCGGCCAGCTTTGTCGCGCTCGGCCTGCACGCGCTGCAGCACCGCGGGCAGGAAGCCGCCGGAATCACCAGCTTCGACGGCAAGTTCTACCATTCGCATCGGGCCATGGGCCACGTCGCCGGAAATTTCGACCGTGACGATGTGATCCGCAGGCTCGCCGGCCGTTCGGCAATCGGCCATGTCCGCTACTCGACGACGGGCGAGACTGCGCTCCGCAACGTCCAGCCGCTCTTCGCCGAGCTGGCCGAAGGCGGCTTCGCCGTCGCGCACAACGGCAACCTTTCCAACGCGATGAAGCTCAGGCGGACTCTCAACCGCCGCGGCTCGATCTTCCAGTCGACCAGCGACACCGAGGTCATCATCCACCTCGTCGCGACCTCGCACTTTACCAACACGCTCGACCGGCTGACCGACGCGCTGAAGCAGGTCGAGGGCGCTTATTCGCTCGTCGTCCTGACCGACGAGGGCCTGATCGCGTGCCGCGACCCGCTCGGCATTCGGCCGCTCGTGATGGGCAAGCTCGGCGAGGCGACGATCTTCGCCAGCGAAACGGTGGCGCTCGATGTGATCGGCGCGAGCTTCCTCCGCGATGTCGAGCCCGGCGAAGTCGTCCTCGTCAACGACAGCGGGATCCGCTCCTTCCGGCCATTCGAGCAGGTCGCGCCGCGGCCTTGCATCTTCGAGCACGTCTATTTTTCGCGCCCCGACAGCATCGCCGAGGGCGTATCGGTTTACGAAGTCCGAAAGGGCATCGGCGCTGAGCTCGCCCGCGAAGCGCCCGTGGAGGCGGACTATGTCGTTCCGGTGCCCGACAGCGGCGTGCCGGCCGCAATCGGTTTCAGCCAGGCGAGCGGGATTCCGTTCGAGCTCGGCATCATCCGCTCGCACTATGTGGGGCGAACGTTCATCCAGCCGAGCCAGGAAGTCCGCCATCTCGGCGTCAAGCTGAAGCACAACGCCAACAGCGCCCTGGTCGACGGCAAGAGCATCGTCCTCGTCGACGATTCGATCGTTCGCGGCACCACCAGCGTGAAGCTCGTCCAAATGATGCGCGACGCGGGTGCGCGAGAGGTGCACATGCGCATCGCCTCCCCGCCGACGCGGCACAGCTGCTTCTACGGAGTCGACACGCCCGAGCGGGCGAAGCTTCTCGCGGCCCAGATGAGTGTCGACCAGATGCGCGACTACATCAACGCCGACAGCCTCGCCTTCATCTCGATCGAGGGCTTGTACCGAGCGCTCGGCCAGGAGCGAGACTCCGCCCAGCCGCAGCGCTGCGACGCCTGCTTCACCGGCATCTATCCGACCTCGCTCACCGACGTGTCGGAGAAGGAGAAAGGCGTCCCGCTGTCGTTGGTTGCCTCACGATAGCGTCATTGCGAGCGCAGCGAAGCAATCCAGAACGCCGGCAGATCTCCTGGATTGCTTCGTCGCTGCGCTCCTCGCAATGACGGTTCAATGATGACCGATTCGAAAGCTCTCCAGGACAAAATCGCGCTCGTGACGGGCGCCAGCCGCGGCATCGGCGCCGCCACTGCCGAGGCGCTCGCGGCGGCCGGCGCGCACGTCATCCTCGTCGCGCGAACCGCATCGGCGCTCGAAGAGGTCGAGGAGCGCATCCACGCCGCGGGCGGCACGGCCACGATCGCACCGCTCGACCTCACCGACGGCGAGAGCATCGGCAAGCTCGCCGTGGCGGTGGCCGAGCGGTGGGAGCGGCTCGACATCATGGTCCTCAACGCGGCGATGCTCGGCTCCCTCTCGCCGGTGCAGGATATCGATCCCAAGGAATATTCGCGGCTGCTGAGCCTCAACCTCCTCGCCAACCAGGCGCTCATCGCCGCCTTCGATCCGCTGCTCAAGCGCGCCGACAAGGCCGACGTCGTCGCCCTCACCTCCTCCGTCGGATTCGAACCGCGCGCCTTCTGGGGCGCCTATGGATCGTCGAAAGCCGCGCTCGAGACGCTGCTCCGCGCTTATGCGGACGAGACCGAATATACCGGACGGATGCGGCTCCACATCGTCGATCCCGGAGCAACGCGCACTCGAATGCGCGCCCTCGCCTTCCCGGGCGAGGAGCCGGAGAGCGTGAAGGCTCCAGACGTGGTGGCGGAAGCGATCCTGAGGCGTCTCACCTCGGATGCTCCAACCTGCGAGAAGGTGCGGGTCGAGGCCTGACTCAAGGCTGCCCTAGCTCAAGCGGGAACCCTTTCGCTCCCGCCGTCATCCAAGTCCTCGTGAACAAGCGGAAGGACATGAGAATGACACGCGCTTTGCTCTTCATCACTGCGGCGGCGGTTGCCGTTGCCGCGCCGGTCCAGGCGGCGGCGCCCACCGACCCGCAGATTGCCCATATCGCCTATACCGCCGGGAACATCGACATCGCGGCGGCCAAGCAGGCGCTCAAGACTTCCCACAACGCCACGGTGCGCGACTTCGCGCAGGAAATGGTGCGCGATCACGAGGCGGTGAACGCCAAGGCGCTCGCGCTGGTCAAGAAGCTCCATGTCACGCCGGAAGCAAACCCGACCAGCGCCAGCCTGACGAAGGCCGCCGATGCCGAGCACGCGAAGCTCGCCAAGCTCAGCGGCGCGGCGTTCGACCGCGAATATCTCGCCAACGAAGTCGCCTTCCACAAGACGGTCAACGGGGCGCTCTCTTCGACCCTGATCCCGTCGGCGCACAATGCCGAGCTCAAGTCGCTGCTCGAGACCGGGCTCAAGCTCTTCGAGGAGCATCAGGCGCATGCCGAGCATGTGGCGGCGAAGCTGAAATGAGAGTGTTGCCGCGGCGTCTTACCCTGTCCGCCGCGGTTGTCGGCGCGCTGCTGCTGGCCCTGACCCCCATGCCGGCAGCAGCCGCTACGCATGTCGTCGTGATCGACAAGATGAAATATTCCGCC
>Ga0207706_10000404_pt1 | contig 46374 bp, 30 predicted proteins | sample KBSC53metaG_FD_184318 | JGI IMG/M metagenome (GOLD analysis project Ga0207706, IMG submission 184318) | Corn rhizosphere microbial communities from Kellogg Biological Station, Michigan, USA - KBS C5-3 metaG (SPAdes) (version 2) | ecosystem: Host-associated > Plants > Roots > Rhizosphere > Soil ... | reverse complement strand
CCCGCACCCCCGCACCCCCGCACCCCCGCACCCCGTACTTCGTACCTCGTACCGCGGTTATTCGCCGGCCGGGTCGCTCGGGTCCCAGAGCAGCGTCACGGGGTGCGTCTGCGCCATCAGCCGGTCCAGGTCGTAGACGAAGTCGTGGCGGCTGTACTCGGCGTTCTCGTAGTGGTTGCCCACGTGGATCGCCTCCACCGGGCACACCTCCTGGCACATCCCGCAGAAGATGCAGCGGAACTCGTCGATCTCGTACACGATCGGGTAGCGGTTCCCCTGGTCGTCCTCGCCCGGCACCAGCTTGATGCAGTTGGCGGGGCAGATGGTGGGGCACAGGCCGCACGCCACGCACTTGGGGCGCCCGTCGTCGTGCTTCTCCATCACGTGCGTGCCCCGCCAGCGGGGAGACAGCTCCTTCTTCTGGTCGGGGTACTGGATGGTCAGCTCGCTCCGGTCACCCGCGGCTTTCGCCATGTGCCGGAAGGTGAGCGCCATCCCCTTGAGCGTGGCCCGCACGTAGCTGCTCTTGCCGGCGGGCCGCTTCATCACCTTTACGTTGATCGACATCGGTCGAATCGCTTTCCGGTTCAGCGGGGCGAGGGATTGGCGCCCACCGCCACGCGGCGCGACTGCGCCCGGGCGCGCGCGTGCTCGCGCGCCAGCCTGCGCTTCTCGTCGGGGGCGCCGGTGCCGACAAGGGTGTGCCCCCTGTCCATCACCCACAGGATGACCGCCAGCATCGGCAGGTTCACCGCCGCCAGCCCCAGCGCCCACCAGGGGCCGTAGGGAATGCCGAACGAATCCAGCGCCAGCACCGCGGCGGCCGTCACCACCACCGCGAAGAGCGCGGCGGGGAGCATGATCTTCCACCCCAGGTCCATCACCTGGTCGTACCGGAAGCGCGGCACCGTCCAGCGCACCAGCATGAAGATCAGGATGAAGAGGAAGGTCTTGATGGCGAACATCGCGAAGGTCGCCAGCGTGATCAGCACCGAGGGCGCGTGCCCCACCCAGGTGTTGCCCACCTGGCCCAGCATGTTGTCGCCCTGCCAGCCGGGGATGTCCCACCCGCCCAGGAAGAGCGTGGCCATCAGCATCGACACGGTCAGCACGTGCGCGTACTCGGCGATGAAGAACATCGAGAACTTCATCGCGCTGTACTCGGTGTGGTACCCGGTCACCAGCTCGCTCTCGGCCTCGGGAAGGTCGAAGGGGAGCCGGTTGGTCTCGGCGAAGCAGCTGATCCAGAAGAAGAAGAACGAGACGGCCAGCGGGATGGCGAACCACACGTGCATCTGCTGCTGCTTCCACACCACCTCGCGCAGGCTCACGTTGCCGGTGACCATGAACACCGACATCAGGCTGAGCCCCAGCGCGATCTCGTAGCTGATCATCTGGGCGCCGGCGCGCAGGCCGCCCAGCAGCGCGTACTTGTTGAAGGAGGCCCACCCGGCGATCACGATCCCGTACACGCCCAGCGAGCTGAACGCCAGCAGGAAGAGGATCCCCACCGGCACGTCGGCCAGGATCATGTGCACCACGCCGTACCTGCCGATCGGCAGCGGCGAGGCGAAGGGGATCACCGCGAAGGTGAGCATGGCCGGGGTGATGGACAGCATCGGGGCCAGCGTGAAGAACACGCGGTTGGCCTCGGCCGGGTTGGTCTCTTCCTTCAGGATGTTCTTGAGACCGTCGGCGGCCGGCTGCAGCAGGCCGCCGGGGCCCACGCGGTTGGGGCCCAGCCGGTCCTGCATCCACGCGCTCACCTTGCGCTCCATCAGGGTGAGCAGCGCCACGATCACCAGCACGGCCACGAAGACCACCAGCACCTTGATCACGGTAGACCAGACGTAGGCCTGGCCGGTGACGTCGTGGTACGTTGCTACGCTTGCTGCCTGCATCGGCGGAGTGGTCTTCTCCCGTGGTCGCCCGCCGCCGGAGTGGCGGCGGGCCGTCCTTCATCTATCTCGGACACGCCGACGTCCATCGAGGACGGCGAGGCGCGTGATCGATCTCGCTTCAGTCCCCTGCCTGCGCGAAGGCGCCGAGCTGCGCGCCCTGCTGCCCCAGGTCGCCCCAGGCGAGGGGCGCGAGCTCGGGGCGCACCTGGCCCAGCAGCGCGAACGCGTCGGCCGCGGTGGCCACCGGCGCGGCGTCGCTGATCCCGGCCAGCAGCACGCCCAGGATCTGCCACGCCGGGCGCGCCATCCCCGGCGCCTGCAGCGCGGGCCAGAAGCGCTGCACGCGCTTCTGCACGTTGGTGAACGTCCCCTCCATCTCCGCGAAGGTCGTCGCGGGGAGGACGAAGTGGGCGTTGCGCGCGGCGGGGGAAAGGAAGTGCCCCACGTAGACGAACACGCTCGCCGCGGAGCCGAAGCCGGCCGGCGCGTCGCTCAGCTCGTCGCCCAGCACCCAGAGCGCGCCGCCGTGGCCGGCGACGGCGTCCAGCCCGCCCAGCCCGTCCGCGCCGCCGGTGCGGGTGAAGCCGAACAGCTCGGCGCCGTGCACGTTGGCCGCGCGGTCGTTCCTGAGCGCCAGCGTGGGGAAGCCGGGAAGGACCACTTCCTCGCCCGTCTGGCAGCGGTAGACGCCGCTCCCGCCGCCCGCCGAATCGATCACGCGGCGCAGCAGGCCAAGGTCCTCGTTGGCCATGAACGGGGATACGACGGCCCGCGCGTCCGCCGACGACGACTTGAGCGCGGCGGCGAGCTTCGTCAGCGCCTCGCTCCAGCTGACGGCCTGCAGCGTGCCGTCGGCGCCGCGGACCAGCGGGGCCTCGATGCGGGCGCCGCGGTTGATCCACTCGTAGTTCAGCCGGCCGTAGTCGCACATCCAGTGCGAGTTGACTTCCGGGTTGGGCCGCGGCTTGATGCGCTGCACCTGGTTGTCGCGCGTTTCCAGGCGGACGTTGCACCCCTGGCTGCAGTTGGGGCAGATAGACGGGGTGCGGTCCAGGTCCCAGGCGCGCGCCTTGTGCAGGAAGTCCTTGGAGACCAGCGCGCCCACCGGGCAGATGTCGACGATGTTGTCGGCCCAGAGGTTCCCCTCCAGCCCCTCGTCGAAGAAGGTGTCGATCACGGCGCGGTGGCCGCGCTGCACCACGGTGAGCCGTTCGTCCTGCGCCACCTCGCGCATGAAGCGCACGCAGCGGGTGCACATCACGCAGCGGTCGGCGTAGAAGGTCACGTCGCCGCCGAAGTCGTCGCGCCCCAGCACCCGCTTGGGCTCGTGGCTGCGGCCGATCGCCCGGCCTTCGGCCGCCGTATAGTCCTGCAGCTTGCACTCGCCGCTCTGGTCGCAGACCGGGCAGTCGAGCGGGTGGTTCACCAGGTAGAACTCCAGCACGCCCTTGCGGGCCTCCAGCGCCTTTTCGCTCTGGGTGTGGATCACGTTGCCGTCGGCCACCGTCGCCACGCACGACGGCTGCAGCTTGGGCACCTTCTCGATCTCCACCAGGCACATGCGGCACTGCGCCGGGGCGGTGAGCTCCGGGTGGTAGCAGTAGTGCGGCACGTCCACGCCCGCCATCGCGGCGGCGTCGAGGATGCGCGTGCCCTTGGGCACGTCGAGCTCGACGCCGTCGATCGTGATGTGGACGGTTTCCACCGCCGCCTTCGTCGCTTCGGCCACGCGGCCTCCTCTTCTATGCAATCCGCCGGGCGTCACGTGGCCCGGCCGTGTCCTACAGGTCGTCTTCGATCGGCCGGCGGCGGCGCACCGGCGCGTCGTTCACGTACGCCACCATCAGCCCCACCACGGCGCCCAGGATGGCGAACGCCTCGTACTGCCCGGCCGCCGTACCCTCCGGCTGGCAGGGGACGAAGCTGCGCCGCCGCCCCACGCAGTTGGCGCTCGTCCACCAGAGGAACATCGCCACCAGCGCGCCCGCCGCCGTGATCAGCCACGTGCGCGGCTTGATCAGGAACGGAAGCCTGCGCACCCCGTCCTCGCGCGCTAGCGGACGGAGCCGTGCGCCGCGCCCGTCGACCCGGCGCCCACCAGCCCCGGCTCGGGCGCCATCAGCGCCTCGTAGTCCGCGCGGAACTTCTCGATGCTGCTGGTGATGGGCGCCGCCGCGGCGTCGCTCAGCACGCAGATGGTACGGCCCGACATGTTCTCGCTGATCGCCAGCAGCGTGTCGATGTCGTCGGGCACGCCGCGGCCCTGCTCGATGCGGCGCAGGATCTTGGCGGCCCAGGCGGTGCCCTCGCGGCAGGGGGTGCACTGCCCGCAGCTCTCGTGGGCGTAGAAGTCCACCATCCGCCGCACCTGCTTGACGAGGTTGGTGGTGTCGTCCATCACGATCACCGAGCCGCACCCCAGCATGGTTCCCGCGGCCGCCATCGCCTCGTAGTCCATCCCGATGTCCAGCTCGTCGGCGGTCATGATCGGGACGGACGAGCCGCCCGGGATCACCGCCTTGATCGGCCGCCCGTCTGGCGTGCCGCCGCAGACGTCGTAGATGAACTCCTTGAAGTTGAAGCCCAGCGGCACCTCGTAGTTCCCCGGCCGCTTCACGTGGCCGCTGACGCAGAAGAGCTTGGTGCCGGTCGACTTCTCGGTCCCCCACTGCTTGTACCAGTCGGCCCCGTTCAGAACGATGTGCGCGGCGGCGATCAGGCTCTCCACGTTGTTCACCGCCGTGGGCTTGCCGAAGGCGCCGGCGATGGCCGGGTACGGCGGCTTCACGCGGGGCTCGCCGCGGCGGCCTTCGAGCGAGTTGAGCAGCCCGGTCTCCTCGCCGCAGATGTAGGCGCCGGCGCCCAGGTGCAGGGTGAGGTCGATGTCGACGCCGCTGCCCAGGATGTTCTTCCCCAGGTAGCCGGCCTCGTACGCCTCCTCGATCGCCTTCGCCATCACCTGCGCCGCCTCGAAGAACTCGCCGCGGATGTAGATGTAGGCGTGCTCGGCGTTGATCGCGTAGGCGCCCACCACGCACCCTTCGATCAGCGCGTGCGGCGTCCACCGCATCAGCTCGCGGTCCTTGAAGGTGCCGGGCTCGCTCTCGTCGGCGTTGCAGATCAGGTAGTGCGGGTTCCCGGGCACCTTCCTGGGCATGAAGCCCCACTTCATCCCGGTGGGGAAGCCCGCCCCGCCGCGCCCGCGCAGGCCGCTGGCCTTCACGGTGTCGACGATCTCTTCGCGAGAGGTCTCCAGCGCCTTGCGCAGCGCCTTGTAGCCGCCGCGCGCCTCCCACCCCTTCAGCGTCCGCGCTTCGGGATCGCCGAAGTACTCGGAGAGGACGCGGGTCTCTTTCTCGTGCCTGTATGGATACGCCATGTCGGCTTTCGCTCCGTCGCCAGCTTCGCGTCGGATGGTGCTGAGTGCTTAGTGCTGAGTGCCGAGATTTCGAGGCGAGTGCCGTCGACCCGGCACTCCGCACCCCGCACTCAGCACGTCCCCGTCACGTCAGCCGCTCGAGAATCGACGGCACGTCCTCGGGCCGCACGTTCTCGTAGTAGCGCTCGTTGATCTGGACCGCCGTCGGGAAGCCGCAGGCGCCCAGGCACTCCACCTCCATCACCGTCCACAGCCCGTTGGCGCTGGTCTCGCCCGCCTCGGTGCCGGTGTGTTTCAGGAACGACTCGAACACCGCGTCGCCCCCGCACAGGTTGCAGCTGATGTTGGTGCACACCTGGATCAGGTACTTCCCCACCGGGCCCAGGTTGTACATGCTGTAGAAGCTGGCCACCCCGCGCACGTACGCCGGGGCGAGCTCCAGCCGCTCCGCCACCTCGTCCATCGTCGCGGGGCTCAGGTAGCCGCGGATCTCGTGCGCCAGGTGCAGCGCGGGGAGAAGCGCGTTCTGCCGGTCGGGGTAGCGGGAAAGGATCTTCCGCATCCGCTCCTCGTACTCGCCCACGAAGATCGGCGCCTCGCCGCTGTTGGCCCCCACCTGGTACGGCAGCGTGCCGGCCACGGAGGGATGGCCGCCGTCCCTGGGGCGGATGCCCACGAAGGCGGTGCCGCGGACGTCGGCCTCGGTCAGCGCGCCGAACTCGCCGGTGTCGCCGGCGAAGCCCGGGTTCTGCCGGGCGACCGGCCACGAGCTGGGGGGTGAATCCTGCCCGGCCTTGGCGGCGCTCATCGGTCGATCTCTCCCAGCACGATGTCGAGCGACGCGTTCACCGCGATCACGTCGGAGAGCAGCGCCCCCTCGATCATGTGCGGAAGCGCCGCGATGTTGATGAAGCTCGGGCCGCGCACCCGCCAGCGCACCGGCTTCGACCCGCCGTCGCTGACGACGTACATCCCCAGCTCGCCCTTGGAACTCTCGACCGAGAACCAGCTTTCGCCGACGGGGGCGCGCACGCCCTCCATCACCACCTTGAAGTGGTGGATCATGCTCTCCATGTCGTTCATCGCCGCCGTCTTGGGCGGGAGGATCACGCGGGGGTCGTCCACGTTGATCGGCCCGCCGGGAAGGCGGTCGATGGCCTGGCGAAGGATGCGCACGCTCTGGCGCATCTCCTCCATCCGGCACAGGTAGCGGTCGTAGATGTCGCCGTGCTCGCCCACGGGCACGTCGAAGTCGTACGTCTGGTAGTCGTAGTACGGCCGGTCCTTGCGCACGTCGTAGGTCACGCCGCTCGCGCGCAGGTTCGGACCGCTCAAGCCCCAGTTGATGGCGTCCTCGCCGCTGATCTCGCCCACGCCCTGCGTTCGCCCCACCCAGATGGCGTTGTTGGTGAGCAGCGTCTCCACCTCCTCGACCACGGGGACGAAGTGGTCGAGGAACTCCTCCAGCTGCGTGATCCACCCCGCCGGCAGGTCGGCCATCATCCCGCCGATGCGCGTGCTGGAGGTGGTGATCCGCGCGCCGGTGAAGCGCTCGTGCAGGTCGTAGATCTTCTCGCGCTGCTGGAAGGTGTAGAGGAACACCGTGAAGGCGCCCAGGTCGATGGCCGTGGTGCCCAGCCAGAGCAGGTGGCTGAAGATGCGGTCCAGCTCCATGCAGATCACGCGGACGACCTTGCAGCGCTCGGTCACCTCGATCCCCATCAGCTTCTCCACCGCCATGGCGTAGGCGCAGTTGTAGATCAGCGGCGCCAGGTAGTCCATGCGGTCGGTGAGCGGGACCACCTGGTTCCAGTCCCGGTACTCGCCGAGCTTCTCGAAGCTGGAGTGCAGGTAGCCGATGTGGGGGATGCAGCGGATCACGGTCTCGCCATCCAGCTCCAGCACCAGCCGCAGCACCCCGTGCGTGGCGGGGTGCTGGGGGCCGATGTTGATGAGCATGTGCTCGCCGTGGACGTCCTCGTGCACCTCGTACGCCTCGCCCTCCACGGGCACGATCGGCGCGTGCACCAGCGCGCCGCCCGGGGCCATCTCCGGGGAGCGCGTCACGTTGTAGATCAGCCTGCGCAGCGCCATCTCAGCCCCCTCCGCCCATGCCGCCGAACTGCCCGTGCTGGCCGCCGCCGGCCTCGCCCGCGGGGAACGGGTCGGGAACGGGCTGCCCCAGCACGTGGGCGATCTCGAGCTCCATGGGCGAGTAGTGGTCTTCGGTCTTTTGCGCCAGGGCGCGCCGCGTCTGCTCGGCGCGCGTGAAGCGGCCGCGCAGCGGGAAGTCCTTCCGCAGCGGGTGCCCCTCGGCGTAGTTGTAGGGCATCAGGATCCGGCGCAGGTCGGGGTGCCCCCGGAACACCACGCCGAACATGTCGAACACCTCGCGCTCCAGCCAGTCGCTGGCGCGCCAGAGGAAGTACACGCTGTCGATCTCCAGCCCGCTGAGCGGCAGCTCGCACTTCACGCGGAGGTTGAGCTTGTTGGAGACCGACCAGAGCTGGTAGACGACCTGGATCTGCCGACCGCCGCCGTAATCGACGGCGGTCAGGTCCTGCAGGAAGTCGTAGCGGTGCCCCTCGGCGTCCCTGAGCCACCCCAGGATCTCGAGGTTGCGCCCGGCGGGCACGTAGACGATGTGCTCGTCGCCCGCCACCACCTCGTGCCGCAGCACCGCGTCGCCGAAGCGCTCGCGGAGCGCGTCGACCGTGGGGTGCGGGGGGAGGCCGCCGGCCTGCGGGGGCACGGCTTCGGGCCCCTGCTCCGACGGGCGGGGGCCCTGGTCCAGGCCTTCGAGGCCTTTCTTGAACGAACTCTGATCGCTCATGTCGAAAGTGCGGAGTGCGGAGTGCCGGGTGCCGGGTGCTCGGGTTCGACGCACTCGGCACGCAGCACCCGGCACCGCTGTTCAGGGCCGCCGGTCGCTGACGCGAACCACCGCGCCGGTGCTCACCAGGCCGCTGGAGCGGTTCTGGCTGGTGCTGTTCCCGAACGGGGCGGTGATGGCCTCCACCACCTCGCGCGGGAGGTAGCTGCCGGTCTCGGGGAGCCGGTCCACCGCTTCCCACTCGCTCTCGCTGGTGGGGGCCGAGTTTCGGATCTTCTCCTGGATCAGCAGGATCCCGTAGATCAGCCCCTCGGGGCGCGGCGGGCAGCCGGGCACGTACACGTCCACCGGCATGATGGTGTCGATCCCCTGCACCATGCTGTACACGTCGAACACGCCGCCCGACGACGCGCAGGCGCCCATGCTGATCGACCACTTCGGCGACGGCATCTGCTCCCAGATCCGCTTGAGCACCGGCGCCATCTTGTAGCTCACCCGCCCCGCGCAGATCAGCAGGTCGGCCTGGCGCGGGCTGAAGCTCATCCGCTCCATCCCGAAGCGGGCCAGGTCGTACCGGGTGGCCGCCGTGGCCATCATCTCGATGGCGCAGCAGGCGGTGCCGAAGGGCATGGGCCAGAGCGAGTTCTGCCGCGCCCAGTTCACCACCGTCTCCAGCTTGGTGGTGAGAAAGCTCGGCTGGCCCGAAAAGAGCCCGCCGGGCTGCATCCCGGCCTTCTCGGCCCGCAGCTCCAGGCTCGAGCCCTTTTCCGTATGCACGGCGGGGGCGTTCACGGTGCTCCCCGCGCCCTGGTCGTTCAGTCCCATTCCAGCGCTCCCTTCTTCCACTCGTAGACCAGCCCCACGGTGAGGATCACGATGAACACCATGGCCGCCGCGAAGCCCGGCCACCCCAGCGCGCGGGCGCTGACCGCCCAGGGGAGGAGGAAGATAGTCTCCACGTCGAACACGATGAACAGGATCGCCACCACGTAGAACTTGACCGAGAAGCGCTCGCGGGTGCTGCCCAGCGGGTCCATCCCGCTCTCGTACGGCGACGCCTTGACCCGGGTCTGCTTCCCCGGGCTCAGCACGCTGGAGAGGACCACCATGCCGACCGCCTGCCCGATGGAGAGGGCGAGCAGGATCAGCACGGGGAGGTACGGGCGAAGCATCGGCGCCGTGGCCCTTCTGCGGTGGTTTGTGAAAACGTTCACTTGTTCGGAGCCGGGCCAAGATACTGCCCGCTCGCGCGCAATGTCAAGCAGCGGCGGGGCTTGCCGGGGCGGTGCCCCGCGCGTACGTTGGCGGCTCCTTTTCCCGGTGTTTCCGGGCCCGTCCCGTACCCCGCCGCAGCGGGCCGGTTCACCGGCCGCGCAGCAGGCGTGGGGCTCCCTTCAAGTCCTGTTCCGCCATGAGCATCCGCCCCGACAGCTGGATCCGCCGGATGGCCCGCGAGCACGGGATGATCGAGCCGTTCGAGGACGCCCAGGTGCGGCGGGGGACGATCAGCTACGGGGTGAGCAGCTACGGCTACGACATGCGGGTGGCCGGCGAGTTCAAGATCTTCACCAACGTCAACAGCGCCATCGTGGACCCCAAGGCGTTCGACGACCGGAGCTTCGTCCCCTTCGAGGGCGAGGTCTGCATCGTCCCGCCCAACTCGTTCGCGCTGGCCCGCTCGGTGGAGTACTTCCGCATCCCCCGCAACGTGATTACGCTTTGCGTCGGAAAAAGTACGTATGCCCGCTGCTTCAGCGGCGACACCCGCGTCGCGCTGGTGGACGGGACGGCGGCGACGCTCGAAGAGATGGCCCGCAGGGCGGAAGACGGCGAGATGCTGTGGGGCTACAGCATGGGGCCGTACGGAAGGATCATCGTCACCCTGCTCGAAGCCCCGCGGCACGTCGGCCGTGATTCCCTGATCGAACTCACGCTCGACAACGACGAAACGATCCAGTGCACGCCGGACCATGGCTTCATCCTTCGGGACGGCCGTGAAGCCGCGGCGGGAGAACTCCGTCCCGGCGACTCGCTGATGCCGTTGTACCGCCAGGTGGTGCGCGGGTACGAGGCCGTCTACCAGCCGATCAACGGGCACATCTTCCCCACACACCGGCTGGCGGACGAGTGGAACGTCCGGAACGGCATCTACCCGCAGGTGGCGGGAACGCATCGCCACCACCGCGACGGCGACCGGCGGAACAACATGCCGTGGAATCTGGAGCGGATGGCCGCGGCCGACCACGTTCGCCTGCACAACGCGGCGAACTTCGGCGAAGACTTCGACGCGGCGGAACACGGCGCCGCGATCCATGAGTCGCTGGCCCGGCGCAGGGAGAACCGGGAGTGGCGCGAGCACTTTGCGCGGGTCCAGGGCGAACGGGCAACGCGGTTCTGGAACGACGAGGCATATGCCGAGGCACGCGCACGCCTGATCGACACCCACCTCCGGAACTGGACGCCCGAGCGGCGTGACGCGCAGGCGGAGGCGATGCGGAGATGGTTCTCCGATCCCTCTCACCGCGAGGCGCAGGGGGAGCTTTCGCGGAGCGCCTGGGAACGCGCCAGCAAGGAGCGGCGGGAGAAACAGCGTGAGATCGCCCGCAACCTCAAGATCCGGCCAGAGATAACCGGCGAAGCCGTCGAAGCGGCGTTGAACGAGGCAGGGTCGATCCGGGGCGCCGCCCGGCTGCTGAACTGCGACCGCTCGGTTTTCCGCCGCTTTCCCGACGTCGTGGCGCGCGTGCACGGGCGACCGAAGTTCCGGAACCACAAGGTCACCGCCGTCCGCGAACTTCCTGGGGACCACGACGTTTACTGCCTCACGGTCCCCGAAGCGGGCAACTTTGCGCTCGCGGCCGGCGTCTTCGTGCGCAACTGCGGAATCATCACCAACGTTACACCCTTCGAGCCGGAGTGGGAGGGGTACGTGACGCTGGAGATCAGCAACACCACGCCGCTGCCGGCCAAGATCTACGCCAACGAGGGGATCGCGCAGGTGCTCTTCTTCGAGGGCGACACGCCGCCCGACGTGAGCTACGCGGACCGCAAGGGGAAGTACCAGGGGCAGGTGGGGGTGACGACGCCTCGTCTTTGAACCGGTGCGGGGGTGCGGAGGTGCGGGGGTGCGTTGTAGCGAGTGCCGCGGGAGGTCCGATTGCGCTCCGCGGGTGCCGCGCCCCCTTGCTCGCTCAGGCCCGCACCTCGCCCGTGCCGGGAGAGGTTGGTGGAGACGGACCTGGCGCTCGGTGACGAATCCAGTCGCTGGCGCGGTTGCGCACCCCCGCACCCCCGCACCCCCGCACCCCCGCACCATCTTTCGACCGGGCGCGCGTTGTGCAGCCAGCCGCCGCCCGTCCTGAACACGCGATGAACCAGACGCCGCCACGCGTCCGAGACCGGTGTAGATGACCACGAGAGCCCTGACCCCCAAGCAGCTCGACGCCATCCGCGAGGTGGTGAACATCGGCGCGGGGCACGCCGCGACCAACCTGTCCGCGCTCACCCGCCTGCGCGTGATGATCTCGGTGCCGCGCATCGAGTTCGCCGCGGGCGAGGTGGAGGCCGCGCGCGGCGTTCCCGGCGAGGGGCCGCTGGTGGTGGTCGCCGTCCCCATCATCGGCATCACCGACAGCGGGGGCGAGCGGGCGTCGCTCATCCTGGCGCGCGACACGGCGCTCAGGATGGTGGCGCTGATGCTGCGGCGCGACCCGGCCAACGCCATCAGCGCGCTGGAGCAGAGCGCGCTGATGGAGATGGGGAACATCGTCTGCGCGGCCTACGTGGGCGTCCTTGGCACCTTCCTGCACAAGAGCGTGATGATCGGCACCCCCGAGCTGCACGAGGGCGAGCGCGCGGCGCTGGCGCACCACGTGTCGGGGCTGATGATCGAGACCGACTTCACCTTCCTGGACACCACCTTCGAGGGCGTGTTCGTGCTCAGCCACACCGACGTGTCGTTCAGCTCGCTGCTGCGCGCGCTGGGGATGGACGACGCGCCCGCCGCCGCGACCTGACCCGCCGCCCCGCCCGTCCGCGATGACGGACGACACGCCGTTCTCGGCCGCCGCCCGCGCCGCGCACTGGAGCGCGCTGCCGCTGGGCGTGTGGGACGTGCTGGTGATCGGCGGCGGGATCACCGGCGCGGCGGCGGCGCGCGACGCGGCGGGGCGCGGCCTCTCCGTGGCGCTCGTCGACGCCGGCGACTGGGGGCACGGCACCAGTTCGCGCTCGTCGCGGCTGATCCACGGCGGGCTGCGCTACCTGGAGACGTACAACTTCGGCCTGGTGTTCGAGGCCAGCGCCGAGCGCCGGCGGCTGCTGGAGCTGGCGCCGCACCTGGTGCACCCCCTCCCCTTCGTCTTCCCGGTCTACCAGGGCGGCCCCACCCCGTGGTTCATGCTGCAGGCGGGGATGTGGCTGTACGACGCGCTCTCCCTTTTCCGCAACATCCGCCGCCACCGCGTCCTTTCCCGCGCCGACGTGCAGCGCGAGGAGCCGCACCTGCGCGTGCAGGGGCTGGCCGGCGCCGCGCTGTACTACGACGCCAGTGTCGACGACGCCCGTCTCACCCTGGCCAACGCCCGGGGCGCGCACGAGGCGGGCGCGGCCGTCGTTTCCCACGCGGAAGTGATCGGATTCCTGGACGAGGGCGGGATGGCGGGCGCCCGCGTGCGCGACCGCCTGACCGGCGCGGAAGCCGAGGTGCGCGCGCGGGTGGTGGTCAACGCCACGGGCCCGTGGAGCGATGCCGTCCGCCGCCTGGCCGATCCACAGGCGAAGCCACGGCTGCGGCCGACCAGGGGCGTGCACATCCTGGTGGAGCGCGAGCGGATCGGGAACCGCAACGCCATCACCTTCCAGAGCCCGATCGACGGGCGGGTGATGTTCGTGCTCCCCTGGGGCGACTTCACCTACGTGGGAACCACCGACACCGACTACCACGGCTCGCCCGCGGAGGTGCGCGCCGACGAAGCCGACGTGGAGTACCTGGTGAAGAGCGCCAACTCCGTCTTCCCCGGCGCGAAGCTGACGGCGGCGGACGTGGTGAGCACCTGGGCGGGCGTCCGGCCGCTGCTGGCGCCCGCGCAGGGCGGCGGAAAGGAGAGCGCCACCAGCCGCGAGCACGAGATCTGGTGGGACCGTTCGGGCCTCCTCTCCATCGCCGGCGGCAAGCTGACCACCTACCGGGTGATGGCCGAGCAGGTGGTGGACCGCGCCGCCGGCCGGCTGAAGGAGCGCCACAGGGTGGAGAGCGGGATCAGTCCCAGCGTCGACCTGCCGCTCCCCGGCGCGCCCTTGGGCCCGTGGGCCATGTTCGCCCACCGCATCGTGGAAGAGGCCGACGCGCTGGGGCTGGGCGGCGAGGTGGGGCGGCACCTGGCCCGCGCCTACGGCGACGACGCCGACGCGCTCCTCGCCGCCATCCGCGCGGACGCGTCGCTGGGCGAACGGATCGTGCCCGGGCACCCGTACGTGTGGGCCGAGGTGCCGCACGCCGTGCGCAACGAGATGGCGGTGGCGCTGGAAGACGTGCTGATCCGCCGCCTGCACCTGTTCTACGAGGCGCGCGACGGGGGCCTCGCCGCCGCATGGGCGATCGCGGAGCGGATGGCGGCCGAGGAGGGGATCGGCTGGAGCGGGTCGGAGATCCGCGCGCAGGTGGAGCGCTACCGCGCGGCGGTGGAGGCGACGCGGGGGTTCGGGGCGGCGGCATCGACGTCGGCAGCACCGGCACCCTGACGCGCCGGCAAGCGGGTCAGGGCGAATGAATTCGCTGCAACCGACTACACGAAGTCCGCCTTCGCGGACTACTGGCCGGCACGGGCCTCGCTCCCCCTCCGCTCGCGTAGGCTCGCGCCTCGCCCGCACCGGGAGAGGTTGGAGACGCACGGCCCGGCGCGGTGAGGCAAACAGTTGCGTAGACGCGGTTTGGGACGCCCGCGCCGCACGTTGGACGGGTCTCGCCCGAATGCTCGTGCGCAGTCCGCGAAGGCGGACTTCCCGAAGGTCCAGCGGCGGGTTTCAACCCGCCGCGTGGCGCGACCACGGCCGCGGCCATGCGGAGCCCGGCCCTACGGACGGATCTCCGCGAGGGAGTCCGCGAAGGCGGACTTGGGGCCGTCGTTGCCGCGGTTTCAACCGCCCCGCCGCAGGCCTATCTTCCCGAGACGAGGGTTCCTCGTCCCCACACTTCCCGCATGCACCCTGAACGCCGGCGACGAAACCAGGGCCATGGCACCGGCGCGGAACGCCGGCGCCACGGCGTGGTGCGCGCGCCCCGGCCCAGGCGCGCCGAAGCGAGCAACCGCATGCACGCGCTGCGGGTGCAGCTGGGCGACCCGGTGCGCCAGTTCCAGCTCGCGCTGGTGCTGCTCCTGATCGTGATGATCGTCGGCACCGTCGGCTACCGGCTGATCGAAGGGCTGGGGTGGATCGACTCGGCGTACATGACGGTGATCACCGTGGCGACCGTGGGGTACGGCGAGGTGCGGCCGCTGACCACTGCCGGGCGGGTGTTCACCATGGGGCTGATCGTGACCGGCGTGGGGACGGGCGCGTACGCCGCCAGCCGCGCCGTGGAGGTGATGCTGGGGCAGACGCTGTGGCTTTCGGTGCAGAGGAGACGCATGAGACAGTCGCTGGCGCAGCTGCGCGACCACTACGTGATCTGCGGGCACGGGCGCCTGGGCACGCGCATCGAGCGCGACCTGCGCGCCCGCGGCGAGCCGTTCGTGGTGGTGGACTGGAGCGAGCAGCTGGAGGAGTTCTTCCTGGGCGAGAACATCCCCCACGTGATCGGCGACGCCACGCACGACGAGGTGCTGGTGACCGCCGGGATCGACCGGGCGCGGGGGCTGGTGGCCGCGCTGGACAGCGATGCGTCGAACGTCCTTGCCGTGCTCAGCGCGCGGGAGATGAACCCCGACCTGCTGATCGTGGCCCGCGCCAACAGCGAGGCGAGCGAGCCCAAGCTGCGCCGCGCCGGCGCCGACCGCGTGGTTACGCCCGACGCCATCGGCGGGCACCGCCTGGCGCTGGCGCTGCTGCGGCCGGCGGTGCACGACCTGTTCAACGAGGTGTTCAGCTTCGGGGTGGAGATCCAGGTGGACGTGGGGCAGATCACCATCGAGCCCGACAGCCCCTTCGCCGGGCAGACGGTGGCCGGGTGCGACCTGCGCCGCCTGCGCAACGTGAGCATCCTGGCCGTGCGCGAGCCCAGCGGCCGCTTCACCCTGAACCCCGACGCGGCACGCGTGATCCACGTGGGAGAGACGCTGATCGTGATCGGCCCCGCCGAGGCGGTGTACGAGCTGGAGGCGATGTACAGCGGGGATTAGCGACGGCGGCGAGATCTGCACCGGCGGCTGAAGCCGCAGCAACAGCCTCGCAAACCGCGCGAGGTTTCAACTGCGCGGGCGCCCGGCCCAGTTCCGCGTACCGGGCTCTCGGCCGCACCGGAGCCGGTAGTCCGCGAAGGCGGACTTCGTGTGGTCGTTGCAGCGAATTCATTCGCCCTGCCGGCCGGGTGGGGCCCGGGTTCGGCGGAGGCGAAACAAACCGGCGTCCGCTTCCGTTCTCCTGTACTCGGGCGCGGATTGCGCGGCGGCCGGAAATCCGGCAGGAACACGAGCGCGGGCGCGGCCCGCGATTCACCGAATCACACGCGAGGTGGGCTGATGGCTGCTGCGGCGAACAAGGTGGAGGCGGAACGCAAGTCGCGGGCGATCGTGGACCGCTGGGCCAAGGCGAACCTGTTCACCGGCTGGATCCCCGGCGCCAGCTTCGCGCTGGCCGCCGTGGACATGGTGATGATCCGCCAGGTGGCCGACGCGTACGGCGTGGAGGCGTTCGACGAAGAGTCGCTGAAGGTGCACCTGGGCGGCGTGCTGGGGAGCGTGACCGGCGCCCTCGCCGGCGAGGCCATCGGCGTGATCCCGATCGTGGGGTGGGCCGTGAAGGCCGCGACGCTGCACTACAAGGCCGACACCATCGGCAAGGCGGTGATCGACTACTTCCAGAAGCACAGCGCGCTCCCGGAGGCGTAGGCGAACCCGGCGGCCGTTCACGGCGGAAGCTGCGAGGAGGGCTCCCGGCGCGGTCCGGGAGCCCTTTTCGTCGTCAGGCAGCGCGGCCGGGGCAAGGCCCGCCGCGGGCTAGGCCCAGTCGGAGTCGCGCACCTCGCAGGCGCGCGATACCTCCTGCACGGTGGCGGGCGCGTCGAGCCGGAAGAAGCCGCTCAGGCCGCGCTCCACGCGCGAGGCCCGGATCGCATCCTTGATGGCGAAGAACACGGTGGTGGCCAGCACCAGCGGCGGCTCGCCCACCTCCTTGCTCGAGAACGGCTGGTCGAACGGGCTGGGCGGCACCCCCGCCTTGCTGCGCGGAAAGAGGTGCACGTTGAACTCCAGCGGAATGCTGGTGGTGGCGGGGATCTTGTACTCCCAGGTGTTCGGCGTGTTGAGCCGCCCGGCGTTGGGGCCCGTGGGCTCCACCACCAGTTCCTCGGAGGTCAGGTACCCGATCCCCTGCACGAACGCGCCCTCCACCTGCCCCACGTCGAGCGCGGGGTTCAGGCTCGCCCCGATGTCGTACGCCAGGTCCGAGCGGAGGACCTTGGTCTCGCCGGTCAGGATGTCGACCTCCACCACCGAGCACGCGGCCGAGTAGGTGAAGCCCATGAACTGGTCCACCTCCTCGCCGGTTCCCCCGCCGGTCTGGTAGCCGGGGATCACGGGCTGCTCGGAGACGGGCTTGAAGGTGAGCCCCGAAACGCTCATCTCGCCCCCCGGCAGCGCCTCGCCGATGGCGCACACCAGGCTCACCCGCTTCTGGTACGCCTGCGAGACCAGGTTCTGCCACACCAGCTTCCCGTTCGCGCCGGGGCTGGCCTGCACCGTGGCGTTCCACCCCTGCACGCCGTAGTTCCAGAAGTCCACCCCCTGCTGGTGGCACCACTCGTCGCCGTTCTCCTTCAGCAGCTGGTAGCCGAACTCGGTGAGGCGCTGGCGCAGCTTCTCGCACACCCGCTTGGTGGCCTCGGCGCTGTAGGTGGTGCCGGTGGAGGCGCCGGTGCTGCTGGGGTTGGGGATCACGGCGGTGGTGGGGTCGCGCACGTCCACCAGGTCGAGCGGCAGGTTCAGCACGTACGCCGCCACCTGCTGCGCCTGCGTGAGCAGCCCCTGCCCCATCTCCACCCCGCCCTGGTGGATCACCACGCTCCCGTCGGACTGGTAGATGGCGGCCACCGCCGCGCTCTGCTCCAGCATGGCCAGGTTGTACCCCGAGGCGTACTTCACGGGGATCATCGCCAGCCCCCGCTTGCGCCACCGGTTGCCGCCGTTGAACTCCTCCACCTCGCGCAGGCGCTCGCCGTAGCCGCACACCTCCTTCAGGTACGACCACACCGCGCCGATGTAGCAGTACGGCATCGACTGGCCGAAGGGAGTGACGTCGCCCGCCTGGTACAGGTTCTTCTCGCGCACCGCCTCGGGGCGCATCCCGACGGTGAAGGCCGCGTGGTCGATGGCGCTCTCGAACATCACCTTGCTCTGCACGTCGCCGAAGGCGCGGAAGGCGGTGCTGGGCGCGGTGTTGGTCCGGCAGACGTCGATCTGCGCCTGCCAGTTGGCGATCCGGTAGGCGTTGTCGGAGCGCGTCATGATGCAGTCCGACACGATGAACGAGCAGTCGTAGAAGGCGCCGCCGTCGCCCCACATCCGGTTCACCAGCCCGCGGATGATCCCCTTGCGCGACGGGTCGGCCCTGCCGGAGTCGATGGCGATCTGGTACTGGCCGTAGTACGGGTGGCGCTTGCCGAACATGGCGCTGTCCTGCTCGCGCGAGAGCGCCACGCGCACGGGGAGCCGGGTCTGCCGCGCCGCCAGCGCGGTGGCCGCCGCGATGAACGCCGAGATCCCCGTCTTGCCGCCGAACGCGCCCCCCACCGAGGGGACGCGCACCGTGACGTCGGCGTACTGCGCCCCCAGGGCCATGGCGATCGACTGGTGCATCTCCAGCGGGCTCTGGGTGGAGAGTACGGCGTCGTACCGGCCGCTGTCGGCGGGGGTGACGACGGCCGCCTGGGTCTCCATGTAGAAGTGCTTCTGCCCGCCCACCCTCTGCGTGGATTCCACGATGCGGCAGGGGCTCCCGTCCACCGTCCCGGCGCGCACCCGCGAGGCGCGGTCGAGGGGCTTCCGGTCGGCCACCCAGTCCAGCCGGCTCCCCGGCCGGGTGATCTTCCAGATGTGCGCGACGAAGGAGGCGCTGGTGGGCCAGTCGGGGTAGATGCTCCCCACCCGGATCGCCTGTTCGAGGGAAAGGACGGGGCGGCCCCACCACCCGGGCTGCCCCGGCTGCACCTGGACCGGCGCGTAGCGCACGCACCTCGCCTCGACGTACGTCGCCACGGCCGCCGCCTGGGCCTGCGTGCGGGCCACCGCCAGCGCGATCGACTGCCCCACGTACTCCACCCGCCCCTGGGCGAAGACCGGCTGGTCGAACGCCATCCCCTGCAGGTTGACCCCCGATGCGGGGACGGAGGCGCTGGTCACCAGCGCCACGAAGCCGGGAAAGCGTTCGGCCAGGTGGGCCCGCAGGGCGTCCAGCGCCGCGGCCGGGTCGCCGCCGGGCGCGGGCGCGCCGGGGACGCCCAGGGTGTAGGTGGCCAGGGCGCGGCGGCTCTGCACGAACGCCCCCTCCACCGTGCGCGGCGAGCCATGGGTTTCCTGCGTGTAGTGGATCTTCCCCGACGCCTGGTCCATGGCGGTGAGCTTGATGTACGGCTGGCTCACCGGCGCGGTGTACGCCCGCGGCTCGAAGCTCTGCCGCCCCCGGGTCACCGGCCAGCGCCCCCAGGTGATCTCGCCGGCCGAGCGCACCGCCGGGGGGACGGGTGCGCCGCGCGCGTCCAGCGCGTTCACCATCGCCTTGTACAGCATCGACACCGCCAGCCGGACCTGGTACTCGGGCGAGAGCCCGTCGTAGGGGAGCTCGGCGCGGCGGGCGCGCCAGCGCTCCAGCTGGGCCGTGGCGCCACCCGCCAGCCGGGCGGCCAGTTCCGGGAAGTCGTCCAGCGACAGGGGGCGCCCCTCCATCGTGCGCGCGGCCTCGTCGGCGTGCCACGGGTAGGGCGCGATCCCGCCGAACACCAGCGCGGCCTGGTTCACCGTGAGGTCGTCGGCGAGGCACAGGAGGGTGGTGGCGTTCACCAGGCTGTGCGAGTTGACCTCGCGCAGCGCCACCTTCTGCGCCAGCACCACGTCGCCTGCGCCGCCGCGGGGGAGGTGGTAGGCCACGATCACCAGCCGGTGCGCCAGCGCCGGGTCCGCCGCCACGCGCCCCGCCAGCTCGGCCACCGTGGACACCGCGGGCTCCGGCGCGGCCGCGTCGAGGTACTCGACCCGGGCGCCCACGGCGGCCAGCGCGGTGAGCGCGTCGGAGGGGAAGGGCGCGCCGGTGCGCGAGGCGATGTGCTTGAGCACCAGCATGGTGTTGCCGCCCAGCGTGCCCACGTTGCGCACGATGCGCCCCGCCGTGCGCCGGGCCATGAACTCCACCGCGCCCAGCCGGGTGGTCTCGGGGTCCTGCCCGCGGCGCGGCGGCTTCCGGTTGGCGCGGGCGAGGACGGCGATCAGGTCGGTGTAGCTGGTCCCCGCGGGGATGCGCAGCGTGTCGCCCTGTTCCGTGGCGGGCCCGCCCAGTTCGGCCACGAAGCGGAGGTCCACCAGCGTGCGCGCGCGCTCGTACTCGGCCGGGTAGATGCCGTACGAGGTGTTGGCCAGGGTGAGGAAGGTGGCGGCCGGGTCGTACTGGCGCAGGATCTCCACCACCTCGGCCAGCGACTGCGGCGCCAGCCAGCGGCGGCGGCGGCCGTTCAGCGAAAGCGGCCGCGGCGGCGCCTGGGCGGCGCGGGGAAAGGGGATGGCCACCACGTCGGAGGGGAGCTGGACCTGCGAGTCGGGATCCAGCAGGCACTTCATCCGCTCTTCCTCGTCCTTCTCGGTCCAGTCCGAGGCGAAGGTCTTCATCCCGGTGAGGATCGGTCGGTAGCCGGTGCAGCGGCACAGGTTGCCGTCCATCGCCGCTTCGATCTCGCGCTGAGTGGCGCCGGGGTTGTTGACCAGGAAGTCGGACATGTTCATCACGAACCCGACCGAGCAGTAGCCGCACTGCGACCCGTTGTTCAGGGCCAGCCGGTACGCCACGGGGTTCATCCCCAGCCCCGGCGAGTCCTCGGCGGTGCTCCCCGCGGGGTGGCCGGCGCGGGCCAGCGCCTTCCGCGCGGTCAGGGCGATCTCCTGGCGGTGCTCGTGCTTGTCGGCCGCGGCCTCCTGCGCCTCGGCCAGCGCGGGGGGGAGCTCGGCGCCGGCGGGCATGGCGGAGCGGTGGAAGACGGGAACGTGGCTCAGGTACTGGGGCGGCGCCGGCTTGGTGGACCCGGTCCCTTCCACCGTGGTCACCACCAGCCCGTTGAGCGCCACCAGCGGGTGCAGGCACGAGTTGATGGCGCGGTGGCGGGGCTCGCCGGCCTCCGCGTCCCAGTCCGAGAGGATCACCGTGCACCCACCGCAGCCGCCCTGCCCGCACGGCTTCTTGGGCCCCGACAGCCCCACCCCGGGCGAGCGGAGGTAGTCGATCAGCATCGTCTGGGTGGACGGATCGTCGATCGTGATTTCCTGCCCGTTGAGCCAGAAGGTGAGCTTGCTCATGTCGGCGTTTCCGTTGGGGAGGGGCGGGCGCACCCGCGGCGGGACGGGCGAAGCGGCGGTCAGGGAACGGGGCGGCGGGCGCGGCGCGGGTCACGCAGCGGGCGGGCCGGGCGCGCGGCGAGCACGGCGTGCGCCTCGGCCACTACCGACAGGGCGATCTCCTCGGGGGTCTCGGCGCCCAGGTCCAGCCCGGCCGGCCCGAACAGCCGGCGCCGCCACGGCCCGTCCAGCGCCCCGGCGGACTTCAGGTCGCGGAGCAGGTCGCGGAAGCGCGGGCGGCTCCCGATCACCCCCACGTACGGCGCGGGCGAGCGGAGCAGCGCCTCGACCAGGGTGCGGTCGCGCACGTAGTTGTGGGTCATCACCACGGCGGCGGTACGCGGGGTGAGGGGCACGCGCCGGGCGACCTGGTCGGCGTGCACCAGCGGCACCCACTCGCGGGCGGCGGGGAAGTCGGCGCGCAGCTCGTCGGCGGGGCGGGTGCCGACCACCGCGACGCGCCACCCCACCGCGGCGCCCTGCCGCACCATCGCCGCCACGTCGGGCCCGCCGCCGAACACGGCCAGCCGCACGGGCGGGAGGACGCACTCCACCAGCGCCTCGGCCTCGCCGCCGCCGGGAAGGGAGAGGGTGACCGGCTCCGTCCGCCCCGAGTCCAGCGCGCGCTGGCCCGCGGCGGCGAGCGCCCGCCGGAGCGCGGGGAGGACCACGTTCCCCCGCGGCGGGTGGCCGGGCGCGGTCAGCAGGTGGCGGCCCACCTCGCCGGCCAGCGCGCCCCCGGCGCGGAAGACGGTGGCCAGCGCGTGCGGGCGGCCGCTCTCCGCGGCCCGGGCGAGGAGGGCGAGCGCGTGGGGGGCGGGGGCGCGCGGGTCCACGCGCTGCAGCAGCACGTGCACGGTGCCGCCGCACCCCGCGCCGGTCCCGAACAGGTCTTCGCCGCGCGCGGCGTCGAACCGCACCACCTGGGCGCGCCCGGCGCCCAGCACCCGCAGCGCGTGGTGCGCGATCTCGCGCTCCAGGCACCCGCCCGAGATGATGCCGGCCGTGGCGCCGTCGGGCGCCACCAGCACGCGCGCCCCCGGGCGGCGGTACGCCGAACCTTCGACCTTCACCAGCGTGGCGAGGGCGTACGGGCGCCCCTCCGCGTCCAGGCGGGTGGCGAGGGTATCGATTTGCCGGGATTCGCTCATCGAGGCGGGGAGGGCGGACGCAAGGCCGGGACGGACATCAATCAGAAAGACATTCAACCGTGTGCTCCCGAACATACGCGGCGGCGACGCGCGAAGTCAACGAAAATGTCTAAAAACGGGGGGCGTCCGCGGCCTGGCGCGCCCCGGTTCCGCGATTCCGGACGTGAAAGCGGGCTCCCGACCTGGAATCGGGAGCCCGGTTTTCGTGCCCGGTTGGTCCTGCCCGGTTTTCCTGCCTGGTCCTGCTACCAGGTGACCCAGTTGCTCAGCCGGGGGTTGGGCCGCGGAGGGGTCCGCAGCTGGCGCGACTGGTCCTCCAGGAAGCGGCGGATGCGCACCTCCACCTCGCGCTCGTTGGACAGGAACACGTAATGGCGGGCGCCTTCGATCGGCATGATCTGCTCGTAGTGCGCCTCGGCGCGGAAGCGGGCGCGCTGGCGTTCGAGGATGCGGCGCTCCAGCTCGAAGCGGGCCTGGGCGGCGCGCTGCTCGGCGGGCGTCATCTCGTCGTACCAGGGGTACCTCTCGCGCACCGTGCGCGGCACGGCGTAGATGGCCAGCACGGGCGTGTAGATCTGCCGGAACGAGGCGCGGGCCACGCCGCTCATCAGCTTCTGCCGGGCCTCGTCGACCACCCTCGCCTCGCCCAGCCGGCCGGCGCTGTCCACGCGGAAGACGGCGCGCAGCTCGCTCTCGGGGTAGCCGGGGCCGGTGAACCGCTCGGACCATGCGGTCCACGCGGCCACGTCGTTGCCCGCCGGGTCGCGCGGGCGCGGGAGGGGGTCGGCCATCCACTGGGGGTTGGCGTAGATCCTGGCGAAGTCGTAGGCGGCGTCGAGGTACACCAGCTTGATCATGCGCCGGCCCGCGTGCGCCGCCAGCCAGTTCAGCTCGCTCCCGCCGAACGAGTGCGCCACGAACGAAGCCCGCAGGATGTGGAACTCGTCCATCACCGCCATGATGTCTTCGGCCAGCGTCTCGGAATCGTACCCGTCCGCCGGCTTGCTCGACGCGCCGAAGCCGCGGCGGGTGATGCCGATCACGTGGTAGCCGTGGGTGAAGCGCGGCGCGAAGCCGTCCCACACGTGCGCGGTGTTGCCGTAGCCGGCCAGGAAGATCAGCGCCTCGCCGGTGCCGCCCCAGTCCAGCACCTCCAGGTCCACGCCCGGCGCCGTGTTCACGCGCCGGACGCGGTGCGGCGAATCGTCGTGCCACGCCACGGAGGACCGCGGCTGCGCGGCCTGCGCTCGGACGGGCGAGGCGGCGGCCGCACACGCGCAGACCGCGAGCGCGGCGGCGAGGGAGGTGCGCGCGAGTAGAGGAACGGGCGGGGATTGGTGGTCGGGGCGGCTCATCATCGCATCCATTCAGTCGGTGTTGGGGCCCGCCAGGCGCGGCTCGTCGGGTGGGACCGCGGCCTGGGCGAAGTAGCGCTCCAGCGTCTGGCTCAGCCCCGGCGCCAGCGCGGGGAGCTGGGCCAGGGCGCGGACGGCGTCCACGCTGTGCGGGCGGGTGTAGAGCACGTCGCTGGCGCGGAGCACGGGCCAGTCGGGGTGCGGCCGGTCCAGCAGCACGATCTCGTCGCCCGCCGCCACGTGCCCTTCGACTAGAACGCGCAAGTACCACCCGGTGCGACGGGTGCGCTGCACGCGGGCGGACAGGTCCCGGATCCCCCAGCGCCGCGCGATCTTCCAGCACGGCACGCGCGGCTGCGACACCTGCACCCGCGCCGCGCCGATCGCGTACACGTCGCCGATGCACACGGTGGACTCGTCCGCCCCCTCGACCGTGAAGTTCTCGCCGAAGCCCCCGTGCGGCAACTCGCGCCCCAACTCCATACGCCAGAGCGGGTAGTGACTCGCGGCGTACGCCATCACCGCCTTGTCGGGGCCGCCGTGGTGCTCGGGGTCGGCCTGCCGGTCGCCATCGAGATTGGTTCGGCCGAGAAAGACGGACCCGCTCACCGGCTCCTTGAAGAACGCCGTGGTCCACGCCCGGTCGATCGCGCGCTCCGCGTCCGTCCGTCCGTGCTCGCGCGGGAGCGCCACCTGGATGGAGAGGAGCTTCATGGTCCCGGCTCCGCCGGTTCAGCCGAGGTGCCCGCCGCCGCGCTGGCTGGCGCGTAGCCGATGCACCGCAGCACGGGGATGCGCGGGTACCTGGGGAAGCGCGGGTCCACGTCCGACAGGGTGCAGAGGTAGAAGCGCGAGCCCTTGCGTGTCTCCACGATCTTCACGTTGCGGCAGCTTTCGCAGAGGCCGGCGGGCGGCGTATAGATGCGCGGCGCGTCCACGGCGTCAGCGCACGGGGGTGGCGCCGCCGGCGGCGTCGCGCGCGTCCTTCCACCACGCCTGCAGCGAGTAGCTCAGGAAGAGGAAGACCCCGCCGAAGCCCAGGAAAAGGAGCACGCGGAAGAGCGGGTGCAGCGCGCTCAGGTCCACCAGGAAGAGCTTGGCCACCACCGCGAGGAGCGTGGCGATGCCCGTGCGCTCCACCATCGGCTTGTGGCGCCGCAGGCCATAGAGGAGCAGCCCCAGTCCGTACACGCCCCACGAGATCGTCGCCAGCCCCTCGCCGCCGCTGTAGGGGGCCAGCTGGCGCCAGAGCCAACCCATCAGCCCCACGTGCCCGAAGAAGCGGTAGGCCAGCACCGGCCGCCGCGAGCGGATCAGGTACGAGCTGGCCACGCCGGCGGCCAGGACGGAGAGGTCGGCCAGCACCCGCGGCGCGCTGGTGTCGCTGGTCTGCGTGATCCGGTACAGCATCCACGCGGCGGCGGCGATGAACACCTTGTGCGCCATCCAGCGGATGGACGGCCCGCCGCCGCGCCCCGCCAGCCAGTGCAGCGCCAGCGTCTGCGCCGCCAGCGCCACCAGCAGCGCGTTGGCCTTGAACGCCGCCACGCAGCCGATGGACACCAGCATCGACGCGGTGAAGAACACCGCCCGCGCGATGCGGTGGTCCGGCCGGTAGAGCGCCCACCCGGCCAGCACGTACGCGGCGGAGACGGCCAGCGTCCACCATCCCCACGTCGCCGGCAGCGGGTTCCACACCGCCGCGGCCACCGCCAGCGCTGCGTGCGGGGGGGCGATGGCCAGCGCGTACCAGTGCGCCACCTCGCCGTGGTGCCAGTGGCGCTCGTGCCCGCCCGCGCGCCGCAGCAGGGCCACGCGGCGGGCCAGCGGGAGCGCGCCGAGGGCCACCCACGCGAACACCGCCGCCAGCGTCACGATCCAGCGGTCCGCGTACGCCGTCTGGGGCGGGGGCGGCAGGTGGCGGGCGTAGATGAAGAGCAGCGACCACCCCAGCACCTGCGCCGTCCACAGCACCCAGCGCCAGCCGCGGTAGAGCACCACGCCCGCCGTCCACCCCAGAATCAGGCAGGTGTAGAGCGCGAAGCCGCGCGGCGTGCCGTAGCTCACCCCCAGCAGCAGCGGCGTCCCCAATCCACCGACCGCGCCGAGGACGCCCAGCGCCGGCGCGTCGCGCTTGAGCGCCATCCCGAACGCCACCACGGTGATCAACACCATCCCCAGGAACGCGGAGACGTAGCCGATCAGCCCGTACAGGTTGAAGGCGGCCCACCCCGTGGTATACCACGCCGCCACGCCTCCGCCCAGCAGCACGGCTCCGTAGCGCTGCCGCGTGTCCAGCCGCAGGCCCAGCGCGAAGAGCACCGCTCCCAGCGCCGCGCCGAAGCCCACGCGCACCGCCGGGGTCAGCCACCCCATCTCGATCGAATAGCGGAAGAGGAGCCCCGTGCCCAGCAGCAGCAGCCCGATCCCCAGCCGGTTGAGCCAGAGCTGCCCGTCCCACTCCAGCTTCGGCCGCGCGATGCCGTGGCGGTGCGGCTGCGGGGCGTACGGCACGGGTGGATACGGCGCCTGCATCCGCTGCGGAGCGCCGGGCATCGCGGGCGACGAAGGCGCGGACGCGTAGGCCGGCGGGGCGGCGGGCGCGGACGGGCGGGCGGCGAGCTCGCGCTGCAACTCGCCGACCAGGCGTTCGAGCCGCTCGATGCGCTCTTCCAGCGCGGGGGAGTCCTGCGGGGTCATGCGGGGATGGGAACGGGTTGCCCGCCCGCCACCAGGCGGTTCTCGGCGTCCTGCCATTCGCGGACGGCCTGCGGGACCTCGGGTGATTCGACCGTGGAGCCGGTGGCCTCGACCACCTGCCGCGGGCGGAGGCGGCCGGCGCGGCTGGAGAACTGGATCTTCACGATGGCGTACGCCGCCAGCTCGCCGCCGCGGGTAAAGCGCTGCTCCATGAAGAACCAGCGCTCGTCCCAGCACAGGAGCCGCGAGCGCAGCTCGTAGCGCTGCAACGGGTTCAGCGCGCGGCGGAAGCTGACCGCCACCGACGCCACCACGCCGCTCCAGCGGTGCACCCGCATCGCGCGGACGATCCCGAGCCGGATCAGCAGGTCCACGCGCCCCAGGTCCATCAGCGTCAGGTAGCGCCCGTTGTTCAGGTGCCCGTTCAGGTCCAGGTCCGCCGGAAGCACGGTCATGCGCACCACCGACTCGTCCAGCGTGCCCAGCCGCGCGCGCCCCAGCGCGGCCAGCGCCGTGTAGACCAACCGGAAGATCAGGTTCATGCCGGGCGTTCGGCTTCCAGGTAGAGCATCGGCACGGTGACGGCGAGGCCGCCGTGGGCCGACGCCGTGGCGAGGGCGTCCAGCCGGCGCTCGGCCTGGGCCAGCAGCTCGCGCTCGCGGTCCGCCCCCAGCGCGGCGCGCCACGACGGAAGGAAGCCGATCCGCGTGAGCCAGTGCCGCAGCAGCGCGCCGCCGTTGGCGTAGCGCATCACGAAGGTGTCGCGCACGATGCGCCGCACCCGCAGCCCCGCCCCGCGCACCCGGTCCTCGACCGACACCTCGGTCCCGCGCCGCGCCTCGTCGGCGGCCAGCCGCCCCACCGCGCCGGCGGCGCCGGCGTCGTGGGCCACGGCGCGCAGCACGTCGTACACCTCGCGCATGTGGCCGGCCAGGTTGGTGGTGAGCGCCAGCACCCCGCCGGGGCGAAGGACGCGGGCGCACTCGGCGAGCACCGCCTCGGGCTCCGCGAAGTTGTTGACGCCCAGGTTCGAGACGATCAGCCCGAAGCCGCCGCCGCGGAAGGGGAGCGCCGCGCCGTCGCCCCCCGCCAGCGCCACGTTGGGCAGGCGGTAGATGCGGCGCCGCTGCTCGGCGTGCTCCAGCGCGCGGACCCACACGTCGGCGCCGGCCACGCGGCAGCGCGGCCCCAGCATGTGCGCCAGCTCGAAGAGCGGGAACCCGGTGGCGCAGCCGAGATCCAGCACGGTGTCCGCGGGATCGAGCGGGAGCTCGTGCAGCAGCAGCGCACCGAAGCGGCTGGCCCAGAACGTCACCTCGCCGAACGCGTCCGCGATCTCGTCCAGCCCGATCTGCCGGTCCAGGTAGTCGGTCACGGTAGGGGAGGATGAAGAGCGAACGAGGCGAGGTTTCGAGAAATCTAACAGGGTGGGCGGATCGGGGGCACCCGGGCGTTCACGCGCGCCGCGGCCCTGCACCGGGGCGGCTGAAGCAACCTCGTAACCGTTCAGGTGGCCTGTAGGATCTGCGGCGCGGTGCTGCCGGCGCGCAGGGCGGCGATGGACTGCGCGACGAAGTCGAGGGGATGAATCTTCTGCTGCTGGCAGGTTGCGCTGACCGAGAGGATGCGCTCGGCGTAGCGCAGCCCGGCTTCGCTCTGGTTGCCGAAGCAGTTCTTCCTCCACAGCACGGCTTTGCGCAGCGCGCGCTCGGCCGTGTTGTTGGTCGGCTCCACGGGCTCGTCGACGAAGGTCCACAGCGACGGCCACAGCTTCAGCAGGTTGCGGCACATGCTCGCCACCTTCTGGTTGATCGACTTCGCGCCCTCTTCGGCCAGACGCCGGAACTCCTGCTCGATGGCCCTCATCGCGCGTTGCCATTCGTCGCGCCCCAGCTCTCCGTCCCGGTACCTTCGCCACCGTTCGAAGACCCGGTCGCAGAGCTTCTCGCCCGCCTCCCCGAACTCCGCTGCCTTCCCGCCCCGCAGCACCAGCTTCCTGCAGTTGCGGATCAGGTGCGCCCAGCAGACCTGCCGCTTGTTGTACGCCTGGTACGAACACCACCGGTCGCTGCTCAGGATTCCGCCGAACTCGCCCAGGAACTCCCGCAGCTCCTTCTTCCCCCGCCCGCGCCCGATACGGAACGCCGTCGCCCGCTGGGCCGCGCCCACCCACAGCCACATCTTCCGGCCGCACAGCTTCCAGGGCGTCTCGTCCACGCACGCCCACCAGCTCGCCCTCACCTCGGCCTCGATTTCCCGGTACGCCGCTTCCAGCGCGGCGCTCGTCTCCTGCGTGCACGCCTCCGTGCTCCCGAGCGACGGCGCCGGCACATCCAGCAGCTGGCCCAGCAGGTCCGTCACCGACCGCCGGCTCATCCGGTAGTGTCCGATCAGCACGCCCGCCAGCGCGGTGAGCCGCGGCCCGAAGCTCTTGCCACCCTCCGGCAGCGGCTTACGCGTCAGCCCCGAACACTTCGGGCAACGCAGGCACGCGATCCGATACTCCTTCACCTCGGCTTGTATCGCCGGAAGCTCCACCACCTGGTGCACCTGCGCCGGCAGTGCTTCCTCGGCACCGGCGAGCGAGTGCCCGCAGTGCTCGCACGACTCCGGCGCGTGCACCACCACCTCGGCTCGTTCTGGCGGCAGGAGCATGCGGTGGTGACCTCGGTGCCCCGGCTGGCCGCCGCGCTTGCGCCCCTTCGTCTTCTTCGCCGGCCGCGGCACCCCCGGCCCGTCCGACGACGGCGGCTTCGACGAGTTCGTCGAGTTGAGCGCCAGCCGCGCCTCCAGCTCTCGCACGCGCTCCTGTAATTCGGCGATCGTCTTCTCCAGCCGCTCGATCACCGCGCGGACGGCCGGAGAAAGAACCTCGCCACTCGCTTCCAGTTGCTCGATTACGCTCATGAGCCACAATATGTAGTGGCTCACATGAACAAAGTCTACGTTTTTGTGCGAGACCCCCCTGAACGGTTACGCAACCTCTACAACCACAGGAAGCCTCGCAAAGTGCGCGAGGCTGCACGCAGGCCTGGTACCTCCCGCTGGCGCGGTTCGGTGTCCGACGAGAGGGCTGGATCCTCGACAACGTCACGGCGACGGCCTGCACGCCGCGGGCGCCGGGAGCCGCTGGCACCCTCCGGCCCGCGGGCATCGCCCCGCGGGCCTTTCCCTCTCCGCTCCAGCGCGGCATCCACAGCCCTGCTCTCCGCCACCGCATCACCAATCGAGGCGATGCATGCACTCGTCAGAGGGGGCATCCCTCCTCCTGCACGTCGACTTGATGAGCTCCGGTGCATGTTCTGCGCAGTCCGTTTTCGATGATGCCCAGTACGCGGACTGCTTCCCTCCAGGGCGGGCTTCCCCGTATCTGTCGTGGGTCCACCCGAATCGAATCTTGTCCACCCACTCGTGATAGTAGGCATCATGCTCGAAGTACAGCATGCGAATCGCGCGGGGACGCCTGAGATGCCAGGATTCATGGTAGAGGGTAACCGCCTGCTCCGTGCTGTCTTCGAGCGTCGAGTCAGAGTCGCCGCGGCACGACAGTTTGAAAAAGGATTCGTCGAGCAGGACGACGTTGAAGAAGCCGAGCGTTTCGGCGAAGCCCGGGGCTACGTCCGCGACCTGAAAGCGAGCCGTCGCGAGGATCGCGGCCGTGTCCGGGTCCCCTTCCCGCACGATCCTCAGCGCGTCCCTGAGATCGAGCAGCTGATCTTCGTCGAGCTCGCGGCCCGCCGCGTACTTCCCTCGTTCCTTGAGCGCCAGCGTCGCCGAAAAGCTGACGGCAAGGACGACCATCGAGAGGGCGAGGCCAACGAGAGCTTGCGGAAGCGACATCGTCCCGCCGGGATCGACGAAGCGCGTCGGCGACGAGTGGGCATACAGGTATTTGTGCAGGGACAGCGGGGTGCGGACGTCGCCGGCGAACGGATCCATGGTCAGGAAACGTCCGCTGTCGGGCCGGTAATACCGGGCTCGCAGGTAGAAGAGGCCGAGCTCCTCGTCGAATTCTTCCCCGACGTACAGATAGGGGTTGGGAGTAGCCCCGCTACGGCGCATCAGATTCCCGAAACTGTCGTAGTCGTAGCGATCGGTGATCGATCCGTCCGGATCGGCCAGGAAGCGCACGTTGCCATGCCCGTCATACCCGTAGTAGCGAACCACCTCGCCGTCGCCGGTCGGCCGCCTCTGGCTGATCAGCCGGTGCCCGTAGACGCAGGCGCGCGTCACCACGCCGCCGGCGAGCTCCTCGACGACCTGGGGATGGCCGGTCGGATTCCGATCGTCGATCAGGTACTCGGTGACCGCACCCCGAACGGTCCTGGATACGCGGTTCCCGTCCCCGTCATACACGATCTTCACCGTGCCATCCCTGTCTTTCAGGCGGTTGTCGAAGCTGTACAGGTATGAGCTCGCCCCCGATTGAAGGGTGTTGCCGTTGAGATCGTAGACGTCGCCCGCCAGGCGCTGGTTGGCGTCATAGGCGTACTCCGCCGAAGCGACGCCATTCAGCGTGGAGCTGCGGGTGATGCGGTTTCCAACCGGGTCGTACGTATACTCGATCGCACCCGTGCCAGCCGTGTCCGGGTCGGCGACGATCGCTTCGCGAGTGAGGCGGAAGGCCGCGTCGTAGGCATAGCTCGTCACCCGGCCGCCGATTTCGGTGACGGAACGGTGCTCACCGCCCGGCCCCAGCTCGTAGGCATAGCCGGCCAGGGCCGACGCCGCGCCGATGGCGACGCCGGTGAGACGGTTCGATCCATCGTAGCTGAAGCTGGACTTCAACCCGTTGGGATAGACGAAGCTTTCGAGATTGCCCACGGCATCGTAGGTGTAACGGGTGATGCCGGTGCGCTCATCGGAAACCGTGACCAGCCGGCCGAGGGCGTCGTAGCCATACCTCGCCGATACGCCGCCCGAATTCGAGGAGCGCATCGACAGCACGTTGCCCATTGCGTCATGGGCGTAGTCCAGCGCCCCTCGAGGAGTCCCCTTGCGCTTCAACCGTCCGTCGTCGTCATAGTCGTACGTCGTGGTTCCGCTCTCGTCGGTCATCGTCGCGCGCTTGCCGGTCCTCGTGTAGGTGAACGAGACGGGGGCTTCCCCCAGCGCGGGATCGGGCAGGCTCTCCACGAGGCGTCCCGCGCTGTCGTAGCGGCACGTCGTCGTCCTGCCGTTGAAGTCCGTATGAGCGGCCAGCTTTCCCACGGCGTCGTACACGAACGACTCCGACATCCCGAGAGGCAGCGTGCGCTTGACGCACCGCCCCATGGAGTCGTACGCGAACCGGGTCGTGCGCCCGTCGGCGGTCGTCTCCGAGAGCCGGTTCCCCGATTCATCGTACGAATACGACGCCGTTTGCCCCAGGGCGTCGATCACCTGGATCAGCTTGCCAGCCGCGTCGTAAGCGAACCGGGTCGTGTGCCCGCTGCGGTCCGTCTCGCTCGCGAGGCGGCCGCAGGGGTCATGGACGTATCGTCGGTCGGTGCCATCCGGAAACAGCACGCGTGTCCTTCGCCCGCACCCGTCGTACTCGAAGCGGATCGTATTACCGCGAGCGTCCGTCACCGACAGCTTGTTCCCCATGGAATCATAGGTGAAGCGGGTCGCCTCCCCGAGGGCGTCGACGAGCTGGATGCACCGGCCGGCGGTGTCGAGAATCATGGCCGTGGCGTTCCCGAGCCGGTCCGTATGCCCGACGACCCTGCCCGCCGCATCATGGCGCACGGAGCTCTCGGTGCCGTCAGGGTACACCGTCTTCACCAGCTTCCCGCCGGCATCGTACGTGTGCGACAGGGTTCGCCCGCCGCGATCGGTCGTGGTCAGACGGCGTCCCTCGGCATCGTAGGTGCTCGCCTCTTCAAGGCCATCGGCGTAGCGAGTCGCGATCAGCCTGCCGACCGGATCGTAGAGATAGCGGGTCTGGTTGCCGCGCCGGTCGATCGAGCTCGTCCTCCTGCCGGCCGCGTCGTAGGTGGTGCGCTCCACCGTGCCGTCGGGGTGCGTGGTGCCGAGGAGCAGGCCGGCCTTGTCGTACTGGAAGCTGGTTCCCATCACCTCCAGTCCGTTCTGCGTGGTACGGGTCACGGACTGGCTGGTGCGCCGGCCGTTCAGGTCGTACTGGTGGGCGGTCACACGCCCGTTCGGAGCCGTCTCGCGGATGCGGTTTCCAGAGCCATCGTACTCGTATCGGGTCACGCCGCCCAACGGGTCAGTGCGCGAAAGGGGCAGGCCTCTCTGCTCGTATGTGTAGCGGGTCACCTGCCCGAGCGGATCGGTTACCGATGCGAGATTGCCTCTTGCGTCGTAGGTCTTCCGGGTGATTCCACCCCTGGAATTCGTGATGGCGAGAGGCTGTTTCCGGTCATTGTAGGTGATCTGGCTCGTGTTCCCGAGAGAATCGACCTCGCCCGTCAGGTTGCCGTGCACGTCATAGGTGAACTGGACCGTCTCGCCCAGGGGATTGGTGACGCTGAGCCTGTTGTCGCGACCGTCGTAGACCATGGCGGTGACGGCTCCGTGGGGATCCGTCACGCGTACGACGTTGCCACGTGCGTCGTACTCGTACACCGTGACCTGGCCGTTCCGGTTGGTGACGATCTCCTGTCGGGCATTCAGGTCGCGTGCGTAGGTGATCTGGTTTCCCTTCGCGTCCGTATGGCTGACCAGCCTCCCGTGATCGTCGTACTCGTTCCGAAGCCCTCTCCTGCCCAGCGGATCCACGATGTCCGACAATCCGTGCGCCTCGTCGTACCTGAACGCCGTCGTGTTCCCCTCGCGGTCGGTGACCGCGCGCAGGTCGCCGCTCGCGTCGTACCCGTAGAGCGTCGCGTTCCCGGCGGGGTCCACCATCTTCGTGATCCTCCCCGCCCCGTCCCTCACGAAGGCGACGCTCTTGCCGGCCGAGTGGACGATCCCGTTCGCCGTGAACGTCACCGTGTTGCCGTTCAGGTCCCGGATGCTCTGCACGCCCGTCTTCTGGTGGACGACGTACTCGGTGCCGTCTTCGGTGGTGAGGCGGAACAGGACGGGGTCGAGGGTCTGCAGCGTGTTCGGATGGACGAGTTCGGCCGGGCCGGGGATCGAGCCTTCGGTCAGCACCAGGGCGCTCGCCTGGTCGAGCGGCACGAGCGAGCCCTGGGTGCCGGCGGCGGGGCTGAACCCGAGGGTCACGGTTTCGAGCGGGATCAGGCTCTGGCACTGCGGGGTCGTCTTCGCCTGGAAACGATAGACCCGGCCGTCGGGGAACGTGACCGTCACCGTCAGCGGCCGGGTCGGCTGGAGGCAGTAGCTCTGGATGGTCCGGCCGCTCACGGTCTGCTCCCAGTGCATGCCGGGCACGGCGCTCTTCTCGAGGCGCACGTCCTTGAGGCCGAGCGTCCAGCCCACGCCGAAGTCGCCCTTGCGCTGGTCGCGGCTGTCGTAGCTGCGGATCACCTGGATCGGCAGCCCGATCATCGGGACCTCGAGGTCGACGAACGACAGGGTGAAGTTGCCGAGCTTCAGCGCGCCGGCCACCACCACGCTCCGCGCGGCGCTCGCCGAGCCCCCGGCCGCCGTCGCGGTCAGCCGGATCGCGTAGGTGCCGTTGAGCAGCATCGTCGGATCGAACACGCCGAGCTTCGCGTTGCCCACCGCCCCGCTCCCCGAGGCGAACACCGTCCACGGCGCGGCCGCCGCCGCGGCGCCGTCGAGCCGATATTCGAGCTTCCAGACCCCGCCGCTCACCGATCCGACCACGTCGGCGAACGTCGTCACCTCGGCGCCGTCCGCCGGGGTGGCGAGCGACACCGTCGGCTGGGCCCCGGCGGGCGCGCCGGCGGCCACGGTGACGTCGTCGCTGCTCGTCAGCTGCGAGTCGCTCGCGCTCAGCCGCAGCACGTAGGTCCCGGGGTCGACGAACGCCGCCGTGGTCGCGGCCCGGGCGCGGTCCGCGAAGGCGACCGGCCCGGGCCCGCTCACCACGCTCCACCGCTGGGTCAGCGCGCCGCCCTCGGGAACGCCGTCGTCCGTGACGCGGCCGCCCAGCGTCGCCGCGGCCGGCAGCGTCAGGGCCTGGTCCGGGCCGGCGTCCACCACCGGGGCGTCGTTCAGCACCGGCGCGGGCTCGACCGTGACCGTCACCTCGTCGCTCGCCCGGTACTCCCCGTCGTCGGCGGTGAAGCGGAGCAGGTAGACGCCCGCGAGGCCGAAGCGGGCCGTGGTGGTCGCGGAGCCGGGGTCGACGAAAGCCACCTCGCCCGGGCCGCTCACCACGCTCCAGGCCAGCGCCAGCACGCCGCCCCGGGGAAGGCCGTCGTCGAGCACCGTGGCGGCGAGGTCCGCGCCCGCCGGCAGCTGGATGGTCCGGGCCGCGCCCGCGTCCACCACCGGCGGCTGGTTGACCTGCATCGCGGGCGTCACGGTGATGGTGACCTCGTCGCTCGCGGTGAACTGCCCGTCGCTCGCGGTGAGCCGCAGCACGTACGTCCCCGCCTCGCCGAAGGTGACGGGGGTGATGGCATGGCCCGGGCTGCCGAAGACGGCCGCGCCCGGGCCGCTCGCCACGCTCCATTGCACGATCAGGTCGGCGCCGACCGGGCGGCCGTCGTCGGCGACGTCGCCCCGCAGCTCGATCGTCGCCGCGACGCTGGTCGTCTCGTCGGGCCCGGCCTCGACCTCGGGAGGCTGGTTGAGCGGCACCGCCGGGTTGACCGTGACCGCCACCTCGTCGCTAGCCACCAGCGCGGAGTCGCTCGCCGCGAGGCGCAGCACGTAGGCGCCCGGCTGGCCGAAGGTGACCGTGGTGGCGGGCGCATGGGGGTCCGCGAAGGTCGCCAGCGCGGGGCCGCTCACCTGCGTCCAGACGCTGGTCAGCGCGCCGCCCGCGGGGAGCCCGTCGTCCGTGACCTCTCCGGCGAGCGCGAGCTCCTCGGGGAGCGTGACGGTCCGGTCGGCGCCCGCCCGGACCACGGGCGGCTGGTTGGCCTGGAGCGCGGGCCTGACCACCACCGTCACCTCGTCGCGGCCGGTGAGCTCGGAATCGCTCGCGGTGAGGCGCAGCACGTAGGTCCCCGGAGCGCTGAACGAGGCGGTGGTGGCCGCCTTGCCGGGATCGGCGAAGGCCGCCTCGCCCGGGCCGCTCGCCTTGCTCCAGGCCAGGGCGAGCGGAGCGCCCAAGGGATCGGCGTCGTCCGTGACCGCGCCGTGCAGCCGGGCGCCCGCGGGGAGGACGATGGTCTGGTCCGGGCCGGCGCTCACCTGGGGCGCCTGGTTGCGGTGCGTGACCCGGGTCGGCGCGGCCGCCGCCAGCGGGCCGTAGGCGTTGGGCACCGCGTCGCGCCAGGTCAGCGACGCCCGGCCGGTGATGGTGCCGGTCGCCTGGCTCGCCGGGATCGTGTACGCGGCCGGCGCGCGCCCGGTGGCGCCGGCGGCGAGCGCCGGGAGCTGCACGTCGCGCGTGGACCCGTCGGGGAGGGTGAAATGGACGATCACGCTGCCCGCGTCCGCCCGGCCCAGGTTGGCCACGGTGGCCGTGTAGCCGATGGCATCGCCGGACTGCGCGGCCTCGGGCCCCTGGAGCGAGAGCGCGAGCACCGGCAGGATTCGCGTGCCGGCGACGCTCCCCTCCACCGGTCCGTAGACGGCTCCGGACGCGTCCTCCCAGGTGAGGGCATGGCGGAAGTCGAGGGGCGCCCCGTCGGCGGAGCGCAGGCGGGCGAGGTAGTCGGCGTCCTGCTCTCCCGGCTGCCTGGACGCGACCGCCGGAGCCGAGGCGGCGACCTGCACCGGCACGGGCTCGCTGCTCCCGCGCAGCGAGAAGGGCGCGCACGCCGCGACGGCTCCGTCCGCGCCGGTCACGCGGACCCGCACCGCGAAGGCGTTGCCGCTGCCGCGGTTCTGCGTGGTGTACACGAGCGCCGTCCGAGCGCCGGGGAGGAGGGGCGCGGGGTCCTGGGGCGCCGTGCCGACGATCGGCAGGCGCAGCGTGCTGGCGAAGGGCTGCTCCACGGCGCCGTACTCGTTGCCGAGGGCGTCCTGCCAGCGGAGTTCGGCGAGCGCGGTGAGCGGCCGCTGGTCCTCGTCGGCGAGCCGCGCCTCGTACGCCTGGGGCGGCTCCGCGGCGCCCTTCGCGGGGATCGCGGGAACCTGCCACTGGAACGCGGCCCTCCCCGTGGCGCCCACCGCGAGGCCGCCGAGCGCCGTCTCGGCCCAGCTGCCGTCGGGAAAGCGCAGCCGGCCCGTGCCGCCCGCGGCCTCGGCGCTGCCCACGTTGGCGGCGCCCAGCTCGTAGGCGACCTGGGAGCCGGGGCCCAGGCAGGGGGTGCCGCGCAGGGTGGCCGCCAGGCGCGGCAGCCGCAGCCGCGACGACGAAGCCGCCAGGACCGGCGGACAGGACCGGCCCGCGGCGTCGCGGAACGCGATCGTGCTCGCGGACCGCAGGTCGCGGCCGTCGGCGGCCTCCAGGCGTGCCCCGTAGGCCGTGCTCGACTCGTCCTCCAGCCGCGCGCCGAGGGTGGCCGCGCGCACCCGGGTGGCGACCGTCTTGCGCGCGCCGGCGCCCAGGGCTCCGGCGTCGAGGGTCGCGGCGGCGGGCGTCACGCCGTCGAAGCGCTGCTCCACCGAAACCCCGGCGGCGGCCTCGTTCGACGGGTTCGCGATCTCGGTGGTGACGTCGAAGGCCTCGCCGGGGAGCGCCGCCGGCGGCTGGGCCTGGGTGGCGAGGAGCGCCGGCGGCTGGGGGAACAGGCCCGCTCCGTCCGCGACCGCGCCGACGATGGTCCCGAACCCGGGCTTGCCCGGCACCGCGCCATAGGCCGGGTCTGGATCGACCCGCACCACCACCACGGCGGCGACGTTGCCGTAGATCGTCGACCGATCCTTGGCGATCGAGGTCGCCACGATCACGCCGACGTGCTCCGGCAGGGGCGGCGCGGGCGGCCCGCTCTGCCCCGGCTTGGAGATCCAGCACGGCGGGCCGAGCGGCGGGGTGCCGGCGGTGCGGGCAGCCGGCTGGCAGACCGCGGGGACGCCGGCCAGCGACGCGTAGCCCTTGAACTCGGCGTGGGCGTCGTAGTCGCCTCCCGCCACCTGCCTGGCCCACTGGGCGCCCCAGAAATTGACCCGCTCGCCGATCGCGGGCGGCTGCGGATTGCCGCCCCAGACCACGAACGACGTCGGCAGATAGGCGACGATCGGCGCCCGCGCCGACGCCGGCCGGTGGCAAGGATCGCCCGCGAACGAAATCACCACCTCGGCAGGGTGCTCGCCCGCCGGGATGATGATCGCGGTGGTGGCGAGGCCGTCGGCGCCGGTGGTCGCCCGGGCCGCCTGCGGGCCGACCTGGAAGGCCACGGCCCGGCCCTGGAGCGGCCGGCCGTCGAGCGCGTCGGTCAGCCGCGCGCCGACCTCCTGGGCCACGCCGAGGGCGAGGAGCGAGCGGCCGGTGTAGCTCAGCGAGCTGTCGGCCGGCTGGATCTCGACCTGGGCCTGGACGCTCGAGGGGAGCAGCTCCGGAGCGCCGGCGAAGCTCACCAGCAGGGGGAGGGGGCTCGCCACGTGCCCGGGTTCCAGGACCGCCCTGGCGATGCCGCCCGCGTCGGTGGCGGCGGCGGCCGAGAGGCCTGCGGCGGAGAAGGTGAGCGTCCGCCCGGAGAGCGGCCTGTCCGCGGCGTCGGCGAGCCGGGCCGAGACGCGGAGCGGCCGCTCGCAGAGCACCGCACGGGGCCCCAGCCAGGCCAGGCCCGTGGCCGCCGGCCCAGGCTGAGGCGGCGCGGACGGGCAGGGGTCGCGGGTGTCGGGCACGGGGGGGATGGTCAGGAGCCCCGCGGGAGAAAAGGCGACGTGCTCCCACTGGGGGACCTGCGCCAGCGACTTCTTCTGGAACTTTCCGCTCGCCGGGTCCCAGCGTACGTGCCAGAGGATGCCGGGGGACTCCTGCGCGACGAGGACGTCGCCCACCAGGTCGGCGAACGCCGACGCCGGCGCGCCCCAGAGCGTGCGCCCGCCGTAGTCGACGCCGTAGAAGTTCTGGTTCTCGGGGATGATCTCGATGTCTTCGGGCGCCACGCCGATGGCGTAGGAGGTCACGGAGCCGGCCGCCGACACGGTGTAGATCCGCCCCTGGTCCTCGGCGCCGATCAGGATCTTCCCCGCCCAGGGGCCATACCGCGCCGGCTCGTCGGGAACCGTGGTGACGCCCTCGAGGTGCGTGTTGATCTGGGCGAGCCGCGTCGCCTGGCCCGCGGAGTCGATGCGCCAGACGCCGCCCGCCGTGGTCACCGCGATCAGGTCGCCGCCGAAGACCCCGTACCGGTCCTGGAACAGGCTGCCGCGCATCAGGCCGTGCTCGCCGGGGAGCCTGACCCAGGGGTTCTGGATCGAGCCGCCGTCGGGCGAGATGCGCGCGATGACGCCGCCCGCCCCGGTGCCGGTGAACATCTCGCCGACGACGAAGCCGCCCTGGTTGGGGCCGCTGCGCACGCAGGCGATCTTCACCTCCTCGGTCAGGCCGCTGATGTCCGAGAACTTCGTCCGCGTGCCGTCGGGCGCGACGAGCTCGAAGTTGTGGGGCCGGCCGCTCGCGTAGTGCACGGAGAGGACGACCTGGTTGGTGGGCTCGTGGTGATCGATCCCGATCGGGTTGTTGAAGCCGACGGCGATGCGCGTGAGCATGGGAGTCCTCCTCGAGCTGATTGGGGGGGGACGATCAAATAAGGAGCCGTGCCCGAGGTCGATCGTGTGAACCTGCCCTGGCGGGTCACCGCCAGGTCTGAGCTGCCGGACAGGAGGTGCTACCGTTCGCGTTCCGCTGCGGAAAAATCGAGAGTCGGGGAGGGCCTTCGGGGGGTATTCTCGCCCAGGGGACGACCGGAGAGGGCCATCGCCGGAAACGCAATCTAATGAGGAAGGGGGCGCTTGGCCCGGGAGTCGGTTGCCGAGCCGTTGCAGTCGACTGCCCGCCGCTCAGAAGCCGACTGCTGGCGACGAACCCCCGCGATATCCAGCGATCACCTCGATCCGCATCCTCCTTCCGCGCCCAGGTGCCGCGGCGACGCCTGACTCCGTAGTCCGCGAAGGCGGACTTCGTGTGGTTGTTGCACCGTCCCTCACCCCCGCAGCGGCGCCCTCCCCCGCCCGGCCACCTCCCACACCTCCACGATCTCGTCGCCGCGCACGCCGTAGAGGCGCTCGTGGAGGTTGACGGAGACGCAGACGTGGTTGGGCACCACCCTGATGCGGTCTCCGACCCGGGGGTGCCACTCCGTCTGCGACAGGTCGAGGATGCCGTGCTCCTCGCTGACGGCGCGGACGGTGACCTCGGGGCGGTCCAGGAGCGCGCCCAGTCCGGGCTCGTCGTTGGGCAGCGGGTCGCGGGCGAGCGCCTTGGCGCCGGCGTCCACCACCGCCTGGCCCGCGCGCGAGGTGCTGACCACCGTCGCCAGCACGCTGTACGCGACCTCGTCCCACGCGCAGGCGCCCACCGTGAAGGTGATGCGGTCGTTGAAGAGGTTGGTGCCGGGGCGCACCTCGGTGGCCGCGCCCACCTCGTGGCTGCGCCAGAAGGTGGGCGTCGAGCCGCCGCTCACCACGTGCGGCGTGAGGCGGGCGCGCGCCGCGGCGTCCACGAAGCGCCGCACCGTCCCGGCGAGCTCGCCCAGCGCGGCGTCCTGCGTCTCGATGCGCGTGCGGACGTGGCCGGGGTAGAACATCAGCCCGCGGAAGTCGACGCCGTTCAGCTCCGCGGCCAGGGTGGCGAGCGCGACCGCCTCTTCCGGCGTCTGCACGCCCACGCGGTGCATCCCGGCGTCGAACTCCACCAGCACGCCCACGCGCCGGCCCCGCTCGCGCGCCGCCGCCGCCAGCCCGCGCAGCGCCTCGGGAGAGTCGAGGCCGACGGTGAGCCGCACGCGCTCCGGCAGCGCCATCACCCGGGCGAGCGTACCGGGACTCACCGGCGGGTAGGCGAGCAGGATGTCGTCGACCGTCTGAGCCATCACCTCGGCCTCGCGCGCGGTGGCCACGGTCACGCCCACGGCACCGGCGCGCACCTGCTCGGCCGCGAGCTCGGCTACCTTGTGCGTCTTGGCGTGGGGGCGCCACGCCAGCCCGTGCGCGCGGGTGTACTCGGCCGCGCGGCGCAGGTTGGCGTGCATGCGGTCGACGTCCACGATCGCGGCGGGCGTCTCCAGCTGGTCGATGGTGCGCGCTTCGGGCATTCGGTGCTCCGGTTCGGGCCAGTCGGCAAGATCCGGGTGGGCGGCGGCGATGTCCAGTGGTAGCCTTGATACCGCCGACAGGTGCGTGAGTGCGGAACGAACGGGTGCGTGCGTGCGCTAGTGCGGAAGTGCGTTAGTTTGTCCGCACGACGCGGCACCGCATCCAGACGCAGGATCAAACGCACTCACGCACTCGCGCACCCGTTCCAGCGCACTGGCGCACCCGTTCAAGACCACCGACGCGCGAGGAGATCCCGATGCCGACCTCCGACTACGAGCGAATCGCCCAGGCCATCCGGTTCATCGAGGCCAACTACCGCCGCCAGCCCACGCTGGACGAGGTGGCCCGGAGCGTGTACCTGAGCGAGTTCCACTTCCAGCGCCTCTTCCGCCGCTGGGTGGGGATCTCGCCCAAGCGCTTCCTGCAGTTCCTGACCATCGAGCACGCCAAGCGCCGCCTGGACGAGTGCCGCAGCGTGCTCGACGCGACGTACGACGCCGGCCTCAGCAGCCCCGGCCGCCTGCACGACCTGTTCGTGACGCTGGAGGCCGTCACCCCCGGCGAGTACAAGCGGCGCGGCGAGGGGGTCCGCATCTCGTACGGCTTCCACCAGACGCCGTTCGGCGAGGCGATGCTGGCGGCCACGGACCGCGGGCTGTGCGCCCTCACCTTCGTGGACCAGGGCGCCGAGGGCGACGCGATCGACGAGCTGCGCGGGCGCTGGAGCCGCGCCGACCTGGACGAGGACCCGCGCGACACGGCCGGCCTGGCGCGGCGCATCTTCGACCCCGCGGAGCGCGACGACCGGCCGATCCCGCTGCTGGTGCAGGGGACCAACCACCAGGTGCGCGTGTGGGAGGCGCTGCTGAAGGTTCCCGCCGGCGCGCTGGTGAGCTACGAGCAGCTCGCCGCCGCGGCCGGCAAGCCCGGCGCGGTGCGGGCCGTGGCCGGCGCGGTCGCGGCCAACCAGGTGGCGTACGTGATCCCCTGCCACCGCGTGATCCGCAAGCTGGGCGCGTTCGGCGGCTACCGCTGGGGGATGGAGCGGAAGAAGGCGATGGTGGCGTGGGAAGCGGCCCGGGCGCTGGGCGGCGACGACGCGGAGTTGCCCGGGGAGCAGGCCGTGGCGGGATGACCCACGAGGGGATCGGGCGGGCGGGGACGCATCCCCGCCCGCCCGGCGAACGGATCAGCAGCCGATCGAGTGCTGGCAGCAGTACAGGGTGCGGTCGATCGAGTAGCCGCAGCAGATGCCCGTGTTGCGGCAGGTGGTGGCGGCGAGCGTGTTCTCGTTGTTGCACGACGTGCCGATCGACTGCGCGCAGAGCACCGCGTCGATGGTGGCCTGGCCGTCGGTCGTGCAGGGGTTGCTGATCCCGCACGCGTTGAAGTCGGTGGGCTGGTGCGCCCTGACCGTGCCCTGCAGCGGGGCCTCGCCGCCGGTGGCGAACGACTCCACCTTCAGGGTTTCGAGTGAAAGCTTGAGCTTTTCCATGGTCGACCTCGCGGAAGGGTGGCGGGAGGGCCCGCGTTGGGCCCGCTGCCGGCCGGACGTGCCTGGCCGACACGGTGGAACGCCCCGGAGGCCCCCTGCGCACACGGGTTTGTGCCAAAGCGTTACAGCCGCGGCATGGGCGGCGGAGGGACGGGGTGGGGACGGGGCCGCGCCTTCCGGAGGCGGGCGGATTGGCCGCGGCGGGCCCGTCACCGGCCGGATGCACCCGGCAGGCATCCCGTACGACGCTGGAAGAACTCCCCCTCGGACGAGTTTGTGGCCAGGCGTTCGGCGCGGGACGGCGGGCGGATCCACGGGACGAGGACGGCTTCCGCGAAAACAGATGAGGACGGTTCGATGACCCCGGGACGAGGCGGATGGACGAGACGGTGAGCGCCGCGAGCGCGCTGCGGCTGGACGGCGAGACCCGCCGCGCGCTCTGGGCTCGCGTGGCGGACGAGATCGAGGGCTACCTCGCCGGCGTCGGCGGCCTGCCGGTGCGGCCGGGGCGCGACGAGGACGAGATGCTGCGGCGGCTGGGCGAGATCGACTTCGCCCGGCCGCTGGCGCCGGAGGACGCGGTCGGCTTCGTGGCGGACGGCCTGGCGCGCTGGCAGATGCAGTGCGGGCACCCGCGCTACTTCGGCCTGTTCAACCCTCCGTCCAGCACGATGGGGATCGCGGCCGACGCGCTGGCGGCCGGGTTCAACATGCAGGTGGGCGCGTGGCACCACTCGCCGCTGGGCGTGGCGATCGAGCGGCGGCTGGTGCGCGAGTTGGGCGCGCGCTTCGGCTTCGACGCGGCGGCGGTGGACGGCACCTTCACCTCCGGCGGCAACGAGGCCAACCACACCGCGGTGATCAGCGCGCTCGCCGCGATCTTCCCCGCCTTCCGCCAGGCCGGCGTGCGCGCGCTGGACGGCGACCCGGTCCTGTACGCGAGCGCCGAGGCGCACCACTCGTTCGTGAAGGCCGCGCGCGCCTGCGGCCTGGGCGACCGCGCCGTCCGCCACGTCCCCGTGGACGACGGGCTGCGGATGATCCCCGCCGCGCTGGAGCGGATGATCCACGACGACCGCGCCGCGGGCCACCTCCCCTTCCTGGCCGTCGCCACGGCGGGGACGACCAGCGCCGCCGCCATCGACCCGATCCACGCCGTGGCCGACGTGGCCCGGCGCGAGGGGCTCTGGCTGCACGTAGACGCCGCGTGGGGCGGCGCGGCGGCGCTGGTCCCGGAGCTGGCGCCGCTGCTGGACGGCACCGCGCGCGCCGACTCGCTCACCTTCGACGCGCACAAGTGGCTGTCGGTGCCGATGGGCGCCGGCCTCTTCCTCACCCGCCACCCGGGCGCGCTGACGGCCGCGTTCCACCTGGAGACGGCGTACGTGCCCAGGGGCGAGGAGTCGCTGGAGCGGCCGGACTACTACGTGCGCTCGCTGCAGTGGTCGCGGCGGGCGATCGGCCTGAAGCTGTTCATGACCCTGGCCGTGGCCGGCTGGGACGGCTACGCCGCCGCGCTGCGCCACCAGGTCGCGATGGGCGCCCTGCTGCGCGAGGAACTGCGTGGATCAGGGTGGACGGTGGTGAACGACACGCCGCTCCCCATCGTCTGCTTCACGGACGGGCGGCCGGCGGATGGAGCGGATGGCGGAGATGGGGCCGATGCGGCGCGTCTGGAAGGAATCTGCGCCCACGTGGTTTCGTCGGGCCGCGCCTGGATCAGCACCACGCGGCTGACGGGGATCGGGCCGGTGCTGCGGGCGTGCATCACCAGCTTCGAGACGGGACCCGAGGACGTGCGGACGCTGGTGGAGGCGCTGGAGGAGGGGCGGAGGGCGGTGCGGTAGACGCCGAGCGATGGGCGGTGGCCGGCGCATGCCGCGGCAGCCCCCGCCCCCCGGCCCCCTCCCCGCGCTCCGCGGGGGAGGGGGAGCAGTGCGCGCGACGGAGTTGGCTTCGAGGAGAGAGGGGCATCGCAGTCCGCGAAGGCGGACTTCCCGAGGTTCCAGCGCGGGTTTCAACCCGCCGAAACCATGCCGCCACAACACCTTGCGTGAGGGATGCGCGCCCGGAGGGCCGGGACACCGGCGGCGGCGCGCCGGACCATCGGTCAACGAGAAGCGCCCGACCGCCGCCGGGGGCCCGGCGCGGTTGGGCACAGTCGTATCGTGCCCTACCGCGCGCGCAGCCCGGCCCGGAGCGCAGCGGAGGGACACGCCCCAAAAGGCAGTTCTTCCTACGTCCCGTAGCGCCCCATCACCGGCCGTTCGCTGGTCATCATCGTGCTCCGCAACCCCGCCTTGCGCATGTAGCCGGTGGGGCCGCGCAGCTCCTCGGTGAGCTGCTTTTTCTCGCGAAAGAGCAGCAGCTGGTGCTCGGCGTCGGCCACGTTCAGCTCGCGGTCGATCTCCACCAGCCGCGCCTGGATGCTGCGGGCGCGCACCAGCTGCAGGCTCCCCATGAAGAACTGGTCGGCGGGGGTGAGCGTGACCGCCTGCGGATCGCCGCGCAGCTCCTCCACCAGCGGCAGCACCTCGGGCGGGAACACCGAGAGCCACTCGCCGTCGCCGTCGCGCCGCCCCTCGGCCTCGATCAGCCCCGCGAACACCGCGGCGTAGCGCGCGTCGCGGAAGTCGCCGGGGCTCACCTCGGCGGCCGCGCGCTCCACCCACGCCTCGTCGCGGAACATCAGCAACAGCAGGATGCGCTCGGGGAGGTTCATCTCCTGCACCCGCCGCGTCATCACCGCCACGTCGTCGGCGCGCCGGCCGGGGGGGCCCGCGTCGCGGCTCTCGCGCTGGCGGCGGTCCGCCGGGCCGGCGCGGTGCTCGTGGGCGGGGATCTCGGCGGCCTCGCGCTCGAGCGTTTCGCGCGGCACCCCGGTCTTGGTGGAGATGCGCTGGATGTACACGCCGCGCAGCACCTCGTCGGCGGCGGCGCGCACGGTGGGGAGGAGCGAGTCGATCGCCTGCCGGGTGCCCTTGATGCTGCCGAAGTAGTTGCGGCGCTCCAGGATCTGGATCTTCCGCTCCAGCACGTCCACCGCGTCGTTCAGGTAGCGGCGGAGGGCGTCCGCGCCCTGGGTGCGCACCAGGCTGTCGGGGTCCTCGCCCTGCGGCAGGGTGGCGACCAGGACCTCGACGCCGGCGCGCAGCAGCTCGTCGCCCGAGCGGAAGGTGGCCTTGAGGCCGGCCTTGTCGCTGTCGTACAGCAGGATGGCGCGCTCGCAGTAGCGGGCGATCAGCTGCGCCTGCTCCTCGGTCATCGCCGTGCCCAGCGGCGCCACCGCGTTCCCCACCCCGTGGCTGGCCAGCGACACCCAGTCCATGTAGCCTTCCACCACCAGGGCCGACTCCTCGCGGCGGATCACGTTCTTGGCCCAGTTCAGCCCGTACAGCGTGCGCCCCTTGGTGTAGATGGGGGTCTCGGGGCTGTTCAGGTACTTGGGCACGTGCTCCTCGGCGGTGCCCAGGATGCGTCCGCCGAACGCCACCACGCGGCCCTGCAGGTCCAGGATCGGGAAGATCACCCGGCCGCGGAAGACGTCGTAGGGGTCGCGGCCGCTCTTGCTCTCCTTCAGCAGCCCCAGCTCCAGCATCAGCCAGTCGGGGATGCCGTGCTTGCGCGCGGCCTCGCTGAAGCCGTTCCACTCCTCGGGCGCCCACCCCAGCTCGAAGCGCTCGGCGTGCTCCTTCGACACCCCGCGCTTCTCCAGGTACTTGCGCGCCGCTCGGCCGCCCTCGGTCTCCCACAGCTGCTTGCGGAACCAGTCGCGGGCGAAGGCGTTGACCTCGTAGTAGTGGCGGTGGGGGTCTTCCTCGGGGCGCTCCTGCCGCTCGTCGGGCACCTCGATCCCCACGCGCTCGGCCACGTGGCGGATCGCGTCGGGGTAGCTCATCCCCAGGTGCTTCATCAGGAAGGTGTAGACGGTGCCACCCTCGCCGCAGACGAAGCACTTGTAGAACCCCTTGGCGGGGTCGACGGAGAAGTTGGGCCCCTCGCCGCCGTGCAGCGGGCACGGCCCGCGGAAGGTCTTCCCGGAGCGCTTGAGGCGCGTGTGCTCCGAGATGATCTCCACCATGTCCGCGCTCTCGCGGATCTGCTCGACGAGGTGGTCGGGGATCGGCATCCGGGTACTGCCAGGGAACAGGGAACAGGGTACAGGGGACAGCCTGCCGGAGCTCCGGCCGGGCCACTGGCGCCCGTTCCCACTGCGGGACCTTCAATCTACTGCGTTGCGGACCGGTGCTGACACTGTCTCAGTGTGAGGAACCGGGAAACGGCTCGGCGCGAGGTCTTTGTCTCGATCCCCGGCCCCGTCCCCCCGGGTCGAAACCCGAGGCAACGGCGGCCCGAAGTCCGCCTTCGCGGACTCCCACGCAGGCATCGCGACGCTCTGACCGACCTCGGCGCGGCCGCGGCGGCCCCCTCTCCCCCAGCCCCTCTCCCCCGCTACGCGGGAGAAAAGGGGAGATGGATCCGGAGAGCCGCGCCCGACCGCCGGGACGAAGCAGCCGCGCGAAGCGCCCCAGGTCCCTTTCCCAGGCCGTTTTGGGAGAGGGACAGGCTTTCAGGACGCGACGCAGTCGCGCCTGAAAGCCAGGGT
>Ga0207706_10000402_pt1 | contig 46603 bp, 41 predicted proteins | sample KBSC53metaG_FD_184318 | JGI IMG/M metagenome (GOLD analysis project Ga0207706, IMG submission 184318) | Corn rhizosphere microbial communities from Kellogg Biological Station, Michigan, USA - KBS C5-3 metaG (SPAdes) (version 2) | ecosystem: Host-associated > Plants > Roots > Rhizosphere > Soil ... | reverse complement strand
TACGTCGTACAGTGATCGCGCCTCGGTGCGGATCGCCAATGCCGTTAGGCGCCACGCCGTGCGGATCGGTGGCGCCACGGTTGCGGCGCTCGATCGCCCGTACGCGGTGCTTGCCGTTGGCGGCGATTCGACGGATTCCGTTCCGGGCGTGCTGCGCGAGCCGGACGTCGTACGCATGCTCGCGGCCGCGGATGAGCCCAAGGCGGCGGTGATGCTTACCTATGGCAGCGATCGGATCCTACTCTTCCCCTTCGGCCCAGGCTCGCGTGAGCCAGTCGGCGTGGTAAAGGTGCCGAAGGACGAAGCGTTGGTGGATCGCACCGAGAACGAACAGCACCACCTGGCAGCGCTTCGGGACACGCTGGACGCCGGCCTCGTTCGCGCCATTCCCGAACCGCTCGGCATCGTGCGGTTCGGCCGAACCGTGGCGGCGTGCGAGCGGTTCATGCCCGGCGCGTCGCTGGCAACACGGGCCATGGACGCCGCGGTTTCCCTCGATGAGAAGATCGCCGATGTACGCCTCGCGGCCGCGTGGCTGGCGCGGTTCCACCGACGGACGGAACTGCGACGTGCAACGGTTCGGGAGATCCGGAACAGCCTGGTCGATGACCCACTCGAGGCGTATCAGCGAGAGCTCGGCACACCCGCTGATCGCCCACTGCGCGTACGTCTCGCCACACTCGCCGATTCGTTAGGCAGGCAGCAACTGGCCATCGCGACGCAGCATCGGGATTTCGCCGCGTGGAACGTTCTGCGTTCCGGTGACGCGCTCGCGGTCGTCGACTGGGAGGGCGCGCGGGAAGGATGCGGGGCGCTCGATGCCGTGCACCTCGTGACCACCTGGCTGTACTCGGTACGTCTTGGCGACGGTGTCAACGACGAGACGCGCTGCATCCATGACCTTCTGGATCCGACGCGAGACGCCACGGCCAGCGTGGCGCACGATGCCCTGTTGTCGTATCTCCAGGCGCTCGGCCTCGATTGGCGACTCGCTCCGCTGCTCGTCGCGCTCCACCGCATCGAGCTGGCCCTGCGCCGACTCGCGCAGGTGCGGCTGCACCGCGAGCCGACGGACGAGACGCCGTTCCTGCAGGAAGCCCGCATCGTGCGGTCGCTCGCCGCGGATGTGGATCGATTGTTCCCGTTGAGCACCTCCTGACCACCGATCCGAACCCAGGCGGCGATCGTTGCGGCGACGACTTCTCTTTCTCCTTCCTTTCCCCCCGCGGCATGACGCCATCCACGGTGGCGCGCGGGTCATGAGGTATCTCGTTCGAGCTCTGGAAGCCCGCCATGATGTGGCTGCCCTGTACCTGCGCGAGCGCGGCGAGCTGCCAATCGATGACGACCTCCAGGGTTCGCTTCGGCGCGTCGAGGAGGTTCCCTATCCTCGCAACCTCTCGTTCGCCACTCGGGTCGCCCGCCGAACGGCGGCACTACGTGGGATACCGTCCTGGGCGTCGTTCGTCGACGTCCCCGAGTTTGCGCATCGGGTGCGAGAGCTCGTGACGACGTGGCACCCCGACATCGTGCACTTCGAGTACCACGTGATGGGCCAGTACGCGCGCGCGCTGCCGGACCATCGTGCCGCGCGCATTCTGTCCGAGTACGAGGCTGGAGTCCTGGCCGCGCGGGAGCACATGGCCACGGGGAAGAACGGCGGTGCGCTCGAGTCGAGCCTTCAGCGACGCGCGTGGGAGCGGTTCGAGCGGCGAGTCATCGGGACCATGGACGCCGTCGTGGTGTTCTCCGATCGCGACAAGACTGCGCTCGCGCCGATTGCGGGCAAGACGCCCATCGTCCGCATCGGCATCGGCACGCACGTCCCACGGTTCCCACTCGAGCCGTTAGGCGCCGCTGGACATCCCCGCCTCGTCTTCATCGGAAACTTCATGCACCCGCCGAACGTGGACGCGGCGATGCGTCTCGTGGATCGGATCTTTCCAGCGGTTCGGACGCGTATTCCTGGCAGCATGCTGCGCATTGTTGGCGCGCATCCGCCGGCGGAGCTGCTGGCGCGGGCGCGTGACGGCATCGAGGTCACCGGGCGCGTCCCCGACGTCGCGCCGTGGCTCAATGCGGCGGCGCTCGTGGTCGTTCCGCTCCGCCTGGGCGGCGGGATGCGCGTAAAGGTCGTCGAAGCGCTCGCGTACGGCAAAGCCGTCGTGGCGTCGCCGCGGGCGCTCGAGGGGTTGAACGTCACGGATGGCGTCGAGGTGGCGGTGGCGGACAGCGACGATCAGTTCGTGAGCCGGATTCTCACACTCCTGGAGTCGCCCGACGCGCGCGGCGCGCTCGCGCGGAAGGCGCGGGAGTGGGCCGTGGCCAACCTCGGCGCCGAACGGTGGGTTGGGGAGTACGAGGCGCTCTACGACCAACTCCGTCCAGCCGATCGTCGGTCGTGAGCTCGCCTACCACGATCACCGTCGCAATCTCGACGCGCGATCGGCCGGGCGCGTTGGGCCGATGTCTCGAGTCGCTCGCGGCGGGCCTGCGACGGCCCGACGAGATCGTGGTGGTCGACCAGAGCGCGGATCAGGAGACGAGTCGGGTCGCCTCACGATGGCGCGACGCAGGCCTAACGATCCTGTACGAGCGGAATGAGGCGCGCGGGCTCGGAGTCGCCCAGAACGTGGCGTTCGCCCGGGCGCATCACCCGATCGTCGCCGTGCTCGATGACGACTGTGTGGCGGACGCGAACTGGTTACAGGTGGTTGCGTCCCGGATGACTGATCGCCTCGATCTCGATGGCGTGACAGGGCGTGTCCTCGCGCTCGATGCCGTCGGAGCGCGGACGGTCCCGGTTTCGACGCGCGTCTCGATCGTCCGACGCGAGTTCAGCGGCCGGGCTTTGCCATGGGAAGTGGGGAGCGGTAACAACTTCACGATTCGACGCGAAGCACTCGCGCGGGTCGGAGGGTGTGACGAGCGGCTCGGTCCCGGCGCGCCGGCGCAGGGTGGCGTGGATATGGACCTGTTCCATCGGCTGCTTCGCGACGGGAGCCGAATCCTTTACGAACCGGACGCGATCGTGTACCACGAGCGGCAGACGCGGGAGGAACGTCGAGCGCGGCGGCCGATGTACGGCCGAGGAATGGGCGCGGCGATCGCGCTCTGGCACCGCGCCGGGGACCCCAGCTCGGGCTATGTGCTCCGCGAGTGGGCGAAGCTTCGCCTGCGTCAGATGCGGCTGGCGGCTACGCGGCGCGATTGGGCAGACCTGCGCGACGAAGTGACGATGCTCCTGAGCACCGTGCGGGGACTGTCGCAGGGCTGGAAGCTCGGCAACGGGAGTCATTGATGGGGATCGTCGATCGCGTCATGGGCGCTCTCGCGAGGCGGTTCGCCGCTGAATCGGTCGAGCGAGCACGCAGCGATGCGCGCTGGTCCCCTGCGCTCAAGGTCGGGCTGCGCCATCTCTGGTTGTATTATGCGGACCGCGCCTCGCGTGGCGCGGCAATCGGAGACGCCTCGGCTGCGGGATTCCGCATCTTCTCCCAGTTCGAGGAGGATGGCATCACGCTGGCGCTGCTCGCATCGTTAGGCGACGGGCCACGCCTCTTCGTCGACATTGGGGCGGGTGACGGCGTTTTCGCGAGCAACTGCGCAAACCTGGCGATCAATCTCGGGTTCCACGGGCTGTTCATCGATGGCAACGCCGCGCTCGTCGAGCGCGGACGCGCAGTCTACGCCGACCACCCGGACACGTCCCTTTATCCTCCGGTGTTCGTGAACGCCAAGGTGACGCCGGCAACGGTGAACGACGTGATCGCCTCCGCGGGTTTCACCGGCGAGATCGACTTCCTGTCGATCGACATCGACGGCAACGATTACTGGGTGTGGGAAGCCCTCACGGTCATAGAGCCGCGCCTCGTGTTGATCGAGACGCATCCCGAGCTGGGATATCGCTCGCGCGTCGCTCCGTACGCCGAGGACCCGGCGCGCGTCGATGGGATGCCTGCTCATTTCCTCGGCGCGTCGCCGTCGGCCATGACCGCGATGGCAGCGCGGCGCGGTTATCGCCTCGTCGCGGCAAACCGGTTCGGTTTCAATCTCTTCTATGTTCGCGAGGACCTGGCCACGCCGATGATGCCTGGGATTCCTCCCGATGACCTGTTCCGGCACCCGCGAGCGAAGGCCCGAGTGCTCCCAGACTCCGCCCTCGCCAACCTGCCGTTCATCGAGCCGTAGGGACCCAGCCCGCCGTCAGGCTCGCCCGAACATTCGACGGGCGCGATCCCCGAGGCGTCCCACGATTCGGGTCGGCGCCGTGACCGCACGGTAACCACGCTGTCCCCGCTCGAGCCAGCGGCCCACCCGTTGCACGAAGCGGTCGTCGTCCGGCGTGCGCCTCGCACCCGAGAGCTGCCAGAACGCCGCCCAGATGTAGAAGTGAAAGCCCACCAAGATCGCCGCGCGCAGCATACCGGGAACCCCATCGCGCCACGCCTTCCCGTCGATGAATTGTCGCTTGGCGCGCGTGCCCAGCGACACGAACATCGCGCGGGCGCTGAACACCTGTCCGCGATCGATCATCGATTGTGCCTGAAGCGGTGCGTAGCGAACAATGCGGTCCAGCACTTCTGGGATGTTCCGGTTTCGGTCGTGCACAAGGACCGTGTCGTCCGTACTCGGCACACGGTACTTGCGGGAGTCGGCGACCTGCGGCAGCGCGTTAGGTATGACGGGCCACTGGACTCGACTCTTTCGGTACATCCTCAGCTGCTGCTCGTAGCGCTCGTTGGGGTTCGACGGGGGGTAGCCAAGATCCCAGTTCATCCGCGGCATGACGATGGCATCGACGTCCTCTCGCCCCGCGGCGCGGCGCAGCTCGGCCGCGAGGCCCGGCGTCACGCGCTCGTCGGGGTCGAGCACCAGAATCCAATCGTGCGTCGCGTGCGCGGCGATCTCGTTTCGGATCAGCTCCACGATCGGCACGGCATCGCGCCGAACGACCCGCGCCCCGTTCCGCTCGGCGACGGCGACCGAGTCGTCCGTGCTGCCCAAGTCCATCACGATGCGTTCGTCCGCCCAGGCAACGGACTCGAGGCACGCCGCGAGGCGATCAGCCTCGTTGCGGCACGCGATGCAGACCGAGATGTGCGATGGTCCCGTGCTCACGAGTGGGATGTCCGAGATGGAGAGCCTGACCTGGTGCGGCCGAGTCGGCGTCGCAGATGAATGAGCGCCCAGTGCGCCAGCAGCTTCGCGGAGCCGGCGAGCACTCTTGGTGACCGACTGAGACGAACCGCCTCGCGCAACTGCACGAGCGGTCCGCGCGTATCGCCTGCGCGAAGCATCCGGTGAGAGCGGCGGAGCGCGGTCAATGCCGTGTCCACCGTCGCAAAGTTCGTGATGGCGTCCGCCTCGTCGGGCGGCAGGAGCTCACGGTTGATGGAGATGGCACGCGCGAGGTCGCGGATATTCTGGCCGGTCGATAGGGCGCCTCCGCTCAGCGACGCCGCTCGCAGTCGGTACAGGGCGAGCGGCTCTGGCTCGTACCAGACCGGATAGTGCGCGGCGGTCCTCGTCCACATCTCCCAGTCCTCGCCATACGACTGAATGCGGTCGTCGAAGCCACCCAACCGCTCGTAGACATCGCGGCGGACGACGATCGACGGTGGTTGAAGGCGCTGACCACGCGCGATCTGGTCCAGCCAGTTCGGAAGCACGCCCGCGGCAGGCGCCATGAGCGGCCCGATCGTCTGCCAGTGCCCGGCGTCGTCCATGGCGATGAACCGGCAGAACGCGGCGCCGATACTCGCGTCGCGCTCGAACGCGGCGCCTAACGTCTCGTAGAAGCCATCCCGCACGGCGTCGTCGCCATGGAGGAGATGAACGAGGGTGCCCCGGCTGCGCTGGAGACACGTGTTGAAGTTCCGGACGTGGCCAACGTTGTTCGGCTGTCGGAAGAACGACACGCGCCCGGCGCCGACCTCGCGCGTGACGCGCTCCGGATCATCGCGCTCTGAGTGATCGTCCACCACCTCGATCTGCATGACGTCCGGCCCTGGGTCCTGGCGCAGCACGGAGCACAGTGTTTGCGCCAGGGAGTTCGCGCAATTGTACGTCGGAATCATCACGGACCAGCGAGGACGCGCCACGCCGGTCGGGACGGGTGGTACGACGGCACGGTGCGGGTGCGGTGCGCTCGCGTGGTCCGCCACGTTCAGTCTCTCTCGCCGCGAGATGATGGTCCGCGCAGCCGTCGAGCGAAGCTGGAGGCACGGTACAGCAGCGGGCTGGTGAACTGCCGCATCTGGTGTCGCCACTCTCGCTCGAGCCCGGGGTCCGAGATGGATTCGGTCTCGAGATACGCGCCCAACCACTCGAGAAACTGGCGCCGCGATGCGCTCGGCAGGTCGCTGCCGTCCCACTCGCCCAGGTCGCGCATGCGATGACACCACGAGTCAGGGTGCTGACGGTAGCGGTCCAGGCACGCGCCATCGATCCACACGCTCGACGTGGCGAACAGCTTGTAGAAGAACACCTGATCCTCGAACATGCCACGGAACGCGTTCTCGAAACCTCCGGCGCGCGCAATGGCCTCACGGCGCATGAGCACGCCGCACGTGCACGGCGTGCGGGCGTCATCGCGCAGAAATCCGGCAAGCGCCTCCGGCGGCCTAACGAGCGACTCGGCCGCGAAGCCGCGCCGGCGGGGGCGGTCGCGAGCGGCGTCCTCCCGAGCGCCAGTCCAGCTGTACCAGTACTCGGTGATGCCGTACACCGCGCCGGCATCCTCATGCGCCGAGAGCACCCGAACCTGATGGGCGAGCTTCTCCGGCAGGTAGACGTCGTCCGCGTCGAGCAGGGCCACGAGGTCACCCCGCGCGTGCGAGATCCCGAGATTCCTCGAGGCGCTCATCCCGAGGTTCGCGTGTTCCGCGTGCTCGAGCACGCGGACGCGATGCGGGTCCCGCGCCGCGTACCCTCTCGCGATCTCCGAGCTGCCGTCGCGCGAGCCGTCGTCGACGAGCAATAGCTCCCATCGCTCGTACGTCTGCGCGCGAAGGCTCTCGATCGCCTCGGCGAGAAATCGCTCGGCGTCGAGGAAGATCGTGATGACGGAAACGAGTGGCGTGTCAGACACGGAGTCCCAAGTCGTTCAGCGCAGCGGCGAACTCGTCGCCGTTCCAGTCGCGGACATAGAGGCGTGGCAGCGCGTACCGATCCGTCGATCGGTCGACACGGCCAGCCTGATTGCTGCACGCTCGTGTGAATCCTGCCTCTCGTACGATCGCCATGGTCTCGGCGGTATAGTCTCCGGCGCGCCCGAACGGATACGCGAAGCTCTCGATGCGTCGTCCAATGATGGACTCCGCGGCCTTGAGACCGGTTTCGATGTCGGCCCGCTGCTCAGCGCCCGTCAATGCCGCGAGTCGCGCATGCGATGCGGTGTGTGCGCCGATCGCAATGCGCACGCCGCGCGCCAGGCAGGCCAATTCGTCCGGCGTCAGAGGTCTCTTCTCCGGTCTTGGCGCGCTGCCCACGCCGGCCGCGTCGCGTAGTGCGTCGAGCGCGCCCTCGCGTTCGCGCCCACCGACATCTCGCAGTCGAGCCCAAACCGCGTCGTAATCGGAGGGCGCCACCAGGCGCTCGAGGTCATCCCACCAGAACTCCCGAGAGCGGACCACCGCGTCGGTCGCGACGAACACCGTTGCCGGAACGTCGAACCGCTGAAGGATCGGGAGGGCCTCATGGAGGTTGTCCGCGTATCCGTCGTCGAACGTCACCACCACCCTGGCGGCCCTCGCGTTAGGCCGAGTCACCGAGTCGCCAAGCGCCGAGAGCGGAAGGGCCGTCGCGCGCCGGTGGAGGACCTCCATCTGCTCCGCGAAATGCGCCGGCGTCACGGCGATCGACCAGCGATCGTTCGCGAGGTGCGTCACCCGATGGTACAGGAGTATCAGCGGGTCCCGCGGACGCAACCGAGCGATCGTCTCACGCAGCATGGCTGGTCCTCACGTACCGACGGTGACGCGCGCGGCAACGATCACGGGGTAGGATGCGTCCGCCACTGCGAGCTCCTCGGACGTCAGCTCCGAAGCGGACAGGCCGTACAGGAATGCGCTGGCGGTGAGCACGTTGCCGAATGCGTGCACATCGACGTTCGTGCCGAAGGATTCGGCTAGTACTCGACGCAACGACGCCGGGGTGAATGCCCAATACCAGGAGTCACGCCACGTGCCCGAGTCGATCTGACTGATTCCGGGCACGGTGATCAGACAGGTCCCGTGCGGAGCCAGAATACGACGCAGCGTGGCGGCCGCTGCGCGCACGTCGTACACCAGGTGAAGGGTCTGTGTGAGGATCACGCAGTCGAACGCCCCCGACGGAATCGCATGGCCGTGTGCGAGATCCGCCACGATGGTCGCGTCCGGATTGCCATTGTTGACGTGAAGCACGTCGCTTCGAGACACCAATGCTCCGCCAAACCGACGCGTGTACGTGGCGTCTCCAACCTCGAGGACGCGGCCTCGGATATCGGAGGCGTTCCTGCCGAGAAAGTTCTCGATGTAGTGCCGGTCTACAGGCTGGCCCCGGTCAAACCCAAAGGCGCGGCTCATCGGGGTCAGCCGGCGCAGGTCGCCGAATCGGACGGCGCCCGGTGGCACTGGCCCGTCTCCGAGCCGCCGACGCCGGAGCCATTCCTCCATTGGTCTCGGCAGCATCAGCCCGGCCAGCTTGCCTAACGCGCTCACGATCGGTCGCGCTGTGTGCGCCGGTAACGCAGTGGACTTCGATCGCGGAGCCATTGCACGAGGGACTCGGCCTGTCGGGCAACATGGTCCACGCGAGGCCGATGGAATGGTCGCAACGCTCGGCGCAGTGCGCGACGCACGCCCTCGTCGTGGCACGATTCGGCGTCGAGGTAGTCGGCCAGCCACTCGAGGTAGCGGCAATGCGCGTCGCGTGTGGTACCGGTCCTGTCCGAGACGGCGCACATCGAATCGGCGTGTTGGCGATATCGCTCCCACGATCGATCGACGACGAGGACGCGCTCGGCGAGCATCAGCTTGGCGTAGAACGCCTGATCCTCGAACATTCCTCTGAACTGTTCCTCGAACCCGCCGACACGACGAAGCACGGCGGTACGTACCAACAGACTGTGCGCACACGGCACGAGCGCCTCTCCCGTGAGCAACCGCTCGAGCAGTCGCGGTGGGTCGAGCACAGTGCCGTCCCTCACACGCAGCCGGGGATAGAAATCGCGCGCAACGTCCTCCGGGTCGCCGGTCCAGCCGTACCAGTAGAGCGCATTCCCGTACATCGCTCCGACATCGGGATGCGATTCGAGGATCGTAACCTGGTCGCGCAACTTGTCAGGCAGCCACACATCGTCGGCATCGAGAAACGCGGTGTACGCACCGCGGGCGTGAGCAATCCCGAGGTTGCGGGAGGCGCTGAGACCACGATTCCGGTGTGCGTCGTGCTCGAGGTACCGTACACGGGTCGGTTCGCGCTCTGCGTACTCGCGGCCAATGGACGACGCCGCGGGCCCCGAGCCGTCGTCGACGAGCAGCAGTTCCCATCGCTCGTACGTCTGCGCGAACACGCTGTCGATTGCCTCCCGAAGGAAGCGCTCGCCGTCGAGAAATGCGATCACGACGGACACGAGCGGCTGTCCGTTCGCCGGTGTATCCGCCGCCGTCATTGGATCGGCTCCCACGTTGCCGTCGACGGCGGCACGATGTGGCCCTGCTCGGCGGAATGTTGCACCGAGCGACCCGGCGTCGGGGACTCGTGCACCTCGAAGCGGATGACGCGTTCCGCCACGTCGAGCGTCTCGGTGAAGTAGGAGCCGGCCCACAGCGTCACGAAGTACGCGCCGGGAATGAGGGGCGGCAGGTCTATGACGATTCGTGTCCGCTGCGGACCAGCGTCTTCGCGAATGAAGCCCTCGACACGGGGGAGCGCCTGCATCAACCCGACGCCGGAGCCGTCGAGAATGTCCACCGCGATGAGCGCGGGCTTGTGACGCCCCCGCGGCTCGAGCACCACATCGAGCTCGAGCGCGAGCGCTGGTTGATGGCCCGTGACGCGTGAATCCACCCGCGTGAATGCGAGTGCCGAGTCGCGCGCGTTCGACGGCCGCGTCCAGGTCGACGCATCCTCGTCGAACCCCTGCGCGACGTAATACGCAATGCAGGTCCCAGGATCCCCCTGCCGCACGATCCGGCCGGCGTCGAGCACCATTGCCGTCCTGCATAACGAGCGGATGGCTGCCATGTTGTGACTCACGAACAACACCGTGCGCCCTTCGTCGGCCACGCGTCCCATCTTGCCGATGCACTTGCGCTGGAAGTCGATGTCGCCGACGGCGAGCACTTCGTCGACGACCAGGATGTCCGGCTCGAGGTGCGCGGCGACAGCGAACGCGAGGCGCATGTACATACCGCTCGAGTAGTGCTTCACCTGCGTGTCGAGAAACCGCGCGATCTCGGCGAACGCGACGATCTCGTCGAACTTCTGCGCGATCTCGTGCCGGCGCATGCCAAGTAGCGCGCCGTTCAGGTAGATGTTCTCTCGGCCAGTGAGGTCGGGATGAAAGCCCGTGCCCACTTCGAGCAGCGACCCCACACGGCCGACGATGCGGGCGCGGCCCGTCGTTGGTGGCGTGATTCGCGAGAGAATCTTGAGCAGCGTGCTCTTGCCGGCGCCGTTGCGACCGATGATGCCGAGCGTCGCCCCGGAAATGACATCGAAGGTGACGTCGCGGAGGGACCAGAGGGTGTTCGCATCATCGCCATTGTCCTCGCGTCGTCCGAACGCCGTGAGCGCCTGCGCGGCGCGAGTGATCGCTGCCCACGAAAACGTTGCCGCGAGTGCCTCTCGAAGCGAGTCCGAGGCAGGCGCAGCACCGAGTTGGTAGCGCTTTCCGAGTCCGGCGGCGCTGATGACGACGTCGGCCCCCATCATTCAGACGATGTCAGCGAACGTGCGCTCCGTTCGCCGGAAGTAGAGCACGCCGCCAACGAGCATGAGGAACGCGGCCATCGTGGAGGCAACGATCATCGGGCCTGGGCGTGTGTTCGCGCCCAGGAGCGCCCACCGGAAGCCTTCGGCCACCCCGGTCATCGGGTTGAGCGCGTAAATGGCGCGCCAGCGCTCCGGCAGGAGTGTCGCGGGATATGCGATCGGCGTGGCGAAAAGCCAGAACTGCACCAGGATGGGCACGACGTATCGTACGTCGCGATACCGAACGCTCGCGGCAGCGAGCCAGAGCCCGGTGCCTAACGCGGCGATGAACGCCAGCCCGGCAAACGCTACCACCCAGAGGGAGCGGAACGTCAGCCCCACACGGTAGAACGCCATGAGGCCGAGGAGCACCACGAACGCCAGCGCGAAATCGACCGCCGCCGAGAGCACCGTTCCGATGGGGATGGCGAGCCGAGGAAAGTAGACCTTCCGCAGCAGGCCCTGATTCATCACGAGGCTGTTCGCCGACTGCATGAGGGCCTGGGAAAAGAACGTCCACGGCACGAGCGCGGCGAAGCTCCACAGCGGGTATGGCAATCCGTCGGATGGAATCCCGCCCAGCTTCCCGAAGAAGAGGCTGAATACGACCATCGCGAAAACCGGCTGGAGAATCGCCCAGCTGGCGCCGAGGGCGGTCTGTTTGTACCGCACCTTGATGTCGCGCCAGGCGAGGAAGTAGCTGAGCTCCCGGTACTCCCAGAGCTCGCGCAATCCGAGCGAGATCCGACCTTTCGGCGGCTCGATGACCAGCACGGGCCGGGAGCGCTCGCGGATACCACCGCCATTGGTCACGGTGGCGGCAGTTTTTTCTGCGTTCGATGCCGGGACAGCCATGGTGAATTCAACACGCCTGCCGGAGGGGCAGGCAAGCCTCGCGGTGTCGGTGCGGGACTCGCGCGGACGCGCCGCTTCGCGGAAGGTGTCGAATTCGGTCGACACATGTCGCCGCCACGCCGCAGCCGGAACGAGCGCAAGGCTGCGGCCATGCGGTGAGAGAACGGCGCAGTGGGCGTCTAGCGCGCACGAACGCCGACAGTTTGCGGCCCAACCGATCTCCCGAACAATTCGGCACATCGGTTGCTCTTCTCGGCGCGCGACGGAACACACATGGTCCCGCGCCGGCGCGCGGTCATTCCAGCAATTCGGGTCAATCCGGCCGTGCGGATTGCCCGGATGCTAGGATGGCCGCCGCCAGCGCCAGCTTTCATTAGTCGTTAATCGAAGAGCGTTAGCTGTTAGTCTAACGACTTCCGACTCAGGTCAGGCTTCCAGCTGCCAGCCGCTCCGGCGTTGCTTGATCGGTCGTGCCGGGACTCCAACTGCAGTGCAATTCGCTGGCAGGTCGGAGGCGACGACGGCGCCGGCGCCAACGATCGTCCATTCGCCAATTCGGACGCCTTCGATCGTTGTCACGCCGCTGCCGATCTCGCAGCCGGTCCCGAGCTCCACGCCCCCGGACAGGTTGCTCGCCGGGGCAACGGTGGCGAAGTCGCCCACGCGACAGTCGTGGCTGATGTTGCAGACGCGGTTCACCGACACGAACGCCCCGATGTGGATGTTGACGGTGAGCATCGTGCCAGCCGCGATGGACGTGCCGGGGCCGATCTCGAGCCAGCGACAGAGCCGGACGCTCGGGTGAACGATCGTGATGAACCGTTGGTTGTCGCTGCCGACGCGGGCGACGATCCGGCGCTTCGCGGTCGGGCTCCCGACGCCGAGGGCGATGCGAACGTTCCGGCCTTCGCTGTTCAGCCATTCGAGGCCGCCGAGCACGGGCAGGCCGTTGACCTCGCGTCCGTGGGTGGAGGGATCGTCGTCGATGTAGCCGAGCAGATCCCAGCGCGCGCGGTGCGCGTTGATGTCCTCGATCAGTTGTACGGTCTCGCGACCGTATCCACCTGCCCCATACACGACGACCGGTTGAATGCGGTCGCCAAAGAGATCACGCACGCGTCGAGCTCCACACGTCGAGAGTTACGAACATCACAAACGCACCCGGAGATCGACGGACGACGAGCCCAGGCGCAACGTTAACGAGCGCCAAGACAAGTCAGATCGCAGGGGGAAACCGACGACCAGTCAGGCCGTGCTGGCCAGGCGCTCGGCTCGGTAGTAGTCGACGTACCAGTCCACGAAGCGCCGGATGCCTTCCTCGATGCTCGTCGCCGGCCGGAAACCCACATCGCGCTCGAGGTCGTCCACGTCGGCGTAGGTTGCGGCGACGTCACCGGGCTGCATGTCGAGCATGCGTTTACGGGCGGTCCGCCCCAGCACGTCCTCGAGCACCCCGATCATGTGGCCGAGCTGCACCGGCGAGTTGTTGCCGATGTTGTAGAGGCGGTACGGCGCCCGACTGGTGGCCGGGTCGGGGGCATCGCCGCTCCACGTCGCGTTAGGCGTGGCGGTCTGGTCGGTCACGCGCACCACGCCTTCGACGATGTCGTCGATGTACGTGAAGTCGCGCTGCATGCGGCCGTGGTTGAAGACGTCGATCTCACGGCCCTCGAGAATGGCCTTCGTGAACAGGAACAGCGCCATGTCCGGACGGCCCCACGGACCATAGACGGTGAAGAAGCGGAGGCCGGTCGTCGGGATCCCGTAGAGATGGCTGTAGCAGTGCGCCATGAGCTCGTTCGCCTTCTTGGTCGCGGCGTAGAGACTCACGGGGTGGTCCACATTGTCGTGGACGGCGAACGGCATCTGCGTGTTCGCCCCGTACACGGACGATGATGAGGCGTACACGAGGTGCTGGACGGGATTGTGCCGGCATCCCTCGAGGATGTTCAGGAAGCCAACGATGTTCGCGTCGATGTATGCGTGGGGGTTCAGGAGCGAGTATCGCACACCCGCCTGTGCGGCGAGGTGGACGACGCGATCGAAGCGCTCTCGAGCGAACAGCCCGGCGATGGCGTCGCGATTGGCGACGTCGAGATGCTCGAACCGGAAGGTCTTGTTGGGCCGGAGCCGCGCGAGGCGGGCTTCCTTGAGGGATACGTCGTAGTAGTCGCTCAGGGAGTCGAGCCCGACCACGGTGTCGCCTCGCGCGAGGAGGCGCGTCGCGGTGTGATACCCGATGAACCCGGCGGCGCCGGTGACAAGGATCTTGGCCATGGGGAAGGAAGATATCATCGGAGGGACGACGGGAACCGGGAACGGGGAACCGGGAACCGAGGCTCTACGGGAGCTTCTGTTCCCGGTTCCCCGTTCCCGGTTCCCGCGTTCTTGCTTTCGGTCTATGTTCGGTATAAAGTCTGCTTAGCCTGCTCGGCGTTGTACGGAGCAGACAGGTGCCGTCGTTCGTCGTCGTCGCTGGGTCGCCGTCTCGCCAATGCCTGCCCTTTCCATTGCCGCTCTTCGCGAGCTCATCGAGCAGCGCTTCCCCGACGCAACGCCGGCGAACTGGCGGGCGGCGGAGCCGGTTGCAACTGGGGTGGGGGCGCTCGACCGGGTTCTTCCGGGTGGTGGGCTGCCGCGCGGGCAATTGACGGTGTGGACGCCGCAAGGCGGCGCCTGCTCGATGCTTCGAGCGGCCTGTCGCTCGACGGTTGCGAACGGTGAGCGGGCAGTCTGGATCGATACCGCCGGCACCATTGTCGGCGCGTTCTGGGAAAACGGGCCGTACCTCGTACAGCCCAAGAGCCGACAGGATGCACTCAAGGGCGCGGAGGAGCTGTTGCGATGTGGCGGGTTTGCGCTGGTGGTGCTCGACGGGACGGAACCCGAAGGGACGGAGATGGTGCGGCTGACCCGCGCGGTGCGCGAGGGAGGCGGTGCGTTCGTGGCGATCACGCCAAACCCATCGCTGGCGAAGCTGCGGATGGAGTCGAAGATCATTCCGCACAGTTATCGCTGGACGCGGGGGCCGTTCGATGATCCAGTGGAGGTTCAGGAAGCAACCATTCGGGTGCGCGCACGGGCAGCGGGGTGGAATGCCCATGCGGATATCACGGTCCCGGTAACACCTCACGATGTTCGTCTGTCTCTGGAGCCCGGTCTGGCGGACCGTCGCGGACTCCCTCGCTGAGCTTTCGCCTGCGCTCCTCACGGTCGCGCCACGCGTGGTCACGGAGGAGCGGCGCGGAGGTTTGGTGTGGGTGGACGCCCGCGGCCTCGACGCCGAGCACATCGCGCACTCGGCGCTGGAAGTGCTCCGAGGCATTGGACTGTCGAATGTGCGAGTGGGAGTGGGCGAGACGCCGATTGTCGCGGAAGTGATAGCGGGAACCGGGAACGGGGAACCGGGAACCGAGGCTCCACGAGGGGTCACTGTTCCCGGTTCCCAGTTCCCGGTTCCCGCCGATTCCCGATTCCCTATTCCCGATTCCCGACAATCGTTAGGCACCCTCCCCGTCTCGGTGCTCGAACCCGACCCCGCCCTCGCCACTTTGCTCGATGGTATTGGCGTCGAGACCTGTGGCGAGCTGGCGGCGCTCGAGGGCGAGTCGGTCGAGGTACGACTCGGTGCGGAGGGCGTGCGGTTGTGGAAGCTCGCGCGAGGGGAGGACGATCGGCTGATTTTCACGCCCATGCCGCGGGAGCTGCCCCACGCATCGCTCGAGTGGAGCGATTATACGCTCACCGACACCGAGCGGCTCGTCTTCTCCGTGAACGCGCTCCTCGGCACCGTGTGCGAGAAGCTCATGGAGCGTGGATCGCTCTCGCGCGAGATGACGCTCGACCTCGCGCTCGCGAATGGCGCCACGCTCACGAACGCGGTGCGGTCGGGGCGGGCGACGGCAAGCCGGAAGACGTGGCTGCGACTCGTACGCACGCTGCTGGAGCGGATGGTGCTTCCCGCCGGAGTCGTGGGCCTAACGCTGCGGGCGGCGACCGTCGTGACCGACGTCGGGCAGCAGGGTGATCTCTTCGACCGGGGGTTCGCGACCGCGGCCGCAACGGAAGCAGCGCTCGCGTCCCTGGCCGAGGAGCAGGGGGATGTGGTGGTGGTGCCGGAGAATACGGCGCATCCGTTGGTGGAGCGACGGACGAAGTGGGTTGAACGACCGGGGACGGGCGACGGGCGACGGGCGACGGGGAAGATGCGGAAACCCTCGGGAGGCTCATCTCGTGTAGAGAGGCCTCCCGAGGGTGCTCGCTTTCTACCCGTCGCCCGTCGCCCGTCGCCCGTCCCCGGCAGTTCGTCTCCCGTTTCCTTAGTCCCGTCTCCCGATTCCTCTACACTCACCCTCTACCTTCTTCCCACCCCGCGCGCGATCGAGGCGCGGACGGAGGAGCGGCGAGACCATGTGCTGCCAACCGGCTATCGCGATGGCGGCGCGTGGTACGGGATCCTCTCGGCGGCCGGGCCGGATCGCGTTTCCGGGGAGCGATGGGGGGAAGCCTACGCACGTGAATACTTTCGGTGCATCGTCGATGATGGAGGCATGGTCTGGCTCTATCACGACGCCCGCGCCGACGGCTGGTACCTGCACGGATGGTGGGATTGAACGTCATGCATATCCACACGATTCTCGTTCCGTACGATTCCGGGCACCGCGGCGCACGCATGGGGCGAGGGCCGCTGCACTTCGCCGAGCATGGGGTGAGCCACCGGCTGCGCACCGGGGGGCACCAGGTTTCCGAGACGACCATCGACGTGCCCACGGCGTTCCCGACCGAGCTCGGGACGTCGTTCGCGGTCTACCGTTCGCTATCCGACCAGGTGCGTGCGGTGGTCGCGGGTGGCGGCTTCCCGATGATTCTCGCCGGGAACTGCGGGAGCTCGCTCGGGACCGTGAGTGGCGTTCGCGCCGCGTCGCCTAACGATGATTCCGCCATCGGCGTCATCTGGCTCGACGCGCACGCCGACTTCAATACGCCCGAGATCACGACGAGCGGCTTTCTCGATGGCACAGTGCTCGCCGCGCTCACCGGACGGGGCTGGAACGCGCTCACTGCGTCCATTCCGGGGTTTCGACCGGTGCCAGACGCGCACGTCGTGCTCGTGGGCGCGCGTGACATCGACGCGGAGGAGGAACGGCTGCTGGCCTCATCGCGAGTGACGCGGGTGGAGGCGGCACGGATGCGGACCGACGGTGCACGCGCGGCACTCGACCCGGCGCTGACCGAGCTGGCCCGTCACGTCTCGCGGGTCTACCTGCACATCGACCTCGATGTTCACGATCCGGCGGAAGCGCAGGCCAATCAGTACGCCGCGCCGGGTGGGGTGCCGGCTAGTGCCGTTCGTGATCTCGTTAGGGTCGTGGCCGAACGTTTTTCGATCGTGGCCGCGGCGCTGACGGCGTACGATCCGACTTACGATGAACGAATGCTCGATGTTGGACTCGAACTCGTGGAAGAAATAGCAAGTAGCTGCTAGGTGCGTGCGGCTGCTGGCTGGTGCCGACGGCTGCGTGCGCCGTTCCCGACGCGCGTCGACGGCGCGCCGCCCATTCCGATTCCCTATTCCCGATTCCCGATTCCCGACTTCGTCGAGCTCCGCGCCCACACCGGTTTCTCCTTTGGCGATGGTACCGTATCGCCCGAAGCGCTCGTCGCGCGCGCGATCGCGTTAGGCTTCACGGCGCTCGGCATCACCGACACGGCGGATCTGGGAGGCATCCCGCGCTTCGTCAACGCGGCGCGCTCGAGCGGCCAGCTCCGGCCTGTCGTTGGAGCCGAGCTCCGCGTCGATGGGCGGCCCGCCGCGTTCCTCGTGCGGACGCCCGAAGGCTACCGTAACCTGGCTGCGCTGGTCACGCGCGGGCGCATGGGCGCGTGGGCGAGCTGGACCAAGGAACACGGCCAGGAGCGACGCGGCCGGCCTAACGTCACGTGGCGGGAAGTCGCCGAGCTGAGTGGCGGGCTCGTCGCGCTCACCGGGCCAGCGACGGGGCCGATCGCCTCACTCGTTCGAGGCGGTGACCGGGCCAACGCTCGCCGCCTGCTCGACGAATGGCGTGACGTGTTCGGCGAGCGCCTTGCCGTCGAGGTCCAGCTTCACTACACCGGCGGCGCGGAGGGAGCGCTCGCCGGTGCGCTCGTGGACCTGGCCGAGCGGCGCCGGATCCCGTGGGTCGTCGCGCACGACCCACGGTACATCGACAACGATGGCCGTCTCGTTCACGACGCGCTCACCGCGCTCCGCTACAACGTCGACCTGGAGACCGCGACCAAGGGCGGCTTCCTCCACCCCAACGGCGAGTGGCGTCTCCTTTCTCCCGAGGAGATGGCGCGGCGATGGCAGGGCCGCGAGCAGGGCATCGAGACGAGTGAGCGCATTGCCGCCGAGTGTGGTGACTTCGAGCTCGCCTGGATGCGTCCGCCGATGCCGAAATTCCCCGTCCCGGACCATCATACCGACTCGAGCTACCTTCGCGAACGCGTCCTCATCGGCGCGAAGGAACGCTGGGGTGACACGTTGAGCGAGGCGCAGGTGAAGCAGGTCGATCACGAGCTCGGGGTGATCGACCGTCTCGGGTTCTCCGGCTTCTTTCTCGTGATGTGGGACGCCGTGAACTTCGCCCAGACGCAGGGCATCCTCTGTCAGGGTCGCGGCAGCGCCGCCAACTCCGTCGTCGCCTACCTGTTAGGCATCACGGCCGTCGACCCCGTGCGACACGGCCTGCTGTTCGAGCGTTTTCTCTCCGAAAAGCGCACCGACGGCAAGACCGAGCCGCCGGACATCGACGTCGACTTCGAGCACGACCGGAGAGAAGAGGTGCTCGACTACGTCTACGACAAGTACGAGCGGGCGAAGGCAGCGATCACGTGCACCATCCAGAACTACCGGGCGCCGAACGCCATCCTGGATGCGATGCGGGCGTTCGGCTACCCCGCCGAGTACGCGACGCAGTTCTCCAAGCGGCTGCACTACGCCGAGCCGGCGGAGGCCGTCGCCGCCATCCGCGAGAGTCTCGCCAAGCGCTTCGACCTCGACATCGACGGACCCAAAGGCCGCGCGCTGCTCGCGGCCATCGGCGCCTTCGAGGGACTGCCGCGATTGCGATCCACCCACGTCGGCGGGTTCGTCCTCTCGTCCGAATCGTTAGGCGACTACATGCCTATCGAGCAGACGACGATGGGACGAACGATCATCCAGTTCGACAAGGACGACCTCGACCTCATCGGTGTACCGAAGTACGACTTCCTGGGGCTCGGCGCCCTCTCGCTCGTGCGCTACGCGTTCGACGAGATCGAGCGCCGCACCGGTGACCGGCCGGCGATGTACCGACTCCCGCCTGACGACGCGGCGACGTACGACCTCATCGCCCGCGGTGAGACCATCGGCACGTTCCAGATCGAGAGCCGCGCACAGATCGCGTCGATCCTGCACACGCGCCCCGAGCGACTCTACGATCTCGTCGTCCAGGTCGCGCTCATCCGCCCCGGCCCCATCCAGGCCAAGTTCGTGCGCCCCTACACGCGCCGCCGACGCGGGCACGAAGAGGTGTTCTACCAGCACCCCAACCTCCGGCCCATCCTCGAGCGCACGCAGGGGATCCCGATCTTCCAGGAGCAGGCGATGGCCGTCTCGATGGCGTTAGGCGGGTTCAGCGCCGCCGAGGCCGACGAACTGCGTCGGACGATGGGGCACATGCGAAAGAAGGGGAAGCTCGTGACCGTCCTGCACAAGCTCGCGAACCGCATGGTCGAGAACGACGTCCTGCCCGACATCGCGAACCAGATCTGCGAGGACCTGGAAAGCTTCGCGAACTACGGCTTCCCCGAATCGCACGCGTGGAGCTTCGCGCTCATCGCCTACGCGACGGCGTGGCTCAAGACGCATTACCCGACAGAGTTCTATCTCGGCATCCTCAACGCGTGGCCAATGGGCTTCTACTCGCCGGCGACGCTCATCCACGACGCGAAGCGGCACGGCGTGGACGTGCGGTCCCCCTGCATGCGCGACGGGCAGCGCATGTGCACCACGGAGGAGACCGCCGACCCGTGCCGGCCCGCCCTGCGTGTGGGATGGCGATACGTGCACGGCATTGGAGAGAAGGCGCTCGACGCGCTCGAGGCGGCGTGGAAGACGAAGCCGTTCGCGTCCATCGAGGACGTGGTACGCCGAGCGGGGCTTGGACGGGCCGACGCGCTGTACCTCGCGCGCGCCGATGCCTTCAAGGCGTGGGAACCCGATCGCCGCAAGGCAGGATGGGAGGCGCTCCGGTGCGTGAGCGACACGCTGCCGCTCGCACCGGCGAGACCAGCGCATCACGCACCACGTCCGCTCGATGAGACGGAGACGATCTTCCTCGACTACGCGACGACCGGATCGAGCATCCATGGCCACCCGATGAAGCATCTGCGCGACTTTCTGAAGTCGAAGGGGGCGAAGTCGAGCGCCGACCTGCCATCGCTCCGCGGCGGCGAGATCATCGCGGTCGCCGGTCTCGTGACGGTGCGTCAGCGTCCGCAGACGGCGAACGGGACGCTGTTCCTGCTGCTCGAGGACGAGTTCGGGTTCATCAACGTGATCGTGCCGAAGTCGCTCGTGGAAGACAACGCCGAGGTGGTGAAGTTCGCGCCGTTCATCGCCGTGCAGGGGAAATTCGAGCGCGACGGGCAGGTCATGAACGTGGTGGGACGTCGATTCCGTGCACTGCGCACGCGAGAGATCGCGACCCGGTCACGAGACTTCCAGTAAACACTGGTTATTGGTTACTGGTACGGGTTATTGGTTATTTGAACCCTCGGGATGCTCATCTCGCCTAAAGAGACATCCCGAGGGGTTGATTACCTGTCACCAATACCAGTAACCAATTACCAGTCTCAACAAAGCCCGTGAGCACGCTCGCGCATCTGCTCGTCGATCTGCTTTCGACCGCGCCGGCACTCGTGCCGATCTATCGCGAGCACCTCGCGCTGCACGACGCGTTGCTCCCGGATCTGTTCATGGCGCAGGTGGCAAGCTGGGTCAGCGGTACCATGCAGGCGCCCGGCGCACACACGATCGAGGGCGGCGCTGGAGGCGAGGCCGCGCGGACGCTGGTCGGCGTGATCGAGACCCACCTCACGTCGGGCGACGCCGAAGTGCGCGAGTTGATCGCACTGTCTTTTCTCGACTCGGTAGACGCGAGCCCAGCCAACGAGGTGCTCCGCCTACATTTCGGACCATCACTCCGCGCCGAAGCAGCACGTCGGGACGGGTGGACCGAGTCGTGAGCGATGAGTCAAGGTCGTCAACCCGCGACCTTTACGACATCGACAGCGATCACGACCCGGAGAAGTTTCGACTCACGACCTGCAACTGGACTTCGTGGCCGACCTAACGAACGCCCTCGTTTACTACGTCGTCTTCCTGCTTTCCACCACCCTGCACGAGGCCGCCCACGCCTGGGCCGCCGCACGTGGTGGAGACCTGACCGCCTATCATGGCGGCCAGGTGTCACTGGATCCGATCCCGCACATCAGGCGCGAGCCGTTCGGGATGCTGATTCTGCCGCTCGTCAGCGCGCTGGCAACCGGATGGCCGTTCGGCTACGCGAGCGCCCCATTCGATCCCCAGTGGGCAATGCGACACCCCAAGCGCGCGGCCCTCATGTCGCTCGCGGGGCCAGCCGCCAATCTTTTGCTCGTCGTGATTGCGGCCGCGCTGATCCGCGCTGGAGTAGCCGCCGACGTCTTCTACGCACCGAACAGCATTCGTTTCGGTGAGGTGACGGCAAGCAACGCCGAGGGCGTGTGGCCCGCGCTCGCGGTGATGGTGAGCGCCTTCTTCTCCCTCAACCTGCTGCTCGCCGCGTTCAATCTGCTTCCCTTCCCGCCACTCGACGGCAGCGGCGCGGTTCCCATCCTCCTGAGCGACGACGCCGCCCGGAAGTACCAGACGTTCATGTGGAGCAACCGTGCGTTCGGCTTGCTCGGACTGGTCGTGGCGTGGCAGCTGTTCAAGTACGTGTTCGACCCCGTCTTCTTCGGAGCGGTGAACCTGCTCTACCCGGGAATGCGTTACGGGTGACCTGATTCGTTAGGTGAAGTCCACCGGCCAATCAGCCGAACCGCCGGTCGCGGGTGGGTGACGGCCCCTGACCATCGATAGGACCGAAATCGGTCGTCGGCCCACGTCCATCCTGCGCGGGACCGTCCAGATTCCAGCTACCGCCTAACGCCAATCCGGTTGGGCGCTTCACTGGTCAATCACACGGACGGTATGCAGATGCGAAAACACCGCGCTTCCCTCCGACGACGATTCGTCATCGCCACACTACTCGTTGCCGCAGCGAGTCGCGCCCGGGCAAGCTTTGCCGGGCCGCTCGACCGCATCTTGGCACAGTTCAGCTGGGCCGGCACCTATGACGTTGTCGGTAGCGGGTTTCCCGACGGTGACCGATGGGCGGTCCTGACCATCAAGCGAGCGGACACCGCGTACGCGCTGGCCTCACTTCACGGTCCGCCCGGGTCGCTCATCTCCTTCAAAGTCGCCGGCGACTCGGCGCACGTGGTCTGGAACCTCGGCACCGAACAAATGGTCGTGGACCTGCGCGGCGCCGGCGACTCGCTCGTTGGCCAATGGGCCACGACCGAATGGAATGGCGAGATCCACGGGACGCGACGTCGGTGACCGACCCGGAGTTCACCAGCCCATCGCCGCCGTGTAGGTTGCAAGGAGCAGCCGACCGCCGCCGAGCGCGGCGCCGACAGGAGGGCGACCATGGGCTGGTGGAGCGACGCAGTGAGCGCCGCGAAGGAGCGTTTGATGACGGACCATCGAATGATTCGAGGCGTGCGGGTGACCGTAACCAACACACGTCCCGACATCGAGACCACCCGCGTCTTCGAGAAGCTCGACGGAGCGCTGGGCGTCATCGAACGGTATCAACCGCACCGGCTCCGGCGGTTTCGACGGGACGTTCGCGGCATCATCGTGAAACGGTTCGCCTGTCGGGCGGCGTTTTTCGGCGAGACGCGAGAATGCCTCATCGAGCTCACGTTCGCGGGCGAAGGCAAGTTCTCGGACGCGCAGGTCGCGGCGTCGATCGTGCACGAGGGCGTCCACGCACGCCTGTTGACCATGGGACTCGCGGGACATCCCGGATGCGGTGCGCGGGAGGAGCGGCTGTGCCGCAAGGCCGAGCTCGAGCTGGGGCTCTCGGTTCCGGGGGCGGAGTCGGTGGTGGAACGCGCCCTGGCATCGCTCGAGCTCGACGACTTCGACGTCGCGCCTAACGTCGACTGGCAGGTCGCCCAGCAGCGGGTGGCGGAAGCCGACGCCGCGGCCGCGGCGCGTCGTCACTCCGATACATAGCGATGACCGCCTCCGTTCGCGACACGAGCGAGGCCGGACCCGGCGGGGCGGCGATCGAGATCGCGCGCGGCGACTACGTCATCTCGACGGACCGCTCGCGCATCGACGTCGCCGCCGTTCATGCATTCCTGTCGCGGAGCTACTGGTCGCCCGGCATTCCCGAGGACCTCGTCCGCCGCGGTATCGCGGGCGCGATCTGTTTCGGGATCTATCACGGCCCCGCGCAGGTCGGGTTTGCGCGCGTGATCACGGATCAGGCGACGTACGCCTATCTCGCGGACGTCTATGTTCTCGAGGCGCACCGCGGCCGCGGGCTCGCGCGGTGGATGATGGAAGTGATCATGTCTCACCCCGCGCTCCAGGGCCTTCGTCGCTTCTCGCTGTCGACCCGCGATGCCCACGCGCTCTACCGGCAATTCGGCTTCGAGGTCGTCGCGAATCCGGAGCGCCAGATGGAGATCATGCGGCGAAACATCTACCTCGAGTAGCGGACGCCACGCGACGAATGTCGCCGCGGCCACGGACCGTTTCGGACGACGCGATTCTCGCGGCGACCGCACGCATGATCGGCCGCGTGGGGCCGGTGCGCCTAACGCTGGCCGACGTCGGCAGCGAGATTGGCCTGTCGCCGGCGACGCTGCTCCAGCGCTTCGGCTCGAAACGTGGCCTGCTGCTCGCGCTCGTCGAGCGGAGCGTCGACTCGGTCGACCGGAACTTCCGGGACCGGCGCGCTGCCGCCGAGTCGGCACTCGAGGCGGTGGTGGCGGCGGCGAGCGAGATGGCCGAGCACATGCGCACGCCCGAGGAACTGGCCAACAACCTCGCGTTCTTTCAGATCGACCTGAGCGACCCGGATTTTCACGGCCTCGCCCTCGAATACTCGCGCCGCGTGCGCGCCGGCTATCGAGCCCTGCTCGAAGAGGCAGTGACCGCAGGTGAGCTCGACGCCTGCGATACCGCCGCCCTCGCGAGCGCTCTGCAGGGTGTCGCGGCCGGATCCCTGCTCAACTGGGCGATCCACCGGGACGGGACGGTCGTCGACTGGGTTCGGCGGGACGTCGAGACGGTGATCTCGCCGTACGCGCGGGGCCGATGACCCCGGGCTGATCAGGGGCGTTTCGGGCCTAACGAGTCGGCTACCGCGGTTCGCCAGTCGATGTCGTTCATCGCCGTCAGCGCAACGGTAACGATGTCGCCGACGCCTCGCATCGGGGCCTTGCGATCGATCGGGTGGCTCTCCATCACGCGTACGACCCGATTCCGCTGTACGTCGAACAACTGCAGCTGCAGCACGATCGTCGAGTCCGGACGCGGAAAGTACAGACCCGTCAGCACCGCTCCGGCACCCACCGCGCGCCCGAGCGACGTACGGGACCGCGAACCGTACAACCTCGGATCCGTGAGCTGCGCCGCATCGATCACCTCGTAACCTGGCTGGGCGCCGATCGCACGGCGGATGCTGTCCGCGACGGCGGCGCCGATGCTCGACAGCTCACTCCGGTACGCGTTCCGCGCGACGCCAACCAGCACGCGCCGCACGCCCGGCGCCGGTGGAGGAAACGGGATGGGCTCCCCGGGCGGCGCGCCCCGATACCCCGGGCGATCCGGCAATCCCCTGGGCCCAACCGTCATGCCGGGAACGGTCACCGTCGGCGCGACGTTAGGCATGGCCGCCGCCGACCGCTTCGCGATCTCCTGCAACCGCTCGAGCTCCACGGGGTCGAAACCCCGAGTGTCGATCCGCCGGCCGCCACGAAGCTCCGCCATGATGCGAGCCAGCGAGTCGCTCAACGCTCGCTCGAACCGGCGTGACAGCGAATCGGCGAACGCGCGTTCGCCCTTCGCCACCTGGGAGTCTCGGTGCGCGGTGATGCGCTTCTTCACGGCCTCCGCGATCGCGAGCGACTCGGCGCGAGTGAGCACGATCGGCAGCCGGGTCGCTGAGTCGCCGATGGGCGCATTCACTGCCCCGCCGGCGATTGCCGCTACGGCTCCGGAAGTGCCGGGCGCCGGAGCCGAAGCGGCTGCGCTGTTCGCGGTCACCGCCTGGACCCCGGCGTCGTTGCCACGTCGACTCCACGACGTGATCGCGACGGCGACGCCCGCGAGGATCACGAGAAGCGCACCGGCGAACAGCGCGCGTCGCTGCCGGCCATCCGACGTCGACGCCATCCCCGGTCTGATCGTCGGCGTGCTCAACGGGCCGATACCGCTGGCTGGCGTTGCTGCGCCTTCCAGCTCGTCCAGAAGCGCCATCGCCGTCTGCGGCCGGCTCTCGGGTAGCTTCTCCAGGCATCTCGTGATGAGCGCGGCCAACGCCGGCGGCACGTCGTTTCGGAAGGTGTCGAGTGGATCGGGAACGCGCGTGAGCTGTGCGGCCATCGTCGCCTGTGGCGATGTCCCGACGAACGGCGACCGCCCCGACAGGAGCTCGTACGCCAACAGTCCAACCGCGTATATGTCGATGCGGTGATCCGCCGCCGGGTCCGCCGCCAGCTGTTCGGGCGCCATGTAGGCTGGCGTGCCGATCGCCATGCCGCCCGACGTCATCCCGGACGCGGGCATGGCAGCGCTGAGCGCTTTCGCGACGCCGAAATCCGTGACGAGCGCGTGCGATCCCATCGTGAGAATGTTGCCGGGCTTGATGTCGCGATGAACCACGCCCCGGCCGTGAGCGTAGGCCAACGCTTCCGCGACATCGTGCACGATCCTGACGACGTCGCGAACTGGCAGGGGGCCCCGGCGCGCAAGCGTGGACCGCAACGATTCGCCCTCGATGAAGGGCATCGTGTAAAACAATAGCTCGCCTTCGGTCGTCCCATCGGGCGATGGCACCCGGCCGGCCGACAGCAGGGGGACGATGTGCGGGTGCTGCAGCTGCGCCGCGACCTGGATCTCGCGCTGAAAGCGCTCGCGGTTCACTCCGGCCGACAGTTCGGGCGGCAACACCTTCACCACGACCTTCCGGCCGAGTGCGTACTCGGTGGCCGCGAAGACACGGCTCATCCCACCCCCGGCCAACTCGTCGTCGATCCGGTACGTGGCCGCCAACGCTGCGGCGAGTCGGTCGCGGAAGGTGTCGTTCACAGCGGGCGGCGGGCGGAGCTGACGGAATCGCTTCGTGGGTGGTTGAAGTTACGTGGACGGTCCGTCACGCGTAACGCCAACGTCGGGAATCGGGAATCGGGAATCGGGCATCACAAATCGCCGGCGTGATGGAAGGCGTCCAGCCGCTTGGCCCTTTTCGGTTCGTCATTGGCCGTTTCGTGACGGATTCTGAACCGATTTCTCACGAACGTGGTGGCACCAAACCTCGTCTATGCGGGTAGTGTGACCACGTCACCCCCTATGCGCCGTCCGACGCGTGTCGACGACGCGATGTGGGAAACGGTTCTTGCTCGACCGCCATCTAATTTTGGGCGAGCGAGAGCCGCCTCTGGGGGATGGGAGTGCGGGCAGGCGTTGTCCTCGAGTGACCTTGGCCTCGGAGCACCGGTTCGTGACACGGACGGGAGAGCTGAGCGAACGGCTGCAGACTTCACTAGGCGAAGCCTTTTCCATCGAGCGTGAGCTCGGGGGCGGAGGGATGAGCCGGGTTTTTCTGGCGCGCGAGCGCGCGCTGGATCGCCAGGTCGTCGTGAAGGTGCTGCACCCCGAGCTCGCTGGGGTCAACCTCGACCGGTTCCGGCGGGAGATCCAGGTCGTCGCGCAGCTGCAGCACCCGCACATCGTCCCGGTTCTCGCCGCCGGCGAGGCGCAGGGCATTCTGTATTTCACGATGCCCTACATCGACGGGGAATCCCTGCGCGCCTGGCTGCTGCGCGAGTCCCGCCTGTCGATCGATGATGCGATTCGCGTGCTGCACGACGTCGCCGATGCGCTCGCCTATGCGCACGAACGCGGGGTCGTTCATCGCGACATCAAGCCGGACAACGTGCTCGTGAGTCGCCGCCACGCGACGGTGACCGACTTCGGCGTCGCGAAGGCCTTGAGCGCCGCTGCGCCTAACGGACACGGTGAGCGCGACGTCGGGAGCACCGGGCCGACCACCACCGGCAGCGGGCTCGCCATCGGAACGCCGGCGTACATGGCGCCGGAGCAAGCCGCTGGCGACCCGTCGACCGATCATCGGGCCGACATCTATGCGTTCGGTGTTCTGGCGTACGAGCTGTTAGCGGGACGCGCGCCGTTCACGGGCCGGCCTCCAAGCGAGATTCTCGCCGCGCACATCGCGGAGTTGCCGCAGCCCATCGAGACGCTGCGGGCGGATGTACCGCCGCCGCTCGCGGCGCTGGTGATGAGTTGTCTCGCCAAGCGTCCGATCGATCGACCCCAGGCTGCGGCGGACGTGCGGAGCGCGATCGAGGCCCTCGCGACGCCCGGCGCTGGAACGGTCATCGGGCCATCGGCTCACCGACGTCGGTCGGCTCGTCGCGCGGTCGCGATGACGGTCGTGGCTGCGCTCGTGCTGGTTGCGGGTGTGGTCACGTTCTCGCAACGGGAGCCCGCGCGTCCGCCGCCGGACGAGAACCTCGTTGCGGTCGCGCCGTTCCGCATCGTGAGCACCGACGGGTCGCTCAAGTATCTCCGCGAGGGCATGCTGGACCTGCTCTCGGCGAAGCTGACGGGAGCCGCGGGCCCGCGATCGGCCGACCCACGCTCACTCCTCACCGCGTGGCGACGCGCCGCCGGCGCCGACTCGGCGGACCTGCCGCGCGAGCGTGCGCTCGATGTGGCGGAGACGTTAGGCGCGGGACAGCTGCTCATCGGCGACGTGACCGGGGACTCGTCGCACATCACGCTGCACGCCGTGCTGGTGAGGGTGGCCGATGGGCGGGCACGTCCGCCGGCCACCGTGGCGGGAGACCCCGACAGTCTTCCGAAACTCGTGGATATGCTGACTGCGCAGCTGCTCGCGACAGACGCCGGTGAGGTGGACAACCTCTCGACGCTGACGAGCACCTCGCTGCCTGCCCTGCGCTCGTTCCTCAATGGGCAATGGCTCTATCGTCGCGGGCGCTACCGCGAGGCGGCGCGGGCGTATTCGACCGCATTGGATCTGGACTCGACGTTCGCGCTGGCGGGGCTTCGGCTTGCATCGGCGAGCGGTTGGTTCGGCGTCCCGACGATGCGGGAAACGGGGCTTCGTCTGGCATGGGCGGGACGCGAGCGACTCGGGCCTCGTGACCGGGCGTTGCTCGACGCAACGGCGGGACCCAACTATCCCTCGCCCTCGAGCTACCTCGACGTGCTCAAGGCGAAGCAGCACTACGTGGAGATCGCGCCTGATCGGGCAGATGCGTGGTTCGAGCTTGGCGACGGCATGTTCCACTTCGGTGCGGTCGTGGGGTATGCCGATGCGGACGCGCGGGCAGCAGACGCATTCAAACGCGCGCTCGTGCTGGACTCCACCTACGCCCCGGCGGCGGAACACCTGCTGCTGATCGAAGCACACGACGGCGATACGACGGCGGTGCGCCAGCTCGGTCACCACTTCCTCTCGATCGACCCAGCGAGCGAGAACGCCGACGGAGTGCGCTGGCGGATGGCGGTTGCGTTAGGCGACTCCCAGTCGCTGGCGGACATCACCCGCCGGCGCGATACGCTGACCCCGATCAGCGCGCACACCATGGCGCAGATGAGCCAGCTCGACGCCGTGGATCTCGATCGCGCGCAGCGCATCTCGGATGCAGCAGTGGAGAACGCGCGGATCCAGGGTGACAAGTACGCCGCGCTGGTGACCGCGCACGACCTGGCGTTGAATCGCGGGCAGCCAGCGGCGGCTGTGCGCGCGAACACGCGGGGCCGTGAGGTGGCCGCGGCGAACACCCGCGTGTACCTGCGCGAGCGTGTGCGCGACGCGTTGTACTGGGATGGTGACAGCGCCGTAGCGGCAGCCGCGGTGCGCGAGCTCGAGCGGACGGCGTTCGGGCCGACCCCCGAGAAGCCGTCGGATCGCTTCGGTCAGATCGTGGACCTCTGCAACGTCGAGCTGTGGCGCGTGGGACATGACGACCTGCGGACGTTGACCACGAGCATCGTTCGGCTACGTCACGCGGCGACCGCGTCGCCCGAAATGCCAACGACGAGCTTCCCGAACGCGTGTGCAACGCTGCTCGATGCGATTGCATCGGCACGCACTGGCCGACCCGACGCGCCAGTTGCTCTCGCGCGGCTCGATTCCCTCCTCAAGACGGGCCCCGGCGGCTTCGTACAGGATGCGGGGAACCTGATCCTCGCGCGTCTCAAGGAGAAGCACGGGGACGTGCGCGGCGCGCTGGCGGCGGTCCGTCGTCGCGAGACGTTCCTGACGCGGCCGTTGTACCTGTCGACGTTTTTGCGCGAGGAGGGTCGGCTCGCGGCGCTGGCAGGCGAGAACGACGCGGCGATCGAGGCATACCGACACTACGTCACACTGCGCGCGGCGCCCGAGCCTCCTCTCCGCTCCGAGGTGGAGTACGTGAGAGACGAGCTCGGAAAGCTCGAGAAGGCGAATGGGCTGAAGTAAGAGGCGGCAGGCGACAGGCGGCAGGCGACTGGTAACTACGAACTGCGCATTAAACGCCGCCTGCCGCCTGCCGCCTGTCGCCCGTCGCCGGCAGTTGCCAGTCGCCTATTTCTCCCCGACAATGGCGGTTCCTCTCGCCAGATCAAACGTCCCACCGGCGGGCACCACGTGCATGCGAATCTCCGAGGCGCCTAACGTTCGACCCGCCGGCGTCACGGTCGCGCTGCGCGCGTCGTAGATCGTCGCCTGCGACGCGCCGATCACCTCCCATGGTCCCTGCGGCGAGACGACCAGCGCCGTGGATTCATCGATGCCGATGCCCACGACGGTCGGGTGCTCGAGCACGACACTGATGAGGCGATTGTGGCGGCGCCGACGAAGGAAGTGCTGATCCACCGTCACGTTAGGCAGCAGACCGAAGCCCGGAACGAGCACCACGTCGTCGCGATCGACGGTCATCCAGCCATCGCTCGAGTCGCTTGGCGGGCGACTGCCGCCGGGCCGGCGTTCGTCTCCACTGATCATTGGGTCGGACATGACCGCCGCGCCGGCTGAGGTTCCGCCCACGACCGCGCCGCGGCGGTATCGCGAGCGGATCGAGTCCAGCACGGCCGTGCCGAGGATCGCAGCTGTCAGGCGGTTCTGGTCGCCCCCCGGAAACCAGATCCCGGTTGCCTGACCGAGCAACCGCGCGACGGAGTCGGCGCCCGTGTCGTTTCGCGCCAGGTTCAGCGACACGGCGTGAGCGGCACCCAGCTTCCGAAATGACGCCGCCTTCTCCGCACCCGATTCGGCTCCCGACTCGCTGGCCATCGGGAGCACGACGATGCGCGCCTTCCCCGCACCGCCGGCGAGATCGAAGAATCGACGATTGACCTCGTCGGGAATCGGTCCGCCGCCGACGATGACCAGGTGTCCCTGCGCGTTAGGCGCCGGTGGTTGTGAGGCAAGGGTGCCCGGAGATGCACACGCGCTCAAGAAAAACACGCCGACTAACGAAATTCGCCGCATAAGCTGATGGCTGATGGCTGATGGCTGGCGCCCGAAGGGCGGCTACGGCCACCCGAACACCACAGGCGTCTGCGCGACCGATCGCGCGCGGGCCAGGTCCGACGCCGGCCGCCAGAAGCGTGGACGCCCCGAAGTGATCGTGAAGTTTACGCCCCACTTCGAGCCCGCATCGGAGATCAACGGTCCGGCGAAGTCGACGCGCAGGTTTTGCCGGCTCGAGCGCGGAATGGCGATGATGAGACCGATCCCCGCGCCCACGCGCGGATTCACCGTCTCCCCGAAGGGGACGTCGCCAGCCCACATCTTGCCCGCGTCGACGAAGGCCGCGGCTCCCAGTCCCAGGTAATTCTTGATGCCGGGGAAGACCAGCCGGTCTTCGAGCCGCACGACGGCGCGTCGCCCACCACTCGTTTCCGAATCTTCGTACCCGCGGAGGCCAGCGCGTGCCGTGCCTAACCGCAGCTCGAACGGTACGGTCGTCCTCCACGCGCCCGCGTACTCGATGCTCAGTATCCGTGTCCGTCGCTTCGTCGGGTGAGAGTAGAACGCCAGCCGCCCCTCGGTGATCACGTCGCTCCAGTCGTCTCCCTCTCGCCTGGCCTCGACGTTGCCTTCCAGGCCGCCGAAGAAACGCGTCGTGCCCATCCCGGCGTAGAGCTGGGTTGCGCCATACCAGCCGGTGAAATCCGATCCGACGCCGTGTCCAACGGCACCACCGAATTGCATGCCGTTGGCGACGTCCTGTGCGCCTTCGAGCGCGTCGAAGCCCTGCGCCTTGAAGAAGCGAAGACCGCGCGCACCGAGGATCAGCGAGACCAGGGTCCGGTCCTGCGTGGTGTAGCGCGGACCGAGGGTCGTGTCGGGGTCGTCGACGAACCCATCATCGGTGATGATGACGCCGCGATCGGCTGGCGATACGTGTTCGCCGCCCACCTGCACACCCCCGTACACGCCGTTTGCTCCGCCACCCAGACGGTACAGCGCGTTGACCTGCCAGCCGGTCCGGTTGACTTCCAACGATAGCGGATCGATGTCTCCCTCGCCGCGAAGGAAGGATTGATAGTTGTCCAGGTGCACGACGTTGGCCGACCACGCGATCCGCTGGAACTGCGAGTACAGGGGCTGCGACAGCGTCGCGGTCTCGACCTCGCCTAACGGGGCCCGCTCCAGATAGGTGTCGAACAGCCACTGCCGGCCGAACGTGCTATAGTCCCGGAACTGGAGCAGCCATCCGTCGCGGAACGCGAACCCCTGCTTCCATTGCCCGGCCAGCGCCATCCCGTAGCCAGCGAGGTTGGCGCTGCCGAGCTTGATGCGGGTAGGCGTACCGCCGTTCATGCCAAGGCCGAGGATGGGCCGGATGTCGTCGGTGGTCGAGAAGTCCACCCGAATGGTTCCGTTCGCGTCCGGCGTGACGACGGCTTTCGCGTCGGCGAGGTAGGGTTGCGCGCGAAGCACTCGCTCCGACTCGCGTAGCGCGAGCTCGCTGCACTTGTCCCCCTGCTTGACGAGCAGGAAGGGCGCAATTGCCGACTCGCGCGTGGGCACTCCGGCAAGCGCGAACCGGAGGAACGGTCGAAGCGCGCCGGTCGACCGTTCGACCATAACCGGCTCGCCACGGGTTATGGTCACCACCGAGACAGTCTCGCCATTGCATCGAGGCCCCAACGGTGGCGGCGCCGACTTCGCCGCCGCTGTCGTGTCTTGCGCGGCCAGGCGGCCGACGGCGAGCGCGAGCGCGATGACGGGAGCGTAGCGCAGAAACGACTCCGGCGTTGGAGACTTGGTTCAGCGTGCTTTCGCGAGCGTTGCCACGATCAGAGCAGCCCATTGCGGGCCGAGCCATCCGCGATCACCGTCATCGTACGACTCGGAGGTGGCGTGGGCGCCGCGCCCATCGCCTCCGCCGTCGATCGTGATCGCGGGGATGCCAAGGCTCATCGGGAAGTTCGCGTCGGTGCTCGACGCACTGGTTGTTGTCGTGAAGCCAAGACTCCTGCCAGCACCGATCGCCGTGCGGACGATGAAGGCGCTGTCCGGGAGCGCCCCGGCGGGGCGAATCCCGATCGTGTCGATCTTGACCGAGATCTTCACGCGCGACGACGGCCATCGCGCATTCTCGGCCGCGAGTGCGTTGCGAATCGCCGTGTGGAACTTTGCGTCGAGGTCGGCAAGCGCCTGCGTCGACTCGGATCGCAGGTCGACGTCCATGACGCCACTCGGCGAAATGGTGTTGACCGAGGTGCCACCCTCGATGACACCGACGTTGAATGTCGCCTTGGGGGTCGTCGGCACCTGAATGTCCGAGATCGCAGCGATCGCCCGGCCTAACGCGTGTATGGGGTTGGGCATCCCGAACGCGCCGTAGCTGTGCCCGCCGGGGCCCTGGTATGTCACGCGGTAACGGTTGCTGCCGACAGCGCGGCTCGTGAGGCCCAAACCGGTGCCATCGACGGAGATGAAATAGTCGATCTTGCCCTGGTACTCGCGGGTGAACAGGTGCCTAACGCCGCGCAGATTGCCCGGACCTTCCTCGCCGACATTACCGACGAAGATGACAGTGCCCTCGGTGGGTACTTTCTCCATCTGGAAGGCGCGCGCGACGGCGAGCACCACGGCAAGGCCACGGCAATCGTCTCCGATGCCAGGCGCTCGCATGACGGTGCCTTCGCGCTTCACCTTCACGTCGGTCCCCTCGGGGAAGACGGTGTCGAGATGGCCGGCGAGCAGCACCGTCGGCCCGGAGCCCGTACCCGTGCGCGCGGCGATGACGTTGCCGATCGAATCCGTGCGGACCGTCAGTCCGAGCGCCTCGAGCCGGCGTTTGTACTCCGCCCCGCGGACCGATTCCTTGAAGGGAGGCGCAGGGATTTCGCAGATCGATTGCTGCTGGCCGAGGGTCCAGGCATTGTCGGCCTTGATGCGAGCGAGCGCGCGGCCGACCGACGCGGTCGAGCCCGACTGCGCGCGCGCTGGCGCGGCGAGCGAGACGCCGATGGCGCCCGCGGCCACGAGGAGGCGGCCGAGGGCGCGTGCGGGCGCGTCCGCGATGCGAACGGGACCCATGCGCGTCAGCGAGCCGCAGCGAGTCGCGCGTCCCCGGCCGGCTTGGCGGCATACAGCCGGCGTTCGAGCGCAGCGGTGAGCGTTCGCGTTATGCGGCCCGGCTCGCCGGTCCCGATCGGGCGGCCATCGAGCTGGACGATCGGCGTGACGTCGCTGGTTGTGCCGGTGATGAACAGCTCGTCGAGCCGGCCGATCTCCTGCTGGAGGATCGGTGTCTCGCGCACGGCAACGCCCTGCTCCACCGCGAGCTCGAGCACAACGTCGCGCGTGATGCCGGGGAGAATGTAGTTCGATCTCGGGTACGTACGCAGTTCGCCGTCGATCACGCCGAAAACATTGGTGTGGGAGCCTTCCGTGATGACGCCGTCACGGATGAATACGGCCTCGAGCGATCCGGCGGCGACGGCGTGCTGCTTTGCAAGAACGGCACCTAACAAGTTGACGGTCTTGAGATCGCAGCGCGACCAGCGGATGTCCGGGTACGTGACAGCCGTCGCACCTCGCTCGCGCTGCTCGTGATTCGGCGTGAACGGCGATGTGGACATGAAGACGGTCGGTGGCGTCGACGCCGGCGGGAAGTAATGCGTTCGCGGCGCGGCACCACGGGTGATCTGGAGGTAGACGGTGCCCTCCCCCGTCGTGAGGCCGTTCTCCTGGATGAGCCGGTAATGGACGTCGAGGATCTGCTCGGGCGTCATGCGTGGATCGATCCCGATGCCACCGAGCCCGTACTGCAGCCGTTGCATGTGGCGGTCGGCCTCGAAGAGGCGGCCGTTCACGACGCGCGTGACCTCGTAGATGCCGTCGCCGAAGATGAAGCCGCGGTCGTCGACCGACAGGGTCGCACGTTCGCGCGGCAGGAACTCACCGTTGAGATAAACCACACCGGGCATGTGTATGCTCGCTTTTCTGGTCGGGTACCGGAATCAATGTCGAGAATCGGGAATCGGGAAGGCACTACCGGGGACGGGGTACGGGGGACAGGCGACGGAACAGCACGGGAACGGGAATCGGGAATCGAGGTCTGATCGTCAGTTAGGCATGCATGCGCCGCAACGGAAGTCCGGGTCCATCGAGGCCGTCGGCAGCTCGGCTGACGAAACGTCTAACGTTCTCCGGACACGCGTTCGGTTCGCAGCTCTCGTCCTCATCGCGATTTACGCTGTCGCGAGGCTCAGGAACCCGGAGTACTGGGACCCGCTCGACGATCTGAACCTGGCCATTCACGAAGCCGGGCACTTGGTGTTCTCCGCCTTCGGCGAGACCATGACGATTCTCGGCGGATCGCTCTTCCAGGTCATCGTACCAGCGGCCTTCGTCGCGTACTTCGCCCGAACGAGGCAGCGCTACGCCGCCGCGGTCACCATGTCGTGGGTAGCGGTCAACCTGCTGAACGTTGCGCGCTACATCGGGGATGCGCGCGCACAGGAGCTCCCGCTGCTGGGTGGCGAGGACAGCATCCACGACTGGTGGTACCTGCTCATCAATTGGGACCTGCTGCCGCGGGACCTAACGATTGCGCGCTGGGTGCACTTCGCCGGCGTGGTGGCGTTCCTGACGGCGATCGTCGGCGGAGGCTGGTACGCCCGGAGTGGATCCCGGAGCGTGGACCTGCGTTAATTGGGGGCGATACGGCCGGGAATCTGCACTGAAGCCGGGCATGGCCACGTCACTGTCACGCGCCCGGACGGCGAGCTCGGCATCGGGATCCGCGGTCGCGGCGCTCGTCCACGTTGGAACCGCGGGATGGTCCTATAGCGACTGGGAAGGCGTCTTCTATCCCAAGCCGCATCCGCGGGGGTTCGATGCGCTCGAATACCTGTCGCGTTATGTGGACGTCGTCGAGGTGAACTCGACGTTCTATCGTCCCGTGGACGCGAACGTCGCGCGCCGCTGGGTGGATCGCGTAGCCGACGCGGCGGATTTCAGATTCACCGCGAAACTGTCGAAGCGGTTCACGCACGAGCGGGATACGGCGTTCACGCGCGCGGAAGTCGCCGAAGTGCGCCGCGGCTTCAGGCCAATCCAGGGTGCGGGCAAGCTTGGCGCGGTGCTACTGCAGTTTCCCTGGTCGTTTCGCCGCACGGATGACAACCGCATCTGGCTCGACGACGTGACGCGCGCGTTCGCGGAATTTCCTCTGGTGGTGGAGGTGCGCCACGCGTCCTGGGCGGTTCCGGAGTTTTATGCCGAGCTCGTGGAACGCGGTATCGGGTTCGTGAACATCGACCAGCCGCTCTTCCACAATTCGATAAAGCCAAGCGCGACGGCAACGGCGCCCGTTGGCTATGTACGCATTCACGGTCGCAACTACCGAGACTGGTTTCGCAAGGACGCGGGCGTGGAGGCGCGGTACGACTATCTCTACACACCGGCGGAGCTCACGCGATGGGCAGAGCGGAGCGTGGAGGTCGCAGAGGCGGGAGCGGAGGAAGTCTACGCGGTGGCCAACAATCACTACCGCGCGAAGGCGGCGGTAAACGCGATTCAGCTCAAGAGCATGGTGCGCGACGAGCCGGTACCGGCGCCTGAGACGCTGTATGCGGCGTACGAGGACGAGCTGGCGGCGTGGGCATATCCGGCCTAACGGGACTGGGGATTGGGGACTGGGGACTCGGCCGGGAGGCCATTACGGCAGAGGAAGGCTCCTAGCGCTAATGGCTTCCCAGCCGAGTCCCCAGTCCCCAGTCCCTAGTCCCGCTTCGTAAGAACCTCCTCGAACAACGCAATCGCTCGCGGATCATTCGACTGACTCAGCCAGAACATGGCGTCGCGCCGAACCTCCGGGTCGCGATGGGTCTTCGCCACGCGAATGAGGATGGGAACGCCCTCGTCCTTCGGCCGCTGCGAGAGCGCGAACACGACCTGCTTCTGCACCTCGCGGTCGACGCTCGCATCGTTCGTCAGCGAATCGAGACCGGCCGTCGCCGCGTCGCCGGCAGCTTGGCCGAGCCAGAACACCGCCTGCTTTCTCGTTTCGCGAGGGCGGTCGTCGCTTTTCGCCAAACGAATGAGCGCGGGCCACACGACCGCGCTGTCCGCCAAGGTCGCCGGGAAGATCGCATCGCGGCCCGCCTTGCCAGGAAGCTTCGTGGCGAGGGACATGAGATAGTCCGCCGCCTCTTTCGCGGGGACGGTTCCCAAATCGGTCACGCCCGTCCCCGCCGAACGCCATCGTCCGCCGACGACAAAGCGAAGCGCCACGATCTCGCCGTCGCGCTTGTCGAGCACGAGGCGTCCAGGACCGTAGTCGCACACGTTATCCCATTCGACGTCCCGCGTCTGATCGTAATCCCCCCACTGCTGGCGCCAGTTGTGGCCGCGACTGATGCTTCCGCCGCGTCCGCACACTTCGGGCTTCGTGGCGAAGCTCATTCGAACCGACCCGTCGCCGGCACGGGCGACGCGATCGGCGATGGACTGCGCGCCGGCGACCGATGAGGCCGAGCACGCGAGCGCCAGCGAGGCAAAGAGTTGTCGCGTCATTTTGAGATCCTGTCCTCGAGATACTTCGCAGCCCGCGGATCACGACTCTGCCCAAGCCAGAAGGTCGCCTTCTCGCGGATCTCGCGATCCGGGTCGTTCTTCGCGAGGTCGATCAGCTTATCCACCGCGTCCGACTCGCGCCGTTGGGAGAGGACGAACACGTAGTGTTCCTTCAGGTCGCGCGAGTCCAGCCGCGGATAGATCGCGACGAGATCGCCTAACGGTGCCGACTGCTTCTGGCCGCGCCAGAAGAGCGCCTGCTTGCGAAGCTCGACCGACTCGTTCGCATCGAGCACGCGCTGGACGAGCCAGCGCTGGTCATCGTCCTCGTCGAGCTGCGCGACCGCCTGGATGACCTTGTCCTTGAGCTGCGGGTCGTCGAGCCGAGCGTAGAGTGTGCGCAGGAAGGGCCCGTTGCCGCCGTCGTGATCAAGGAACCCGAGCGCGAAGATCGCCTTGCCACGGAGATCTCGCGCGATCGTGTCGCTCGACGCGATCGTGCGCAGGGTGGCGCGCCCTCGGTCATCAGAGGCGTTGCCCAGCCAGAAGATCGCGCGCTCGCGCACCCAGCGCGAGTCATCGTCGCGCTTCGTCATCTCGATGAGCGACGGCACGCCTGCGCCGTTCCGGAGCTGGCCTAACGTCATGATGACGCCTTCGCGGAGCTGGCGCGACTCGGTGCCGCTCCTGGCCAGCGCCGCCAGCGGCGCCGCCGCGTCCGCCGGCGCGACGCCGCTCAGCCAATACAGCGCCGAGCTCCGAACGTCCTGCGTGCGGTTCTCGTCGCGCGCGAGCGATAGGAGCCGCTGCCAGATGTCGGCGCTGTCCGCGAACGCGGCCGCCATGATCGCATTGCTGGCAACGCGACCGCGTGCGGTGGACGCGAGCCCGAGGAAGTACTCCGTGGCCTCGCGGGCGGAGACCGTGCCGAGATCCGTCACACCCGCATCGCTCCGGCGGAGCGCGCCGACATGGACCCGCACGAGGGTGACCTCGCCATCGCGGCGCGTCACGACCGCGCGCGCCGGACCGAACGTGCAGTCCATCCGCGACCAGCCGTGTCCCTGGACCGACGGGTATACCATGAACAGCCGGCCTAACGCCGTTATGTCCCGGCCGTCGCCACACGCCTCGGGCCTCGAGGCGTACGTCATCTGCAGCGTGCCCTCTCGCACCGCGGCCACTCGGTCCGCGATCGACTGGGCGCCGAGGTGTGGCGCGGCGACGATTGCCAGCACCATACCCAGCCGCGCGCGCGTCAGTCCCATCATCGCCTCCTACTTGATCTCCTTCGAGATCAGGTCCTCCAGGAACTTCGCCGCACGCGGATCGCGCGACTGGCCAAGCCAGAACACGGCCTTGGTGCGCAGCTCCTTGTCCTTGTCGTTCTTCGCGATGTCCATGAGCTTCTCGAGGGCCTTGCCGTCGCGGCCGCGCTGCGAGAGCACGAAAATGAGCTGCTCCTTGATCTCGGAGTCCGTCATCTTGTCGTACAGGCTCGCGAACGCTTCGGTGGACGCGCCGCCGTTCTGTCCCGCCCAGAACAGCGCCTGCTTGCGCATCTCGATGCTTTCCTTCGGGTCGAGCGCGATCTGCATGATCCACTCGGCGTTGCCGAAGCCGCGCTGCTGCGAGAGCGAGAAGATGATCTTGTCCTTGAGCGCCTCCGCCTTCACGCGACCGTAGAGACCCTTGAGGTAGGTCGCGTTGTCCTCGGAGTGCTTCTGGCCGAGCCAGAAGATCGCCTGCTCGCGCAGCTCCTCGTTTTCGGTCTCGCGCTCCGCGAAGTCGCGCAGGATCTGGCTGGCCTTGGGCGAGCTCTGTTGCGAGAGGGCAAACAGCGCCTTGTCCTTAGTCTCCTTGTCCTTCGAGTTCTTGAGCAGGTCCTCGAGCAGCGGCACCGCCCGTTCGGAGTGGACCTGGCCTAACCAGAACACGGCCTGCTCGCGCGTCTCCTGATCGGGGTCGTTCTTCGCGGTCTGCATCAGGATGTCAGCGGCTTCTTCACCGCCCTTCTGCGACACGAGGAACACGGCCTTCCGGCGCAGCACGTACGAGCATGTATCCCGGCGCTCGAGCACCTTCTTGAGAATCGGCATGGCGCGATCGGAATCCATCTGCAGCAGCGCGTTCAGCGCGACGACGCGCTCGTCGTCATCATCCTCGGAGCATCGCGCGCCCTGACTGGTGCCGGATCCACTTTTGCCCCGATCCTGGTCTCCGTCCGCTTTCGCGATCCTGGAAACCTCCGCCGCGCACTGCGCGTCGCCGCGCTGTGCAAGCTCGCCGCACACCCGCGTGCGCAGCGTCTTCGCGTCCGCGAGATCCGCGTTAGGGTATTTCTTTTCGAGCGAGGTCAGCACGTCACGCGACTCGCGCATCCGATCGACGCTCCCCGTCTGGTAGAGCGAGAACGCGCGGAAGTACAACGCGGATGGCGCCGACGGCGACTTCGGGTAGCGATCCGCGACCTGGCGGAAGAGGTCCGCGGCCTGCGTGTAGTTGCGCCGATTCAACGCCTCACGTGCGCGCCGATAGAGCGAATCGGCCGGATCGCCCTGTTGGAGCTCCGGAACCTCCGGGCCCGCTCTTGGCGACCCGAGGTCGGAGCGCGCGGCGCGCGCCTCGCGCGCTGGAACCGAACGCTCGTACGAGGTGCCAACCTGTGTTGCGGCGAATGCCGGGGTTGCCGCCAGCGCCATCGCGGCAGCAATCGAGATCATCTTCATGGTGGTGGTCCTCACGTTCCCTTCACGGGAATCGCGGTGCGAAGTCTCGTCAGCACCTGGTCGTCGGTCAGAGCGCCCTTGATCAGGTCGCGATCGCGCGCCGAGGACTTCGGAGACAGTTGAACGATCTGAACGAGCACGAGCTCGAGGTCCTGCAACAGCCTGCGGCGAACCGGATCGCGCGCCGCGGGCGAATCGAGAAGCAGTCGAGTGTTCGAGAGCAGGTCCTTCCCCCAGGCCGAGATCTCGGCGTCCATGCGACCCTGCGAGAGATCGCCCTTGAACGCGGTGAGCATGGCTTCGGCTTCGGTGAGATGCTGGGCCGTAGCCACGGTGTAAGCGCGCGCTCGCGTGTCGTCACTGTCGGGCGTGAGCTGGCGTTCGGGGCTACTGCCTTTCGGCGGTGGCGGCCCCTTGCCGCCGTTGTCGCTACGGCTGTCGGTGGCAAGGTCCCTGCGCGGATTGCCGACGGACACCGATTCCGGCGAGACGCGCGTGGGGCCTAACGAGTCAGGTTGGGTGGTTCGCGGCGCGAGCTGCTGTGTTGGCGACGGACCAAGGAGTCGGCCCAGCTGAATACCCAACGCGAGCAGCAGCGCTGCCGCGACGGCGTAGTACACCCACCGCGGAACCCGGCGGTGGAACGGAAGCACGGTTCCCTGTTCCCCGTTCCCGGTTCCCGCCGTCTCACCGCTTCCCGCTTCCCGCTTCCCGCTTCCCTGCCGTATCGCTTCCCACATCTGTTCGCGCGGAACGATCTCGGGCGGGCGGTTGTACTCCTCCGCCGCCAGCTGCCGCAGCAACGCGTCCATTCGGTCTTCGTCGCTCATGACACCCATTCTCCTGCAAAGTCGGCAAGCGCCTCACGGAGCTTGGCCCTCGCCCGGAAGAGCTGCGCCTTGGAGGTGCCTGGCTGGACGCCCAGCGCGGTCGCGATCTCCTCGTGCGTGTAGCCTTCCACGTCGTGCATCACGAACACGGTCCTGTATCCCTCGGGCAGGTTGTCGATCGCCTGCCTCAGCCGCTCCTTCAGGTCCGGCTCGGCGCGTCGAGTAACCGCGCCAACCGTCAGCGCATCGTCCAGCGAAGACTCCCGGGTCCTGAACTTCTTGACCTTTCTGAGCCCGTTCAGCGACACCGACGTTGCGATCGTGTGAATCCACGTCCCGAACGACGAATCGCTGCGAAAGTCCTTGAGCCGCTGGAACGCGCGGATGAACGTCTCCTGGGTGAAGTCGCGCGCGAGCTCGTCTTCCCCTGCCAGGCGAAAGGCCAGGCGGTAGACTCGATCCACGTGCTGGTCATAAAGCATTCGCTGCGCTGTGACCTCACCAGCCACTGCTGCGGCGATCAATTGACGTTCGTCCACTCGGGTCGTCGGCTCGGAAATACCGGTCTGTTCTTGACTTGCCTGGTTGACACGTTTACCGGGTAGAGGGTTGCGCGTTCCGGGAACTGTATGACCGATGACAGAAAACCAATGACCCATTACCCAATACCGATAACTCGCCATGACATCACGAGATGTCTCGGCGAGTCAGGAGTGGTGGGTCCTGTGTTATTGGTTTTCTGTCACCGGTTCTCCCTCGGACAGCCTTGCCTGGCCTGAACCAATAGGGAACCGGGCCTTGAGATTGGGAAGGTGATCAAAGGGGTCACGGTCAGAGTCGTTTGATCCCTGGTCTCAGCCGATAGCATATTCGGGCCGACGAAAGCCCACCCTGGAGCCTGCCGACGTGTCACTCACCGCCCGAGATGTCATGAAGCGGTATACGACACCCGCGGGCCCGGTCGACGCGCTTGCGGGCGTGTCGCTCGACGTCGCCGACGGGGAATGCGTGGCGCTCGTCGGGGAGAGCGGGTCAGGCAAGACCACCCTGCTCCGGTGCTTCAACCGCCTCGTGGAACCCGACAGCGGGGCGATCGCCGTCAACGACGCAGACGTCCGACGGGCCAATGAGGTGGAGCTCAGGCGGCACATTGGCTACGTCATGCAGGAAGGCGGTCTCATGCCGCACTGGACGGTGCGCCGGAACGTCGAGCTCGTGCCGTGGCTGATCGGGATACCTAACGCCGACGCCCTGGTCCGCGAGGCCATGGCCCTCGTCGGCTTCACGGACGGCAGCTTCTACGGTCGATACCCGCGACAGCTCTCCGGCGGACAGCGTCAGCGTGTCGCGCTGGCGCGGGCGCTCGCGGCCCGACCCACGGTGCTCCTCCTCGATGAACCGTTCGGCGCCCTCGACGCCATCACCCGGGCGGACCTTCAGGAGATGTTCATGGCGGTTCGGAAGCAGCGCCCGGTCACGTGCGTGCTCGTGACGCATGACCTGTTCGAAGCACAGCGATTGGCTGATCGCATTGCGGTGATGCGAGCAGGCGCCATCGAGCAGCTCGCCGAGCCCCGCGAGATCATCGGGTCGCCGGCAACGACCTACGTGGCGCGCCTCGTGGAAAAGGCCGGCCTGAATCGAGTCGATCGGCACGCATGAAACTGCTGATCGTTCTCGTCCTCGCCATGGCGCTTGCGCAGGACGCCCCGCGCGCCCGCCCCATCGTCGTCGCGTCCAAGCCGTTCGGCGAATCGTACATCCTCTGCGAGATGTTCGCGCAGCTGCTGGAGGCGCGGGGTTTTCGAGTGGATCGTCGGCCGGGGCTCGGTGCGACCGAGATCGCGTTCGCGGCGCTGCGGAACGGCTCGATCGATGTGTACCCCGAATACACCGGCACGGGGCTGCTCGCGATCCTTGCGGATACGACGCGCCGAACCCCTGCGCAGGCGTTTACCCACGTGGCATCCGAGTTCCGTCGGCAATTCGGCGTCACCTGGCTTCCGCCGCTCGGCTTCGAGAACACGTATGCGATCAGCGTTAGGCGCGAGACCGCGACGCAGTATTCCCTGCGAACGCTGACCGACCTCGCCCGAGTGGCACCGTCGCTGCGCGCTGGATTCACGGCGGACTTCATTGGCCGCCATGACGGCTTGCCGGGCCTCGCGCGCGCGTACGGGCTGGGATTTCGCGAAGTGCGGCCACTCCTCGCCGCCGTGAAATACCAGGCGCTCGCTTCGGGTGGGGTCGACGTCATCGACGGGTACTCCACCGATGGGCTCATCGCGCGGTACGACCTGGTGGTGCTCGCCGACGATCGCGGTTTTTTCCCACCGTATCAGGCGGCGGCGCTCGTGAGCGCGGCGGTCGCGCGAGATGACCCGCGGGCCGTCGCCGCGCTGGCCGAGCTGAGCGGCCGCATCGACGGCGCGACGATGCGGGCCCTCAACCGGAAGCTCGAGGTCGATGGTGTGTCGGTCGACATGGTCGCGCGTAGCGCGCTGGATTCGTTAGGCCTGGGGAGTACCTCCCGGGCCACCGCCGACGCTCAACGCGCGCCCGCTGGACGGATGTCCGCGTGGGACTCGTTCGTGCACGCCATGGTGAACGACCGTGCCGCGCTGGCGCGCAGAACGTGGCGGCACCTCGTGCTGTCAGCCGTGTCGCTCGTCGCGGCAGCGCTCGTGGCGATCCCGTTCGCCCTGGTTCTGGAGCGCCGCCGACGCCTGGCGGAGCCGCTCGTTCGCGTGACGGGCCTGCTCCAGACAATTCCCGGCATCGCTCTGCTGGCGTTCATGATCCCATTGCTTGGGATCGGGATCGTGCCGGCCCTCGTGGCGCTGTTCGTGTACTCCCTGTACCCCATCGTTCGGAACACGTATTCGGGTGTGCGCGATGCGGATCCCGTCGCGGTGAACGCGGCCCACGCGCTCGGGATGACGCCGGCCCAGGTGCTGCGGCTGGTGCGGCTTCCACTCGCGGCGCCGACGATCATGGCCGGCGTGCGGACGGCCGCGGTGATCAACGTCGGGACGGCGACCCTGGCGGCGTTCATTGGTGCCGGTGGACTTGGCGAGCCAATTGTCACTGGACTCGCGCTCTCCGACACCGGATTGATCCTGAGCGGGGCCGTGCCGGCCGCTGTGCTCGCACTGCTCGTGGACGTGGCGCTCGCCGGGTGCGAGCGAGCCGTTCGGCCAAAAGGGCTATGATCGCGTCACAATCAAGGCCGGTGATGTGCGTGCTCTAACCCATCCCCGGTTCTCGGTCCATATTGCGTTGCATTGAGACGGCCGCCCGCGCGGTGGCAATCCGGGACTCATTTCCAGCGCGGACATCTTCTAAATGAAGCGATCAACGACTCAGCGGCGAGCGCCGTTCCCGACGCTCGAACCCGCGGAACCCCCGAAGCAGCTTTCGGCCCTCGAGACGCCGGCGGCAGTCGTCGACCTCGACCGGTTGGCACACAACCTCGACCGAATGGCGTCGTACTGCATTCTCCACGGGCTGTCGCTCCGGCCCCACGTGAAGACGCACAAGTCGCCGCGGATCGCGGCGGACCAGATCCGACTGGGCGCCATCGGGCTCACGTGTGCGACGCCGCGCGAGCTCGAGGTCATGGGCGACGTCTCGCACGACCTGCTGCTCGCGTACCCGCTCGTCGGCGCAACGAAGCTCGCGCGTGTGATGTACATCCCGCATCAGGTGAAGCTGACGGTGGCGCTCGATTCGACTGCCGCGTTAGGTCAGCTCGCCGCGGCAAGCAAGGTGTCGCAGCGCGAAGTCGACGTGTACGTGGAGATCGACCTCGGGATGCACCGTGTGGGAGTCCAGAGCCCTGCCGACGCAGTGGCGCTCGCGAAGCAGATCCTCCAGCATCCTCCGCTCAACTACGCGGGCATCGCATTTTATCCCGGCCACGTGCGTGAGCACGTGAAGGAACAGGACGCGAACCTCGATCGGCTCCGGGCGGATCTCGGCACGTACATCGCCGAGCTCGATCGCGCGGGCGTGCATCCGCGGGTGGTTAGCGGGGGCTCGACGCCGACAGCCTGGCGGATGCACGAGGTACCCGGTGTCACCGAAGTGCGTCCGGGGACGTACGTCTACAACGATCGCACGACGGCGGAGTTGGGCGCGTGTGCCTGGGAGGATTGCGCGCTGACGGTGTTGGCAACGGTCGTGAGCCGCGCGGTGCCTGGCCAGGCGGTGATCGACGCCGGGTCGAAGGCGTTAGGTCGGGAGCCGATGCGTGGCGTCGCCGGCGAGGGCTTCGGCGTTGTGCTGGACCACCCCGACGTCGTGGTCGCACGGATGTCCGAGGAGCACGGGATCCTCGACCTCTCGACGTCCGACTGGAACCCGCAGGTCGGGGATCAGGTCCGGATCATCCCGAACCATGTGTGCGTCGTGGTTCATCTGAACGACGTCATCTTCGGCGTACGGGACTCGATTGTGGAAACGAGCTGGGTCGTTGCGGCGCGCGGGCGGACGGAGACCGAGGCGGCTATCGAAAGCTGAACTGAGGGATGAGGGATGCGGGATGCGGAATAGGGTTTCCGCATCTTCCTCGCATCCCTCATCCCTCATCCCGGTTCGCTAAAGCGCCACCCGAATCGAGATCCGGACCTCGTCCCCGATGACGACAAACAGCGGGTCGAGCCGGCGCAGGCCGCGGGGCACCCCGACGTTGTAGGCGCGGCGTGACAACGTGAGGTCAGCGAGCAGCTCGCGGCCGGTTGGCGTACGCGAGATCGAGCAGCGCAGCTCCTCGGTGCGGGTGATGCCGCGGATCGTGAGCGAGCCAGGCACTGCGATGTGCGTCGGCAGTCGCATCGCGTCGGCGCCGCGAAACATGATCGTCGGGTGACGTGCGGCGTCGAGGAACAACGGGCCGCGCAGATGGCGGTCACGAAGCGAGACGCCGGTCCGCACGCTGTCGGCGTACACCTCCACCGTGACGGCCACCGTATCGTCCTCATCGATGGGCAAGTGAATCGCGCCCCGGACGTCCGTGAAGCGGCCGCGCACGATCATCCCGCCCAGCCACCGCACCGACATCGATACGGCGACGTTGTCGGGCGTTAGGCGGATCGGCGACGTGCCAAGCTCGGCCAGCCACGCCCAGTAGCTCTCGGAACCGGCCACGAGCCCATCCCGCGCGCCGGCTCGGCGTCGTCCGGCGCGTGCAGCGCCCGATGTTGGCCGGCTGCTCTCCGGCATCGGTCCAGCGGGGTCCATCAATTTCGCAACGCCCCCTGTTCGATCCAGCGAATGATCGTCGTGATCTGATTGTCGGTGAGCGGTTGCGTCGCGAGCGGCATGCGGCTCAACCCCTGACGCGCCGCATCGTCGGCGCTGATCATGGTGACGAGCCACGAGTCCGACGGCTCGAGCGGGACCACCCGCTTGGCCGACGGCTGCAACGTCGATGGCACGCCCACGATCGACTCGTACGCTTGTGTGGAGTCGAGCGTGAGCCCCGCCTGATGCGTCGCGATGGAATGACATCCACCCACGGCGCATCGCTTCTGGAAGATTGGCGCGACGTTCATCGCGAAGGATGGCGTCGGCACGAGGGTATCGGGCGCGCCCCCCGTGGGATCGACCGGCGTCTCGAAGTCGGCGCAGCCTAACGCCACCGCGACGACGCCGAGCCGGGCGGCCGAGTGCGCGCGCGTCACGGCGCCCATGGCCGAGGTCACCACAGGTGCACGCCCGCGAAGGCCCGCACCGTGAACACACTCCCCGGTGCGTAGAACAACTCGCCTGACAGTCGGGTGCGCGGAAGCGCGAGCCA
>Ga0207706_10000398_pt1 | contig 46880 bp, 51 predicted proteins | sample KBSC53metaG_FD_184318 | JGI IMG/M metagenome (GOLD analysis project Ga0207706, IMG submission 184318) | Corn rhizosphere microbial communities from Kellogg Biological Station, Michigan, USA - KBS C5-3 metaG (SPAdes) (version 2) | ecosystem: Host-associated > Plants > Roots > Rhizosphere > Soil ... | reverse complement strand
GGCGCGAAGGTCAACTGCTCGACGCGCAGCGGACGTAGGCACCCGCCACACGGCTTACGCCATCCCGCAACTGCTCCACTTCGGCTCGAACTCACACTACCGACCTGTTGCGGTCCTTCGAATTGGCGACCTCGTTGCCCCAAATGCAGTCGCTAAACGTTCAACATGAGGCGGGACCGGCGGCATTGGCCCGCGAGGCTCAGGTCATTAGCTACGCAGGCCCAGGCAACAGGTACAGCCTCACGGCTCAACTGCCGGAGAGGAGCTTGCTTGCGTATGGCAGCACGAGTGCAGATACCGCACTGCCGACCGCTATCGCCTCCTCACCGGCCTTCTTGATCTTGCAGAGGCTATCGGACACCTTGGCGACTCGATCAACCACGCCGGAGGCGCGCTCGAATAGGCTCTTTGCCGGAGACGTGGCTGCCTCGTAGGCCTGCGCCAACGGCTTCTCTTGGGTCTTGTATGCCCCCGCCACCTTCTGGAGTGCGTCTTGCACCGGCTTCACTCCTTGCACGCCGTACATGCGAAGCGCTGACCTGATTGTGTCAACCTGCCTCTGAACGAAGTCTCGTAGGTACGGCGCCATGTCTGCCTCACGCAATGAGGTATCGAGAGCGTCGAGCTCCGACCGCAGTTGCTGCATCTCCTCGGCTGACATGTCGGCCTCGTCGTCTTCTCGAAGTGCCCACTCGACCCACTCGAAGACCTTCCGGCATTCTGGCGGTTGGATGTTCCCGCGATGACCGTTCCAGCCCGAATGCAGTTGGCCAGGCGAAGCAATCTGGGTCAGCCGCTCGAACCCCGGACTGGTGAGATTCGCCGGTACTCCATAGGCGTCAAGGCGTTCGCGTGCGAACTTGATTTCGGCTCGCAGCGCCATAACCAGGTTGGCGACCTGGTCTTCCAGGTGGGGCAGCGACTTATCGAGGTCAAACACCTCTGCCCAGGTCTGAACCATGGCTTGGTCAGTCACCTGAGCCGCGAGCCTGTCGTAGATGCGATGAAGACGGGTGCCAGGATTCATTGGTAGTCCTGATTGCTCTTGCTGAACGATTCGAATCCCACGACCGGCGCAACGGCTTGGTGCAGCCTGACCGCCAGAGGCTCGACGATGGACCACAAGGGGAAGTGCTTCATGCCGGTCTTGATGTACCGAAGTCCCTGCTGTTCATTCAACCCGACAAGCATTCTCATGGCGTCCTCATCTACGGGACGTTCCTTGAAAACGTCATTGAGGTCATGCTCTCTGGCCTCTCGATGGCAGGCATGCAGGTCGTGACCGAACTTCTTTTGCAAGTCTTTTACGCTCACGCCCTTGTGCCGAAGGAATGCCTTGAGCGCCAGCTCGATGCAGTGCAGCGCCAAAAAGTAGGCCAGCATGGCGAGATGTTGTTGGGGTTGGGGTCGTTCGTCTCGACAACCATTGCCGCATGAAGATAGTCATAGGCATACCTGGCGAGGCCGATGCCGTGGTCCGGTCTTCGTCGATGGAGTGGGGCGCCTGTAGTCATCAGGCTGCCGCCTACCATTCGTTCCAGAGTTTGACGGCGGCATCTAAGAAGGCGTCGCAGTTCGCCTGAGGCCAACAAGTGTGAGAGTTGTCGCGCAGCAGGTAATACTGCTCGTTCGCGCAGACAAGGTCGACCTTCTTCGCCTCCTGGCGATACCAGTTGAGCGTGTTTGCGACGCAATCTTGGTAGCTCGACGTGAGCTTGTCGTTCGGCACGTTGTACAACAGGCCTTCGATGTAGTACGAAGGTGCGAGGCCAGCCTTGATCAGACCGTCGTCGACCATCCGGCTGCGCATGTTCTTGAACACACGTGCCATCGGCTTTATCCACTTAGACGAGGATTGATGCTTGGTCGTCAGATTGGCCGAATGCTGCCTTGGGTAATTCGCGATCCTCTCGCCCTTCCCATTCCAGAAGCAGATTCCCTCCACGTAGCTTGAATCGCTTGACGAGCGGAACTTGAAGTACCGGCGGAACTGGATGGCCACGATCACGTCTGCCTTTCGACGTGAACCGTTCGCGTCGATGGCAATAGCCTTGTCGCCTGCCGTGACGGCGTTCCCGTACTGCTTCGTGAGCACTGACAGCACGTCCTGCTTGAAGTCGATGTGCGTGTACGTGGCGTCGCGAAACGCAGACTTGTATGCAGCCTTCTCGTCTTCCGTCAGCTCCGTTAGGTCACTTTGAAAGCAGTCGTCGAGCCGGATTACGACATCCACGTCGCTCTCGGCGTAGATGTTCGTGTCGTTGCCGTACGAGCCTTGCAGGAAGACCTTAACGTTCTTGCCGGCGTAAGGGGTTGTGCTGGCTTCCAGGACGTTCTTGATCGAGTTGTACGTATTGCTCGACTGGGTGATCGACCCCTGGTGCGACCAGGTTTCGAGCTGGGACTCCGATATTGGCATTTTCTCCCCTGCCTACATCAAATACTCGCGAAGCTGCGTTTCGCGTGAGGCAAATGACTCCCGACCGCGCTGAAACAAGACGCCCAGCTTCTTGAGGTCGTGCTCCAACAGATCGGTTGCCATCTCGGGCGTGACGTAGGAGTCGCTGATACGGATGGTCGGCACGTCATGGAACAGAATCTGACGCAGTTGGTCCATCGACTGCGTGTTGATCTCCAGAGTCTTCTGTAGCAGTTGGACGCTGACGAGATACTTCTTCGCCAACCACATCAACAAGCCTGGTTTCGGGTCCGGGTAGATACCCACGCCGACGCTGACTAGCCGGATGTCTTTGCGCTCGCGCTTGAGCGCATGCACGGCATCTGCGATTGCGTACAGCGTCGGGTTGTTCGCGCAGTAGCCGCCGTCGATGAGTTCGATGTCCTCTCCCATCGAGGTTCGGACAACAGTGCGCTCGAAGAAGGGGTAGGCCGAGCAAGATGCCTTGACGGCGTCGGCAATGCTCACCCCGAAGCCGGGGACGAACGTACCGACTCGACCATGGGCCTGGGCGACGCTCCCCTTGAAGATCATCGGGCGCTCGGTGAGCCACTTGGCGGTGACCACACCGATGCCGGTCTTCACGTCGCGGAATGTCGCATTGCCGAAGACCTCGCTCGCCAACGTCTTCAACGCAGCCGATCTGGTCGGAGCCGTTTTGTGCAACATCACGGCAGGCACATGCTTTCGGTAAAGGCCGAGGATGGAGTCGACACTGTGACCGAGCGCAATCAGCGAAGCGATGATGGCACCCGTGCTCGTACCGAAGACCAGATCAAATTTCTGGTGCAGCGGGCACGCAATCATGGCCTCGATTTCCTTCAACACCCCCAAGGTGTAGAAGCCCTTCGCGCCACCCCCGTCCAGGGTGAGCACGCGCAGCGGTGGGGCGGCTGTCTGCGCCTGCGGTTCGTCACTCATACTTGCGCCCTCCGTGGGCTGACCTTTGCTCGTGATTGTGTTTTGTTAACGACAGGGCGCTACCTGCCGCGCAGCTGAACTCGCTAGCGCAGTTGAATCGGCGCCAGTGCACAGTACTTCTGCATGATCGACTGGTAGACCGGCTCGCCCTGCTGCGTTGAGACGGTAGCGATCAGCACATAGGGCAACGGCGGCGCATCGCTGTTGTCGACCTTAAGACCGCGTTCACAGGCACCATGATCAACGTTGAAGCACGCGTCGAGCAGTTAGTCGGCCGCGAAGTCCTCCGTCTTGTGCAGCACGTTTCCCATTTGTAGGCGTCTGATCGAAGGTCCGCTCGGAGTCGTAGTTGCCCGTCGAGAAGAACCGTGCCGAAGAGCCCTCACCGTGAGGCCTGAATACGACGGTAAGGCCGTGCCGTGTGCAGTTGATCGGGTCGTTGGGGTCGACGGGCGACGCGAAGTAGAGCGTCGCCTTGACGGTTCAGTGTGGCCCCTCAGATGTTGGCCGGCACTCGAGGCTGGACCGCGACTAGGGAATGTCTTCTTTGCGTCGGCAGCGTGATCTGGCAGTTCACGGAAGTTGTCGTCGGTCGCCGCGTCCGCCTGCTTCCAAAACACTTCGGTCACTGGGGCGCGCGGCAAGCGAACGACAGGTTTTGGAAACCGCTGCCGCTCGGCCCCCGGATGCGAATAACTAAGTTCAGTCTGAAGCGGCCCCTGCGGAGACTCGCAAAGACCGCTTCTGACCAAAACTCGTTCAGCCGTGCCGCATGCCCTCGGCCAGACCTTCAGTACCCCCATGGTCCCTCCTACCCAAACCTCGGCGATCGCCGATGTGTCTCTATGTATCAAGCAGCCTAGAGCAGGCTCGGGCTCTTGTCGCTGGTTCTTTCCCTTCCCCCAAAAGGGGGTCTGCTGCGGCGCTACGCTTTTGGTGGCATGCACAGCTTCACATTCCACCCCCGCCCGCTTCTCCACCGCGCCGCGCCTCTCGCGCTGCTGCTGGCCTGCGCCACCGCCTGCGCGCAAGTCAACGCCCCGCAGCAGATCACCATCACCGGCGTCGCTCGCAACCCGGTCGAAAAGTCCTACCGGAAGATGATCCACGGCATGGACTATTTCGAGAAGGCCAAGGCCGCGCTCGCGCCGCAGGCCTCGCTGCGCTTCAAGCTGCTGCCGCGCAAGCCGGGCACCGACATGGACGGCATCGCGCTCGAGGTGATCGGCTCGACCTTCAGCCACCCGGTGGCGGTGGCGCCCGACCACACCTTCGTGCTCGCGCGCGAGCCGCAGGCGCTGGAGGAAGACGCGGTGGTCTCCGCCAACCGGCGGCGCCTGAGCATGACGTGGCGGGCCGAGATCCGCACGCCGGGGCTGCCGCCCGATGTGCGCCGGCTGGGTGACCTGCGGCTGGAGTGCGAGGTGGGCCTGGAGGCGGATCTCATCTCCAACAACAACCCGATTGGCCGCATCGTCGATCTGTTCACCGACAGCAAGCGCTATTGCGATCGGCCGGAGACGCTGTACCTCTTTTTCGCAGAGCGCCCACTGTTCAGCGTGACGCTGGTCAATGGCCCGCGGCGCGAGGTGCTGTCGATCGACCGGCTGTATGCCATGGCGAGCGACGACCCCGGCCTGCCGCAGGACCTGCCCTATTGCGATTGCGAGGTGCTGGTCGACCGCACCTACTTCCTACCGCTGGGCGACCACAGCTGGCCCGACGACACGCGGGTGGAGTTCGAATACATGGAGCCCGCCCCATGAGCCGCGCCGCTGCACGCACGGCGCTGTGCATCGCCACGCTCGCGGCGGGCCTGTGCCTGGCGGGCTGCGCCGGCATGGGCCTGTTCGCCGGCGCCCCAGACGGGCGCGGCGCGCCGCACACGCCCTCGGGCGAATCGCCGGCGCCCGAGGTGGCGCGCGGCATGGTCATGCCAGGCCAGAGCACCAAGGCCGATGTGGCCGCCGCGCTCGGGCCGGCCATCGTGATCCCGTTTCCCAGCGGCTACGAGGTGTGGGTGTATCGCTGGCCGGGGGCCGACCGCACGCCGCGCGCCGCCACCGAGCTGGTGGTGCTGTTCGACCCCACCGGGCGGGCGGCCAAGGCGCGGGTGCGGCCGGGGTATGCAGCGCGCGATTAGCGCGCTGCTGCTGCGCCCTTACTGCGACACCAGCTCCTGCGTCTGGCCGTCCTGGTCGCCGTTGCCCTGGACCACGAGCACGTGCATGTCGTTGGGCAGGCCGGTGGCGCCGGGGATGGCGAGCAGCATCCAGTCGGCGTTGTTGCCCAGCGTGACGGTGGGCGCGTTGAAGACCACGGTCTTGGTGCCGGCGAGCGTGAGCACCAGGCGGTAGTCGCCGCCGTCGATCTCGGCGGAGTCGTTGCCCGAGGCGGGCAGCGCGGCGCCGAAGCCCAGGTTCCCGAAGGTGGGCGTGGCGGTGGCCAGGTCTTGCGAGGCGGGGATGATGTAGGCATCCACCGCGGCGGTGGTCGCGGCGGCGTGCACGAAGCGCACGCGGGCGCGGTCGCTGGTGATGCCCTTGTTGTAGGGGTCCTTGATCACCGTGAGGCTGGCGCCGGTGGCGGTGGCGGCCGGCAGCGCGAGCAGCGTGTAGCGGTTGCCGCGATCGGGGTCGAGCTCGGTGGAGGCCAGCACGACGGCGTTGTCGGCGGCGCTGCGCGCGCTCCAGGTGGCTTTGCCCATGCCGACGTCGTAGTAGTGCGTCGCCGACTTGTAGGCGATGCTGGTGGCATCGGCCTGCGCGGAATTGCCGCTGTAGAGCGTCATGTTGATCGAGGCCGGCACGGCGTTGATGAAGCGCACGACGGGATCGCGCAGGTCGAGCCGGTCTTCGGTGTCGCCGCCGCCGCAGGCGGCCACGATGGCGGTCGATGCAACGATCGCCAAAGCCTTCAGGAACTTCATGGAGGGCTTTCGGGAGAAGTGGAAAACGCGGCCAAGGGTAGGCAAGCCGGGGCGCCGCGTCTGTCGGCACAAGCGGCGGGCTGTTGTGAGGCATGGCTGACAAGCGCCAGCACCGCCTCACACGCTCAGATCCAGCTCCAGGGCCTCCATGGGCCCCGAGTGTGCAGCAGCGGCGTGCTACTTGACGCGCTGCTTCTCGAGCTTGCGGGCCAGCGTGCGGCGGTGCATGCCGAGGCGGCGCGCGGTCTCGGAGATGTTGAAGTTGGTGGCGGCCAGCGTCTCGTGGATGCGCTCCCACTCCAGCGTCTTGATCGAGGTGGTGCGCTCGGTGAGCTCCACCTCGGCATCGCCTTGCGCGCGGCCGAAGGCGGCCTCGATGTCGTCGGTGTTGGCGGGCTTGGCGAGGTAGTGGCGCGCACCGAGCTTGATGGCCTCGACCGCGGTGGCGATGCTGGCGTAGCCGGTGAGCACCACGATCACCATCGACGGGTCGTGCGCATGCAGCAGCTGCACGCAGGCCAGGCCCGAATCGCCGGCCGCGAGCTTGAGGTCGACCACCGCGAAGCCGGGCTTGTGCGAGGGCAGCAGCGCCTTCACGTCCTCGATGTTCGCGGCGCGCAGCACCACATAGCCGCGGCGCTCGAACGAGCGCACCAGCGTGCGGGCGAAGGCGTCGTCGTCCTCGACGATCAGCAACTGGCGTTCAGCGTCCATCGGGGGTGGAGTCCTCGGCTTCTTCTTCGTCGGGCAGCAAGAGCGAGGCCAGCGGCAGCGTGATCACCACCTCGGCCCCGCGATCGTCGCGGTTGTGGGCCTCGATGCGGCCGCCCAGCGAGCGCGCCACGTTGACCGAGAGAAACAGCCCGAGCCCGCCGCCGGGCTTGCCCTTGCTCGACTGGTAGGGCTTGCCAAAGCGCTCGAGCATCTCGGGCGCGAAGCCGGGGCCGTGGTCCAGCACGCGCAGGATCAGCTCGTCGTCTTCCACATGCACGAAGAAGTTGATCGGGGTGGATGGCGAGGCTTCGAGCGCGTTGTCGAGCACGTTGCCGATCATCTGCTTGAGCGCGAAGTCCGAGATGATGGTCAGGTCGGGCGTGCTGTCGCGGTCGTAGCGCAGCTCGCCGGCGGGCCGGGTGTTGCGCCACTCCTGCACCAGGTCATCGAGGAAGGTGTGCAAGGTGGTCTGCACCGGGGCCTCGCCGCGGGTTTCGCCGGCCGAGAGCAGGATGCCGTTGACGATGGCCTTGCAGCGCTGCAGCTGCACCTGCATTTCCTCGATCTCCTCGCGCAGCTCGGGCTCGGCGGCAAACGGTGCCATGCGCGACCAGTCACCGAGGATGACCGACAAGGTGGCCAGCGGCGTGCCGAGCTCATGGGCCGCGCCCGAGGCGAGCAGGCCCATGCGCACGATGTGCTCCTCTTCGGCAGCGCGCTGGCGCAGATCGGCCAGCCGGGCATCGCGCTGGCGCAGGTTGCGGCCGATGCGGCCGATGAAGATCACCAGCAGCGCCGCGTTCATCATGAAGCAGATCAGCAGCCCGCCGATGTAGTGCGTGGGCAGCACCGGGCTGGCCAGCTCCGGCAGCGTCAGCGGCTTGTGCCACTGCGTCAGCCACACGAAGCACAGGCTGGTGGTGGCCACCATCGCCCAGATGTAGCGCGGTTTCAGCAGCACCGAGGCCACCGCCACCTGCAGCAGGTACACGAAGATGAACGGGTTGGTGATGCCGCCGGCGTAGTAGAGCTGGCCGCTCAGCACCGCCACGTCGACCAGCATGCCGGCAAAGAGCTCGCCGTTGCTCACGCTCCACGATGCGCGGCTGCGCAGCCAGCACAGCAGGTTGAAACCCGCCAGCGCGCCCAGCAGCGCCAGCATCTCGGCCAGCGGCAGCGGGATGCCGAGCGCGAAGTGCACCGCGAGGATCGTGAGCAGTTGCCCGGCCACGGCCAGCCAGCGCAGCTCGATCAGCTGCAGCAGATTCTTGCGCCCGGCCAGCCGCTCGGGCACGACGGAGTCAATCTCGTTGATGGACACGGGGGCGCTCGATGAAAAGGAGGTAGCCGAGGGCGGCGGCGACCATCGCCGCAAGCGCAAACCACGTCAGCGCGTACCCGAGGTGATTGTTGCGGAAGTTCACCACCGTGAGCCCCGCGCGGGGCCACGCGTTCTCAGCGCCCGGCACCGCCGAGGCATCGACGAAATACGGCGCCACCGCGCCCGGGCGCTGCGGGCCGCCGAGGCCGCGCGCCGCGGCGATGGCCTGCACGTCGCGCGAGTACCAGCGCCCTGCCCCGGCGTCGTTGTGCTGCAGCAGGCTGCCGCCGGGCTCGGTGAGGCGCAGCAGGCCGGTCAGGTGTTGCGGCTCGGCCGGCTCCTGCGCCGCGCGGCTGGTGGGGTTGCGCCGCTCGGGCGGCACGAAGCCGCGGTTGACGATCACCCACCAGCCTTCGTCGGTGAGCAGCGGGGTCAGCAGCCAGTAGCCGGCGCCGAGCTCGGTGCTGGCCTGCACCGGCGTTTCGAGCTCATGGATGAAGCGGCCGTGCAGCTCGACGCGGCGGTATTCGTCTTCGTTGCGGTTCAGCGCCGGCCAGGCCGAGGGGCCGGGCGCCGCGACGGGCGCGGCCTGCAGGCGCTGGTCGACCCGGGCGATCAGGTCGGTCTTCCACGACAGCCGTTGCAGCTGCCAGACGCCCAGCGCGGCGAAGCCCGCGAAGGCCAGCAGGCCCCCCAGCAGCAGCGCGATGAACGCGCCGCGACGTTGCGGGCTGCGGGCTTCGCGGTCGGTCACGGTCAGGGCATGGTGCGCGGGTCGTGCGCGGGCATCGGCATCATGTTGGTGTTGAGGTGATACATCACCCAGATCGAGCCGGCCAGCATGATGACCACCAGCGCCACGGTGAAGATCAGCGCCAGCATCGACCAGCCACCCTCGACCTTGGCGTTCATGTGCAGGAAGTACACCATGTGCACGACGATCTGCACCGCGGCGAAGCCGAGGATCACGAAGGCGGTGGTGCCGGGCGGCAGCACCTTGCCCATCACCAGCCAGAACGGGATCGCGGTGAGCAGCACCGAGAGCAGGAAGCCGACCACGTAACCCTTGACGGTGGCGTGGTAGCCGCCGCCGTCGCCATGGTGGTCGTCGTGGTGGTCGTGGCCGTGGTGGTCGGGTTTGTGCTCGCTCATCACAAGACTCCCATCAGGTAGACGAAGGTGAACACGCCGATCCAAACGACATCGAGGAAGTGCCAGAACATCGACAGGCACATCAGGCGGCGCTTGTTCTCGGCGATCAGGCCCAGCTTGTTGACCTGGAACATCAGCGTCACCAGCCAGATGGTGCCGAAGGTGACGTGCAGGCCGTGCGTGCCGACCAGCGTGAAGAATGATGACAGGAAAGCGCTGCGCTGCGGGCCGGCGCCTTCATGGATGAGGTGCGCGAACTCCTGCAACTCCAGCGTCAGGAAGCCCAGGCCGAACAGGCCGGTCACGGCCAGCCAGCCGAGCACGGCCTTCTTATTGCCGTTTTGCATGCCGATCATCGCGAAGCCGTAGGTGATCGACGAGAACAGCAGCAGCGCGGTGTTGGCGGCCACCACCGGCAGGTCGAACAGGTCGGCGCCCGAGGGGCCGGCCGCGTAGCTGCGGCCGAGCACGGCATACACCGCGAACAGCACCGCGAAGATGAGGCAGTCGCTCATCAGGTAGAGCCAGAAGCCCAGCAGCGTGCCCTGCTGCGGGTGGTGGTCGCCGTTGTCGTAGAACACCGGCGCGCGCTCGACGGCCGAGAGGGTTTGAGGACTCAGCATGTGAGGTTCTCGCAAAGCGTCAAGCCTGGGTGGAGAGCGCCAGCGTGCGGGCGTTCTCGGTGCGCGTCACGTCGGACGCGGGGATGTGGAAGTCGCGCTTGTAGTTGAAGGTGTGCACGATCACCGCGCCGAGCAGCACGGCAAACGAAACGCCCGCCACCAGCCACATGTGCCAGATCAGCGCAAAGCCGAACAGCGTGGCCAGCATCGCGATCACGAAGCCCGCGCCGGTGTTCTTGGGCATGTGGATGGCGACGAAGCCGTCGGTCGGGCGGCGGTGGCCGCGCGTCTTCATGTCGTACCAGGCATCGTTGTCGTGCACGACCGGCGTGAACGCGAAGTTGTAGTCGGGCGGCGGCGAGGCGGTCGACCACTCGAGCGTGCGGCCGTTCCACTGGTCGCCGGACACATCACGCAGCTGCTCGCGCTTGAGGAAGCTGACCACCAGCTGGATCAGGAACGAGCCGATGCCCAGCGCCACCAGGCCCGCGCCCACCGCGGCGATCTGGAACCAGATCTGCAGCGAGGGATCGTCGAAGTGGCTCATGCGCCGGGTGACGCCCATCAGGCCGAGGATGTACAGCGGCGTGAACGCGACCCAGAAACCCACCAGCCAGAACCAGAACGAGCACTTGCCCCAGAACGGGTCGAGCTTGTAGCCGAAGGCCTTGGGGAACCAGTAGTTGATGCCGGCGAACACGCCGAACACCACGCCGCCAATGATCACGTTGTGGAAGTGCGCGATCAGGAACAGGCTGTTGTGCAGCACGAAGTCGGCGGGGGGCACGGCGAGCAGCACGCCGGTCATGCCGCCGATCACAAAGGTGACCATGAAGCCCACGGTCCACAGCATCGGCACGTCGAACTTGATGCGGCCACGGTACATCGTGAACAGCCAGTTGAAGATCTTGGCGCCCGTCGGGATCGAGATGATCATCGTCGTGATGCCGAAGAACGAGTTGACGCTCGCGCCCGAGCCCATCGTGAAGAAGTGGTGCAGCCAGACCAGGTACGACAGGATGGTGATCACGACCGTGGCGTAGACCATCGAGGCGTAGCCGAAGAGCCGCTTGCCGCTGAAGGTGGACACCACTTCCGAGAAGATGCCGAACACCGGCAGCACCAGGATGTAGACCTCGGGGTGGCCCCAGATCCAGATCAGGTTCACGTAGAGCATGGCGTTGCCGCCGAGGTCGTTCGTGAAGAAGTTGGTGCCGACGTAGCGATCGAGGCTCAGCAGCGCCAGCACGGCCGTCAGCACCGGGAAGGTGGCGACGATCAGCACGTTGGTGCACAGCGAGGTCCAGGTGAACACCGGCATCTTCATCATCGTCATGCCGGGGGCGCGCATCTTGATGATGGTGGCGATCAGGTTGATGCCCGACAGCGTGGTGCCCACGCCCGCGACCTGCAATGACCAAAGGTAATAGTCCACCCCGACATCAGGGCTCTGCAGCAGGCCCGACAGCGGCGGATACGCCAGCCAGCCGGTGCGCGCGAACTCGCCGACGAACAGCGACGCCATCACCAGGATCGCGCCGCCCACCGTCATCCAGAAGCTGAAGTTGTTCAGGAACGGGAAGGCCACGTCGCGCGCGCCGATCTGCAGCGGCACGAGGTAGTTCATGAAGCCGGTGACGAAGGGCATCGCCACGAAGAAGATCATGATCACGCCGTGGGCGGTGAAGATCTGGTCGTAGTGGTGCGGCGGCAGGAAGCCGGGGTTGTCGCCGAAGGCGATGGCCTGCTGCGCACGCATCATCAGCGCATCGGCAAAACCGCGCAGCAGCATCACGATGCCGAGCACGATGTACATGATGCCGATCTTCTTGTGGTCGATGCTGGTGATCCAGTTGCGCCACAGCGGAGCCCAGGCCTTGAAGTAGGTCAGCGCGGCCAGCAGGCCCATGCCGCCCATCGCGACCATCGCAAAGGTCGCGAGCAGGATCGGCTCATGGAAAGGGATCGCCTCCCAGCTCAGCCGGCCGAGGAGAAGTGTGCCGAAGTCGGAAGAATGTTCAGTGGACATCTGGAGATCTCGTCAGGGCAGCTTGCTGCTCGTCGGGGCGCCGGTGGGGTTCTGCGGCGTGCACATCGCGGCGACGTAGGTGCGCGTGAGGGCGCCGGCGGAAGACTCCTGCGTCTTGCGCGACAGGCCGTCGACGCTGCCCTTGCCCATGCCGCCGCGGGCATCGATGGCCATCATCTCGCTCATGCACATCTTGCTGCTGTCGACGCAGCGGTTGAGGATGGCGTCGTACAGGCCCTTCTCCACCGAGGCGTAGCGGCGCACCGGCTCGCGCTCGCTGGGCTGCTCCAGCTTCAGGTAGTCGGCACGGCCCAGCGCCTGGCCCTGCGCCTTGTTGGCCTCGACCCACTTGGCGAAGTCGGCGTCGGACAGGCCCTTGAACGTGAAGCGCATGTTCGAGAAGCCGGCGCCGCTGTAGTTGGCCGAGAAGCCCTCGAAGTCGCCGGGCTTGTTGATCACGGCGTGCAGCTTGGTCTCCATGCCCGGCATCGCGTAGACCTGGCCGGCCAGCGCGGGGATGTAGAACGAGTTCATCACGGTCGACGCGGTGATCTTGAACTGGATCGGCCGGTCGAGCGGCGCGGCCACCTCGTTGACGGTGGCGATGCCCTGCTCGGGGTAAAGGAACAGCCACTTCCAGTCGAGCGCGACCACTTCGACCACCAGCGGCTTCACGCCGGCCGGGATCGGGCGCTGCGCGTCGATGCGGTCGAGCGGGCGGTACGGGTCGAGCTCATGGGTGCTGATCCAGGTGATCGCGCCCAGCGCGATGATGATCAGCAGCGGCGCACCCCAGATCACCAGCTCCAGGCGGGTGGAGTGGTCCCAGTCGGGCGCGTAAGTTGCCTCGGTGTTGGACTGGCGGTAACGCCAGGCGAAGAACAGCGTCAGCGCGATCACCGGCACGATGATCAGCAGCATCAGCAGGGTCGAGGTGACCACCAGGCTGGCCTGCTGGACGGCGATGTCGCCCGAGGGCTTCATCACGACGGCGTTGCACCCTGCGAGGGGTAGCATCAGGGCCAGCAGACCGAGGCGGGCCCGGTGCCGGAGGATCGATGATGACGGTGTTGGAGTCGTGGGATACATCAGGGATACCGAGCGCCGGGAAAACGATAGTTGCGCGTTCGGCCGGAATGTATCTTGATTGACACAAGTCAACGATTGGACATTTTGTCTCAGTCCCCAGCCGCTAAACCCACATGGCCAGTTCCGGAACCCACTCCCTCTCCTCCCCCCTGCAGCCCCTGCTGAAGTCCCACAACCCCGCCTCGGAAGACGCCGCCAGCGTCGCGCCCGGTGACATCGCCGTCGGCGTCGTCATCGGCCGCGCCTCGGAATATTTCGATTTCTTCGTCTTCGGGCTGGCCTCGGTGCTGGTCTTCCCGCAGGTGTTCTTCCCGTTCGCCGGCAAGCTCGAGGGCACGCTCTACGCGTTTGCGGTGTTCTCGTTCGCCTTCATCGTCCGCCCGCTGGGCACGATGATCGGCATGGCGATACAGCGGCGCTTCGGGCGCAGCACCAAGCTCACCGTCGCGCTGTTCCTGCTGGGCATCTCCACCTGCACGATGGCGCTGCTGCCGGGCTACCAGACGCTGGGCTTCGGCGCGATCGCGCTGCTGGCGCTGTGCCGCGTCGGCCAGGGCCTGGCGCTGGGCGGCTCCTGGGACGGCCTGCCTTCGCTGCTGGCGCTCAACGCGCCCGAAAACCGGCGCGGATGGTACGCGATGCTGGGCCAGCTGGGCGCCCCGCTGGGTTTCCTGATCGCCTGCAGCCTGTTCGCCTACCTCTGGGGCAACCTGGCCGAGCGTGACTTCCTCACCTGGGGCTGGCGTTATCCGTTCTTCGCGGCCTTTGCGATCAACGTGGTGGCCCTGTTCGCCCGGCTGCGCCTGGTGGTCACGCACGAATACGAGCGCGAGATGGAGCTGCACGAGCTCGACCCCTGCGATGTCGGCGAGCTGATGCGCAGCCAGGGCCACAACGTGTTCATCGGCGCGTTCGCCGCGCTGGCCAGCTACACGCTGTTCCACATCGTCACGGTGTTCCCGCTGTCGTGGATCCGGCTGTACTCGCAGCAGGCGATCGGCGAATTCCTCTCGGTGCAGATCGTCGGCGCGCTGCTGGCAGCCGCGGCGATGCCGATCTCGGGCTGGGTGGCCGACCGCATCGGCCGCCGCAACACGCTGGGATCGCTGGCGGTGCTGATCGCGGCCTTCAGCCTCTTCATCCCGACGCTGCTGTCTGGCGGCAAGCTGGGCGAGGATGTGTTCATCCTGCTCGGCTTCGTGCTGCTGGGCCTGTCATACGGGCAGGCGGCGGGCTCGGTGACCTCGAACTTCCTGTCGCACTTCCGCTACACCGGCGCGGCGCTCACCGCTGACCTGGCCTGGCTGGTCGGCGCCGCCTTCGCGCCGGTGATCGCGCTGGGCCTGTCGGCCCGCTTCGGGCTGGTGGCGGTGACGCTCTACCTGCTCTCGGGCGCAGCCTGCACCCTGCTGGCACTGAAGCTCAACAAGGCGCTGGCCGCGCGCGACTGACGTCCTCGGCGCAGAGCGGGCGGCTCAGCCGGCCGCCAGGGACGACGCGAGTTCCGCCGCCACCTGCTTCGCCCCGAAGCAGCGGAAGCGGAACTCGCCGCCGGCGTGCTCCACCACCACGATGCCGGTGAGCCAGCCGAATTCGCGCCGCACCGAGCGGATGCTGCGCAGCGGGATGCTCATCGACTCCAGCCCATGGTGTAGCGCGCGGTTCATCGCGTTGGGCTCGAACCTCAGCTCCTGCGACGTGGCGGTGACCTTGCCGCCGACCCAGAGGCCGCCGTGCTTCTGCTTGAAGCGATCGATCGAGCCGCCGGCGACGACATTCGCCAGCCCGGCGGGCGTGGCATGCGGAATGAACGCGTTGGCGAGTTTCTGCAATGCGAGTGCCGGCATCTTCACTTCCCCTGTTCGTTGCCGTAGGTCTTGGCGAGGTAGTCGACGATCACCGGGATGTCCTCGTCGGCCACCGGCGCCTTGAACACGGTCTTCATCCGCTTGACCATGTTTTCCCAGTAGCCGCGCGGCGCGCTGGCCGGCTGGTAGGCGGCGTATTCGGCCGAGTGGCAGGCCACGCACTGGGCCGACACCTTGGCGTAGCCGGGCAGCGCATTGGCCTTCCATTGCACGCCGTCGGGCGGCAGCTGGATGGTCTTGGTCACGGCATGGGCGGGGGCGCCGGGGCCCAGCGCGGCGCCGAGCGCCAGTGCGACGACAGCGAGCGGCGGCAGGAGCTTGCGGTTGATCTTCATGCGGCCACCACCTTCACCGATTCGACGACGTTGCGCATGTAGCCGGCCGGCTGCCACAAGGCCTCCATCGGCTGGCTCTGGCCCGACCGGTTCCAGGCCCGCACACGCAGGTCGTGCAGGCCCTTCTCCGGCACGAAGCCGAAGGTGAATTCGCGGAACGAATAGCGGCCGAGGTCGGCGCCCAGCTTCGCTTCGCGCCAGCTCTGCCCGCCGTCGGCCGACCACGCGACCTCGCGGATGCCCTGGCCGCCATCGAACGCGATGCCGCGGACCGGCAGCGGCTTGCCGGCCGCGACACGATCGCCATCGCGCACCGAGGTGATGAACGAGCGCACGTTGAAGCGGCCGATCGGACGCGTGGCCGCCGGCGTGGTGCCCGGCTCGATGCAGGCGCAGTCGTTGTCGGGGATGCGGTAGGCGGGCTTCATCCAGAAGCCTTCGTACACGGAGTCGATGACGTTCACGTCAGACAGGTGCTTGACCCAGTAGGTGCCGAAGAAGCCGGGCACCACGAGCCGCACCGGAAAGCCGTTGAGCATCGGCAGGTCGGCGCCGTTCATCTGGTAGGCGACGAGCGTCTCGCCATCCATCGCCTGCGCGATGTCGAGCGATTTCACGAAATCGCCGCCGCCCATGAGCGCCTGGTCGAGGCCGTCGAAGGTGACCTGGCGCGCCTTGTCGCTGACCTCGGCGCGGGCGAGGATGTCCTTCAGCGGCACGCCGAGCCAGCGCGCGTTGCCCATCGCGCCGTGGCTCAGCTGGCCACCGGTGACACGCGGGTTGAAGTGGCCGCGGCTGTTGCCGGAGCACTGGTTCACCGCCACCACCTCCACCGGCTTGAACTCGCTGCGCAAGGCCGCCATCGTCAGCTCGAAGGGCTTGCGCACCGCGTTGCCGCCGATGCGGATCACATGCGCGTCGCCGTCGATCGAGGTGGGGATGCCGGCGTTGTGGTACCGCACGAAGAAGGCATCGTTGGGCGTGATGACGCCTTCGTTGAACACCTCGAACGGCGTCTCGAGCTGCGGCGGCCGCGAGGTCAGCACGATCATCGGCCGCTTCTCGGGGTAGGCCACCAGCTTGCGCTCGCCGTTGGCGAAGGGATGCACGATGCGCGGCGCCTCGGCCTGCGCCAGCGCGGCGCGCGACCAGCCGAGCGAAGCGCCGGTCAACAGGCCGGCGCCACCCGCCAGCCAGCGGCGCCTGTCGCGCCCCCACGAATCCATGGACATTGAAGCCTCCTGCACGTTTTGGTGGCGCGCAGGGTAGCGCCCGCCGGGCGCCTCGGCCATCCCTGAAACTGCAGGGTCAGTTGTTGTTGGCCACCATCTGCGCGACCCAGGCCTTGAACTCCTCGCGCGACTGCTCGGCCTCGGCCGGCGACGCCACTTTCTGCAGGCGCGAGAGCCTGACGATCTTGCCCTGCAACAGGCAGGCGGCGGTGGACACCGCCACATCCATCTCGGCCGGCGGGCGCTTGCCCGACTTGACGCCCAGCCGCGCCAGCACGCTGGAGACCACCAGGCCGGGCTGCTGGGCATCGACCGACGGCGAGGCGCTGCGCACCATGCTCACCTTCACCGGGCCGCCCTCGCTGCGCGACAGCAGGCGCTCGAGCTGGGCGGTATTGAGCAGCGTGGCCGCCGCGGGCTTGCCGGGGTCGACGCGGGTGATCATCTCGGCGACCACCGGCTTCAGCGATTCGAAGCGCTCGGAGGCCAGCGTCATCCCCTCGTACTTGCGCGGGATCTCGACGACGAAGTTGTCGACGACCGCGGTCTCCTGTTCGGCCGACGGTGCCGCCAGCAGGTCGGCCGACATGAAGAAGGCCAGCGAGCGCACCGGCGAGGCCTCGGGCTCGGCCGCGGCCTCGAACATCCGCGGCTCGGCCACTGCCATGTCGACATAGCCGCCGGGCCAGGGCGCGATCAGCTCGATGTCGCTCACCGGCAGCCGCGAGACGTCGGCGCTCCAGCCGGTGGAGTGCAGGCCGACCGCCAGCAGGGCGGCAGCCAGGGTTCGACGCAGCATGCGCATGGTTCCCAACGATGTAGTGATGGATGACGGCGCGACTATGCACGATCGTTCCGACACCACCCCGTGCGCCTAACCAACGGTTACCACGGCGGCGCGCAATGCGTGACGCACCGCATCCACCACCGCCTCCGGCTCGCTCAGCTGGGGGAAATGGCCGCTGCGCGGCGCGATCTTCTGCGTGCCCAGCGGCGACAGCGTGGCGAGGCGGCGCTGGTGCTCGGCGCGCGCCTGCAAGGCGGCGGCCGGCGTCGCCCAGGCCATTGCCGGCTTGCCGCCCGACAGCACCACCAGCGGCACCGGCGGAAACTTCCCGGCGCCGGCGATGGCCTGTACGGTCTGGGTGGTGTTCGCCGTCTCGGCCAGCTCGCTCCTGCCCGGCAGCGCATCGACCAGCCGCTGCAGCCCGCGCTGCAGCGGCGAGGCGAGCGCGGCCATCACCGCCGGGTCTTCGGGCGCGGTGGCTTCGAGCATCACGACGCCCGCCACCTCGGCGGGGTGGCGGCGGGCGAAGAGGTTGACCACCAGCCCGCCGAGCGAATGCCCGACCAGCAGGTAAGGCGACGCGAGCCGCAGCGCCGCGAGCAGCGCGCGCAGCGCCTGCACCATCGCATCGCCCGTCTGCGCCACCTGCGGCCGGCCGCTGCGGCCGATGCCCGGCCGGTTGTAGGCGAGCACGGTGCCGAGCGCCGACAGCGGCTCGAACACCCGCATCCAGCCTTCGATCGGCCCACCCGAGCCGTTGACGAGCACGATCACCGGATCGCCGGTGCCGGCGCGCGCGTATTCGAGAGTCTGGCCGTCGATCACGACCGTTTGCTTGGGGGGCATCTGCATGGCGCGCGAGCATAGTGGCGCGCGCAGCGCGCCGCCGATCCCGCGCGTCAAGCCCTTGCGCGGACCAGCAAAACTCCCGCGGCCGCGAGCGCGGCGAAAGCGGCGCCGGCGCCGAAGGTGGCGGCCGGCCCGACCGCGCTCCACAGGGCGCCGGCGATCACGCTGGCCAGCAGCAGTGCGCCGCCGCTGACGAGGTTGAACAGCCCGAAGGCCGTGCCGCGCAGCTGCGCCGGCGCCGCATCGGCCACCAGCTTGGCCAGCAGCCCCTGCGTCATCGCCATGTGCAGGCCCCACAGCGCCGCACCGCCCATCACCGCGAGCGGGCCATGCGCGACGGCGAACAGCACGTCGGCCCCCACCAGCAGCAGCAGGCCGGCGACCAGCAGCCCGCGCGCCGGCAGGCGGTCGGCCGCCGCCCCGGCCGGATAGGCGAACACCGCGTACAGCAGGCTCATCACCACCATCACCGCCGGTGCCTGCGCCAGCGGCAGGCCGACATCCTGCGCGCGCAGCACCAGGAACGCCTCGCTGAAGCGCGCCAGCGTGAACACGCCGCCCAGCAACACCACGCCCCAGAAGCGCAGCGGCAGCCGCCGCGCATCGGCCAGCCGCAGCGGCGGGCGGCCCGGCGCCAGAGCCGCCGGCCGCTCGGGCTCGCGCACATAGCGCCACAACACCGCGACGGTCAGAAACGCCGGCAGCACCGCGAACCACATCGCCGTCTGCAGCTGGCCGGCAAACACCTGCAGCAGCACCACCGCCAGCACCGGCCCCAGCACCGCCCCCACCGAATCGAGCGCCTGCCGCAGGCCGAAGGCGGCGCCGCGCAGCGCCGGCTCGGTGATGTCGGCCACCAGCGCATCGCGCGGCGCGCCGCGGATGCCCTTGCCGATGCGGTCGACGAAGCGCGCCGCGAACACCCAGCCGATCGAGCCGGCGAGCGGGAACACCGGCTTCGTGAACGCGCCCAGCGCATAGCCGAACAGCAGCAGCGGCTTGCGCCGTCCCATCCAGTCGCTCAGCACGCCGGAGAACACCTTGGTGATCGCCGCGGTGGCCTCGGCCACGCCTTCGACGATGCCGACCGTGACCATCGAGCTGCCCAGCACCGTGACCATGAAGATCGGCAGCAGGCTGTGGATCAGCTCCGACGACAGGTCCATCAGCAGCGAGCCGACGCCCAGCGCCCACACGCCGGCGGGCATTGCGCGGTAGGCCTGCAGCAGGCGTGGGGGAGAAGTCTCGGTCGTCGTGGCGGTCGGCGGCATGCGGGCTCCGTTGGCAATGCGCAGGGGCGAGTGTCAGCCGCCCGCGAAATGCCTGTACCAGCTGGCATGCACCAACCCCAGCGGCAGCAGGAACAACGCCCAGGCCAGCAGGCGCCGCAGCACGGAGGCCGGGACGCGCCGGATCAGCCCGGCACCCAGCGCGGCCGACCAGGCGCAGCCCAGCGCGAGAACCAAGGCACGCAGCATGCCCACGCCGCCGGGCGCCCAGCCCTCGGCCCGCAGGTGCGTGAGCGTGAGCTGCGACAGGCCGACGAACAGGCTCAAGCCCCCGGCCGGCACCAGCCCGAACGCGAGCGTGCGCCAATCGGTGCCGCGATGGCGCAACACGCGCCCCGCCGCCCATAGCGCCAACCACGACAGGCCGCCGACGACGGCGGTGGTGGCGCCGATGTAGGCCAGGATCGCCAGCCCGTCGAGCCAGTTGAAGACATCGTGCGCGGCGGGCTCGTGCGTCAGCAGCCACCAGGGTGCGTTCTCCTTCAGCAGCGCGAAGTGGTCGTGTGCCACCAGCCAGGCCGCCACCGCCTGCTTGCCGGCCACCAGCCACGGGCTCGCGCTCCACTGGAAAGCGCCGAGCGCGACGCCGAACACCCCGAAGAGCAGCAGCAGCGGCAGCCAGGCGGCGGGCGCGGCCGCGCCGGGCCGCGTGATCTCGCTGCCGGGCCAGCGGGCCTGCAGCGCGATCGCCTCGCGATGGCCGCTGCAGCGCCCGCAGGCCAGGCATTCCGAGGCGCTGTCGAGGTGGCGCAGGTCGAGCAAGGGCGGGCAGTCCACCCGCTCGGCCGGCCCGGCATAGCGGCGCCAGGCCTCGGGATCGGCGCGGTAGTGCATCGGAGCCAGCTTCGCGAGCAGCGCGAACACGCCGCTCACCGGGCAGAGGTAGCGGCACCACACCCGCTTGCCGCGGCCGTAGACCCAGCCCACCGCTGCCGCCGCGAGCGTGGAGCCGCCAAGGATCAGCAAGGTGGCGCGCGGGTACTCGTAGACGCTGACCAGCTGGCCCCACAGCGTGGTGGCGACGAAGGCCAGCAGCGGCCAGCCGCCCCAGCGCATCCAACGCGGGATGGTGCGGCCCAGGCCGTGGCGGCTCGCGAACTCGGTCAGCCGGCCCTCGGGGCACAACAGCCCGCACCACGCGCGGCCGAACAGCATCACGCTCAGGATCACGAAGGGCCACCACACGCCCCAGAACAGGAACTGCGCGAACAGCGTCAGGTCCGACAGCAGCGAGGCCTGGGGGCCGGGGGCCGGTAGCACCACCGGCACGATGACCAGCACCGCATAGAACGCCACTACCGCCCACTGCAGCCATGCCAGCGCGCGGCCGTGGCGCCGCAAGGCGTCGCCCAGCCGCTGCAGCGCGGGCTTGCGCCGCCGCGACACGAAGACGAGCGGATGCACGCCGCTCATCGGCGCGCACCGCGCCCGTGCCGGCCCTGCGACGCCAGCAACCCGAGGCTCAGCGCCCAGAACGCCCCGCCGGCCAGCAGCAGCATGCCGCTGGGCCGCGCGCGGTAACCGAGCAGGTCGGCCAGCAGCCGGCCCACACCGTGGCCATCGGGCAGCCAGGCGGAGCTGTCCCACAGTGCCTCGCCAAGCGCCGGCAGTCGCTCCATGCCGATCAGGCGGTCGACCGCGTGCGCGAGCATCGCGCCGGCCACCAGCAGCAACAGCGCCTCGCCGAGGCGGAACACGGCACGGTGGCCGAGATGGCGCGAGCCCCGCGCCAGCAGCAGGCTGGTCGCCACCGCCAGCAGCAGGCCGAGGCCGGCGGCGGCGAGCAGGCCCGCGAGGCGGCTGCCGCTGGCCTCGCTGCCGATGCCGTAGAGGAAGACGGCCGTCTCGGCGCCCTCGCGGGCCACCGCCAGCGCCGCCACGCCGGCCAGCCCGAGCACGCCGCCGGCCTCGCCGGCGCGCGACAGCAGCGCCTGCTTCATGCCGCCGCCGTGGCGCCGCATCCAGCACAGCATCTGCACGATCAGCCCGCAGGCCAGCAGCGCCATGCCGACCTGGAACAGCTCCAGCGCCTGCCCGTCGAGCAGGCCCTGCAGCCGGAAGGCGGCCACGCCGAGCAGCGCCGCCAGCGCGGCGCCGGCCGCCACGCCCAGCCACAGCCCGCCGCGCAGGCGGGCCGCGCCGCCCTGCTGAGCGATCCAGGCCTGCAGCACGCCGATCACGAGAAAGGCCTCCAGGCTCTCGCGCCAGACGACGATGAATGCATTGATCATCGATCAGCCTCCGGTCAGCGCACGACGAGCAGCATCTGCCCGGTGTCGGGATGGAACTCGTCGACGAAGCGGTAGGTGCCGGGCTTCAGCGGATGGATCACGACGAAGGAGCTGGCGCCGGGCACCAGCACCTTCTCGACGCGCAGGTCCAGGTTCTCGAACTCGGCCGGCCCCGGCCCCTGGTTGCTCAGCGTCAGCTTGAGCCGCCGTTGCGCCGGCACCTCGAGCCGCGCGGGCACGATGCGGCCCCCCTGGATCAGCACCGAAAAGGTCAGCGGCTCCTCGGCGCGCGCCGGCAGGGCCGCCAGCAGCACCGCGAACGCCAGCCCTGCATGCACCGCGCCGCGCATCAGAAGCCCACCTTCGCGCGCAGCGCAAAGGCCCGCACGGTGGCGGCCGCACGCTCGCCGCCGGGACGCTGGATCCACTGCAGGTCGGGCGTCAGCTGCACACGGCTGTTGAGGTGGAAGCGGTAGTAGAGCTCCGCCACGCGCTCATGGCCGGCCGCACCGGCGGCCTCGCGGTAGCCGGCGCCGGTGTGCAGCAGGCCGGCGGCCAAGCCCAGCGCATCGGCCCCGCGGCCCCAGGCGCTGCCGTCAGTCTCGGCGCCCAGCGTCAGCGCACGGTCGAAGCGCGGCCGGCCCTGGGCCTGCTGGCCGTAGCGGCCGAACAGCGTCCAGTCGTCGTTGATGCGCTGGTCCGCCGAGAAGCCCCAGCCGGTGTGGCGCGACGGCGTGGCGTCGAAGTCGGCCGCGCGGGCGCGGCTCCAGGCGTAGAGGCGGTAGTTGCCCGGCAGCCCGGAGAAGAAACGCTGCGCCGTCTCCAGCTGGCCGATCACGAACGGGTGCGCCAGCGAGCCCGAGAAGTTGGCGCCGGCACCCGCGCCGAACACGCCGAGCGAGGCGCCCCAGCTCTCGGTCTTGCTGGTGGCGCCGAGATACGCCACCCGCACGCCCGGCGCGAAGCCATAGGCATCAGCGCCGACGTCGCCGCCCGAGTCGAGCAGCGGGTTGTGCACGAACACGTTGTTCAGGAAGCGCGTCGACTCGTCGTCGGCCGCTGTGTTCTGGTCGAAGAACACGAAGGGATCGATCTTGCCGACGTTGATCTCCAGCCGGCGGGTCGAATGCGGCTTGAAGCCGCCGCGCGGCAGCGGGATGCTGAGCTGGTACCAGGCTTGCGCGAGGATCGCGAACGAATCGTCGGGGCCGGCCGCCGTCTCGAAGGCGGTGCTGTTGACCGTGCTGGTGTAAGTGGGCCGCAGCGCGAGGCTGGCCCCCTGCCCGAGGCGGAAGTGCGCGAACAGCTTGCCCTCGATGTCGCCCATGTCGCCGCCGGGCAGGCTCACCGACACGTCGCCGCGGTAGTTGGCGCGCGACTGCGCCCGCCCCTCCCCTGCCCCGGCCGCGTTGACCGACTGCACGACCGAGGTCAGCGCGGCGCCCACGGTCACGCCCTCGAGCGCCTCGATCTGGCGGGCCTGCTTCTGCATCTCGAGGGTCTGGAACTCCACCGCCTTCAGCCGCGTGACGAGCTCCGGCTCCTTGTCGCTCAACCGGTCGGTCGCCAGCGCCTTGTCGGTCGCCTGGCGCTCGCCTTCGGCCTGCTCGAGCCGCTCGCGCAGCTGCTTGTTGTCCTGCTCGAGGCGCTCGACGCGCTGCAACAGGCGCTGCAGGTCGGCGCGCAGCGCCTCGTCGGCTCCGGCCATTGCGGGCTGGGCCGCCAGCAAGGCCCATGCGCCGCAGGAGGCCCACCAGGCTTTACCGGGGAAGCCCATTTCAATATCCGCCCTTCTTGCCGATGCCCGCGTAGGTGAAGTCCCACTCGACGACGAAGGGCTTGAACCAGGGACGCACGCCGGTGGCGCGGTCGGTGTGGCGGCCGAAGTGGTGGCCGATCGGGTTCTCCGGCGCGCTGGGCGGCGAGATCGTCAGCCTGAGCTTGTATTTGCCGGCGCCCATCAGCTTGACGTTGTCGCCATAGTGCGGGCCGTCGCTGGCGACCATCGGCATGAACTGGCCCTTGATCAGCTCGGGCGAGCCCTGCTTCTGCAGCTCGTAGCCGATGTACAGGAACGGGATCCACGCACCCTCGGGAAAACCGTTGGGGTTGCTCGCCAGCGCATGGATGTCGGCCTCCAGGTGCACATCGGCGTCGGCGGCCTTGCGCATGTGGCCATCGGGCTCCATGTCGACCGGCTGCAGGTACACCGCCGCCACCTCCATCCCCGCCAGGTTCTGCGGCGTGCCCACGGGGTATTCCAGCGCCAGCGCGGGCACGGCCAGCGCCGCCAGCCCCACTGCCAGGCCCCAAGACCGATACCAGGCCATCTGCTCCGTCCTTCTCTCGATGTTGCACAGCGCAGCGGATGCTAGATGCAAGCGATTCGCATTCATCTGTGCTGGATCAAGAGATCAGCTCGGGGTCGCGTCAGACAAATTCGTACAGCGCAAGCGCCAGCGCGCCGACTGCCGCAACCGGGAGCCGCCGCCTACAGTGGCGACGATCGCTGCCGAGGCAGCGCCCTGTGCCGTACACCCCCGATGTCTTCCGTTCCGCTGTCCCAAGCCTCCACGCTGCGCGTGCTCTACCGCCACATCTGGCGCCATGCCGAAGGTGCGCGGCTGCGCATGGGGGTGGCGCTGAGCATGCTCGGCAGCTCGCAGCTGCTGAAGCTGGCGATGCCGTGGATGGCCGCGCAGGCGATCAACGCGATCCAGACCGCGGGCCGTGACGGCCTGTACACCGCCGGCGGCTGGATCGGCGGGATCATCGGGCTCTACTGCTGCGTGTGGATGCTGCACGGCCCGGGCCGCGTGATCGAGCGCACGGTGGCGCTGCGCGTGCGGCGCAGCCTGGCCGATGCGCTGTACACCAAGCTGTCGAAGGCCCCGCTCAGCTGGCACGACCAGCACCATTCCGGCGACGTGCAGCACCGCGTAGGCCAGGCCAGCGGCGCGCTGTTCGACTTCACGCAGAACCAGTTCATCTACCTGCAGAACATCGTCAACATCGTCGGCCCGCTGGTCGCGCTGACGCTGCTGTCGGCCGGCACCGGCGCGCTCGCGGTGGCGGGCTATGTGCTGATCGGTGCGGCGATCGTGCGCTTCGACGGCGCACTGATGCGGCTGGCCGCGCAGGAGAACCAGGCCGAGCGGCGCTATGCCGCGCGGCTGCTCGACTTCATCGGCAACATCTCGTCGGTGATGAGCCTGCGCCTGCAGGACGCCACGCGCCGCCTGCTCGACAGCCGCCTGGGCGCGGTGTTCGAGCCGCTGCGCAAGAGCATCGTGCTGACGGAATGGAAGTGGTGCGCGGTCGACCTGCTGACCGTGGCGCTCTCGTGGGGCCTGGTCGTCGCCTACGCCTGGGGCGCCACCAAGACGGCCGCCGGCGGCACCGTGCTGCTGGGCAGCCTGTTCATGATCTACCAGTACGCCCAGCAGGCGGCCGGCGTGGTGTGCTCGATGGCGAGCAACTACCAGAACTTCGCCCGCACCAAGACCGATTTCGCGAGCGCCGAGCTGATCTGGCAGGCGCCCGAGCGCAGCAGCCGCGGCAACGCGGTGGCCGAAGGCTGGCGCGAGATCGAGCTGCGCGACCTGGGCTTCAGCCACCCGCGCAAGGCCGATGAGGCCGAAGCCGAGCGCGGCGGGCTGCAGGGCATCCAGCTCACGCTGCACCGTGGCGAGCGCCTGGCCCTGGTGGGCCCCAGCGGCGCCGGCAAGAGCACGCTGCTGCGCGTGCTGGCCGGGCTGTACGACGCCGACGCGGGCCACATCGATGTCGACGGCATCCCCCAGCTCGGGCTGCGGCATCTGGGCGCGGTGTCCACGCTGATCCCGCAGGAGGCCGAGATCTTCGAGGCGACCGCGCGCGAGAACATCGCGCTCGACACGCCGGTCGACGAGGCCGAGCTGATGCAGGCGGTGCACATCAGCGCCTTCGACCACGTGCTGCAAAGCCTGCCGCAAGGGCTGGACAGCCCGATGTCGGAGCGCGGCTTCAACCTCTCGGGCGGCCAGCGCCAGCGCCTGGCGCTCGCCCGCGGCGTGCTCGCAGCGCGCGACAGCTCGCTGCTGCTGCTCGACGAACCCACGAGCGCACTCGATCCCCTGACCGAGCTGCGCGTGCACCACCGGCTCGACAGCGCCTTCCCGCAGGCCTGCATCGTGGCCTCGGTGCACCGGCTGAGCCTGCTGGCGCACTTCGACCGCGTGGTGTTCATGGTCGCCGGCCACGTGGCCGACGTGGGCACCGTGGACGAATTGGCCGACCGCCAGCCGATGTTCGCCGAGATGCTGCGCGGCGCGGCGGGCCTGCCGCGCGAGGACGACGGCGCGGCGGCACGCCACGAGCCCGACCCGAGGGCGGTAGCGATGGCCTGACGGCTTCGTCAGCGTCCGCTGACTGGCACAGGCGTTGCCGAACTCAAGACAGCACCTCTTTCAGCCGATCTGCTGTCTTATGCCACCGCATCACCCGCTCAACGACGCCGCCGCCGATGCGGCGGCCTCGGCGCTCAAGCCGGGGCCGCTGCATCTGGCCACCGAGGCCGATGCCCCCACGCCGGCGCCGGTGCCGCGCGGCGACGCGAAGCGATGGGCCGATTCGATGCGCAGCCGCGTCGCCGACTGGAAGCGCCTGCGCGCCCGGGCGGTCCGCCAGAGCGGCTTCGCGCCGCCTTCCACCGCCGAGCGCCACGAGCGCGCGCTGCGCAGATCGCTCGGCGGCCCGCTGGTCGCCGGCAACCGCATCGAGCTGCTGGTCGACGGCCCCGCCACCTACGAGGCGATGTTCGCCGCGATCGACGCGGCGCGCGACCACATCAACATCGAGAGCTACATCGTCGAGGCCGAAGGGCCGGGCCAGGAGCTCGCGCGCCGGCTGATCGAGAAGCGCCGCCAGGGTGTCAAGGTCCATCTGCTGTTCGACCACTTCGGCAGCCTGCAGACGGCCAGCAGCTATTTCGCGGCGCTGCGCGAGGCCGGCGTGCAGATGTGCTGCTTCAACCCGTTGCGCCCCTCGCTGAAGAGCCTGATCAGCAAGGCGATGCACCTGCGCGACCACCGCAAGCTGATGATCGTCGACGGCAAGGTCGCCTTCACCGGCGGGGTCAACATCGCCTGCGTGCATGCGCCGCAGGCCACGCCCGGCAAGGCCTGCACGCCATGGCGCGACACCCATGTGCGCATCGAAGGCCCGGTGGTGGCCCGGCTGCAGCAGCTGTTCATCGACCACTGGGCCGGCCAGACCGGCAAGCGCCCCCGCCTGGCGCGCTATTTCCCGCCGCTGGCGGTGGCCGGCACGCAGCAGGTCGGCGTGGCCGCCTGCGACGCCGGGCGCCGGCGCAACCCGTTCTACACCTCGCTGCTGCGGGCGATCGAGATGGCGCAGGAGCGCATCTGCATCACCGCCGCGTATTTCGTGCCACCGCGGCGCCTGGTGCGCGCGCTGAGCAAGGCGGCGGCGCGCGGCGTCGAGGTGCGGTTGGTGCTGCCCAGCATCAGCGATTCGCGCCCGGCCCTGCACGCCGGCCGCTCCCACTACGGCCGCCTGCTGCGCGCCGGCGTGCGCATCTTCGAGCGGCAGGATGCGCTGCTGCATGCCAAGACCGCGGTGATCGACGGCACGTGGGCCACCGTCGGCTCGAGCAACATGGACTGGCGCAGCTTCCTGCACAACGCCGAGGCCAACGTGATCGTGCTCGACGAGGACTTCGCCCAGGCGCTCGAAGGCGTGTTCGCCAACGACCTGGCTCACAGCGTCGAGATCGAGCTCGAGGCCTGGCGCCAGCGCGGGCTGCGCCAGCGCATGCTCGAGTCGCTGGCGCGCAAGTTCGAGTTCTTTCTCTGAGCCGCGCCGGCCTGCCGACTGTTGGCCGCGGGCCACAGCCGCGCCGACCCGCAAGCCGCCAAAGTAACGGCCGCTTGCGTGGCCCTCCGAATCCTTGCATCTGTTCACACCTGGGGTCGTTTCTTCACTAGCATGCGTCCCTGTGGCCGTTGGGAGCCACGGATGACAAGGAGAAACCGATGACCCGATTCATGCGCACCACGGCCCTCGCGGTGGCCATGTCCGTCAGCTATGCCGGCATGCTCAGCAGCGTGCAGGCCGCCATGATCTCCACCGATGAGATCGCCGCGGCGCAGCTGCCCGCCACCGTGACGCAAGACGCGCACGCCCGCCTCAACGCCACGCTGGACCGCGCCGACGTGCAGGCCGCGTTGCAGGAGCGCGGCGTCTCGGTCGAGCAGGCCCGCGCCCGCGTCGCCGCCCTCACCGACGCCGAAGCCGCGCAGGTGGCCACGCAGATCGACCAAGCCCCGGCCGGCGCAAGCGATGTGCTGGGCGTCATCGTCTTCATCTTCGTGCTGCTGCTGATCACCGACATCCTCGGCTTCACGAAGATCTTCCCGTTCACGCGCTCGATCCGCTAAAAGCCGTTGAACTGCCGACGCCGCACCCTGCTGGCGTGGCCGGCGGCGGCGTGGGCCGTCTCCGGCTGCGCCTCGTTCACGCCGCCGCAGACGGCGGCGCTGATCGACACCCCGCCCCCGGGCCTGCCACCGCAGGCCGAGCGGGCCGAGGTGCCCTTCTTTCCCCAGACCCCCTACCACTGCGGGCCGGCCGCGCTGGCCACCGTGCTGCGCCATGCCGGTTTCGCGGCGGCCGACCCCGATGCGCTGGGCGAGAGCATCTTCCTGCCCGCGCGCGAAGGCACGCTGCAGGTCGAGATGCTGGCCGGCGCACGCCGCTTCGGCGCGCTGCCCAGCCGCCTGCCCGGCACGCTGGAAGCGCTGATGCGCGCCGCGGCCGATGGCCACCCGCCGGTGGTGCTGCTGAACCTGGGGCTGTCGTTCGTGCCGCGCTGGCACTACGCGGTGCTGGTCGGTTACGACCTCGATGCGCGCGAAGTGATGCTGCGCAGCGGCACCACGCAGCGCGCGGTGATGGCACTGCGCACCTTCGAGCACACCTGGGCCCGCGGCGGGCACTGGGCTTTCGTCGTCACCCGGCCGGGCGAGCTGCCGGCGCAGGTGGGCGAAGACGACGCACTGCAGGCGGCGCTGGGCTTCGAGCGCGCCACCAATCCGGCCGATGCCGCGCTGGTGTGGCAATCGCTGCTGCAACGTTGGCCCGACCGCCTGGTGCCGTTGCTGGCACTGGGCAATGCACGCTTCCAGGCCGGCGACACGCGCGCGGCGGCCCAGGCCTTCGAGCGGGCGGCCACGGTGCACGACAGCGCCGCCGCCTGGAACAACCTCGCCCAGGCGCGCAAGCAGCTGGGCGACAAGGTCGGCGCCCGCGCCGCCGCCGAGCGCGCGCTGCAACGCGCGCGCAGCGCCGAGCCGCGCTGGGTGCAAGCAGCCGAGGCCACGTTGGCCGAGTTGCGCTGAGTCGGGCTCAGGCCTCGGCCGAGCCCTCGGCCTCGGGCGCCAGCCCCCAGACGGAATCGGTGGCGTGCTCCACCGGGCTGCCCGGGCGGCCGATCTGCAGCACGCGCAGGCCATGCCGGCCCCAGCGCCGCGAATCGATCGCGTTGCGGCCGTCGAAGACCACGCTGTCGGCCAGCTGGCTCGCCACCTCGGCCGGATCGGCCTTCAGGAACTCGTCCCACTCGGTCACCACCGCCAGCGCATCGGCCTGTTGCAGCGCCGCAGCGGCCGTCAGGCTGAAGCTCAGGCCTTCCGGGTGCTGCAGCAGCGCGGCCGCCTTGCCGGCAGCCACCGGGTCGTAGGCCACCACCGAGGCGCCGGCGCCGAGCAATTGGCGGATCAGCGCGAGGCTGGGCGCTTCGCGCAGGTCGTCGGTGCCCGGTTTGAAGGCCAGCCCCCACACCGCGATGCGCTTGCCGCGCAGCCGCTGCGGGCCGCCATAGAAGGCCACCATCTTCTGGAACAGGCGCCGCTTCTGGTCCTCGTTGACCTGGTTCACCGCGCGCAGCATGCGCGACGAGGCGCCCAGCTCGTCGGCCAGATGCGCCAGCGCCTTCACGTCCTTCGGGAAGCAGGAGCCGCCGTAGCCCACCCCTGCCTTCAGGCACTGCGGTCCGAGGCGCTTGTCGCTGCCCACGCCCAGGCGCACCTGCTCGATGTCGGCATCCAGGCATTCGGCGATGCCGGCCAGCTCGTTCATCAGGCTGATGCGGGCAGCGAGCATCGCGTTGGCCGCGTACTTGGTCAGCTCGGCGCTGCGCGTGTCCATCACCAGCAGCGGCACGCCCTGCAGCGTGAGCGGGGTGTACAGCGCGTGCATCAGCTCGGCCTCGGCACGGTAGGCCGCGCCGATGATGATGCGGTCGGGCTGCAGGAAATCCTGCACCGCGCAGCCCTCGCGCAGGAACTCGGGGTTGCTGACCACCGGCACCTTGAAGCTCTTGCCGCGGATGCGCAACTGGCCGCGCACGATGGCGCGCACGCGCTCGCAGGTGCCCACCGGCACGGTCGACTTCATCACCACCGTGGCCGGCTCTTCGAGCAGTTGGCCGATCGCGTGGCCGGCCTGCAGCACCGCGTTGACGTCGGCCTGGCCTTCCTTGTCGGTCGGGGTGCCGATCGCGATCATCACGATGTCGGCCTGGCGCAGCGCCAGCGCAAGATCGACCGTGAAGCCGAGTTGCCCGGTCGCGCGGTGCACCGCCACCAGCGGCGCGAGCTCCGGCTCGTACAGCGGCATGCCGCCGCGGTTGAGCAGCTCCACGCGTTCGGGATCGATGTCGACCGCCATCACGCTGTGGCCCAGCTCGGCGAGGCAGGCCGCGCTCACGAGCCCGACGTAGCCGGTGCCCAGTACTGCAATGTGCATGGAGATCCCTTCGTCAGTGGAGCATGTAGCGGAAGTGGCGGATGGTTTCCTGCAGACCCTCTTCGAGCGGCACGCGCGGCTGCCAGCCGAGATGCGAGGTGGTGTGCTGCAGGTCAGGGCACAGGCGCTTGGGTTCGTCGGGCGGCAGCGGGCCGTGCACGATGCGCGAGCGGCTGCGCGTCAGCCGCAGCACCGTCTCGGCCAGCTCGAGCACGGTCACCTCCTGCGGATGGCCCAGGTTCAGCGGGCCCTCGGCATCGCCGTCCATCAGGCGGACGATGCCCTCCACCATGTCGTCCACGTAGCAGAAGCTGCGCGTCTGCTCGCCGGTGCCGTAGACCACGAGGTCTTCGCCGCGCAGCGCCTGGGTGATGAAGTTGCTGACCGCGCGGCCGTCGCCCGGCTGCATGCCGGGGCCGTAGGCGTTGAAGAGGCGCCCGATGCGCACGGCCACGCCGCGCTGCCGGAAGTAGGCGAAGCACAGCGTCTCGGCGAAGCGCTTGCCCTCCTCGAGCGCCGAGCGCGGCCCGAGGCAGTTGACGCTGCCGTGGTCGTTCTCGATCTGCGGGCTGACGTGCGAGTTGCCGTAGACCTCGCTGCTGGAGGCATGGAAGATCCGCGCGTTGCGTTGCGAGGCCAGCTCCAGCAGGTTGAGCGTGCCCAGCGCATTGGTGGTGGCGGTGCGCACCGGCTCGCGCTGGTAGTGCTCGGGGCTGCCCGGGCAGGCCAGGTTGAAGATGCCGTCCACGTCGACGGCCAGCGGCTGCGTCACGTCATGCCGGCGCAGCTCGAAGCGGCGCTGCTGCAGCAGATGCTGCACGTTCTGTGCATGGCCGGTCGAGAAGTCGTCGGCCGCGATGACATGATGGCCGTCTCTCAGCAGGCGCTCGCACAGATGGCTTCCCAGAAAGCCGGCCCCTCCGGCCACCAGCACTCGGCGTGTCGTCATGCGGGTCTCGATAGCTACAGCTGTTCGGCCTGCAGCAAGCGCTGTTCCCAGAGCGGCGTCAGCTCCCCGTCTTGACCTCGTGCGCGCGCAGTGCGTCGCTGATCGCGAAGTACAGAGAACTCAGGATCTCCTGCCGGCTGCAGCTGCGCCCGTCGTACCACACGAGCAGCTCGAAGCCGATCGCGCTGCCGCCCAGCGTGGTCAGCGCAACCGACGGCGCCGGGTTGCGGTGCACCTGCGGCTGCGAGGCGGCGGCCTCGAGCAGCAGCCGCTCGACCAGCCGCACGTCGCTGCCCTGGGCCACATGCACCGGCACGCGCAGCCGGATCTCGCGGTCGAGGTAGACGTAGTTGGTGACGTTGTCGGTGATGAAGCGCTGGTTGGGCACCAGGATCGCGATGCGGTCGGGCGTGACCACCGTGACACGGCGCGCGCCGATCTCCTCCACCACACCTTCGACGCCGGCGAGCTCGATGCGGTCGCCCACCTGGATCGGCCGCTCGAGCATGATGATCAGGCCGCTGATGAAGTTGCTGATGATGTTCTGCAGCCCGAAGCCGACGCCGACGCCGAGCGCGCTGGCAACCACCGCGAACGCGGTGAGGTTGATGCCGGCGTTCTGCAGGATCACCACCGCGCCGATCACCAGCACCACGTAGTGCACGAGGCCGGTGATCGCCTCGCGCTGCCCCGAATCCATGCGCGTGTGGCTCAGCAGCTTGCGCAGCGTCCAGCGGCTGAAACGCCCCGCGATCAGGAACAGCAGGCCACCCAGCACCAGCAGCTTGAGCAGCGACGAGACGGTGATCTGGGTGGCGCCGAGCTGGAACAGCTCGATGTCGTACGACTGCAATTCGGTGCGTAGAAAGTGCCAGTCCATCAAGGCCTTGGTCAAGCGTGCAGCGAGCTCGGCTCGCGCACGGGTGAGTCCAGTTCGCCATGGCGCTGCGGCAGGCGCTCCCACCACTGCGCGACGCCGGCCGCGGTGTGCGAATGCCGGTACTGCAGGTGCCGGTGCAGGCAGCGCTGCCAGGCCTGGCGGATCTTCGGGTGGTCGGCGTCGTGCGGCGAGAGCTCCAGACGCAGCAGCGGCGCCATGTCCTGCCCGAGGCGGCCCGGCCATTCGTTCCACGCCAGCGTGAGCGCGCGTGCCCAGGCCGAGCGGCAGTCGTGCAGCACCGTGTGGCTGGGCAGCTGCTCGTCGCTGCGCAGCAGACACAGCGCCTCGGAGGTCAGCGTGTAGGTGAACGGCGTGAGCCGCAGCGCGGCCCAGGTACCGGGGCCGATCACGCCATGCGGCGCAACGAAGCCGGCCAGCGGCCAGCCGCTCGCGGCGAACCAGCGCATGCCGGCATGCAGGCGCTGCAGCGCGTCGTCGCAGCGCAGGCTGCGGAACTCCGCCTGCGCACCGCTGTAGCTGCGGCGCAGCTGGTCGAAGGCGCCGCGCGAGGGCCCGTCTTCCTCGTGCATGTAGCCGTGCAGCGCCAACTCGTCGCCGCGGTCGAGCCGGCGCGACAGGTAGGCATCGAACAGCGCGCTGTGCGGCTCGCCGTGCAGGCGCGGCACGACCAGCAGCGTCACCGGAATCGGCGCCACCTCGGCCACCGCGTCGAGCACGCGCTGGCAGGCCGGCCACGTCGACGGCGCCACGCCGCGCAACAGCACCACGATCCATGGAGTCATCACATCTCTCCCCGAAGATCCGGGCACTCGGCAAGCGACATGCCGCGCTCGATGGGCACGTCAACTGCCCCGCGAAAGCGCACCCACGGGGCACTTTCCCCGTGTTCTTCAACCCCTGGAACCTTCCCCCGAAGGCGAGGAGCGAACGATGAGCAATGACGATGTCGTGGACGTGCTGAACGACCTGATCGAAACCTGCAAGGACGGCGAGTACGGCTTCAATGCCTGCGCCGAGCATGCCAAGGCGGCCGAGCTGAAGAACGTGTTCAGCGTGCGTGCGCAAGACTGCCGCCGCGCGGCCGAGGAACTGCAGGCGCAGGTGGTGGCCTGCGGCGGCAAGCCCGACACCGGCGGTTCGGCAGCCGGCGCGATCCACCGCGGCTGGGTGGCCGTGCGCAGCGCGCTGACCGGCTACGACGACCACGCGATGCTCGAGGAATGCGAGCGCGGCGAGGACGTGGCGGTGCGCAAGTACCGCGAGGCGATGGAGAAGCCCCTGCCCGAGGCGATCCGCAGCCTGGTGGAGCGGCAGATGCTGGGCGCGCAGCGCAACCACGACCAGATCAAGATGCTGCGCGACCGCTATCCCACCACCGCGTAAGGTCCCGCGATGCCGCTGCGACGCTCCCTCCGCTGGCGCCTCGGCGGCAGCCTGTGCGTAGCGCTGGCGTGCGCGCTGATGCTCGCCGCCTGCGACCGCAGCGGCAACAAGAGCGTGCCGCCGCCCGTGCCCAGCACGGGCGGCAGCGCGCCGGCAGACAGCCGCTGAGGCCATGAAGCCCGCGGCCACCTCGGCGGCGCAGGCGCTGCTCGCTGCCGTCGAGGCCGGCGAGCAGGCCGCGCTCGAGCAGCTCGTCTATGTGGACGACACGCTGCCGGGCTGGCGCCGCGAGCGCCGCGGGGACGAGTTCGTCTACCTCGATACCGAAGGCCGCGTGATCCGCGACGAGGAGTCGCTGCGACGCATCCGCAGCCTGGCGATCCCGCCGGCCTACGAGAACGTGTGGATCTGCCCGTTGCCCGAGGGGCACCTGCAGGCTACAGGTCGCGATGCGCGCGGCCGCAAGCAATACCGCTACCACCCGCTGTGGCAGGCGCTGCGCGATGCCGACAAGTTCGACCGCATGCGGGCCTTCGCGCTGGCGCTGCCGCGCATCCGCCGCGCGGTCGAGCGCGACCTCAAGCGCCCCGGGCTGCAGAAGGCCAAGGTGCTGGCCACCATCGTGCGCCTGCTCGACACCACCTACCTGCGCGTAGGCAACGAGGAATACACGCGCAGCAACGGCTCCTATGGCCTCACGACGCTGCGCAACCGCCATGCGGCGGTGAAGGGCGGCACCGTGAAGCTCTCGTTCCGCGGCAAGAGCGGCGTGCGCCAGCAGGTGAAGATCGACGACCCGCGCATCGCACGCATCGTGCGCAAGCTGCAGGACCTGCCGGGGCAGGAGCTGTTCCAGTACCTCGACGACGACGGGCAGACGCACACGATCGGCTCGGCCGAGGTCAACGACTACCTGCGCACGGCCTCCGGCGGCGACTTCACCGCCAAGGATTTCCGCACCTGGCATGCGAGCGCGCTGGCGCTCGAGCGCTTCACCGACTGCGAAGCCGCCGAGAACGCCACGCAGGCGCAGCGCTGCATCAAGGAGGTGATCGGCGACGTGGCCAGCCAGCTCGGCCACACGGTCTCGGTATGCCGCAAGGCTTACGTGCACCCGCTGGTGCTCAGCAGCTTCGTCGAGGGCCGGCTGCACGCGGCCAACGAAAAGGCCGCGCGTGCGCCGCGCGGCCTCAAGGAGAGCGAACGCCGCCTGCTGGCCCTGCTCAGGCCGCGCAGGCGGGGCGCCGCCCACTGACGACGCTCAGGCGGGCGTCAGTGATGCGTCTGCCCGTGGTGCTCGGGCAGCTTGCCAGCCTCGGTGTCTTCGAACCGCGTCGGCGGCGTGACCTGCTGGGCCGTGCGGCCGGTACGCAGGGGCACGGCACCGCCCTCGCCTTCCCAGGTCTGCAGGGGCTCGGGTTTCGCGGGCGACAGTCGCCGTTCGCGCTCGCGCCGACGATGGGTCGAGAGGCTGGCGCCGGCCAGCAGGCCGGCCAGTGCGGCAATCCAGATCAAGCTGCGGTTCATCGAAGTCCTCCGGTCGCTCACTCCCAGTACACGGCAGCGCCGTAGTACGCATGCAGGTCACGATGCCATTGCTCGTCGGCCTGCTCGGGCCAGTGGTCCTTGTCGAACCCGGGCGCATCCTTGAAGCGCTCCTTCGGCACATCGAGGACGAAGCAGTGGCGGTCGGTGTCGAGCACCAGCGCCTGCCATGGAATGGCGAAGAGCTTCTCGCCGACGCCGAGCACGCCGCCGGCCGACATCACCGCGTAGGCGATGCGGCCGCGCGGCACGTCGAGCATGATCTCGTCGATGTCGCCCAGCGTCTCGCCGGCGCGGTTGACGACCTTGTCGCCGGTGAGCGTCGAGGCGGTCATCAGGCGCGGGCCGGGCCCGCTGGTATTGGCGTAGGTGCCAGAGCCCTGGATGCGGGCGCCGGTGCTGCCGGTTCCGGTGTTGGGGGTCTGCTGCATAGGTCTAGCTCCTTTCTCGTGCCGGCTTCAGCGGCTCGGGGTCGAGTAGTAGCCGCGCGTGTCGGCGTTCCAGCGTTCGTCGGCCATGTTGGGCCAATGCTTCGAATCGAAGCCGGGCGCCTTCTTCAGGCGCTCCTTGTCGATGTCGAGCACGAAGTAGTTGTTCTCGCCGTCCTTCTGCAGCGCGGTCCACGGAATGGCGTGCAGGCGGTCGCCCACGCCGAGGAAGCCACCGGTCGAGACGACCGTGTAGGCGATCTGGCCATTGGTGTCGAGCACCACGTCCTTGATGTCGCCGATCTTCTGGCCCTGCCGGTTGCGCACATCGGTGCCGATGATCTTGCTCGCGCGGTGCGTGCGCTCCCACGACTTCTCGGCCTGGCGATCGGTCACCGGTACCTTGTCGCCGGAGGTCGTGGTGGCGGTGCCTGGCGCGGTGGTGCCCGTGGTGGTGGTGTTCTGCGCCGTGGCCACGGCGGATCCGACGAGCATCAGCGCCGAAAGGGGAACAGCAACGAATGAACTCTTCATCTGGTTTCTCCTTTGCATCGAGGCGGCCCGTTGCGGCCGAGTACAGCTGGAACGGCAACCCCCATGCCCAAACGGGCGGGCACCCGGGTTGCCGCCTGGGAGGTGTGCGCCCCCGCGCACCTCTTGTCACCCGAATAAGGAGATAGTCATGACACAGCAACGCAACAACCCGTCGCAACAGCAGGACGACAGCCAACAAAGCCAGCAGCAGCAAGGCACCAGCCAGCAGAGCAACCGCGGCCAGGCCTCCGACAGCGGCTCGCAGCAGCGCAGCGGCCAGGGCAGCCAGCAGCAGAGCGACCGCGGCCAGGCTTCGAGCGGCAACCAGTCCTCGCAGTCGCAGACGCCGTCTCAGTCGTCCAACCGCAGCCAGGCCTCCTCGGGCTCGAACTCCGGCTCGATGCAGGGCGAGCGCTCGCAAGGCAGCCAGCTCGACAACCAGAGCCGTCGTGAAAGCTCTTCCGGTGGCCGTTCAGGCAACGAATAACGTCGCCTCCTGACGCGGCCTCGATGGCGCGTCGAGCGGCCGGGTTCCGGAAACGGAACCCGGCCTTTTCATGCGGGGTGGCTCAGGGCTGCGGCTGGGGGTCGCTCTGCGGCACGCGCAGCCAGCGGCTGGTGTCGAAGCCGTGGCGCTGCGCCAGCGCCTGCATCGACTCGATCATGGCTTCCGGCAGCTGCGGCGTGCGCGAGAGCAGCCACAGGCCGTCGCGGTCGGGGGTGCCGACCAGCGCCACCTCGTAGCCGTCGTCGAGGTGCATCACCCACTGATCGCGCCAGACGCCGGGCCACCAGCGCAGCCAGGCCGGCGCGTGGGTGAGTTCCAGTTGGCCCGGCAGGCGGGAGTCGGGCTGGCGCATGCGGCCCTTGGCCTCCGACAGCCGGCCGTCGTCGTGCACGCAGCGGTGGTGCACGTCGATGCCGCCATGCTGGTCGAGGCGGTAGTCCGTCTGCGTGTCGCGGGCGCAGTCCTTCTCGTCGCGGTTGGGTAGGCGGGCGATCTCATACCAGGTGCCGGCATAGCGCATCAGGTCGAGGTGTTCGACCGTTGGCAGCGGCGCGGCCTGCTTCACCGGCACCGGCAAGCCGAGCGATCCGAGGAAGGTGGCCACCTTGCGATCGAGCAGCGGCGCGAGCATGGGCAGCAGCACCGGCCCCCAGCGCTCCAGCAGCTCGAGCATGCCGGGGCTGCGGCGGTGCGCCGCGCGCGCCGCATGCTGCGGCTGCCCCGGGTGCCCCGCATGGCGCGGCTTCAGCAGCCACACCGCGGCCAGCGCCACACCGCCTGCCAGCAGCTTGCTGCCCACCGCATGCACCGTCCCTTCGCGCAGCACGCGCAGGCTGTGCGTGAGCCGGGTGTCGTGCAGGCGCACGCGCGCCTCGCTGTCGCGGATCTCGAGTTCGAGCCGCCGGAGCTGCTTTTGCAGCATGCTGAACCTCCGTGTGGTGATGTCGCGCCGTCAGTTCGCCGGCGCGCTCTTGTTGCCTTCGAGCTGGCGCAGGCTCGCGGGCAGGCCCACGCGCTCGACCAGCCGGTTCATCACGCTGAGCAGCCAGGCCGCGACGCCCAGGTTGACGACGATGCCCAGTCCGAGCGCGAGCGCCCAGTGCAGCCCGACGTTCACGAAGGTGACGACGAGGCCGCCCATCAGCCCGAGCCACGCGCTGATGACCAGCACGGCGACGATCACCGCGTAGATCACCAGCTGCACGAGCGTCATGCCGGCCAGGCGCAGCTCCAGCGTCAGCAGCTTGGCGCGCTCGCTGACCGCGCCGCGCACGTCGTCCCAGGCGGCGCGGGCCGCATCGGGCAGGCTCGCGCCGTCGAGACCCTCGAGGCCCGCGACACCCGCTGGCGCCTCCGGCGCCGCGGTCTGCTGTGAGGGGTCCATCGCGGGCCCCATGCTCATTGCGAGCGCCCGCCGCCCATGCGGCCGATCAGCATGCCGGCCAGCACGCCGATGGTCACGGCCGTGAAGGGATGGTCACGCACATAGTTGCGCGCGCTGGCCACCCACTGCTCCTCCATCGCGCCGAGGGCATCGGCCTTGGACTGCAGGGTTTCGGCGGCCGCGCTCGCGCCGCTGCGCACCTTGTCGATCGCGGGGCCGGCGGCAGCCGCCACGCGGTCGACCGCCGAGTGAGCCGCTTGCGCGGCGCGGTCCACCACCTTCTGCGGAGTGCCGGCAGCGCCGTTGGAAGTGGTCGTGCCGGTGGTCGTGGTGGAAGTGTTGGGGTTGTCCATCTGAGCCATTTGATCTCTCCTGTAGAAGGTGCAAGAACTGCGGCACAAGTTGCCGGGCTTCTGCGGCCGACACCCGATCCCGCCGCGGGACCCGAAAGCCTCGGCGAATCATCGGGATACCGGCCGGCGAAATGCCGTCGTACCTCTGACAGCCCGGGGTGCGCCGCTGTCATGGCAGCAGGGCAACCGGCGTGCCACGACAGGCTTTTTCAGCGCCGTGCGGCGGCTCGCATCGGCAGGCACGGGATTTGCGCTGAAGGGGTGATCGGATTGCAATCCAGGAGCTGCCGTCATGGCCCAAGTCATCGCCCCCACCCCGGCCGCGCGGGAAGCCGAAGCGCGCCGCCACGAGGTGGACATCGAACGCCGCCGCGCCCACCCCGGCGAGCCGCGCCGCACCGTGGTCGCGGACCGTCCGGCGCCCGGACACGACCGGCGGGGGGCTCACTCGTACGCCTCGGATCGCTGCCGTTGACGCCCCGCCAAGCGGTGATCGGCGTTCCCGCATTCCACGGCCGCGTGGCCGGTCTCCAATGGGCTTCCGACCCTGAGTCGGCCGCCCCGGGAGAGCCCACGGCAGCCCGCCTGGAGGGCCTGCCGCAGTGCCGGCTGCTCGACCCGCGCGATGCCAATGCGGCGCTCGCCGGCCTGCCGCTGGCCGCGCTGGCCGATGCCGTCCCCGCGCTGCTGTACGCCTGCACGCCCGACGGGCGGCAGGTCTACGTCAACCGCCACTGGCTCGACTACACCGGCATCGCCAGCCCGCAGGCGCTGGCGGAGCGCTGGACCCAGCTGATCCACCCCGACGATCACCAGCGCCTGCTGCAGCAGTGGCGGCACGGCGATCCGGCCACGGTGGAAGGCATGCTCGAGACCGAGTTCCGGCTGCGCAATGCCAGCGGCCAGTTCCGCTGGCACCTGTCGCGCGCGCGGCTGCTGCGCAATGCCGACGGCGAGCCGCAGATGTGGGCCGGCGTGGCCACCGAGATCGAACACCAGAAGAGCGTGGAAGACGCGCTCGACCGGCGTGAGCGCGAGTTCCGCACGCTGGTCGACAACGCGCCCGACGGCATCACGCGGCTCGATCCGCAGATGCGCCACGTCTACGCCAACCATGCGCTGCTCGGCGCTTTCGGCGTGTCGGCCGAGGCGCTGATGGGCCGCACGGCCGCGCAGGCCGGGCTGCCGGCGTGGGTGGCCGAGGCCTGGGCCGGCGCGGCCCGGCAAGCCTTGCGGCAACACGAGGAACAGGAGTGCGAATTCAGCGCCGCCACGCCCTCCGGCGACCTGCGCCACTACGTCTGCCGGCTGGTGCCCGAGGCCGACGGCGCGGGCGAGGTCGAGAGCGTGCTGTGCATCGCCTACGACATCACCCACCGGCGGCGCGCGCTGATCGCGCTGCAGGACAGCGAGCAGCGCTTCCGGCAGTTCGCGCAGAGCAGCGACGACGTGTTCTGGTTTGCCGACCTCGCGCGCGGCGAGCTGTTGTATGTGAGCCCGGCCTTCGAGCGGCTGTGGGGCCTGCCCGCGGGCGCGCTGCCGGCTGATCCGGGCGCGTGGCTGCGCGTGGTGCAGGCCGAGGACCGCGCGGCGCTGCCGATGCCTTTTTATGCCAGCGCGCCGGGGCCCGATGGCCATGAGCCGGTGCGCGAATACCGCCTGCGGCGTGCCGACGGCTCCCTGCTGTGGGTGCGCGACCGCCGCTTCCACCTGCAGCTCGACGGCGGCCGCGTGCTGCGCATCGGCGGCATCGCCGAAGACATCACCGAGCGCAAGCTGCGCGACCTCGAGCGCGAGGAACTGCTGGCCCGCGAGCGCGCGGCACGCAGCGAGGCCGAGGCGCTGGCCTCGGCGAAGGACGAATTCCTCGCCGTCGTGTCGCACGAGCTGCGATCGCCGCTGAACGCGATCCGCGGCTGGGCCCACGTGCTGCGCAAGACCGCCCAGCTCCCGCCCTCGCAGATGCGCCCGCTCGACGCGATCGACCGCAACGTCGCCGCGCAGGCCCGCATGGTCGACGACCTGCTGGACACGCAGCGCCTGCTGCGCGGCAAGGTCAAGCTCGAACTGCATCCCACGCCGCTGGCCACGCTGATCGAGCAGGCGGTCGACACCTTCCGGCCGCTGGCGGCCGACAAGCAGCTGCGACTCGAGGTCAGCCATGCCGCCGACGTGCCGCTGATCGATGCCGACGGCGAACGGCTGCGCCAAGCCTTGGTGAACCTGCTGTCCAACGCCGTCAAGTTCACGCCGGCACAGGGCCGCATCGAGGTGCGCAGCGAGCGGCGCGGCGAACGCGTCGCGATTGCCGTCAGCGATACCGGCGTCGGGCTCGAGCCCTCGCAGCAGGCGCGGGTGTTCGAGCCGTTCCGGCAGGCCAGCGGCAGCTCCAGCACGCGGCGCCAGGGCGGCCTCGGCCTCGGCCTGGCGCTCGCGCGCCAGCTGGTCGAGCTGCATGGCGGCAAGCTCGGCGTCCACAGCCCCGGGCTGGACCAGGGCGCGACGTTCACGATCGAATTGCCGGCGCCGCCGCTGCAACCGGGCTCCCAGCTCCCGCTCAGCGTGCCGGTGGCCGCACCGGCGCCGCCGCTGTCCGGGCGTCGGGTGGCCGTGCTCGAGGACGACCCGGAGGGCCGGCAGATCCTCGAACTGCTGCTGCGCGACGAGCGCGTGCAGGCGGTGTTCTTCGGCACCGCCGAGGAGGGCTTCTCCTACCTTCGCATCGTGCAGCCCGAGCAGCGGCCCGACGTGCTCATTTCCGACATCGCGATGCCCGGCGAAGATGGCTACAGCTTCATCCGCCGGGTGCGCGAGCTGCACCGCCAGCGCGGCGAACCGGCAATGCCGGCTGTCGCACTGACCGCTTTTGCCAGCCCGAGCGACAGGGTCCGCGCGCTCGCGGCTGGATTCGATGCCCATCTGGGCAAGCCGATGGACCCCGAGCAGCTGCGCAGCACGCTCACCGAACTGCTGCGGCCTCGCTCCGACGCGGATTTACATGGACATTCAAATGCAAGGTTCCATAATTCACACTCAACGTGATGGCGCATCCGCCATCCACCCCAGACACCACTCCCCGCACGTTTGAGGGACAGGACATCACAACGAGGGAAGGCCATGGGACACGCACTCATCGTCGAAGACGATGCCGATTCCGCCGAAATGATGGCGGCACTGATTGCCAGTGAAGGCTTCACCGCCGCCACGGCGCAAACCTTGCGCGATGCGCGCCGCCACCTGGCGATGCGCGAACCCGACATCGTGCTGCTCGATCTGATGCTGCCCGACGGCAGCGGCATGGATCTCTTCAAGGAGCCGGAGACGCTGGCCAACACCGAAGTGGTGTTGATCACCGGCCATGCGAGCCTGGAGACATCGATCCAGGCGCTGCGCATGGGCGCCGCCGACTATCTGATCAAACCGATCAACATCAAGCAGCTGCAGGGCATCCTGTCGCGCGTGATGAAACCATCGGCGCTGAAGGCCGAGCTCGCCGACATGAAGTCGGAGTTCGAGAAGACCGGCCGCTTCGGCCACATGTGGGGCCGCACACCCGCGATGCAGCGGGTGTACGAGCAGATCTCGCGCGTGGCGGGCACGGCCGTCACCGTGCTGATCACCGGCGAAAGCGGCACCGGCAAGGAAGTGGCGGCGCGCACGATCCATGATCTTTCGCGCCGTCGCAAGCAGCCTTTCCTCGCGGTGAACTGCGGCGCGATCTCGCCGCACCTGATCGAGAGCGAGATCTTCGGTCACGAGAAAGGCAGCTTCACCGGCGCCGACCGCCAGCATCTGGGCTTCTTCGAGCGCGCCCACGGCGGCACGTTGTTCCTCGACGAAATCACCGAGATGCCGCTGGAGCTGCAGGTCAAGCTGCTGCGCGTGCTCGAAACCGGCACCTTCATGCGCGTCGGTTCCACCACCGCGCTCGAGACCGATGTGCGGGTGATCGCGGCTACCAACCGCGTGCCCGAGCAGGCGGTGGCCTCCGGCAAGCTGCGCGAAGACCTGCTCTACCGGTTGAACGTCTTCCCGATCCACCTGCCGCCGCTGCAGGACCGGCTCGACGACATCCCGCTGCTGGCCGAGCACTACCTGCTCGACATCTGCCGCCGCGAAGGCCAGAACAAGCGCTTCAACCCGCAGGCCCTCGAGAAGATGCGCAGCTACCGTTGGCCCGGCAACGTGCGCGAGCTGCGCAACGTCGTGCAGCGCGTGTACCTCATGGAAGAAGGCCACGAGATCACCGACGAGTGGTTGCAGTTCGAGGTGCCCGCGCGCGCGCCGGCGACCGACAGCGCCAGCATCAGCGTGCGCGTCGGCACACCGCTGGCGGAGGTGGAGCGCACGCTGATCCTCGCCACGCTGCAGCGCTTCGGCAACCACAAGGAAAAGACCGCGGCTGCCCTCGGTGTCAGCCTGAAGACGCTGTACAACCGCCTGAAGGAATACGCCCAGGAATCGCCCGACGGCGACGACGGCAAGTAGCCGTCAGAAAGAGCCTCAGCGCTGCGGCGGCTTCGCGCCGCCCGGCGCCTGGGCGTTGAGCGGCCGAGGCTGCCCGGGCGCGTCGTGCCGCCCCCGCATCCGCTGGATCGCCTGCTCGCAGCCGATCGGCGCCTTCTTGCCGGGATCGATCAGCGGGATCAATGCCGCCAGCGGATGGATCGCACCGAGCGCGATGGCAGCCGCCGCCTTCAGCGCGATCGGCTTCGGTTCGAGCCGCAGATGCGGCTGCGCGAAGCTGCCTTCCACATGCAGCGGCGAGCGCAGCGTGGCCGGCGAGAAATCCTTCGGGTCGGCGTGCGCCACCAGCCCGAGCTGCTCCTTCGCCAGCGACACGTCGCCGCCGATCAGCAGCGTGGTGTCGGTGGTGTCGACGATGCCCACATCCGCGTGCAGTTCGCCATCGCGTGCGGTGAACTGGGTCACCGCGCATTGCATCGGCAACTCGCTGTCGCCCTTGATGAGCACGCCCAGCCCCTGCGCGATGTCCAGGCCGGCGGCCTCCAGCGCCAGGTGCGAGATGCGGCCGTCGTTGACCCACGCCGCCACGGTACCGTCGAGCGAACCCAGCATGTCGGCCACCGAGCGCCCTGCGCCGGTGAACTTGACGTGGCCGCCCATGCGGCCGGTCACATAGCTGGCCTCCGACTTCGGCGCGGCTTTCGCGCCTTGCGCGCGCGCCTCGGCCGTGTGCTGGTTGCGCATCTTGATCCAGCGCTCCAGTTGCACCCCGCTCCAGCGCAGGTCGCCGACCCATTTCGGCTTGGCGGTGTTGCGCCCGTCCAGGCCGAGCTTGCCCTGGATCTCGCCGCCCGACATGCGGGCCAGCAACTGGTCGATCGTCAGGACCCCGTCGTGCAGGCCGATGCGGCCGCGCAGCGGCGTCAGCGGCTCGAGGTAGGCCGTGTGGAGGTCGGCCTGCTGCAGATCGACGCGCACATCGGCGTTCATCATCTTCAGCGCAGGGATGTCGAAATTGCGGTCGGGCAACACCCGCCCGGGCGGCTTCGGCGGATTGCCGGCACCCGGCGCCGGCGCCCCGAAGGCCGGCCCGAGGTCGGCCAGGTCGAGGTTGCGGCCGCGCAGCACCCCGGTGAGCAATGGCGGCGAGGGCCGGCGGTCGAACGTGAAGTCGCCCGCCAGCCGGCTGGAGCCCACCTCGAAACGGGCGATGTCGGCCTTCCAGACCTGCCCTGACTTGCCGAGCTTGCCTTCCATCTCGAAAGCCGCGGTCGTCGGCAGCGTCACGCCGAACGGCTTGCCGGCCTTGGCCAGCGAGTTGCCGCTCAGCACGAAGCTGCCGTTCAGGGCCTCGAGGTGAACCACGTCCTGCGCCTGGCCATCGAACTTGAGCCGCACATTGGGCGTGTGCGCCTGCAGTGTCACCGGCACGGAGACGCTCGCGCCCTCGGACGCCACCAGCGGCAGAACCCCGTTGGAACGCACGGTGAAATTGAACTCGCCTTCGCGATAGCGCCCGTCGCCCTTGATGCGCAAACCCGCCTCTCGGCCGACCTCGGTGCCTTCTTCGGTGCTGGCATCGGCCTTCAGGTGGACATCGGTCGGTGCATCGTCGAGCTGCAGGTGGCCATCGCGCACCTGCAGGCGCTCGAATTCGGGAATGCGCCCCTGCGCGCCGCGATGGGTCGCGTCGTCGCTCGACACGAAATCCCAGTTGGCCCGCCCGTCCGCCCTGCGCCACAGCACCGCGTCGAAGCGCCCAACCTCCAGTGTGCGCACGCGAAGCGGCCGCGGCTCCTTGCTGGTGGCGAGGTGCCAGAGCGTGGACCACGGCAGGCTCAGCAGGACATCGCGTGCCTGGAAGAAGCGATCGTCAGGTGCCTGCGAAGCCCAGCGCGGCGGGCCGATCACGAGGCTGTCGCTGCGCACGCTGAGTTCACCCAGCGTGTGCATCTCGAAATCCTTGCCGACCTCGACGTGCCGCTCGAGCCGGTCGTCGAGAAAGCGCTCGAGCGGGCCGCGGAGAAACCGCCAGCCCTGCCACTCGCACAGCCCGAACGCGATCACGATCAGGACCAGCACGGCCCCGATCCCGCTCAGGACCGGATGGGATCGAAAGGGATTCGGACGGTTCATCGGCGCTCAGACGACCCGATCGACAGCCCCGGTGACCCCTGCCTTCTCCGCGCAGTGCGCGCAACAGTAGAAGGCAGCGCGGCCTTCCACGCCATGACCGACGATGCGGCATCCGCAATGGGCGCACTGCGGCGCAAGCTTGTGGATCGCGCACTCGAAGCTGTCGAATGTGTAGGACTGCCCCCGCATCACCACCTCGAACGAGAGGTGGTACTCATTGCCGCAGACTTCGCACTTCGCCATGGGCTCGCCTCTCAGTGCAGGACCACGTGCGGCGGCGGGCCGTACTCGTCCGGCTCGGGAATCTGCGGGTCAGGCGGCGGCGGATCGAGCTCAGGCGGGAATGGCAACTCGTCGCTGGGCTGATGGTGCGGCGGCTTGTAGGACGGAATCGGGGGAGTGGAATGGCATTGCATCTGGGGCGTCTCCTGTGGCTCACCCTTCGGGGTGGCAGATGCCGTGCCCGCGCGTCAGATAGTGCACACACCCTAGCGACGCGCCTTGGTGTCCCGAGAAATAAGGGTTTACACTAATCACCAGGGTAAACCCGAATACCTCGGAGCCCACCGGAGCGACGGCTCAAAAGGCCGCCGGATTTGCACATGAAGACCTTGATCGAGTTCCTGAAGAGCCTGTTTGCGGACCTGTTCGAAAACCAAGCCACCGCCGAGGAGCGCTACCTCGCCGCCGCCACCGACGTGTATGACCTCGAAGACCGCATGCGCACGCTGGACCGTGCACGCGCCTCGACCAACAGCCTCGGTTTCTCGCTGGCCCGCTGATCCGCAGATCTGAAGCGACCAAAGAAAAAGCCACCCATCGGGTGGCTTTTGTATTTTGGCGGAGTCGGAGGGATTCGAACCCTCGATGCAGGTTTTGCCCACATACTCCCTTAGCAGGGGAGCACCTTCGGCCACTCGGTCACGACTCCAGCCGGAAAGCTGCGCATTCTAGCCTTAAAAAAGGCCGGAACGCACGATCACTTCGGATCGATTTCGAGATCGAAGGCCTTGTGCAGCGCGCGCACCGCGAGCTCCATGTACTTCTCGTCGATCACGACGCTGGTCTTGATCTCGCTCGTGCTGATCATCTGGATGTTGATGCCCTCTTCGCTCAGCGCGCGGAACATCTTGCTGGCCACGCCCACATGGCTGCGCATGCCGATGCCGACGATGCTGACCTTGCAGATCTTGGGATCGCCGAGCACCTCGGCGGCGCCACAGGCGGGGCCGACTTGCGTCTTCAGCAGTTCGAGCGCGCGCGGGTAATCGTTGCGATGCACCGTGAACGAGAAGTCGGTCTTGCCGTCGTGCGAGACGTTCTGGATGATCACGTCGATGTCGATGTTGGCATCGGCGATCGGACCGAGGATCTGGTAGGCGATGCCGGGCTTGTCCGGCACGCCCATCACGGTGAGCTTGGCCTCGTCGCGGTTGAACGCAATGCCCGACACAACGGCTTGTTCCATTTTCTCGTCTTCCTCAAACGTGATCAGCGTGCCCGAACGGGCTTCCTCTTCCAGATCGATATCCCACGGCGTAAAGCTCGACAGCACGCGCAGCGGCACGCGGTACTTGCCCGCGAATTCCACCGAGCGGATCTGCAGCACCTTGGAGCCCAGGCTCGCCATCTCCAGCATTTCTTCGAAGGTGATGGT
>Ga0207706_10000397_pt1 | contig 46903 bp, 32 predicted proteins | sample KBSC53metaG_FD_184318 | JGI IMG/M metagenome (GOLD analysis project Ga0207706, IMG submission 184318) | Corn rhizosphere microbial communities from Kellogg Biological Station, Michigan, USA - KBS C5-3 metaG (SPAdes) (version 2) | ecosystem: Host-associated > Plants > Roots > Rhizosphere > Soil ... | reverse complement strand
CGGGAAGGGGCGTCGCCCTGCGCGCCGGTGAAGGCGATCGCGCCGTCCTTGCGGGTGTTGGAGATGCGCAGGGTGAGCGCGTTGGCCGAGCCGTCGTTCAGCACCACGTCGTTCCCCACGAACCCGGCGTGCAGCGGGATCTCGCGCTCGCCCTGGTGGTTCACCACGTTCAGGTGCGTCACCCGGCGCCCGGTGACCGGCGTCTGCGCGCCGCCGAACGCGAGCTGGGCGAAGCGCATCTCCACCCGCGTGCCGCGCGCGCCACCCCCCGCGTCGGCGCTGGCGTGGGGGAACACGAACCCCAGCGTCTGCCCCGCGGCGATCTCCCCGCCATCCGGACGGAGGAAGTAGAGCGCGGCCGTCCCGTCCGCCTCGCTCGCCGCGTTGCCGCGCCATCCGGCCGGCTGCAGCGCGGCGTCGAGCTTCTCCTGCGCGGCCGCGAGCGAGGTGCCGGACAGCGTGCCCGGGCGGAAGCGGAGGGCGAAGTGGTGGTTGCGCGGGCCGGCGGTGGGGTCTTCGGGCTTCAGCAGGGCGACGGAGAGGCCGCTCTGGTTGGAGATCTCCACGTGCAGCGGCTTCCCCTCGGCCGCGTCGGTGATGTAGAGCACCTCCTGGTCCTCCCCGTCGTGCAGGTACAGGTCGAACGGATAGCTGCGGCGGAAGGAGGACTGCGCGGTGCGGTCGTCCTCCATCATCCGCGCGATCTCCTCGGCGCTCACGCCGCGGTCGTACACGCGCAGGTGCGCCATCCGCCCCGCCCAGCTCCCGCCGGCGTTCCACCCCGCGCGGACGGTGGCCGCCGCCGCACGGGCGCGCGCGTTGCCGGCGGACCCGCCGCCCCACCGCACGCCGTTGCGGTAGAGGTCCATCGTCCCCTCCGCCGCGCGCACGAACGCCCAGTGCGTCCAGGCGCCCGCGTAGTCGCTCGCGGACGCGGGCTGCTCCAGCCGGTCCGTCCCCCCGCCGCTGTTCCCGTGGTCGAAGCGGACGGAGGGGTCGCCGCCGGCCACGCGCACGTCCACGGTAGCCGCGCCGGACTCGTCCGCCGCCCACAGGATGGACGATTCCTTCGGCAGCGCGCCCGCGCCGTTCAGCCAGACGCAGACGGAAAGCTCCGCGCCCGCGGGGACGGCGCCGGCGGGAAGGTCGAGCCCGTCGTCGGCGCCGTCCAGCTCCAGCACGCTGCCGAAGGTGTCGTCGCCCACGATGCGGGGGCCGCCGCGGGTGGCGGCGTCGAGCGCGTTCCCCGAGCTGTCGCGCGCGGCGCCGTTCGCCAGCTCGTCCAGGCGCAGATACAGGAGCGGTCCGCTGCTCATGCCTCACCTCTACGGTCGGGAGACGCGGGATGGACGGTGCGTGGGGCCAGGTCGGTGTGCATCGGGAGGGTGTCCGTGGACGGGTGTCAGGCCGGGTCCGGCCCGGCGCCGGAAGCGGCGGGGTCGGGCGTCAGCTTGAGCCACCCCTCGCGCACCTCCTGCGCGGTGAAGGTGGCGTCGGGAAGGGCGCGGCCCAGCGGGGCGGACTCGTCGCCCAGCCACGCCCAGCGGAAGCCGGGCTCGGCGGGGAGCGGCAGGTTCAGCGCGCCCGCATCGGTCAGCAGCGGCGTGGTGAGGAAGACCACCTCGAGCGCCGAGAGCGCGCCGGCGTACTGGTCCGGCGGGATGGACAGCTCCTGCGTGGGGACGATCCCGCTGGTGGCGTGCACCACGCCGCGGGGGTCCACCAGCATCGCCAGCGTGAGCGGCGGCTCGTCCAGGCAGCGGCTCAGCGGCGCGGGGTCGTCGGCCAGGGTGTGGATCGCGGGGTCTTCCACCACGCTGGTCTGCGGGGAGTAGAAGATGCCGCCGCGGTAGCTCCCGTCCGCCTCCTCGGCCCAGAACCCCACCACCCCGTCGTTCAGCTGCCCGTGCTCGCCCACGCGGAGCGGAAAGCGGACGCGCTCGAGCGCGGCGGTGTCGCGCGTGGTGCGCCCCAGGTCCTGCCACAGGGCGGTCCACCCCTGGTTCACCGGGAGCGCGCCGTGCACCTCCACGCCCAGCGTGGCGCGGGCCAGCGCGAACGGGCGCCCCGTCAGCAGGGCCAGGTCGGCGTGCTGCGCGGCGCTCTCGGGGTCGATGTTCTCCAGCGCGCTGTCCACCGCGTCCAGGAAGGGGCCGAAGAACGCGCTCCCCTTCCCGATCAGCCAGGTGACGGCGCGGCGCAGGTGGACGTTCTCGATCGCCGCGGGGTCGTCGAGCATCGCCTCGCCCGGCCCTTCCCAGCGCGCGGACAGGTCGAGCATCCCCAGCGCGGCGCCGGCGGCGTCGTACACCAGCAGGCTCCCGTCCAGGTGGTTGGGGACGAACCAGCCGCACACCGGCGTCTCGGCCGGCGCATCGCCGATCTCCTCGCCCCCGTCCGCCGCGCCCAGCCAGCGGAAGTCGAGCCGCGCGGGGGGCACCAGGCGGGGCGGGAGCCAGACCAGGGAGGGATCTTCCGCCGTCTTCAGCAGCTCGGTGGTCACCACGTGGCCGCAGTCCAGCTCGCGCACGCGCCCGAAGGTGTCCACGATGCGCAGCCGCAGCAGCCGGAGCGCGCCCGAGCGGAGGGGGTTGAAGTCCCACAGCGGCTGCGGCGCGGTGAGCGTCTCGTCCGCCACCGCGGCAGCCACGGTCTGGGTGAAGTCGGTATCCCCGGCGTAGCCGAGCGGGTCGGCCACGTCGAGCTGCCGCGTGAGGCGCCGCATCAGCAGCGCGTCGTTGAACCCGCCCAGCGACTGCGAGAGCGCCTGGAAGTCCGGCGCGGCCAGGATGTCGTGCGCCTGCTGGAGGTGGCGGGCGACCTCGGTGGTGGTGTCGGTGCCCTCGTCGCCCAGGTACTCCTCCAGCCGGGTGGTGAGCACCTGCGCCGCGGCGGCGGTGAGCAGCGTGCTGCCGGTGTAGACGTTGGCGGCCTTGCTCAGCGCGCCGCACCCCGGCTTCAGCGCCAGCTCCGGCTCGTCTTGGGGGAGGGTGAACGACGCGGTGACGTAGTCCTGGGCGTAGGTGGGATCGTCCGGGTCGAGGTTGCCGCCGGCCGCCACGGGAAAGACCTCGGCCTCCCACTCCAGGATGATCGGGTTCCACGGCTGCGCCGCCCACGCGCGGAAGCCGGGCGCGTCGGCCCCGCGCCGGGCCGCGATCCCGTCCACCGCGGCGAGTACGTCGCCGATCCGCGCGGGGATCAGCTCGTCCGGCGTGGCGCCGGCGAAGATGTCGCACGCCAGCACGCCGTCGCTCCCGTGGCGGTCCGTCGGCCGCGCGGGCGCGCCGGCGATCAGCACCACCGGCTCGCGCGCCTGCCAGAAGCGCGGCCCCGGCGTGTCGCGCACGCGGTAGGCGAGCCCCGCGGCGGCCACGTCTTCGCGCCGGTTCAGCGTGGCCACCGCCAGCGCCAGGTCGTTCAACGCCGCCGCCACCCGCGCCGCGTCGGAGTCCGCATCCCCCGCCTGCGCCCCCGCGAGCGAGTCGTCGTCGTTCCGGGAGATCTCCAGGCTGCCCGCCCCGGCGATCGCCTCGGCCAGCTGGGGGAGCGAGCGGCTCTCGATGAAGTGCCGCGCCTCGTCGATGTCGGGGAAGTCGTCGTCCGCGTCGGGCGGCGGATAGGCGCAGAGCATGGCGCGGTACCAGTCGGCGAACACGCCCGAACGCAGCGCAGCCACGCGGTCGCACGCGGCGTCGTACGCCTGCTGCAGCCGGTTGGCCTCGTTCACCTTCGCCGCCACGTCGGCGGGAAGGGCGATGTCGCGCTGGGCCTGCGCCTGCGCGGCGTCGGCCGGCTGGGTGGACGCGCCCTCGCCGCGCACCGTCCACAGCGTTCCCCCCGGCGCGGCGGTAAAGGCGCGCTCGTGGCGGCCCTCGCGCAGGTTGGCGCCCACGTCCAGCGCGCGGTGCTCCAGCCGCGCCAGCAGCTGCAGCGACTCGAGCTGGTCTTCCACCGCGGCCTTGTCGCCCTCCTCGGCCACCTTCCCCGCCAGATACGCGGAGAGCGCTTCCACGCCGCTGCTGGCCAGCGCGATCTCGGCGCTCCCCTGCACCGCCGGGTCCTCCACCGGCATCGCGTCCGCGGCGAATTCCAGGCGCGCGTAGCACAGCACGCGGTCGGGGAACTCCGCGAGCTCCCCCTCGGCGCGCCACTTCAGCTCGTCTTCCACCCCGGCGCGCAGCTCGTCCAGGGTGGGCGCGCGCTGCGGTCCGTCCGGGTCGTCGGGATCGACGGCGACGGTGTAGGTGGAGACGAAGGAAAGGAGCCGGTCGTCCTGGGCGCGGGCGTACCAGCCCAGCACGTCGTAGCGCGCGCCGGCGGCGTCCGCGGCCGCGATCGGGTCGTGACAGCCGAAGACGCTTCGGCAGTTGGGGTAGAGCGAGGCGAAGTTGGTCTCGCCGTAGCCCACGGCGGTGAGCAGGGCGAGGTACGCCTCCCCCGCGGCGGGCGTGGCCGGCCATGCGTCCAGCGGCACGGTGCGCCCCTGGTAGCGCCAGGGGCGGGGCGAATCGGGCGTGGGGGCGACGGGGACGGAGATGGCGCCCGCGTCGGCGCCCTGGCCGTCGGGCCACAGGTAGTCGCTCTCCACCACGCGGCGCGCCTCCACCCTCTTCCCCCCGTCGCGGCTGCGGACGACCAGCCAGCGGTTGGGGACGGCGGGAAAGTCGGTGGCGCCGGCGGTCTGCGTGGCGTGGGTGAGCGTGTCGGGGAGCGCCCAGTGCAGGTGGACGCCGGCCTTCAGGAACAGGTTCTGGTTCTCGAACGGCCGCGAGACGATCTCCTCGCTCAGGTTGGCCGTGTCGGAATTCACGTCGCGCGTGCCGCTGGTGTACGGGAGGCGCGAGAAGTCGGCGGCGGCCTCCACCACGGGGAGGTCGCTCTCCAGCAGCAGCGCGTCCACCTGCACGGGAACCAGCAGCGTACCGCTCATTCCACACCTGGGATGGGCCCGCCGGCGCGGCGGCGGGCGCGGGTGCGCGGGCGTACGGACGCCGCGCGCGGAGGCGGACTCGTTGGTGTCGGCGGGGCTGCGGCCAGCGGCAGGGGCGGCGGCGATCGGCGGCGCCTGGGCGGGCGAGCGGCGGGTGGCATCAACGGGACGGGCGCGGCAAAACTTCGGCGCCCATCCTTCGGCTATCTAGTGCGGAAAATCTCGATCGTCAAGAAACATCTGCGCCCCTGCGGAAAGGCACTCACGATCCTCGCTCCACGCGCGGAAACGAGACGCCATTCGCTGGCGCGGACGATCCATTCGTTGGAGCAGAATTCGTAAAATCCCATCAGCTGACACACGGCCGCGAGCGGATCGAAGTCTCCGAAAACGGCGTGGACGGGAAGGACGGAGAGAGGGCGGAGGAAAGCGGGGAAAGGCCTGCTCGCGGCGTACGGCCCGGGTTTAGCGCAGCGGCTCCCTGTATGCAGAGTCCCGCGGCCCGGCTCTCTCACGGCGGCTGAAGCCGCGGCAACGACCACGAGAAGCCTCGCAATCCGCGCGAGGCTCCAACCGCCTGCTCCTCGTGTCATCACCGTTCATCCCCCCGGCGGTGGCGCACCGCAGGGGAAGACTCGGGAAAGGGATCGGGACCCGATGAACATCGCGCTGATCGGCACGGGCGACATGGGCGGGGCGCTGGCGCTGGCGTTCTCGCGCAACCACCACGTCACCGTCACCGCCTCGCACCCGGGAAGCGAGAGCGCGCGCCAGGTGATCGGCGCGTCCGGCGGCCGCATCCGCGAGGCGTCGCGCGGCGAGGCGGTGGCGCGGGCGGACGTGGTGGTGCTGGCGGTGCCGTGGACGGCGGTGGACCAGGCGCTGGAGGGTGGGCTGCCGGACGGGAAGATCCTGCTGGTGGTGAGCCTGCCGTGGGTGGGCGACGGAGAGCCGCTGGCGATCGGCACCACCAGTTCGGGCGCGGAGTACGTCGCCACGAAGGTGCCCGGCACGCGGGTGGTGCAAGCGTTCAACACCGTCGCCTCGACCACCGTCGAAGCTCCGGCGGCGCACGGCACCCCCGCCACCGTGATCGTCAGCGGCGACGACAAAGATGCCAGGGAGGTGGTCGCCGGCCTCGCGCGCGAGCTGGGCTTCGACGTGGTGGACGCCGGCCCGCTCGCCAGCGCGCGCTACACCGAGCCGATGGGGCTGCTGTGGGCCGCGCTCGCCTACGACGGCGGCTACGGCGAGGACGTGGCCTTCCGCGTGCTGCGCCGGGGGTGAGCTGCCGAACCCAGGATGAGCCCCTGCACACCCGCGGGCTCGGTGCCGCGGCCTCATCAGGATGACAGCGGTGAGAAACGGAGCCGCGGCGCACGACACGGCCCTGTTCCCCCGCACCTCCGCACCCCCGCACCTCCGCACCTCCGCACCTTGCCGTTCACCCGTGCGGCGCGTCGGGCCAGGTCTCGGTGAACCAGTTGCGGCCCAGCTCGTCCACGTAGTCGATGGTGAGCCGGGGGCCGTCGAAGGCGAGCAGGGCGAAGCCGTTCATCGCCCGGCTGGGGTCGTGCTCGCGCGGAATGTTCCAGTAGTGCGCCACCGCCGGCGCGAACTCGGGCCCCAGGTGCACCCCCTCCTGCATGCGGATGCGCTTGCCGCCGTGGCCGATCGCCCGCGCGTGGTAGTTGCCCCACCGCGCCTCGCGCGCGTAGCTCAGGCTGCGGTGCTCGTGCCCCCAGAACCAGCCGAAGATCCGCCCCGTGGCCACCGCCGGCCGCAGCGTGGCGGGGAGCTTGTGCGCGTTGTCGTGCGGCCGCCGGTCCACCGCGCTGAACATCTGGTGGTGGGTCAGCAGGATGTTGTGGCCGGGCCCGCCACCCAGCTGGTGCATCAGCCAGGGGAGCTGCGAGGGCTCCAGGTCGTTGGCCAGCCAGGAGCTGTCCAGGGCGATCAGCTTCCAGTGCTCGTTCCCGAGGCAGAAGAAGGAGGCCGGCTGGCCGCAGAAGGGGAGCACGTCCAGGAAGTACCCCTCGCCGTTCGCGTTCATCTCGTGGTTGCCGTTCATCGCCCAGTACCGGGGCCCCTTCCCCACCTCCTCCATCCACACCTCGATGAACCGTTTCTGTGCGCGCGACCGGGTGCCCGAGGGGTAGATGTCGCCCAGGTGGACGATGTGGTCCGGCTGCGTCCGGGCGATGGCGCGGGCCACCCGCCGCGCCCGGTCTTTCCCCGTCCCCCAGTCGCCCACCAGCACCACCCGGCACTTCGGCGCCAGGGGGAAGGTGAAGTCGTCCACCGACCTGGGGGGGATGAAGGGGAGCTGGTTCTCGGCGCGCTTGCCCAGCACGGTGGCGATCACCCGCAGCAGCGGCGCGGCCATCCCGTGCCCCTCGTGCGGGTGCTCGTCGGCGTGCTCGTCCATCGCGGCCTGCACCAGCGAGATGGCGGGGTCGTGCGACACGTAGTCGTCGTCGCCCTCCAGCTCGTCGGCTTCCTCGTCCACCCCGGCGGGCGAGAGCGCCCACTCGAGCGAGCTGCGCAGCTCGCGCGAGAGCATCGCCGCCACCTCGGGCTGCACCTCCTCGAGCCCCGGCACCGCCTGGCCGTCGCCGCGCTGGTGGAAGCGCTCCGCCGCCTGGCCGACCACCTCCAGCACGGTGGGGCGATGGGTGGCGATGGGATTCATCTCTGCCTCCGGCGGTGGGGGGGATGGAGGAGCGCTCCTCGCGTTTGTCTCCGATGCTGCGCCGGCGGCGCATCACCCGCGCAGGTAGCGGTGGAACCACTGCACGGTGCGCGGCCAGGCGGCCTGGGCGGCGCGGAGGTTGGCGCCGTTCTGCCCGTCCTGCTGGCGCAGGAAGCCGTGCCCCGCGCCGGAATAGATCTCGTGCTGGTAGGTCCGCCGCAGCGCCCGCAGCGCCGAGTCCGCGGGGGCGATGGTGGCGTCCACGCGCGCGTCGTTCTCGCCGTACAGCCCCAGCACCGGCGCGCGCACGCTCGCCAGCTGCGGCGTGGCCGGCGACACGCCGTAGTAGACCACCGAGGCGCCCAGGTTGGGCGCGTGCACCGCGTGCGCGAACGAGACCCCGCCACCCCAGCAGAAGCCGACGATCCCGTACCGCGGCAGCGCGGCCGGCAGCGCCATCGCGTACCGCGCCGTCGCGTCGATGCGGCGCTGCACCGCCGCCGGATCCAGGGTGCGGATCGCGGCCGTGGCGGAGTCGCGCACGGGGTCGCCATCCGCCCCGGCCGGGACGCCCTTCCCATAGAGCAGGTCCGGCGCGACGGCGATGAACCCGTCCGCCGCGAGCTGGTCGGCCACGCCGCGGATCCAGCCCGTCAGCCCGAAGATCTCGTGCACCACCACCACCACGGGCGCGCGGTCCCTCCGCTCCGGGTAGACGACCCACGCGCGCACGCTGTCGCCGCCGCCGGCGCTCACCATCGCCCACTCGCCGTGGCGCGGCGAGGCGGCCAGCCGCGCCTGCACCTCGGCCGCGCCCGCCGGGATGGTGGCCTGCGCCGGCGCGGAGACGGTACCGGTGTCGGCGGACGCGCCCATGCGCGGCGCGCACGCGGCGAGGAGGGTGGCAAACGAAAGGCCCAGCACAGCCGCGGTCCCGCGCATCGGTCGTCTCCGGGTGGATCGGGGGTTGGTCTCGCTTCGGCTCGTCACGCCGCCAGCAGCATGCCGCTTGTTCCATCCCCGGGCAAGCCTCCGCCCTCACCGCGGGCTCGCTGAACGGGGAGCCACCTCCGGCCGGGCGCGTTCGCTGTTCCGCTCCCGGTGGGCGCGCTTTAGCTTGATCGCCACATGATTGCCACGCCCCCAGGTTGGACCCGCCGCTTTCATCACACCCCGGGCAACTCGCCGACGGCCGCAACCCCGAGAGGATACGTTCTCATGCGAGCCTTCCGTACGACCGTCGCCCTCGCGGCGATGCTCCTGATCGCCTGCCGCGGGGCCCAGGCGCAGCTGCGCGCCTCGCCGGTGAGCGGGGCCGAGGCGTCCGAACCCGTCGGCTGCGCGCTTCCGCCCGACACCGCGCGGCTGCAGGTCACACTCCCCATCGAGGTGCTGAATGCGCTGGAGCGAATGTCCAGCAGCACCTTCGTCCACGCCTTCCTGATCCGGTACATCGCGGACGCGCACGCGGGAGACCACCGCCTGGCGAAGTGCGCGCGGGCGTTCGTCGCCGCCGACGTTTCCGACCTGGGCAAACTGCGGCAGAACCTCCCCGACGCCGCGGCGATCATCGATGCGCTGCGGACGGCGGAGCTGGCGCGCCTGCGCACCGTGCTGCTCACCGATTCGGCCCAGACGCTCGCGACGGCGGTGGCGCGGCTTCGCGCGGACGCATCACCCGCCAACCTTGAGCTTTCGAGCGAGCAGTTCACGGCCGCGAAGAAGTTTTGCGAGACGAACAACATCGGCGCCTGCAGCACCCTTGGGCAGGTGATGGCCCGGCTGGCCGACCTGCGCCGGGCCCGCGACGCTCTCGCGGCGGCCGGCGAATCGGCGCGGCAAAGCGCCGACCAGGCGAGCCGGGCCACGCAGGACGCCCAGGCCGCCACGGCCGCGCTCGCGGCGGACACGGCGCGTCTGGCCCAGTTGCAGGCGGCCGGCAGCGCCGCCGACACCGCGGCGATCCGGGAGCTGCAGACCCGGAAAGCGCGTTGGACCCTGGTTGCCGACTCGCTGGCGGCCGTCCGGAACACACTCCTCGCCACTGCGGCCCGTGCAGAAGAGGCGCAGGCCCGGGCGACGACCGACGCGAACGGCGCGCAGGCACGGCTCGGCTCGATGCTGTCGAGCCTTCAGGACGAGCTCCAGCGCGCCCGCACGCTCGCGAACCATTCGGTCGCCGTCCTCCAGGGCTCGCGCATCGGCGCCGTTCTGTCGGCGGTGTCGGCGCCGCCGCCGGCACAGGCGGCCAGCGCGAACCCGTCCGTCGGTTCCGCCAACCTCCTGCTGGCGCTCACCGACTTCATCATCGGGCGGATGCGGCGCGAGGCGGTCAACTCGTTCATCGTGAACCTGCACGACCTGGCGAGGAGTGAACCGTTGCTGAGGGACGGGTTTCCCGAGACGTGGTCGCTCATGCAGGGGCTGTCCACGCGCTCCGACGGCCGGCTGAACGCGGTGGACGTGGGGCGGATCCCGCTCACCACCTGGCGCGCGACCCTCGCGGGTGACTTCGTGAAGCTGCCGGTGAGCCTGCTGGAAGCCAACCCCGTGGCGGTCTGCCGCGGCGGAGAGGCCAGCAGGCAGGCGGTGGCCCGGCAGCGGGCGCTGGCCGGGCGCGACGCGTGCCGGCAGCGCCTGGCCGTGCTGCGGCCCCTGGTTCCGGTCGCCACCCGGATGCTGGAGGGCGACGCCGTGTTCGACATCCTGCGCGATGCCCCGTCGTTCGCTCCACCCCAGGGCGCCGACCTGCCGCCGGAGTGGCGGCACGTCGCGGAAGGCCTCACGGTCGTGTCCGCCCTCGCGCAGACGTTCCTCGCGCAAGGGTACGCCCCCGCGGCCGACCCCACCCTGCACCCGTACCTGCTGACGGCCCAGTCGGTGGTCCAGGTGCCCCAGCAGCAGCGGGATGCGTTCATCCGGCTGCTGCTGGTGCAGGCGGTTCCCCCGTCCAGCGACGTCCCGGCGCGGATCGACGCGGCGGCGCTGCAGAACGCCACGGTCGCCGCCACCCGCCTGCTCGAGCGGATCGCGTCACGCCCGGCCGTGGGCGAGCCCAGGCCCGCGGACGCCGCCCTCCTGGTGCACGGCGTCTTCGACGCGCTGGTGAGCGCGGCGGAGTTCGCCCGCGTGCTGGCGCCGCCCGGCGCTTCCGCGCAACTGGACTCGGTTCGCATGCGCTGGCGCGCCGTGTCGGGCGCGATCGAGCCGATCGTGTCGCGCGATTTCGGCCTCGCGCTGTCGCGCACCACGGTGCTCCTGCGCGACCTGCGCGGCGTGGAGGTGCCGGGGCCGATGCTGACGCTGGCCGCGCTCGCCTCTTCCCTGTCCGAAGCGCAGAACGGCGCACAGATCCGCGACGCGTTCGAAACGGCCGCCTCGCCGGTGGGCGGGTGGCAGGCCAAGCGGTACGGCGAGGGGGGCGGGTCGATCACGGCGTTCCCCGGCCTCGCCTTCGGGATCGAGCGCGTGATCCGGGAAGGCGGCGACCCCGCCGCGGCCGACCAGCCGGCGAAGACGCTGGGCGCCGCGCTGCCGATCGGCCTCGAATGGCAGTTCAGGCTGAAAGGCGCCGGGGGGACCACCGCCCCGGGTTGCGTGCTGGCCGTCTGCGGCGTGGGGGTGTTCATTCCGCTGATCGACCTGGGGGCGCTGCTCAGCTACCGCCTGGACGGCCCCGACAGCGTGGAAAAGGAGCCGAACGCCACCGTCCGGCAGGTGTTCGCGCCCGGCGCGTACCTGAGCCTCGCGCTCACGCGGACCGTACCCGTGAACCTGCTCCTCGGCGCGCAGCTGATGCCGTCGCTGCGCAGCGTAGACGGGCCGGAGGGAACGGCCAGCCGGTCCGCCTACCGGTTCGGCGCCGGGATCAGCATGGACATCCTGCTGCTCAAGTTCTGACGCCGCGTCCACGCGCGCAGCCGGACGGAGAACCCAGGGCCGTGGTTCTCCGTCCGGCTCGTATTCGTGCCGAATCCGGGAGATCCGTTCGTCGATCCTCTCGATGGCACCTGCCGTCATCCTGAGGCCGGCCAAGCCGTAACCGATTCCCACATCACCCGTTGCAGGCCGAAGGATCTGTGGCCGGTCGACGCGGGATGACAAGACGGCGGTGTCGCTTGAAGGCAGTCTCGATCGCACGACCCCGTATCCCGCCGCGGCCGGGCACGGGTACATGACCGACCGGCTCGCGGCGGATAGGAACCTTGACTCCCACGGGCGCGAACGGTACGCTTCCCCAGCGGACGCAAACTGCTCCCGATTTCCGTATCAGTGGGGCCATTCTTCTGCTGATCCGCGGTGATCCACGCCGCCGGAATGGGCCCCGCGTTCCATCCCCCGAGGTTCATCCCCTCTCCATCACACCCCTGGAGACCGACAGTGACGCAGCCCCTGGTGCACGAGCCGTTCGAGGGATTCTCGAAGGCGGACCACGACGTGGACATCGCCGTGGTCGGCGGCGGGATCAGCGGCGCCTACGCGGCGTGGCGCCTCAAGCAGAAGTACCCGCGCAAGCGGATCGCGCTGTACGAGTACAGCGACCGCATCGGCGGGCGGCTGTACACGGTGCAGCTCCCCGGGATGCCGCACGTGAACGCCGAGCTGGGCGGAATGCGCTTCATCCCCGACAGCCAGACCTTCGTGACCGAGCTGATCAACGACCTGGGGCTGCAGACGCGCGACTTTCCCATGGGCGCCCAGGACGACCCCGGCGGGATGAACAACCTGGTGTACCTGCGCCGGGTGCTGCTGCGGGCGCGCGACCTGAGCAACTCGGCGCTGGTGCCGTACAAGCTCAACCCCACCGAGATGGGGATGAACCCCGACCAGCTCCAGCGCTACGTGATGGACACGCTGGTGCCCAACGCCGACAAGCTCACGCAGGACCAGTGGAACGAGGTGGAGGTCTTCAACGGCGAAAAGCTGTACCGCACCGGCTTCTGGAACCTGCTCTACCGGGTGCTGACCAGCGAGGCGTACCAGTTCATGGACGACGCGGGCGGCTACTACACCAACGTGGCCAACAGCAACTCGGTGCTCTCGCTCCCCGTGTTCGAGTTCGGCCCCAGCGTGCGCTACCAGACGCTGGTGGACGGCTACGAGGCGCTCCCCCGCGCGGTGGCCGAGGCGTTCCGCGGCGAGAAGGGCGAGATCCACATGAACCACCGGCTCGACTCCGTGCGCCGCGACGGGAAGGGATACCAGCTCCTCTTCGTCCGCACCGAGACCGACAGCCGCGGGCGCACCAACCGCAAGGGCGGATACGAGCCGCGCGGCACGGTGAACGTGAGCGCCAAACAGGTGATCCTGGCCATGCCGCGGCGCTCGCTCGAGCTGGTGCGCTGGGAGGGCTTCGACCGGCCCGAGGTGAAGGAGATGGTGGGGGCGGTGATCAGCCAGGCGGCGTTCAAGATCTTCCTGGCCTACCCGTATCCCTGGTGGCGGGTGCTGGGGCTGCGGGCGGGGCGGTCGATCACCGACATGCCGCTGCGCCAGACCTTCTACTTCCAGACCGAGGGCGAGCAGCCCGGCGCCGACCAGGGCGTGGAGAACTCGCTGATGATGGTGAGCTACAACGACCTGGGCTCGGTCCCCTTCTGGAAGGCGCTGGAGGTGGACGCGCTGGGGCCCGACAGCATCTTCAAGGGCGACACGGAGATGACGCCGCAGCCGATCTCGCGGCAGATGGTGCAGGCGGCGCAGCAGCAGCTGCACCAGACGCACAACCTGGAGTTCATCCCCGAGCCGTACGCGGCGGCCTACCACGACTGGAGCGCCGACCCGTACGGCGCCGGGTGGCACGCGTGGAAGGCCGGCGTCCGCTTCTGGGAGGTGATGCCCAGGATCCGCCAGCCGGTCCCGAAGGAGGACGTCTTCATCTGCGGCGAGGCGTACTCCATCAACCAGGGCTGGGTGGAAGGCTCGCTGCAGACCAGCGAGCTGATGCTGGAGGAGCACTTCGGCCTGAAGCGTCCCAGCTGGCTGCCGAAGGACTACAACCTGGGCTACTGACCGGACAGCGGTGCGGACAGCGGTGCGGACAGCGGTGCGGAGGTGCGGGGGTGCGGGGGTGCGCCTGACCACCCATACCTCCGCACCCCCGCACCCCCGCACCCCCGCACCCCCGCACCCGCCCCCGCACCCCCGCACCCGTGACTTCCCGATGCCAACCCAGGACAGCTACACCGTCGCCGACTACCTCGCCGAGCGGCTGCGCGAGTTCGGCGCCGAGCATGTGTTCGCGGTGCCGGGCGACTACGCCGGCGCCTTCCTTTCGCGCATCGACCAGACGAAGGTCGTAACGCGCGTCCCCACCACCAACGAGTGGGTGGCGGGGTACGCGGCCGACGCCTACGCCCGACTGCGCGGCGCCGGGTGCGCCTGCCTCACCTACGGCGTGGGCACCTTCGGCGTGCTCAACTGCCTGGCCGGCTCGTACGTGGAGGAGGCGGCGGTGGCGCTCGTCATCGGCTCGCCGGCGCGCAACCAGCGCGTGACCGAGCGCCACGAGGGCGTGCTCTTCCACCACTCCACCGGCAAGCTCACCGCCGACTACGAGTCGGTGAAGAACGTGGTGGTGGCGCGCGAGATCATCGCCGACGCCCGCCGCGCGCCCTTCCAGATCGACCGCGCGCTGGGCGAGGCGCTGGCGTGGAAGCGCCCGTGCTACATCGAGGTGTTCGCCAACGTCTGGTCGCTCCCCGCGCGCCGGCCCCGGCGGCCGCTCAAGCCCGGCCGCCTCCCCGTCAGCCGCCGCGCCGTGGAGCGCGCGGTGGACCGGACCCTCGAGCGCTTCGACCGCGCGCTGCGGGAACCGGACGAGAAGATGCACCCGGTGATCTGGGCGGGGGTCGAGGTGCAGCGCTTCGGGCTGCAGGAGCTGCTCAAGGAGATCATCGAGGTCACCGGCCTTCCCTGGGCGTCGGACCTCTGCGGCAAGTCGGTGCTGTCGGAGGACCATCCCGGCTTCCTGGGCACCTTCGACGGTGCGAGTGCCGTGCACGACGTGATGGAACTGTTCGACGCGTCGAAGTGCGTGCTGGGCCTGGGCGCGCTGGTCACCGACGACTTCGCCGTCTGGGTGGCGGGAGACGGCAAGTCGTCGCCGCCGCACTACGAGAACATGGTGCTGGCCTTCGGCAACGCCGTGCGCGTCTCGCGCAAGCGCTTCGGCGACGTGCCGCTGGAGGCGTTCATGCGGCGGCTGCTGGAGAAGCTGAAGGCGCGCAACGCCCCGCTCCTGGGCGCCGCCGCCGAGGCGAACGACGTCGTCGACGAGCTCTTCGGCCTGCGCTCCGAGCGGCGCGGCCGGCGGCTGGCGCTGGCGAAGGCCGAGTCGGTCGCGGACGAGCAGCGGGTCACCTACACGCGCTTCTTCGAGCGGGTGTCGAAGTGGAACGACGCGTCGATGGTGCTGATGGCCGACACCTCCATCGCGCTCTACTCGGCGGCGGAGCTCAAGATCACCGAGGCGAACGGCTTCATCGCGCAGGCGGCGTGGAACTCGATCGGCTACACGCCCGGCGCGGCGGTGGGCGTGGGCTACGCGGCGCCGGAGAAGAAGGCGGTCGTCTTCTGCGGCGACGGCGGCTTCCAGGAGATCGTGCAGGCCGTCTCGGACCTGGTCCGCTCGGGGCACGACGCGGTGGTGTTCGTCTTCAACAACGCGCTGTACGGGATCGAGCAGGCGTTCGTCAACTACAGGTTCTTCACCGCCGGCGAGCCGCCCGAGGACTTCGACCTGCTGCACGCCTGGGACTACGCGAAGCTGGTGGAGGTGTTCAACGGCGGATGGGGCGCCACGGTGAGCACGATGGACGAGCTGGACGCGGCGCTCAAGCAGGCGAAGAAGAACCGCGGACTCTCGCTGATCGACGTGCGGGTGCCGGAGAACAGCATCACCGTGCAGATGCTGCAGCAGGCCGGCTTCGACCCGGGCCAGGCCGTCCCCACGCTCAAGGCCCAGCTCGCGGCCGCGCCGGCCTCTCCCGCGCCGGCGGCGAAGGCGCCCGCGAAAAAGACCGGAGCGCGGAAGCCGGCCGCGGCGAAGAAGTAGAGACACTCCCCGCATCGTGGCACCGCGTGGACGAAAGAAGCCCGCATCCCGGACAACCGGTGCGGGCTTCTCGTCTCGTGGTCCCTTCCCGTTTCACTCCGCGCCTGGTCTCATTCCGCATGGACCGCTGGCATAGACAACCGGGTGAAGTCCTTTGCCGGATCTGGTCTCAGGCTGGTGGGCAGCAGATGGGGTTGTCGCCGGTGGGGCAGGTGGCTCCGCACCGGGTGATGCAGGAGGGCTGGTTGCACGTCTCGCAAGAGAAGTCGCACGTCGCCCCGGGGCACTCGCTGATCCGCGCCGTCACACAGGTGTTGATCCACGAGTCCAGGCACGCCCTGGCATCGTTGGTCACGGGGACGGCGATGTCCCCGTCTTCGGTGGCGACCAGCGACCATCCCGCTACCGTCCCGCGGCTACCGGTGGCGGGGTGCGTGTCGAACGAGTCCACGCGCAGGGCGTCGGTGTCCAGCTTCAGCTTGGGCATGATGGCCTCGTCTCGCGGCTCAGGCGCAGCAGACCGGGCCGCCCGACAGGCAGGTGCCCAGGCAGGCCGTCACGCAGGTGGGGCCGTAGCAGGTCTCGCAGGTGGCCTGGCACGAGGCGCCGCAGGTGAGCTGGGCGCCGCAGGTCTCGCCCGGACACGCGCTGATCCTGGCGGTGACACAGGTGTTGATCCACGAGTCGAGACACCCCTTCACGTCGTTGGTGGCCGGCACCGGCTCGCCGATCACACCGCCCGGCGCGATCGCGTGCCCCTCCACCGTCCCGTGGGCGCGCGTGACGGGACTGGTCTCGAACGTTTCCACGCGCAGCGCGTCGGTCTCCAGCTTCAACTTGGGCATCGTCGTCTCCCCGTCGGAAGGTTGATGAACACACAGCCGCCAGCGGACGTGTGACATGACTTCGCTACGGCTGAAAATACGCTCAACTCCGGCGAAGACCGCCCGCGGCCCGGAGCAGAGATGATCGCAGATCGGGGGAGGAAGACGAGAACGAGGTTAAGAGACGATCGGCCCGAGCGCAAGCAAAAACTTGGCGGGTGAAGTCCACGAAGATTCAAGGTCGCGGGAGGCGAACGGCTTCATCGCACAGGCGGCGTGGAACTCCATCGGCTGCGCGCGGAGACCTTCATCGCAGTTCCTCCGTTGCTCCGCTCCTCTCCGTTTCTCCGTGTGACCCCTCAGCTGAGCCTGAATGGCAGCCGAATTCCGGGATTCGACATCGGCGCTGCCTTCTCCAGGACGGCAACCGGCTGCGAGACAAGGAGTAACGGATCGCCCCGATCCCGCATCCTATCCTTTCGTGGGGCTGGGATGAGGGTATTCCGACGAGGATCGGAGGTCATCCAAAGGGCACGAAGGGCGGTTCCGGCTCGCCGACCGTCCGGGATCGGGTCCGCCGGTGCCGCCCGCGCAAATCGCAGCAACAGGAGGTCCCCGTGACCATCGCCGCCGACGCCGGCCGTCTCGAAGGGCTCACGCGGCCGGATTTCCGCTCCGAGCCGGGCCCGCCGCTGTCGTGGATCGCCTTCGCCGCGGCGCTGGCCGCGGGGTCGTACCTGCTGGCCCGCTACGTGGGGCTGGGCCCCCCGCAGGGCCCGTGGGCGTACTGGCCGATGCAGGGCATCATGGTGGGGATCCTCTTCCGGCGCCCGGCGCGGGAATGGCCCCCCATCATCCTGGTGGCGGCGGCTGCGCAGGTGTCCACCATCTACCTGGCGCGCGGCGACCTGGCCGGCGGCGCCACCCCCGTGGGCGCCCTCGCCGGCTTCGTGCAGGCGGCGCTCAGCGTGGCCATCCTGCGGCGCCGTCCCTCGGACTCGTACCTGCTCGACACCCCGCGCGACCTGGCGTGGTTCGTGACCGTCGCGGTGGTGCTGGTGCCGCTGGCCGTCACCCCGCTCACGGCGATGGCGTACGCGGCGGGGCTGGGGCTTCCCTACACCGCCGTGTGGGCGCCCCTCTTCGCCGGCAACTCGCTGAGCGTGCTCCTCTTCGCGCCCCCCTTCTTCGCCCGCCGCTCCGCCGCGCACGCGCCGCGGCCGTGGCAGGCCGGCCCCGCCGAGGTGCTCCTGTGCCAGGCGGCCACCGTGGGGCTGGCGGTGTTCACCTTCGCGGGGCCCGACGGGTGGGTGCGCTTCGTGGCGCTTCCGTACAGCCTGTTCCCCATCCTGGCCTGGTCGGCGCTGCGCTGCGGGCCGCGCGCCACCGCCCTCGCCATCATCGCCATCGCCACCGTCGGCGCGTGGTGCACCGCGCACGGGCTGGGGCCGTTCGGTTCCGCCGCGTTCGAGCTGAACCGCCGGGTGCTGGGGGTGCAGGCGTACCTGGCCGTGCTCTCGCTGACCGGGCTGGTGCTGACCGCGCTCACCGAGGAGCGGCTGCACTCCTTCGCCGAGCTGTCGCTGCGCGACGCGATCCGCAATGCGTTCCTGGAGAGCTCCGGCGACGTGCTGGCGCTCAGCGAGGCGGACGGACGGTTCGTGGTGATGAACCCGGCGGCGAGGGAAGCGTACGCCACGGCCGGCGCCGACCCGGTGGGGTTCCATCCGCGCGAGCTCCTGCCCGCCGACCAGGCCGAGACCATCGAAGCCCACGTCCGGCGCGTGCGCGAGCGGGGCGAGGCGCTCGCCTTCCGCGAAACGCTGGGCCGCGGGGACGCCGCGCGTCCGTTCGCGGTCACGCGCTTTCCCGTGCGCGACCACACGGGCGCGGTCCGCTACGTGGGGATGATCGCCCGCGACGACTCGCTCGAGCGCGAGCTGTCCAGCCGCCTGGAGGGCGCGCAGCGGGTGGAGGTGCTGGGCCGGCTGGCGGCGGGGGTGGCGCACGACCTGAACAACCTGCTGATGGTGGTGGTGGGGTACACCCGCCTGCTGCTGGAAGAGCCGGGGCGCCCGGCCGACGAGAGCGCCATGCTGCGGGACATGAGCACGGCCGGACACAAGGCGGTCAAGCTGTCGAACCGGCTGATGGCGCTGGGGCGCGGCCGGCCGGCCGCGGCCGGCGGCGTGGTGGACGTGGACCCCGTCATCCGCGAGCTGGACCCGCTGCTGCGCGTGCTGGCGCGTGGGAGCGTGGACGTCCTGACCCGGCTGGGCGCGCCGGGCGCACGCGTGCGCATCGATCCCACGGCGCTCGAGCAGATCGTGCTGAACCTGGTCTCCAACGCCCGCGACGCGATCGAGGGCGAGGGGCGCATCACCGTCACCACCGGCACCGTGGCGCGCGACCGGCGGCGGTGGCTGCGGCTGGCCGTGGCCGACACGGGCTCGGGGATGGACCGCGCGACGCTCGGGCGCGTGTTCGAGCCGTTCTTCACCACCAAGGCGGACCGCGGCACGGGGATCGGGCTGTACACCGTGGCGGCGATCGTGCGCCAGGCGGGCGGCGAGATCACGGCGTCCAGCGAGCCGGGCGCCGGCACCACCTTCGTGGTCGATCTCCCCGCGGTGCCCACCGAAGACGACGGCGGCGGCGACCGATCCAGCACTCCTGCCGGATCCGCCTGAATCGTTTACGGACAGACGGCAATCGTCTCACGCAGAGTCAGCGGAGTCAGCAGAGAACCACTGCCTTTTCTGCTGACTCTGTTGACTCCACGTGAGATAAGTCCTTTGCCGGGTTCGATTTGACATCAACTACGCTCATCTCTGGACGTGGCACACGACTTCCCGTACCGCTTTGCGTCCGGTGGAGCGCTCAATGGTCATGGAGCCGAACCTGGACGTGCCCTCGCCGGCTGAGCGGATCGCAGCGGGCGAGGGGGGACGGACCACGCCGGCCTTCGCGGCCGCGGCAATCCCGCGCGGCGGCGGAACCCGGCGAACTCAGCAGGAGGTGGGTGATGACGGAACGGACGAGGCGGAGGGTGTGCGCGGCGGCGATCGCTGTGCTGGGCCTGGGTGCGGCGGACGTGCTGGCGCGGCCGGAACCCGCGCGTGCCCAGGCGCAGGCCTGCAGCGACTCGCTCTGCGCGCGGATCTGCCGGACGGCGGGGTTCCCCGGCGGCTTCTGCAACAGCGGCGGCGGGTGCAGCTGCTACCTGTAGCCGGGTGAACGCCTCCCGCGCTCCGCCCGGAGCGCGGGAGGCTCCGCAGTTGCACCCGCAGTCGATCCGGATCTCGTATCGATCCCGCAACCGGATCAGTCCTCGGCCGCCACCGGGCCGAACACGTGGCCGACGGCGCGGAGGAGCGGCGCCAGCGAACGGTGCGTGAGGGGAACGGCCTCGCGCAGCAGCGCGGACAGCGCGGGGTCGCGGCCGGCGATGGTCTCCAGCATCCGCTCGCTCTCCTGGCGGGTGTCCATGGCCAGCCCCCACCGCAGATACCAGCCGTCCACGATCGCGGTGAACAGCTCCAGCTGCAGAACCTCGTCGCCGGCGCCGGCGCCGCCGTGCAGCGCGCGCACCGCCGCGAGCGCATGCTCTCGCCGCAGGGCCACCAGCTCGCCGCGCCGCGTCCGCCGCTCCCGGTCGAGCCGCGCGATGGTGCCCTGCAACGCTCCCAGCAGGCCGGCGGGGTCGCGAACGACCACCGCCGAGCGCACCATCGACACCATCTTCACCTCCGCTCCGGCGGCCAGCATCCACCGCCGCTCCCGCTCCGCGTCCAGCTCCGGACGCAGGCAGACGACCGCCGTCCGGATCCCCTCCGACACGGTGGCGAACTGCGCGTCGCGCCGGAACCCCGCATCCACCATCACCAGGTCCAGGTCGCTGTCGGGTCCGTGCGTTCCCGTGGCCACCGAACCCGAGAGCCCCAGACCCGCCTGCGGAAAGGCAGCGGCCAGGCGGCGCAGCATCGCCTCGGCGGCCACGCCGTGCACGTCACGGGGCACGCCGGGGAGGACGACATCGTGTCCGGGCGGGGTCGGCGCCGTCATGGCGAGACGACGTAGGGAGGAAGCGCGTGCACTCCGCTTCCCACCACCCGGCCGAGCACCTCCAGGAGGGGTGAGAGCGACGCCACGCGGGCGGCGCCCCCGGCGGCCGCCCAGTAGCCGTCGAGCTCGGTGGAGAAGGCGCCGCGCAGCCGCGCGCGCGCCAGGAGCTGGTCGAGCGCCCCCACCGACAGGTCGAGCCGGTGGACCGGATAGGAGCCGTCCACCGCGCGCAGCGCCTCGTCCGCGGCTTCCCGCGTGGCCCGCAGCGCGCGCGACAGGAGGGCGAGCAGGGTGCGCTCCGCCGGCTGCGGCGCCTCGGCGGGCGACAGCAGGCGCCGCATCTCGCCCACCGCGTGGTCGGCGGCGCTCGGCGCGAAAGGGCGCAGAAGCCCCGAGGCGCTCAGCTCGTCCATCTGCGCATGGACCAGCGCCGCGATCCGGGCGGGGTCGCCCTCCACCCGCTCCGCCACGACGGCCGCGGCCGCGCTCGGCGTCAGCGGATGGGCGCATGCCTCCAGCACCAGCGCGGGGAGCGGGTGCAGCCGCCGTAGCTGCACCGGGCCCGAGGGAGGGAGGCGCAGCACCCAGGCGGCGCCGTGCTCGTCCGGCCGGTCCCGCGCGGGGTCGGCCAGGAAGCCGTCCCAGTCCCACCGCGTGCGCACCAGCCTCACCAGAGGCGCGGTGGCGAAGGCGGTCTCGGCCGGATCCTCCTCCGCGGGCGGGGCGGGCGGCTCCTCGGGCCAGGCGGCGCGCAGCAGGCGGGCGAACAGGGCCAGCTCGTACGACGCGCGGTCGAGCAGCGACGCGTCTTCCAGCAGCGGCGCGGCGCCGTCGCCGGCATCGCGCAGCGCGGCGGCGACGGCGCGGTAGGTGGGGTGCGCGTCGGGGAGCCCGGCGTCCGCAGGCACCCGCACGACGGCCGGGCGTCCGGCCTCGCCCACCCGCGCGAACGCGGCCAGGGAGCGCCGGAAGGCGGGGTGGGGCTCCGCATCCGCCCCGCCGCCGGGCAAGGCGCCCGCCACCAGCGCGTGCACCGCCCCGGGCGCCGCCGAGAGCGGGTCCACCCCGGGCGGCAGGTTCAGCAGCTCCGCAAGCTCGGCGTCGGACGGGTCGCGCGGGGCCGCGCCGGCCAGGCGGGCCAGCTCGGCGGCACCGTTGCCCTGCGCGATCCAGTCGCTCACGTCGCCGCGCGGGTCCACCGGAAGGAGGAGGAGGGCGGCGGAGCGGGCCCGGCCGCGCAGGGTGGCGATCACCCGGGCGGCGTGCACCCATCCCGGCCGGTCGGCATCGGGGATCACCACCACCTCCGCGCCCCGCAGCGCCTCTGCGTGCGCCTCCGTCCATTGCAGCGCCCCCAGTGGGTTGGTGGTGGCGGTCAGACCCAGCGCCTCCAGCGCGTGCACGTCCTTCTCGCCTTCCACCACGAACACCCGCTCACCGGCCGTGGCGGCCGCCCGTACCCGCGGGAGGCGGTATGGCACGGTCTCCACCCCGTCCAGCCCCCAGGCCCATCCACCGGGGAGTACGCGGCGCCAGAGGAACGCCTTATCGGGCGCCGCGGGTTGGTCCGCGCGCAGGTGGAAGCGGATGCACTCGAAGCGGGGCTCCCCGCCGGCCGCCGTGTACAGGTAGCGCGCGACCTCGTGGCCGTCGCGCAACGGGTGCCACGGCAGCGGTGGGCGGTAGCGCACCCGCACCGGCAGCGACGGGTAGCCGGTCGCCGCCAGCAGTTCCGCCTCGGTCGGGAATGGGAGAGGGGCGTGTACCATCAGCCGAAGACGATCACCAGGCGCACGTCGGAGACAGAGGAAGCGCGGCCGGCGGGAGACGTCCCGCCGGCCGCGGAGACCGATCAGCAGATCGCCATTCAGATCCCGCTGCCGTCCGTCGCGATGACGGCCTGCAGCGGCACGCGGGAGCCTGCTAGCAGATGCTGATCATGCCGGGAGCGGTGTAGCAACCCCAGCCGCACGTGTCCGAACAGGCGGCGGTCTCGCAGTAGCACGAATCGCAGGAGCCGCCGCACGAGCCGCCGCAGGAATCGCCGCACGTGCCCCAGCAGGTGTTCCAGTTGGGGTCCGCGGTGGGGCACTCCACCTCGTCGGTGCAGACGTCGTGGGCGCGCACGGTGCCGCGTCCGTTTGCGTCCCGGTTGGAGGTGGCGAACGACTGCACGTGCAGCTCGTCGATGGTGAGACGCACCTTGTCCATGACCTCTCCTCTGTTTGGGTGGGGTGAACCGAGCCACGGGGCCCACCATGATTGCGCCGAACCACGCACGTGAGCAAGCATCATGGCTGAATAGACGCCGCGGGCGAACCCGCGGCTCGCTACACCCCGCGGGGTAAGGGGAGCGGTGACGCGCTTCGGGGCCGAATTAGCCGCGAGGCGCCCTGACTAGCGCGTGAGCTGAAGGCTGACCTGTCGATGTCCCAACTCCCGTGCTTTCTCTCCGTATACTTCTTCTGCGACGGTTTATGCGGCTTGACCGGGGGACTCCGCCGCGGGTATCGTGGAGCCGAGCCCACCCTCTTCACACCCGGACGGCCCTGGCGTACACCCGACACGTGCGCCATTTGCGCCGCTACGGGTCACATCCCGCCGCTGGATGTCACCGGCGCGCACCCCTCACCCGGAGGAGCGATGAAGAAGGTGGCCCTGAACGCGGACGAGTTGTGCCTTCGGCTGCCGAGGGCGCGCCCACACACGACTGGGAGATGAACCGATGAGAAAGATCCAGCTGGACGTGGAGACGCTGCGGGTCGCCAGCTTCGCCACGCAGGAGACGCCGGACTGGCGCGGGACGGTGCTCGCGCACGGCATCACGGAGAACGCCGCGCAGTGCACCACCAAGACCCTCGGCTGTCCCATCACCTGGGGCTGCCCGTACACCACGCCCTGATCATGATGCATGACCGGCCCGTCCCTGTCACGCAGGCGCGGATGGGGCGGAAGGTCACAAAGATGAGGGCCCGCCGTGAACGCATCCCCGGCGGGCCTTCCGTTGTGACGAGACGGGGTAGTGCCGGTGCGCCACCGCCGCGTGTCGCCGGCCGCGGGAGACGCCGCCGGTGGGTCGTCGGGAACTCAGGATTTCGGGAAGGAACGAGGTCGCTGGACGGGGATCGCCCCCAGCGCCGGCCCAGCCGTCCGCAAACACCCCCGGGAGCGATGATGACTCACGTCCCCCCGTACCACTCGTACCCCTTGTCGCTCCAGTAGCCGCCGTTGCGCTGCGGCATGAACACCACCTTCGTCAGGTACTTGGTGTTCTTGTAGTCAGTTCTTTTCACAAAGCCGATGCTGGAGTCACCAATACGTTCAGGGTGCAGGCGTGGCTTTGACAATCTGCCGACTGGGCCATGCACCCAGTCTCAGTGCAAGGCCAACTCAAGCCGTTGTTCCACCCACCACCTTGCTACGGGGTTTGCTACGAACTCTCATCAATCAACACTTGCGCTCGATGGGGGGTACATTGCTGCAAGTGGCGGATCGCTCGCGAGTTCGCGGGCAGGAGGCGGGGCTTGAGAAAGACGCTGAAGTGTATGGGAGGAATGGTCAGCTATAAGCATCCACAACTGTGGACATCGGACGAAGCGCATCATCTTCCGTGGATGGCGCCGCTCGTTTGCTCCACGCGGCACCGTCACGTCCCGCCGAACCATTCGTATCCCTTGTCGCTCCAGTAGCATGGCGTGGGATGAGTCGTTCCTGTACAGCGCCATTCCGACACGGATGTCCTGCTTCGCGGCAGCAGCAGCCTTGTACCCACGCGCGGGGTTCCCGCCAGCGTTGTACGCTTGCGTCAATACCCACTCGATGCACTGCCGCCGAATGCCGAGGTAGTCAAGAGTGGCCTGGTCGTTCGTCGGGATGCTATAGTCGCGTCCGGAGGCCCGCGCGTTGTGACGGTCGTGCTTCCGTATGCGCTGCCGGTGAACGGGTTCCGCATCGACGACTTGATCTGCGCCAGCGTGCGGGTCTGCGGACGGTTTACATACCAGAGCTGGTAGATCTGCATCGCGTCGCGCATTCGCTTGCCGTCACCGCCAGCCACGTCCGTGAACCACGCGGATGAGGCGCCGTTCGAAAGCAGGATGCGCGACGGACCCGAGCTCTGCCCGGAGGCCGCGTTCGCCTGCGCGACAAGTCTGCGCTGGATGTCGGAGTTTGGGCCACGGAATCCGGTGGCGCTCGCCCATCCCTTCGAAGGACGGGTGGTCGTTGCCACGCCACGGATGACGGGGGCGGCGGCGGTTTCGAGCTGCGGTTGCGGGCGAGCGAGCGCACCGAGCTCACGCCGCTGATCCTGCGCCGTGAACCCAGTCACACCCTTTCGCCGCAGATCGCCCAGCCGGGAGTCACGCTGACGCTCCTGCGCACGCGATAGCGCGGGGTGCACCCCGCACGCGGTCCGCCCCTCGTCCCGGGCATCGGGTCATGGGGCAGGACCTCTTCGGCGGCCCCCTCGGCGAATGGCTTCACCGGGCATCCCGAACACCACGCCGGTGCCCTGTCGTTGGGCGGCGGTGCGCGCGCCGGCGTTACGCGGGCCAGCGGGCCTTCGGCCCGTCACGGCCTATAACGCAGACAGAAGGAGTCCCCGTCCGCGACCGAGCGGGCGGGGGCTCCTTCACGCCGTGCTGGGTCCGGCTCAGAATTGGCGCGCCCACGCACTCTGGTTGAAGTTGTCGTTCTCGTTGGACTCGTAGACCACGTCGTTCACGTCGGCCCAGATGAAGTACTGGTTGTTCGCGATCGGCGAAGAGTCCTGGTATGCGAAGTTGTAGCAGCTGCCCGCAGCAATGGACGGCGTGGAAAGGTCGACCTGCCGCTGGTAGTACCCTCCGCCGCTCCACGGAGCCACCCAGTGCCAATACCGTGTGGTGGTGGGAGCCGAAGCGGCTGCGCCGTTGTTGCAGACGCTGAAGACAACCACGGGGTTGCCGAAGGCGTCCACGAGCGTGGGATTGATGCCCGTGACATACAGGTTCGGCAGCGGCACGTCCTCCTCGAAGATCACGTCCACGTAGAAGGCGCTGTAGCTCCCCTGAGTGGGCATGGCGCCGGCGGGCTGGCCGTAGTAGCTGAAGTCGGCAGTGAGCGGTCCATTGGTGATGGGGCCGTTCTGGAACGTGCCGAACGTCTTCTCCTGGATGGTGTTGATGTTGGCCGACACGCGGTAGGTGGTGTTCGCCGAGATGTGGTACGGCGTGGCGAGGTAGACGGTCTGCCACCCCGTGCCCGTGGGCAGATTGGCCGAGATCAGCTTGGTGCCGCCGTCCGTCCACAGCTTGGCCGAGGTGGTCCCTGTCTCGCCCGAAGCGCGCCAGACGCGGAACCCGACCACCTTCCCGCTCTTGGACGAGTGGAAGCGCGTCGCGATCTCCCAGCCGGGGTTATCGGTGACATCCACCAGGGCGTCTGGCGTCTGGGTGGTGAAGATGCTCCAGCGCGGGCCTACGGGCGCCGTCGCCAGCTTTGGCGCCACCGGCGCTTTCGTCACCGGAGCGATGGGGTTGCTGTCGCTGCACGCCGCGACGGTCAGGATCACCGTGGCCGCTTGGAAGAGTCGCTTCGTAATCATTGCTCCTCAAGAATCTGGTGTGGTGCGACGCGCGCAAATCTCGCACGCGGCGCCGAAAAAGGGGATGCGCCTCTGGCGCGGGAGAACCCACGCTCTCCTGCGATCACTCGCTCCTTGCGTGGGGGAAGAAAAGCGAGGGACGACCGGACAGAAACATGTGATTCCTCAACTACAGTCGTATAATGTAAGCATCGATCGAAATTTGCAAGGGTCCATGTTGCTATGTTTCTGCTCCATTGGCCCTCCGGCCGGGGGAAGGCGTTGTGATAACCGAGGTGCCCGGCGCACGCAGAGGCGTCCGCGCGCCAGCGGCCCGGCGTCGACCAAAGCTTGGGAGGGGCGCGACAGGAAAGGCCCGTCCCGTCAGCGTCTGCGGGAACGGACCTGCACGACCTCCGACTCGTACGTCTCTAGGTTGTGGCATATGGCCCCGGCACCCGCTCCCGGGTGACGGGGCCAAATTCAGGTTTCGACGCAATGTGCCACGAACATGCCACGGACCCGCTTTTCTCGGCGGCCTAACGGACGTCCTGGACACCCTCCCGCTGCGTCACGCGGGCCGCGTACGTCACGTCCCCCCATACCACTCGTACCCCTTGTCGCTCCAGTAGCCGCCGTTGCGCTGCGGCATGAACACCACCTTCGTCAGGTACTTGGTGTTCTTGTAACCCAGCTTCACCGGCGAGTGGACGCGCGCGGGGGCTCCGTACCACGACGACAGCGGGCGCCCCTCGCGCATGAAGGCGACCAGCGTCTGCGGGTGCAGGGCGCTGTCGATGTCCCAGCTCTCGTGGTAGCCGTCGTCGAAGCTCTGGAAGTCGACGTAGCCGGCGTCCGGGGTCGCGCCGGCCAGGCGGGCCAGGGTGCTCACGCGCACGCCGGTGAACTGCGTGGCCGCGGTCCACCCCTCCACGCAGTAGTGGTTGATCCGCTGCGTCACCCGCGGCAGTTTCGCGAGATCCTCCAGCGTGAGCCGCAGCGGCTTGCGCACGGCGCCGCCCACCTCCAGCGCCCACGCGCCGCGCACCGCCGGGTCCCACACCGGCGGCGCGTGGGAGATGTAGTAGCTCGGCATCTTCCGCCCCACGGAGCGCTCGCTCGCGGCGTGGTCCATCGACGTGTGGCGGAAGAGGACGCGCTCCACCCCTTCGTTGCGCCGCTCGGCCCAGCGCAGCACCGGCAGCACGGACTTCGGGCCGCGCGAGTCGCACGCCTCCGCGATCAGCGCCGCGGCGCCGAGGCCGCCCAGCGCCAGGAACCGTCGCCGATCCATCATCGCCCCGCCTCCTTTCCGCTGTCCCCAAGCTCCGGCGCATCCTCCGTCTCCCCCGCGTCCACCTCCGCATCGACCGCGACGGAGGGCGGCGCCGCGACGGTAGCGTGCGCGGCACGATCCGCATCGCCCGCCGACGAATCCGCATCCCCCGAAGCATCCACGTCTCTCTGGGTACCCACCGCCGGCGCGGAGAAGGCGGGGTGATCGGATGGAGGCGGAGGCTTGCCCGCGTCCGCCGCCATCGCGGCGGGCGCGGAGGGGCGGTCCGCAGGCTGTCCCCTGTCCCCTGTTCCCTGTCCCCTCTCCCCTGTTCCCTGTCCCCTATCCCCCTGTCCCCTGCCGATCGTCATCACGGGCCTGGGGCGGAAGCGCAGGAGCGGACGTGCGTTCAGCGCCTCGGGCGAGCGCGACTCGTCGTAGTGGCCGGTGACCATCGACCGCAGCGACTGGGGATCGACGGCGAAGACCATGAAGACGTGGCCCAGGCCCAGCAGCACCAGGGTGAGCATCACCAGGAAGTGCCAGTAGCGCGCCCACACGTAGCCGCCGAACAGGGCGGTGAGCGGCGCCAGCTGCACCGGCTTCCAGATGGCCAGCCCGGTGAGCACGGCCAGCACGCCCAGCCAGGGGAGCGCGAAGTAGACCGACTTCTGCAGCGCGTTGTGCTTCCCCTGGTGGGGGTGCGTCTTCCGGACGAAGAGGTAGAACTTGATCATCTCCCAGGCGTCGCGGACGTCGCCGCGGCGCGGGGCCAGGTCGCGCCACTCGCCGTGCAGCCAGATGAAGGCGAGATAGACGGCGCCGTTCACGGCCAGCACCCACATCATGGCGAAGTGCCAGTTGCGCGCCCCCGCCAGCCATCCCCCGAAGGTGAGCCACTTCGGGATGGCGTGCCCCTCCCACGGCCAGCAGCAGAAGGTCTCGCCCTTCCGCGCGAACATCGGGTACGCGTTGAAGATGCGCAGCCCGCTCCCCACCATGAGGGTGAGCGCCACCACGTTCACCCAGTGCGTGGCGCGCACGATCCAGTGGTGGCGTTTTTCGGTCGGATGTTCGGCGAGCGTCGCGGCCATGGGATGGGCGAAGGGGAGATGGGGACTTCGGTGGGATCTACATCGAGTCGGATGATCCCGCGTGACGCGAGGTTACATCATCGCGAAGAACAGGTGCGTGAGTGCGCGAGTGCGTTCAACTTCCGCGGGACACCCCCGTTGCCGCGCATCACCCCGAACAGTACCGTTCCCCGCGCGGCATCGACAGCATTTTCGCACACGCAACCACGGGGACGGACGGCGCGATGGAGGTGTTCACCGAGGAGTGGGCCCGCGCCTGCTGCGATGCGCTGAATCGCAGCGCGGCGTACCGTGCGTCGGCCGCCACCTGGGAGGGCGAGATCATCCTGTCGATGTCGGCCGACGCGGCGCAGGGGGTGGCCGCCGACCGCGCCATCTACATCGACACGCACCGCGGCGAATGCCGCCGCGCGCACGTGGCCGGCGAGGAGGAGATGGAGAGGGCTGCCTTCGCCTTCCGCGCGGACCCCGCCACGTGGAAGCGCCTGCTGGCTCGCGAGCTCGAGCCCGTCGCCGCCGTGATGCAGGGCAAGCTGCGCCTGGTGCGCGGCAACCTGTTCGCCCTCGCCAAGTACGCCCAGGCGGCGAAGGACATGGTCGCCGCGGCGGGAGAAGTCGGCGGGACGTTCCCAAGCGACAGAGGATCGCAGGCACCGCCAACGGGTGCGTGAGTGCGCCAGCGCGCGAGTGCGTCGAACAGCCGGACCATCCCTAGCGCAGCCGCCGTTGCAGTTCTCCCCTATCTCCCGCGGAGCGGGGGTGAGGGCCGGGGGAGAGGGGGCCAGCCGCGGCCGCGCCGAAGCATGTCGCTGCGTCCCGATCTGGACGAGCGTAACGCACTCGCGCACCCGTTCCCACGCACTCGCGCACCTGTTTACAAAACCCGTCGCCACGCCGATGCCAACCGCCCGCCGTTCCACCCGCCTCGCCGCGGTAACCACGTGAAACGCCGCGACCTCCTCCGCCTGCCGGTGAAGGCCGCGCTCGAGGGCGTGGCGCCCGTGATGGAGCGCGGGATGCGCCCGCCCCCCGGCAGCGCGCCCGGCACGCTGCAGTCCATGCCCGGCGCCACCGCCCCGCGCATCACCGTCTTCGCCTACGGCCCGCACGAGATCACCGAGTTCGAGGCCGAGGACATCCCCGCCGTGGCCCGGCTGCGCGGGCACTACCCGGTGATCTGGATCAACGTGGACGGCGTGGGCCACGCCGATACGGTGCAGGCCGTGGGCGACGCCTTCTGCCTGCACAAGCTGGCGCTGGAAGACGTGATGCACGTGGCCCAGCGCCCCAAGGTGGAGGCGTACGACGGGCACCTGTTCATGGTGCTGAAGATGGCCCGCCGCGACCCCGGGCTCGACCTGGAGCAGGTGTCGCTCTTCCTGGGGCCCGACTTCGTGATCACCTTCCAGGAGCACCCGGGCGACGTGTTCGACACCGTGCGCGAGCGGCTGCGCGCGGGGCACTCGCGCATCCGCTCGCACGGGCCCGACTTCCTGGCCTACTCCCTGCTCGACGCCATCATCGACAACTACTTCCCGGTGGTGGAAGAGTTCGTGGACGAGCTCGAGGCGCTGGAGACCGACATCGTGGAGCGCCCGAGCCACGCCTGCATCCACCGGCTGCACGACATCAAGCGCGAGCTGATGGCGCTGCGCCGCTCGATCTGGCCGCTGCGCGACGCGCTGGGCGTGCTGGTGCGCGACCCCGGCGACCTGGTGCACCCCGACACCGTGGTGTACCTGCGCGACTGCCAGGACCACGCCTGGCAGATCGTGGACCTGCTGGAGAACTTCCGCGAGGTGTCGGGGTCGCTGACGGACCTGTACATCAGCACGGTGGGCAACCGCACCAACGACATCATGAAGGTGCTCACCATCTTCGCGGCCATCTTCATCCCGCTCAGCTTCATCACCGGCGTGTACGGGATGAACCTGGCCCACCCGGAGAACGGACCCTTTCCGTGGTACTGGCGCTGGCCGTTCGCCTCGGGCGTGATGGTCCTGGTCGCGCTGGGCCTGCTGGTTTTCTTCTACCGCCGCGGCTGGATCGGGAATCGCGGGTGAGCCAAGGGAGGAATGGTTGCCCGCGGTGAATCAGGGCCGCGCAGCGATGTCGATCTGCTGGTGGACGTCGACGACGACGTGTCACTGGTCGGCCTGTCGCGGCTGAAGTTCCACCTCGAGGACCTGCTCGGGATGCCGGTCGACCTCGTGACCACGGATGCGCTGCGGCCGAGCATGCGCGACCAGATCCTCGCCGAGGCGATCGGTGCCGTAGGTTGAGGTCACGTCACATCTTACACGCAACCACCCGGATGTCATCCTGAGGATGCCGCCGCATAGTGCCTGCGTCCACACGAACGGTTGGCGGCGTCCGAAGGATCTATAGCCAGTCGCCGCGAAAACTCCGGCTGAGGTGCACGACGCGAGTATAGATCCTTCGGCCTGCGGCGTTCGTCGGATGACGCAGTTCCGGCCTGGCCGGCCTCAGGATGACATCGATCGGAAACCGGATGATTGAGCCGGAAGGGCAGATCGCGGTCCGCATCGACCCCGTCAACCTCGCCGACGAGGCGGTGCTGGAGGAGCTGATGCGCGAGTTCTACGCGCACGAGGGGCTGGACTACGAGCGCTCCCGCTCGCGCGAAGCCGTGCGTACGCTGCTGGCGGACCCGGCGCTCGGGCGCATCTGGCTCTTTCGCGTGGGGGATGAGGTCGCCGGCTACACGGCGGTGACGGTGTGCTACTCGCTGGAGTTCGCGGGGCGGTACGCGCTGCTCGACGAGCTGTACGTGCGCGAGGGGTGGCGCGGCCGCGGCATCGGCGCGCGGGCGCTGGAGCTGGTGGCCGACGCGTGCCGCGAGCTGGGCGTCGCCGCCGTGCGGCTGGAGGTGGACACGTGGAACACCCGGGCGATGGCGCTCTACCGCCGCCTGGGTTTCGAGCTCCAGGAGCGGCACATGATGAGCCGGTGGATCGCGTGAGCGTGGACGATATCGGAACCCGGCTCCCCTGCGTGCGCACGCCGCCGCCGGGGCCACAGTCGCGGCGGCTGGCGGGGGAGCTGGCGCGGGTGGAATCGCCCAACGTCACCTACCTGGGCGACGACTTCCCCGTCTTCTGGGCCGAGGCCCGGGGCGCCAACGTGCGCGACGTGGACGGCAACGTCTACGTGGACCTGACCGCCGCCTTCGCCGTCGCCGGGCCCGGGCACGCGCACCCGCGCATCGTGGCCGCCGTGCAGGAGCAGGCGTCCAGGCTGATGCACGGCATGGGCGACGTGCATCCCCCCGCCGTAAAGGTCGATCTCCTGCGCGCGCTCGCCGAGGTGGCGCCGGGCGGCCTCACCCGCTCGGTGCTGGCCAGCTCCGGCGCCGAGGCGGTAGAGGCGGCGCTCAAGACGGCGGCGATCGCTACCGGCAAGCCGCGCGTGCTGGCCTTCCACGGCGGCTACCACGGCCTCACCTACGGCGCGCTGGCCGCGAGCGGACGCGAGGACTTCCGCGCGCCCTTCGCCGCGCAGCTCCCCCGCACCGCCGCCTTCGCGCCCTACCCGTACGCCTACCGCTCGCCGCTGGGCCGCGATCCCGAAGCAGTCGGCGACGCGGTGCTGCGCTACGTCGAATACCTGCTCGACACGCCGGGCACCGCCAGCGAGGGCATCGGCGCGATCCTCGTCGAGCCCGTGCAGGGCCGCGGCGGCGACGTGGTGCCGCCCGACTCCTTCCTCCCGGGCCTGCGCCGCATCTGCGACCAGCGGGGGCTGCTGCTGATCCTGGACGAGGTCTACACCGGCTTCGGGCGGACGGGGCGCTGGTTCGCCTGCCAGCACTGGGGCGTCACGCCGGACATCCTGGTCGCCGGCAAGGGGATGACGGGCGGGATGCCGTTCGCCGCCTGCATCGGCACCGACGCGGTGATGGAGGCGTGGCCCAGGTCCAGGGGCGAGGCGATCCACACCTCCACCTTCCTCGGCCACCCCCTGGGCTGCGCCGCCGCCCTCGCCTCCATCTCCGTCCTGCGCGACGAGCGGCTGGTGGAGCGCTCGGCGGAGCTCGGCGCGCGCATCCTGGCCCGCCTGCGCGAGATGACGGCCGACCACCCCCGCGTGGGCGAGGTGCGCGGCCTGGGGATGATGATCGGCATCGAGCTCGTCCATCACCGCGAGACGCGCGACCCGGCGCCGGAGCTGGCCGGCCGCGTGGTGGTCGAGACGCTGCGCCGCGGCCTGCTCACCCTGGGCGGCGGCATCCACGGCAACGTACTCTCCCTTTCCCCACCCTTCGTCATCACCGACCAGCAGGTGGACGCGGCGCTGGCGATCCTGGGCGAGGTGCTGGACGGGATCCGGTAGCGGTTCCCCGGCGCCGCGGGCCCTCACCCTGGCTTTCTGGCGCGACTGCGCCGCGTCCAGAAAGCCGGTCCCTCTCCCAAAAACAGCCTGGGAGAGGGACGGGGGGCGCTTCGCGCGGCTACTTCACGCAGAGCACCACAGTCAGGCGCGCGGAGGAAACACACCACCGCCTGTCGCCGCGCCCCCCTCTCCCCCCAGGCTGTTTTTGGGGGGAGAGGGCCGGGGAGAGGGGGGCCGCCGCGGCATGCGCCATCGCCCGCCCGGCGCGCTGACGCCCATGCGCGGCTTCCGTAGATGCACCGAGGGCCTTCCCTCGCACCTGAAGAGAAGGCCCTCGACCCATCATCGATCGGTCCGCGCCGTCAGTTGCGCGATCCGGCCTGGAGCTGCGCCTGCTGCATCTGGAGCAGCCGCGCCTGCAACTGCTTGCCGCGCTCCAGCAGGCGGTCGGTCTCGGGCTCCACGCGCAGCATCCGCGTGTGCAGCTGCGTCTCGAGCTGCCGCGCGTGGGCGGCGATGGCCGGCTGCCGCACCACCTGCTCCTGCGCGCGCATGAAGCGCTGCTGGATCGGCGCCAGCTCGGTGCTCAGCTGCTGCAGGGCCCGCATGTCGCGCCGCTGCTGCGCGGCGATCACCTGCTGCTGCATCGCCTCCACGCGGTGGGCCAGCGCGTCCAGCCCGGGGTCCACCCGCAGCATGGCGGCCTTCACCTCGCGCATGAAGGATTCCTGGCTGGCGCGCAGGGCGGGGTCCTGCATCACCTGGTTGTGCACCGCCTGCAGCCGCGCCTGGATGCGCTGCATCTCGATCATCATCTCCCGAGCGCTGGCGTTGGCCGAAGCGGCCGGGGCCGGGGCGCGGGCATTCACCGGCCGGGCCGCGGTGCTCAGCACCGGGGTCCGGGCCTGCGCGCCCAGCGCGGCGGGAATCAGCATCGCGGCGGAAAGCGCCGCCGCGCTCATCAATCGCATCGTCAAACGGTTCTCCATGCCTGGCCGTGGGTGGCACGGCCCGTGAAAGCAGGGCGCCGCGCCCGTCGCAACGGGCGCGGCGCCGTGTACAACACCGCAGGGCGCCGCGTGTTTCACTTCGCCGCGCCCGGCGCGTCGTTCCGCTACGTGGTTCCGCTGGTGTCCGCCGGCGCCGGCGGCGGAGAGCCCGACGTCCCGTCCGTCCCCGTCGATCCGCCCGACGACGACGATCCGCCGCCCACCGGCTCGCCGATCACCCGCGGCTGGCGCCGCGGCGCCGCGCCTCCATCCTGCCCATCCGAGGCCACCGGCGGCTCGGCGGGCGGCGGCGTCCGGCGCCGGCGCGTGGTCTCGCCCGTCCGCGGCGGGGTGGATACCGAGCCCGAGCCCACGGGGGCGGTGGCGTACGGGTCCTCCACGCTCCCCGGCAGCGGCTCGGGCGGGGGCGCGCCGGCGGCCTGGCGGCGGCGCTGGGCCTCCAGCTCGGGCCACTTGATCCCGCGCGCCTCCAGGTCGCTCATCCCCACCGTGTCGCGGTAGGCGTAGGCGCCCGCCTCGTCGTCCACCCACGCGCTGTCCATCGCCACCGGCGGGTAGGGCGCGGCCGGGTAGCACGTCTGCCGCATCGGGGCGGTGTGGATGAAGTACTCGGTGTACGCCTCGCCACTCCCGGGGCAGCTGGCGTCCATCGCCAGCCCGGTGCGCCGGTCCACCTGCGCCTCCACCACGCCGCCCGGCGGCGCCCAGGCCGCGGGCATGCGGCGCTTCTGGTAGATGCGGTTCATGATGCGCGCCCACACCGGCGCCGCGATCGACCCGCCCGAGGCGTTGGCCACGATCGTCTCGGGCTTGTCGAAGCCGAACCAGACCGAGCCCACCAGGTCGGGCGTGTAGCCCACGAACCAGACGTCCGTGGCGCCGTTGGTGGTCCCGGTCTTTCCCGCCGCGGGGCCGCGGAAGCCGGCGCCGCGCACGGGGGTGGCGGTGCCGCGGTCCACCACGTCGCGCAGCATGCTGGTGAGCACGAACGCCGCCTCGGGCTCCAGCACCTTCGACTGCGCGGGCTGCGCCTCCCAGATCACGTTCCCCTCCTCGTCCTCCACCCGGCGGACGAAGTGCGGCGTGACCAGCGCGCCACCGTTGTCGAACGCGGCGAAGGCGCGCACCAGCTCGATCGGCTTCACCTCGGCGGCGCCCAGCGCGGTGGCGGGCACGTCGTTGATCGGCGTGCTGATCCCCAGGTCGCGCGCGGTGCGGATCACCTCGCCGATCCCCACTTCCTGCGCCACCTGCACCGTCACCGTGTTCTTGGACCGCGCCAGCGCGTCGCGCAGGGTGATCGGCCCATCGTACGTCCCCGTGTAGTTCCTGGGCGTCCAGGTGCGGCCGCGGCCGATCTGGATCGTCACCGGCTGGTCCTGGTAGATCTGCGTGGGCGGCGTCCCCCGCTCCAGCGCGGTGAGGTAGACGAAGGGCTTGAACGCCGAGCCGGGCTGGCGGACCGACTGGAAGACGCGGTCGTACGGGCTGTCGTCGTGGTCGCGCCCGCCCACCAGCGCGCGCACCTCGCCGGTGCCGGCCTCCATGATGATGGCCGCGGTCTGCAGGTACCGCGTGGTGCCGTCGTCCGTCTCGCCCCTGGCCGTGGCGTACGTCGGGTGGCGGAAGGCGCCGAACCCGCCGGACTCGATCGCGGCGGCCTGGCGCGCCACCTCGTCGTCGGCCGCCTTCTGGGCGATGGGGTCGTAGGTGGTGAAGACGCGCAGGCCCGCGGTGGCGTCCATCTGGCCGATCACGTCGCCCAGCTCGCGGCGCACGCGCTCCACGAACCAGGCGCCGGCGATCCGCGGGCCGGTGCGCCCGTGCCGCGCCAGGCGGATCGGCTCGGCGATGGCGGCCCGGGCCTGCTCCCGGGTGATGTACCCCGACCTGGCCATCTCGCGCAGCACGAGGTTGCGCCGGCGCGTGGCGGCCTCGCGGTCTTCGCGCGGGTTGATGCGCGACGGGCTGACGGGAAGCCCGCCCAGCACGGCCGCTTCCGCGATCGACAGCCGGGACGCGGGCTTGCCGAAGTACTCGCGCGCCGCGGCGTCCACGCCGTAGGCGCCCTCGCCCAGGTAGATGTGGTTGAGGTACAGCTCCAGGATCTTGTCCTTGGGGAACGCTTTCTCGATCTGCCGCGCCACGCGCACCTCCATCACCTTGCGGCGCAGCGAGCGCTCGCGGTACGGCAGCGCCCTGGGAAAGAGGTTCCTGGCCAGCTGCATGGTGATGGTGCTGCCGCCCTCTTCCACCCCTCCGCTCTTCACGTTCTTGAACAGCGCGCCGCCGAAGCGCTTCCAGTCCACGCCGCCGTGCTGGTAGAAGCGCTTGTCCTCCACCGCCAGGAACGCCTGGGGGAGGTACTTGGGCAGCGAGTCGATGGCCACGGCGGTGCGGGTGCCGGCGCCCAGGCTGGCGAAGGCGTGGCCGTTCATGTCCATCAGCTGCGAGCCCTCGGTCTGGAACTTTTCCAGCTCGTTCACGGGCGCGCAGCCGCCCATCCCGCACGGCGCGAACCACAGCCAGCCGAAGCCGAGCACCGCCAGGCCGAGCAGGGCGAGCAGGGCGATCTTGATCTTTTTCATGGGTCAGGCCCGGGTCACAGGGTGCAACAGTCCTTGTGCGCGAACCGTGCCGGAAGACCCAAGTCTTTGATTAAGAATGAGTTGGCCGAAAACAAGACAGGGGACGGCAGGCCTGGTCGCCTGCTGTCCCCGTCCCCGTCCGTGCGGCGGCATCCGTGGGCACGGCGGGATCTTCGCGTGGGAGTCCGCGAAGGCGGACGTTGGGCCGTGGTTGCCGCGATTTCAATCGCCCGGCCGTTCCCGGCCCGTCAAACCCTTGCCCTTCGGCGGAGCAGGACGGCGTTTCCCGCCGACGTGGTCGGAGATCGCACCGTGTGCGGACTTCCGGCTGGACCCGGCCTTACCGCCGGAGCCGGACTTCCCGCCCTTCCCGCCGCTCTTTCCGCCGCCACTGCTGCCACCACCGCCACCGCCTCCACCACCCCCGAGGTTGATGTTCGACGGGCTCGGCGGGCCCTGCGTGACCGGCGACTGCTGCGTGGTGGGGAGCGGGCGCAGGCGCGTGCGTTCGATGGTGGCCAGCTGGCGCTTCAGGCGGCGGAACTCGCGCTCCTGCTCCTCCGTTCTCCGGTAGCCCCACCAGGCCAGGTTCACCAGCTCGAAGGGGTCGTGCAGCAGGTCGTAGAACTCCCACTGCTCGGGGATCTGGCCGTTGGCGTCGTAGTAGCGCGCCAGCTTCCAGCGCGGCTCGCGGATGCTCACGATGTGGTTGGGCGGCAGCACGTACGGCCCGCTCGCCTGCCCCGCCTGCCAGTCGTCCCAGGTGAACACCACGTACGGCTGCGCCGGCCCCTCGCTTTCGCCCAGCACCTGCGCGGAGTAATCGACCCCCTGCCAGCGCGCCCGCGCGTTCCGGGGCGCGCCGAACAGGCCCGCCAGCGTGGGAAGGAAGTCGACGTGCGACACCAGCGCGTCGCTGGTGCGCCCCCGGCGGAAGAGGCGCCGGTTGGAGAACACCAGCGGCACCTTCAGCGCTTCCTCGTAGAAGTTGAAGTTCTTCTGCCGCAGGCCCCCGTGCGCCAGCCCCATCTCGCCGTGGTCCGAGGTGCGGATCACCACGGTGTCGTCCATCAGCCCCGTCTCGGCGAGCGTGTCGAGCACCTGCACCAGGTACTGGTCCGACGCCTTCATCAGGTTGCCGTAGAAGTTCAGGTACTCGCGCTGCATCTCCTTGTCGGTCAGCGCCCCCGTCACGTTGAACAGGGTGAGGAACTCCTTCTGCACGTGGGGCTTGGTGGACAGGTCCTCGTCCACGCTGGCGGGAAGCCCGATGTCCCCCTCGAACCAGTCGTGGCCCTTGTACCCGGCCTTGAGGGTGTTGCCGGGATAGAACAGCACGTCGTGCGGGTTCACGAGGGAGATCACCATGAAGAACGGCCGCTGCCGCGCCGCCTCGCTGCGCAGGTACTCCAGCGCGCCCTCGTTGCCGATCACCGGGTTGGGGCCCTCCTGCTCCATGAAGCGGCCGTCGTGGTTCGGCCACCCGCCGCCCGCCTGGGTGATGTCCTGGTTGGCGCCGGCGTCGGGCGGGTTCCACCGGCTCCAGCCGTACTGCTCCACGTCTTCGGGCACCCAGGGTCCGTCGGGGTTCAGCTTCTTGCTCAGGTGCCACTTCCCCTTGTAGACCACGTGGTACCCGGCCGCCTTCATCACCGTGGCCACGTTGGGCAGCTCCAGCGGACACTCGATCTGCGGATACTGGTCGCCCGGCATGTCCTCTTCCAGCGTGTACTTCACCCCGTGCTGCGCGGGAAAGTAGCCGGTCATCAGGGTGGTGCGCGCCGGGGAGCACATGCAGCTGTTGGTGAAGGCGTTCTGGAAGGTCACGCCGTGCCGCTGCAGCCGCGTGAGCCCCGGCAGGTTCTCGCGGGCCCACTCCGGCGGAAAGTGCTGGATCGCCCGCTCCTGGTCGGTGATGAACATCACCACGTTCATCCCGCGCATCCCCTCCGTTGCCGCCTTGCGGCCGCCGCGCGCGTCCCGCTTCGCGGCGTCGCCCGTGGGCGCGGACGGCTTGCGGCCGTTTCCGCGCCGGTCGTTCTGCTGCGCCATCCAGGTTCCTTTCCGCCGGGTGTTGGGGAGAGTCGATCGAAGGCAGGACCATGAACCACGTCGCAAATAGATGGCGGTACGAACTGCGATCGGCAAGCGAAACGCGCCGATCCCGCGCGAAGGATCATCCGGAACGGCAACATGGGTCTCGCGCGGAGGACGTCCGGCCGCCACGCGCTACGGCTGCGTTCGCCCCGCTCCGTCCACCCCCTGCGGCGCGATGATCTCGCGGCCGTACATGCCGCGCATCATGCAGATGTAGACGGCGAGCGGCGGCAGGCCCACCCGCGCGCGCCGCTCCTCCAGGCCGGGCAGCTCTTCGATCGGGTCGAAGCGCAGGGTGCGCCCGTCCTCGCCCGGCCTGAGCTGGCTGCCGTAGCGCTGCGGCAGGCCGTCGCCCACCCGCACGCGGTCCTCGAGCATCGCCAGGTCGGTGGGCGACACCTCGCCCGGCGGCAGCGCCTGCATCAGCCGGAGCGCCCTGGTGCTGCACCTGCTGGTTGTGCTGCGCCACCAGGAACGCGGCCGAGGCGGCCTCGGCGCCCACCAGCCGCCGCGTGGGCCAGCCGTGGCGCCGCACGATCTCCATCAGCTCCGCCGCGTCGGCCGAGTCGTGCGCCGCCAGCCGCCGCAGGTAGCCGGGGCTGCCCAGCGAGTCGCCGATCGCCGGGCCGCTCCGCATGGCCTGGTCGCGCGCGCCCAGCGCCAGCAGCCGCGCGCGCAGCGAATCGTCGGTCCCGCGCTGGCCCTGGCCCGCCGCCCACGCCCTGCCCACCCGGATCCACCGCGTGGAGGTGTCCGCCGCCATGCACGCCTCCACGGCCGAGTCCGCCGCGCTGCGCTGCGCCGCCAGGCACGCCGGCGCCACCACCGCGGCCAGGGCGATCATCGGGAGGATTCGTCGCGCAATTCGCATGGATCACGGGAGGGCTGGAGGGAGAGGAAGGGCCGGCGCTTTCTGCCAGAACAGGCAGGCGCGGGGTCCCGCGGCCCGGGATCCGATCCGGGTGCCGCGTCGCTCCACCCGCGGGTGAATACACGAAACTTCTTGCCGCTTTCGCGGGCGAGGATATACTCCTTTCGGACCATACACGCTGATCAATTCGCTCCCGTCCTGCGCGCCCCTTCCCAACGTGCCGCCACGGCACCCCTCGCGAGGCAGACCTCGATGCGCCCCACCCGCCCTGTCCCTTCCCGCGCACTCCGCGGACTGACGATCGCGCTCGCTCTGCCGGCCCTTTGCGCCGCGGCGGAAGGGGTGGGCGCGCAGGGGCGTTCCCGGCTGGCGCAGCAAAACACGGTGCTGCTGGTGTCGGACCTCCACTTCGACCCGTTCACCGCCGGCGCGGCCGTGGTGAAAACGCTGCGCCACACGCCCACCACGCGGTGGGCGCAGGTGCTGGCCGCCGCGTCGGGCGGCACCGCGCCCAGCGCCTACGGCAGCGACAGCAACTACCCGCTCCTGGTGTCGGCCGGCGCGGCGATGCGGCAGGCGGTGCCGCACCCCGCCTTCGTGGTGATCACCGGTGACTTCCTGGGGCACCAGTTCGAGCAGAAGTACGACTCCGTCTTCGCCAACACCCCCGACAGCGCCGGGGCCGCCACCTTCGCCGACTCGACCATGGCGTTCATGGCGCGCTGGATGGCGTCGGTCGTTCCCGAAGACGTGCCGGTCTACCCGTCCATCGGCAACAACGACTCGGGGTGTAACGACTACGGGATGGACACGCAGTTCCAGCGTTCGGCCGCGCGCAGCTGGGCGCGCCTGGCGCGGCGGGGCGGCGGCGCGCCGGGGTTCGTGGCCGCCTTCGACTCGGGCGGCTACTACACGGCGCATCCACCCCGCGCCGGCGTCACGCTGGTGATGATGAACGACATCTACTGGTCGCGCAGCTACGACGCCGCGTGCGGGCCCGACCGCGGCCCGCGCGAGCTGCAGTGGCTGGGCCGAGTCATCGGCGCCACGCGCGCCGCGCACGGCCGCGCCTGGCTTGCCGCGCACGTCCCGCCCGGCGTGGACATCTACTCGTCCATGAAGCACCCGGCCGACCCCACGCTGATGTTCGCGCCGGGGTACGTGGCGCCCTTCGACTCGCTGGTGCGCGCCAACGCCGACGTGATCGCGCTGCAGATCACCGGGCACACGCACATGAGCGAGTTCCGCGTCTACGCGACCGCCGACAGCGGCGGCGTGCCCGACCTGGGCGTGCCCGCCGTGAGCCCGGTCTTCGACAACAACCCCGGCTTCGTGTCGCTGCGGCTGGGCCCCGGCGGCAGCGTGCTCGACTACACGGCCTACGCCTTCGTCGGCGCCTCGGCGTCGAGCGGTGCGCCGCAGCGGTGGATGGCGCTCTGGAACTTCGGCAGCCTGTACCGGCAGCAAGCCGTCACCGGCGCCTCGTTCCTGGCCGCCGCCGCGCTGATCGCCAGCGACCCCGCCGTGCGCGCGGCGTGGGAGACCAACTACAGCGGCGGCCGCACCGGCCAGAACCCCACCAGCGCGAACTGGCAGGCGTACTGGTGCGCCATCCGCAACATCGAGGGGCCGACCTACGCCGCCTGCGCCCAGTCCACCCCCCCGTCGCCCTGACCGCGCCGGGGAGCGAGGCGATGGAGGAGGAGCGTCGGCCCGACGCAGTTCCTCCGTTGCTTCCGTTCCTCTGTGAGACCCATCAGCAGACCCGGTCCAATCGCTGAACTCGAGGGGCTGGAGCGCGAAACCCTCGCCCGCGACAAGCTCGCGGGCGAGGGTTTCGTCGGTCAGGACGACGAGGCGGTCAGGGCTTGGCCGGCGGCGCCTGCTGCGGATTCACGAAGTCTTCCGGCCGCGGCACCTTCTTCTGCCCGGGGAATACGGGCCGCCCCGGCAGCTCGGGCGTGGGGTCGATGAACACCGGCTCGTCGTTGCGCGGCGCCGGGCAGCTGGGCTCGGGCGCGAACTTCGCCGCGAAGTAGTCGATCTCGCCCCCGTACGGGCATTCGGCCGACAGCACGCGCCCGCCGCTCACCCGCCGCGCCACCACCTGCGGCGGCTTCTCCCACGCGGGCGGCGGTTTGCGGCCCAGGTAGAAGCGCCGCATCACCCGCGCCCAGATCGGAACCGCCAGCGTGCCGCCCGTGGCGCCGGGAAGGATCGTCTGCGGGTTGTCCATCCCGATCCACACGCCGGCCAGCAGGTCGGGGGTGAAGCCCACGAACCAGACGTCGGTGTTGTCGTTGGTGGTCCCCGTCTTCCCGGCCGCGGGGATGTCGTAGCTCAGCCCGCCCACCGCCGGGTCGCGCGCGGGGTAGCCGGTGCCGTTGTCCACCACGCCGCGCATCATGTCCGTCATCAGCCACGCGATCCCCGGGTCCACCGTGGGCTCGGGGTACTGCGGCGGCTCCCAGAGGACGCGACCCTGGTGGTCCTCCACGCGCACCACGTAGCGCGGGGGAACCCGGTAGCCGCCGTTCTCGAAGGTGGCGTACGCGGCGATCAGGTCCGCCGGGTACACCGCCGCCGAGCCGATGTAGACGCTCGGATAGCCGGGGATGCGCGTCTCGATCCCCGCGCGCGCGGCCATGCTGCGCACCGCCTCGATCCCCACCTCGCGCCCCAGCCGGATCGCCACCATGTTCTTCGAGAACTTCAGCCCGTTGCGCATGGTGGTCCACCCGCTGTACTTCCCGTCGTAGTTCTTGGGCGTCCAGTACGTCCCGTCGCCCGTGGGGATGGAGATCGGGTCGTCGTCCACCCCCGAGTTGGGCGACCGCCCGTGCTCCAGCGCCGCGGCATAGACGAAGGGCTTGAAGCTCGATCCCGGCTGGCGCAGCGCCTGGGTGGCGCGGTTGAACTGGCTCTGCGTGAAGTCGCGCCCGCCCACCAGCGCGCGGACGACGCCGGTCCCCGGGTCCATCACCATCACCACGCCCTGCAGGTACGGGGTGAAGCGGACGGGATCGCCGGGATGGAGCCCCGCGGTGAACTTCTCGTAGGTGATGTGCCCGTACCCGCCGTACTCGCCGTGCTCGATGGCGCGCAGCTGCTGCTCCAGCGCCTGCTCGGCGGTCTGCTGAAGGACGGGGTCGATCCCGGTGTAGATCTTGAGCCCGCCCGTGTACAGCAGCTCGCCGAAGCGCTGCTCCAGCTCGCGCCGCACCTGCTCCACGAAGTACGGCGCGCGGATGGCGCCCCGGGGCGGCGGCAGCACCAGCGGCTCGGCCCTGGCGCGCTCGGCCTGCTCGCGGGTGATCACCCCCATCTCGGCCATCTTTTCCAGCACGCGGTCGCGCCGGCGCTGCGCCCGGTCGGGGTGCTCGCGCGGGTTGTACGCGCTGGGCGCCTGCGGCAGCCCCGCGATGGTGGCCGCCTCGGTGATGGAAAGCTGCGACGCCGGCTTGTTGAAGTAGGTGCGCGCCGCGGCCTCCACCCCGTACGCGCCCGCGCCCAGGTAGATGTGGTTGATGTAGAGCTCCAGGATCCGCTCCTTGGAGAGAGAGCGCTCCATCTCCAGCGCCAGCTTCACCTCGGCCAGCTTGCGCCGCACGCTCTTCTCGTTGGGCGGCAGCTGCTGCGGGAACATGTTGCGGGCGAGCTGCATGGTGATGGTGCTCCCCCCCGTGCTCCCGAACCCGCCGATCACGTTGTCGCGGATGGCGCCCAGCACGCGCACCGGGTCCACCCCCTCGTGGTGGAAGAAGCGGCCGTCCTCGATCGCCACGAACGCCATCGGCACGTAGCGCGGCAGCGTGTTGATCGGGATCAGCGTCCGCCGCTCGCGGTAGAAGGCGCCCAGCAGCCCGCCGCGCGCGTCCAGCACCTGGCTCGACTGGCGCGGCGAGAAGTCCTGCACCTGCTCGGCGGTGGGGCAGGTGCCGCTGCAGGCGCGCGTCCACGCGGCCGCGGTGGCGCCGGTGGCGCAGCTGGCCAGGCTCACCAGCCCCAGCCCGATCACGATCTTGCGCTCGCCGCGGTGGCCCCACGCCTCCTTCAGCCGCGCCCATCCCTTGCGGGCGCGCTCGCGCCAGAGGTCGGTGTCGAAGCGCTTCCAGGTAACCGCCATGGCTCCCTGCGGAGGTTGAACGGGCGGAGCATCCCGCCCGTGGACTCGGTTGGTCTTGAATCGTATATAGATACACTCTGCGAGCCCTCCGTGCCACGGTTTCCCCCATCCCCTCACACCCGGGAGGCCCCATGCGCACCGTGACCTATGGCGCCGCCTGCAGCCTGGACGGCTACATCGCCCGCCCCGACGGCGCCGTCGACTGGCTGCGCTGGAGCGACGACGTCGGCGCCCTCATGAAGGAGTTCTGGAAGGGGATCGACACCATCCTGATGGGCCGCAAGACCTGGGAGGTCTCGGTCAAGATGGGCGGCGAGGCGATGATGAAGGGCTTCACGAGCTACCTCTTCTCCCGCACCATGGCCGCGGCTCCCCAGGGGATGGAGCTGGTGAAGGAGGACGCGGGCGAGTTCGTCCGCCGCCTGAAGGAACAGGAGGGGAAGGGGATCTGCCTGATGGGCGGCGGCGAGCTGGCCCGCTCGCTCCTCGAGGCCGGCGTGGTGGACGAGGTGGGCGCCAACGTGCAGCCCCTCCTCCTGGGCGCCGGCATCCCCCTCTTCCCCCCGATGAACCGGCAGGTGGACCTGGAGCTTATCGAGAGCCGCCCCCTCGCCGGCGGCTGCGTCTACCTCCTCTACCGCATCCAGCCGTAATGCGAGATGTATTGTGTCTACACACCCCAAGCGATGTCATCCTGAGGCCGCCGCTCGCGGTAACCTGTTCCGCAGCTGTGCCTTGCGGCGGCCGAAGGATCTACAGCCGCGGCCTGCGGAGCGCCCGTCCCTTTGAACGATGGTGAGGAAGGGACGCCCGGCTCCCGCGCGCCATCACCGCGTCGGACGTGAGCCGGCAGTCCGCGCAGGCGGACTTCGTGTAGTCGTTGCAGCGAATCATTCGCCCCTGCTGTAGCGCGTCGGCGGGGGATCACACCGAGGAGACGGCCGTGGAGCGCTACGACCTGGCGGTGATCGGCGGAGGGACGGCGGGGCTGGTGTCGGCGGCGGTCTCGGCCGGGATCGGGGCGAAGACGGCGCTGGTCGAGCAGCACCGGCTGGGCGGCGAGTGCCTGTGGACCGGGTGCGTCCCCTCCAAGGCCCTCATCCGCTCCGCCTCGGTCCTCCACGCCCTCCGCCACGCGGCGGACTACGGGCTCGAGGCGGACGGCGGGCGCGCCGACTTCGCGGGGGTGATGGAGCGCGTGCACGCCATCATCGCCCGCATCGAGCCGCACGACTCGCCCGAGCGCTTCCGCGGCATGGGCGTGGACGTGATCCAGGGCCGCGCCCGCTTCCTCTCCCCCGAGCAGGCCGAGGTGGACGGCCGCCGCGTCCACGCCAAACGCTGGATCCTGGCCACCGGCTCACGCACCGCCATCCCCCCTGTCCCCGGCCTGGAAGACGTGGGCTACCTCACCCACGAAACGCTGTGGGAGCTGCGCGCCCTCCCCGAATCGCTGCTGGTGATCGGCGCGGGCCCGATCGGGCTGGAGATGGCGCAGGCGTTCTCGCGTCTCGGCTCGCGCGTCACCGTCGCCGACTCGGCCGGCCAGGTGCTCCCGCGCGAAGATCCCGAGATCGCCGCCATCCTTCGCCGCCAGCTGGAGCGCGAGGGGATCACGCTCCACCTGGGCGCCACGATCTCGCGGATCCGGGTGGAGGACGGGGCGAAGGTCGCTACCCTCGCCTTCCCCGCCGGCGAGACGGAAGTCCGCGCCGCCGACATCCTGGTCGCCACCGGCCGCCGCCCCAACGTGGAGGAGATGGGTCTGGACGTGCTCGGCGTGGAAGCCGCGCAGGATGGAATCGTGGTCGACCCCTCGCTGCGCACCTCCGCCTCCAACGTCTGGGCCGCGGGCGACGTGGTGGGCCCGTACCGCTTCACCCACGTGGCCGACTACCAGGCCCGCATCGCCGCGCCCAACGCGCTCTTCCCGCTGCGCCGCAAGGTGGATTACCGCGTGGTCCCCTGGTGCACCTACACCGAGCCCGAGGTCGCCCGCGTGGGCCTGGCCGAGGCCGAGGCGCGCGAGCGGTGGGGCGGCCGCGCCGGCGTCTTTCGGTACAGCCACGACTCCCTCGACCGCGCCCTGTGCGACGGCGAGCCCGAGGGTCTCACGAAGATCGTTCTGGACCCGAAAGGCCGCATCGCCGGCGCGCACGTGGTGGGCCCCCGCGCGGGCGAGACGATTCACGAGGCGGTGCTCGCCGTCCGCCACCGCCTCAAGCTCTCGGACCTGTCGGGGATGATCCACGTGTACCCCACCTACCCCGAGTCGCTCAAGCGCACGGCGGATGCGTACCTGCGGGCCCGCTACTCCGGCGGCCTGGCCCGCCGCGCCGCCGGCCTGGCCGTCCGCTGGTTCGTCTAAGTCATTGCCGGAATGCGATTTGCAACGGGGATCGGCACCCGCCATCCAGGCGGAGAGATGAACCCGAGGAGGAACCGATGGACCGCAACGACAGCAACCCCGGCATGGTGGAGCGCCAGATGGACGAGTCGCCGATGGAAGGCGCCTCCAGCAGCGACCGCGAGCTGAGCCGCGACGGGATGGGCGGGATGGACCGCGAGTCGCTGCAGGGCGATTCCGCCGAGCGCGAGGGGATACAGGACGGCTCGGTAGAACGCGAGGGGATGCAGGGCGACTCCGTCGAGCGCGAGGGGATGCAGGACGGCCCGGTGGAGCGCGAGGGGATGCAGGGCAGCGGCAGCGACCGTGACTCGATGAGCGGCAGCTCGTCCGACCGCGACGACCGCATGGAGGGCAGCGGCTCGTCGCGCGACGATTCGATGAGCGGCAGCTCGTCCGACCGCGACTCGCTCACGGGCCGCGAGTCCGACCGCCTCGGCGTCACCGACACCAACGCCAGCGACGCCGAGATGCGCACCAGCAGCCGCGAGGGCGGCTACGGCTACGACCGCCCGGCCGACCTGACGGTGAACAGCGACGGCGTGGAGGGCTCGTCGCGCGGCACCGACCAAGGCACCGACCGCGTCCGCGACCTCGACGGCCGCAGCGACGGCGGCGGCACCACCCCCGCCCGTGACTGGTAATCGGCTATCCGGCACTGCCCTGAACACGAAGGGGTCCGCATCACGCGGACCCCTTCGCTCTCGGTAGAATCCACGGCAACGGCTCGGCCGGCGGGGTTGAAACCCGCCGCTGGAACTTCGGGAAGTCCGCCTTCGCGGACTGCACGCGAGCACCCCCCGCGCCCTCGAAGGGCGGCCGTCCACACGGGCGGATACAAACAACACAAACGCCCGCCTCGATCGTTGTAGATCGAGGCGGGCGTTTGCAAGAAAAGGCCGGCGGCGCCGTACTCTCCCACCGGGTGGCCCCGGCAGTACCATC